>Ga0335072_10006582_pt1 | contig 16970 bp, 14 predicted proteins | sample Lox_Sample_21_FD_206725 | JGI IMG/M metagenome (GOLD analysis project Ga0335072, IMG submission 206725) | Soil microbial communities from Loxahatchee National Wildlife Refuge, Florida, United States - Lox_Sample_2.1 | ecosystem: Environmental > Terrestrial > Soil > Wetlands | place: USA...
GGCTGCGGCCAACCAATGCCGTAGAGGCGGTCACCGCCGCGGTGATCGGCCGGTGATGGGTTATCCGCGTCGGGAGGGGAGCTGGTACGGACCGTGCGATCCAGATCCACACAGGCCGGCGTTGGCGAAAGCGTTCTGAGGGGCGCGAGCGGTGGCAAGAAAAGGGCCGCACCTCGCCCGGAATGGAAGTTCCGGCCAGAACGCACGAAACGCTCGGATTTGACAGATGAGACCGTCCCAAACATGGGGCGATCATGCTGCCATGCGAAATGAACGGCGACGCCGGCTCATGCTGCCGTGATCCGCATCAAGCGTGCCGTTGACGATGGCAGTGCGGACCTGGAGCATCAAATGAGCACCACGTGGCGACCAGCGCATTTGCTGGCGCGCTCCCATCCGGCGATGCAGCAACCATTGCACCGCGCCCTCCGTCGGCTAGGTCGAGAACGGCTCGTCATCCAGCCGCGCCGACGCATAATCGATGATCAGATCGGCGAGACTGGATACGTAGGTCTCCAGTGCTATGAGCGCCTTTGCCAGCTTCGCTGCCGATCTGCCCGCCGCGGTTGTGCCTTCCGCCTGCGCTGTGACGGCCACCAGTGTGCGCTGGGTCAGGCGGAGCGCCCGTCGGGTCTGACCATGCCAAAGGCGCCAGCGGATGTGTTCGACCGCATCGGCGAACCTGGCCCTGTTCCGGCAGTCGCTGACCGTGGTGGCAGGCCAGCCGCCGGCACATTGAGCGGCGTGCTGGATGCGCATCGCGAGGTGAAACCAGTCGAGTACATGATAAACGGTCCCAGTGCTCGCGGCCTCTCCCAGTGATCTTGGGCCGTCGGCGCCATCGCTCAGGATCGTCACTTCCGTGTCTGCAGTCATGCCGAGACCGGTCAGCACGCCGTTCAACTGCGTGCGCTGCCGGTCGGCATCGCCCGGCACGCCGCTGAACATAACCGGCTTTCCATCGTCATTGCTGACCTGGGCCGCCATCACCTCGAACGTCCTACCTTGATGACCGCGCGCCGCCCTGACGTGCCCGGCGTCGACCGACACCGTCATTGTCTCCGAAGGCGGCGCCGCCCCCTGCGTTTTCGCCCGCGACAGGGTTTCACGTTCGAGGCCCGCCCCAACCCTCGTGGTCCGGTGGCGGATCGTCTCGTGCCACGGCGGGTCATCGCCGATCGGGAAGAACTCGGACAGGAACCGCCGGGCGCAGCGATATGGCAACCAAGCCCCCATCTTCGCCAATGTCCGCTCGTACTCGGGGGTACAGCGGTCTGGCATGAGTTCCGATGCCGGCGTAAGCGTCGGTCGCGCCGCGATCGCGCATCGGCAGGATTTGAACCGCGGCGCCGGCACCTCGACCGTGCCGAACAACGAGTTCAATCGCCGTTTGCGCGTGTCCTTAAGCGGGCGAAGGCCCCGGCAGTGCGAGCAGCGGCGGCGCAGCGCGCTGTACTCCGCGACCCGGGCCTCAACCAGGTGCCGCTGCACGCTTGCCAGCACCGTCTTGCCGTCGTCCAGCGTCAGGCCAAGCGGATCAAGGGGCGAATGGGGGTCAGTGCCGCCACCACGGGCAACTTCGTGGGTCTGCCTCGTCCCATCGGCACCGCTCAGTTCGATCGTCACCCGCCATTCCATTCCCGCCCCCGGTCTTCCACGCACCGACGTTAGCACCCCCATGTTTGGGACGGTCTCCCCGGAACTTGAGAGATATGCGGGGACTCGGGGTTCGGCTTCTCGCCCCCTTCGCGAACTCGCCGACGATCGAAGAACCTGCGCCGGCAACAGGAGCCTGATGGGACCCAGCTCAGGCCGGTCTCGATCGAGCCAGTCTTATCTGCCACCCATCAGTGCACGGCCGCATACATGATCTTCTCCTGCGTCGCCTCGCGCGGATCGAACTCGGCCACGATTTGTCCGCCGCGAGCAACCAAAATGCGGTCGGAGATTTTCAGGATCTCGGGCAAATACGAGGAAATCACCACAACCGCCTTGCCCTCGCGCGCCAGCCCGCGGATGATTTCGTGGATCTCTTCCACGGATCCCACGTCAACCCCACGCGTCGGCTCGTCGAGGATGATCAGCTTCGGCTCTTGCGCGAGGCTCTTCGCCACCGTGACCTTCTGCTGATTGCCCCCCGAAAGCTCGATCACCCTGCTCTGCCGATTGATGGCGGTGATGCGCGTACGACCCACCCAATCGGCAGCCACCTGGCCGCGCTGTTTCCTCGAATACAGCATCCGCAGGCGCCCGATCAGCGAGGCGAGCCAGCCGGTGTAGATGTTGTCATCCACCGTCATGGTTTCGAAGAACCCGCTGACCTTGCGGTCTTCGGTGACATAGGTGATGCCGTCCTTCACCGCTTGCGACGGCACGCGGTAGCGCACGGGCCGGTCGCCCAGGTAGATCATGCCGCCGTGGATCAGGTTGCGCTTGCGTGCCCCGGCGATGACCTGGGCAATTTCCGAGCGTCCGGAACCAACCAATCCGGCGATTCCCAGGACTTCGCCGGCGAACACCGAGAACGACATGTTCTTGACCATTGTCCCCGAGATCACGTTCTGCACTCGCAACACGCGTTCGCCACGGCGATTGCCGCTGCCGCCACGTTCCTGCCGGTGTTCCGCCAGGCTGCGCCCGACCATGTATTCGACCAGCCTGGCGCGGGTGAACTCCTTCGCCGGCGCGGTTATCACCTTGCGTGCGTCACGCAGCACTGTGATGCGGTCGGCGATGGTCAATGCCTCTTCCAGTGCGTGCGAGATATAGACGATGGCTATGCCGCGCCGGCGCAGATCGTCGATCAGCAAGAACAGATGCTGGGTTTCTTCGGGGGTCAGGCTTGCGGTGGGCTCGTCGAAGATCATCACCTCGGCCTGGTAGTAAACGGCACGGGCGATCTCCACCATCTGGCGCTTGGCGGTGCCAAGCGTCGCCACCACGTCGCTCGGTTCGACGTGGAAGTTCATCGATTGCAACAGTTGCTGCGCGCTGATGTTGATGCGGCGGTAGGTGGTGAGGAATTGCTCACGGCCCAACTGGACATTTTGCGCGACGGTCATTGTCGGTACTAGGCTGTCCTCCTGGTAGACCATCGCGATGCCGCGCCGCAGTGCGTCGGAGGGCGATTGGAAGTGGCAGGGTTTGCCGTCGAGCAATACCTCGCCGGAGGTGAGGCGGACCGCGCCGGCAATCGCCTTGCACAGGGTGGACTTGCCGGCGCCGTTTTCGCCGACCAATGCGTGGACCTCGCCGGCGTAGAGATCGAAATTCACGTCCTGGATCGCGGGCGAGCCTTCATAGAGCTTGGTCGCGCCCCGCACCTCGACTTTCGGGGTGCGTCCGCTGCCTTCTGGGACAGCTTGTTGCGGTACGTGGCGCGGGACGTCGTTCATGGCAGGCGTTCCGTGGATGTGAGGTCCTCGGCAAGCAGGCAGTCGTTGCCTTTGACGGCGATCACTAGGCGGTGGCCGATTTCGCGCGCCGCCATCACGCCGTGATTGCGGCCGTCGACGCGGCTGTGGAACGAAAACATTGGCTCGCAGTCCGCGTTCAGCCGCACCACCAGACCGTAGGCACGCGGCGGCGCCCAGGGCTTGCGGATGCCGAGCTTCTTGATCCCGCCGCCCTGCAAGGGTTCGAGGTAAGAGCCGGTGGCACGCAGGGCCGGGCGAATCCACAGCTCGGGATCGACGCTGCGCATCATCTCGCGGCGAAACTCGGGTTCGCGCAGAACCAGCTCGATCAATTGCGTGCGCATCGCGAAGATCGCCAGCCAATGGCCGCCGTCCGACGTCGGCGCGATCCGCGCGGGATAGCCCGGTATGTTATCGATCAGCCGTTCGGTGCCGCCGCATCCGTTGGTACCGCGGTGGTAGCGCGACAAGGTGTGGGACCAGCTCTCGGTGAACAAAACGCTGTGGCCGCCATCGGTGACTTCGAGCCCATTCGGGTAAGCCAGATTGCTCAACAAAATCTCGGCGGTCGCGGCGCCGCGCGGCCAGTAAACCAGCATGCCGGCGCGGTTGCATTCCATGAGATCGACGACCCAATCTTCGGCATCGTGTCGCGTGCTGCCAACGGCTAGATACAGGCCGCCGTGCAGCTTGTCCTCGGCGATCGCGGTGACGCAGCGCAATTGGCTCCCGCCGGCTTCGGTGAGCGTCGCGGCCACGCTGCCGTCGGCTCCGACGCGACGCACGCCGGCGCCGTTGATGGCGACTGCCAGGGTGCCGTCGCTCAGCGGGGCGAATGCGGTGATCGGGGCTTCGAAGGTCGCCACCACCAATTGCTCGCGCAGGTCCGGACCGGAGAGACGGAGCAATCGATTGAGACCGCTGGCGAACATTTCGCCGTTCATGCCGGCCGCGACGTCGTCCGGCCGGGCGACGGCCGGACCGATGGCCGGCAGTTCTTCCAGGCGGTTGTTGGGAACGTAGGCACCGTCCAGGGTCGGGATGGGATGATGCCTTCCCCTCGAGAACAGGAGTGATCTGATACCTTCTGCCAGGCCCGACATGGTTTCGTTCCGCTTCAGGACGCCGATTGCCGGCGGCCCCAGTAGCTTTCGCAGCCGGTCCAGGTGGGATCGGCCCTGGCCAATTTGATTCGGCCGATGCGGTTGTTTTCCAATCCGCCGAGATAGAGGTAGCCGCGATCCTCGCGCATCGAGGTCAAGGTCGGGTGCGATTCACCGCCGGGGTCCCAATAGGATTCGACCGGCTGGAGGTTCGCATCCAGCTTGACGATGCAGCCGTTGTTAATTCCGGGGAACAACCATTCGTCGATCGGCAGTTGCTTGATCATGCGAATGCGGAAGCCGGGCATGCGCATGGCTACGTCGTAGACCGGCGTGCGCATCGCCACCAGCGCGAGCCAATAGCCGCCGTCGGAAGCGCGATTGATGTTGTCGGGACTGCCAGGGAGATGATCGAGCACGATATCGGTTTTGCCTTTCCTGGGCCCGTCGATCCAATAGCGCATCAGGCGGAGGCCGAAGGTTTCGCAGAACAGGATCGATTTGGCGTCGTGGGTCAGGCAGACACCGTTGCAGAAGCGGACGTTGTGCACCACCGTGCGGGTCTTATTGGTGGCCGGGTCGTAGCAGACCAGACGCCCGCTGCCGCGTCCTTCCAGGCCGTCCACGGGCCAGGTCAGCATGTCGTAGCGGGTGCTGCCCTCGCTGAAGTAGATTTTGCCGTCAGGCGTGATGTCGAGGTCGTCGGTCAGTTTCAGCCGCGAATCGTCGATCAGCTTGAACCAGTTGCGGTTGGTCTGGTCGGTCAGTTTGAACACCTCGCCGTCGGGCTTCACGCCGTAGAGGCCCATGCCGGCGGCGCAAACGATCAGGTTGTCGTCCTTGTCGAACGCAAGGCCGAGGGGGCGGCCGCCGATACGGGCGAACAATTCGCGGTTTTCGAAGTTTGGTCCAGAGAAGCGCAGGATCCAGCCCTGCCGCGTGCCGGTGTAAAGACGGCCTTCGCGGTCGAGGATGATGTCTTCCGGGCCCTCCACCTGGTCGAGCGCGATCGCCTCGGCGCCGCGCAGACGGGCATTCATGGCAAACGGCGTGCCGCTGCCTTCGCGTGCATCGGGCAGCAGGCCGTAATCGAGATAGGTGGGGTTTACGTAGCTCTTCTGGATCGCCTTGCCGCGGTTCTTCGCCCATTTGACGTCGATCCCGATCGCCAACAGCAGGATCGCGCCGTTCACCGCGTTGGTGACCTGTCCGGGATAGCCGAACTGCACAAGGCCGTTGCCGAGGATGAAGATGATGCCGGCGCCGATTAGGCAGCGGCCGACGGTTCCCTTGCCACCGGTGAGGCTGACGCCGCCAATCATGACCGCGGCCAGAGCTTCGAAGGCGTAACCTTCGCCGGTCTGCGAGCCGACGCTGGCAAGCCGCGCGGCAAAGAACACCGCGCCCAGAGCGGTGAGCATTCCGGTGACGACGTAGGTGGCGAATAATACTTTGGGGATGCTGATGCCGGCATGGCGGGCGGAACGGCGGCTTGCTCCGACCGCAACGAGATGCCAGCCGAGGCGCGAGCGGCTGAGCAAGACGTGGCCGCCGATGGCGACGATGAGGAGGCCCCAGACGTCGCTTGGCACGCCGAGCCAGCCGCCGTTGCCGAGCATGTCCCAGGTGTCGCTGGAGGCGGAGGACATCGCCAGGTCGCCGGACCATTGCAGCGTCAGCAGATCGAACACCGCACGATAGACGATGAGCGTGACCAGGGTTGACAGGAATGCCCGGGTGCGGAGCACACCGATGAAGAAGCCGTTGACGGCGCCGAGCAGGCCGCCCGTCAGCACGGTGATCAGGATCACCAGGGGGACCGGCAATCCCCAGATGTCGAACGCCATCAGCGCGATGAAATCGGCCAGGGCGAAGATCGAGCCGACGCTCAGGTCAATGCCGCCGGAGATCAGCGACAGGCCCATGGCGATGGCGACGAAGCCGAACTCCGCGAAGGAGCGACCCATCGTCTGGGCGTTGTAGATCGAGGCGTAGTGCGGCACCGCGAACGCAAAGGCGACAAGGAGTGCCAGCAGTACGACAAATGGAATCGCCGGCTCCATCCAGGACTTGGCGAACAAATCGGCGAAGGTCTGGCGTGGTGACCAATAGTACTGGACCTGCCGCATCCGTGCCGCGAGTGTTGTCCCGCTCACCTGATTACTCCATCGGGCTGGCTGCCGGTCCGCGACACGTGACTGTGCAGTTTCGAACAAGCGCGGCACGGCACCTGTGTCATCGCGAGGCCCAACAGCGCCGGCGCTATTGCCACGGCTTCAGAGCGGCCGAAGCAATTCCGGTCATGCAGGAGCTTGCTCGCATGGGCGCTGCTTCGCCGCTTTGCCGCTGGCAAGAACCCACCCGTCATGGCAGCGCTTGACCCGGCCATCTTCCGCGGCCGATCGGGCGTGGCAAAGCCACGTGACCCGATCAATACTGCGTCGATGGCCGGGCCGAACCCGGCCATGACGACGGCGAGCGGCAGTTCGCACGCTACACTTTCATTCGGCCGCGGGCCGGCGGCGATACCGGTGGGGACTCGCAACGACATGAATGATCCCCCCTGCGGCACGCTACTTCAACGAGACCGGCGTGCACGACGTGGGCGTGACGTTCTGGGCGGTTGTCGGCACGATCGGCGTGTAGATCGCGACATGGAACGTGCCGGGCTTGTCGCCGCTCTGCAGCAGCATCTCCGACACCGCCATCATCTGATCGGCCTGCAGTGTCGCCGGATAGATGAAGTCCTCGTAGAACAAACCGTCCTTCAAGTAGTCGCAGGCGGGTGGCTCGCCGCCGCCGGTGGTGAAGATTTTCACCTTGCCCTGCAAGCCGGCCTGCCGCACTGCCTGCGCGATGCCGGAATCCTGTCCCGACCACCATCCCATATAGGCGCACAGGTCAGGATGCGCCTGCAGCACCGTCGCCGCCTTGTCGTGCGCGATCTTGGTATCCCAGTTCGCTGCCTGATTGCTGACGATCTGCATGTCCGGATGCTGCTTGAACACCGACATGGCGCCCTGCATGATGCCGATGCTGTAGGCGGAGGTCACCTCGCCATCCATCAGGGCGATCTTGTGCGATGCACCCGGGCCGCCGCAGGCGCTGACGACGCCCTGCGCCATTTCGGCGCCCAGTTCGTTCGGTTGCACGCCGACAAATGCGTCGCTTTTGAAGCGGGACGCCATGTTGATCTGCACCACGTAGATCCCGGCTTGCTCCGCGCGCTGGATCGCGGACGCCAGCACCTGCACGTTCGGATTGTGCACGATCAACAGGTCGGGGTGCTGGTTGATCTCGGCTTCCAGTAATTGCTCTTCGCGCTGGGTGTCGAAGTTCGGATCGCGGATTTCGAACTTGATGCCCATCCGTTTGGCGATCATTGCCATCCGCTGGCCCCAGATCCGCGTCAGCGGCGCATTATACGTCACCGGGATATAGACGATGGTCTTGCCGACCACATCCTTGTTCCACTGAGCCAGCAATTGCTCCGCGGTGTTGCCCTGGGCGGCGGCCGTGCCGGCCCACAGGCACCAGATCACGCCACATCCCAGCACGGCGCCCAGCCAACCAACGATCCGTTTCATACCCCTGATCCTCCCTTTCGTTAATGAACTTCCGCCAACACGCGGTGCGTTCGCCTCAATCGCCTTGCCGGGCAGTCTCCTCGTCCCGCGGATGCAGGCGGTTGTCGCAGACGATGGCGGCCAGCAACACCAACCCGCGGAATATGTTCTGTGCATCGTCGCTCATGTTGAGCAATGTCATTCCGTTCAGCATCACGCCGATCAGCAGGCAGCCGGCAATCACGCTGAGCACGCCGCCGCGTCCGCCGACCAGGCTCACGCCGCCAAGCACGGCGACCAGGATCACATTGAAGATCTCGGTGCCCATGACGATCTGTGTGTCGATGCTCGACAGCGTTGCCATCAGCACAAGTCCCGCCAGGTAGCCGATCACGGCACAAAGGCTGTATTCGAGTATCGTCAGCGGGCGCAGCGGCAGGCCGCTCAGTCGTGCCGCCTCCGGATTGTCACCGTGCGCATAGATGAAACGCCCCAGGCGTGTGCGGCTCAAGAACAGATGCACGATCAGGGCGAGGGCGAGGAAGATCAGCACCGGCAGTGGCACGCCGCTCACGTTGCCGCCGAGGACCAGGAAAGCCTTGGCATGCTCGGGAACGTAGACCAGGTAGGTCGAGCCGATGATGAAGTTCTGTGCCAGTCCGTACATCAGCAGATTGGTCGCCAGTGTGGCGAACAGTGGCGGGACTTCGATGAAGGCGATGACGAGGCCATTGATCACCCCGATCCCGAGCGCAACCGCGAATCCGCAGACGATACCGAACGCAATGGTGCCGCCGTCACGCATCACGACGGCGGCGAGGGCCGCGCCGATCGCCAAGGAAGCGACCTGCGAGATATCGAGACCTCGCCCGATAATGACGATGGCCGCGCCCAGTGACAGAATGCCCAGCACCGCGATCCCGTCGAGCAATGTCAGCATATTCTTGATGGATGCGAAGCCGGGCACGAGGATGGTAAATGCCGCTGCCAGCACCATCGTGGTGACCAGCACAATCTGCTCTTGGCTGAGTTGCTTCAGGCGGCGTGAGAAATCGGCGGATGGCCGCGGCGACACTACGCTTCCCGGCGCCTGCACCTCGATTTCCGACGCCACGATACGCCTCTCCCGGCTTGTCGCGGGCATTCCCACTGGCGCCACACCATAAGCATCGGTCGAAATCTGGCGCCGCGGTTAGACCCGTCGGATAGATTTGATATTTGTAGATTGGAAGAAGGCGCGTCCGTCCGAGACTGACGATCCTCCAGCATTCCAGGCAATCTTACCCGTGAGTAGCTGCCTTGGCAACACGACGGCCTGGCCGACGGTCTGGCCGGGGATGATGGGCAGCCTGTCACGATCTGCGCGCCGTGGTGGGCAATGCGACCGTGCACGTTTTCGATGCGCGCGCCGCGCTGTTTGCGCAAGGCGACGAAGCGCGGGCGGTGCCGGTGATGGTGCACGGTTATGTGAAGCTCTCGGCCGTCACCGCGTGCGGCTGCGTCGAACTTTGCCCTGCCGCCGCCGTGCGCGCACCATCATGTCGTTCAATCCGGCACGTGGTCTCCTGGCTAGAGGTGAAGACGTGTGCAGGCCAACTCAGTCACACTGGCATTCTTGTGACAGCGACGGTGCCCACGGTTCTTCATGACGTAGCCTACTCAGCTTGACGTCGTTGCTACCCCAGGACGACTCGGAACAGCTCGTTCGCAGACGAAATACCAAGTTTCGCATATGCGCGCTTGCGATAACACAATACGCTATTTATACCAATGCCCAGTCGAAGCGAAATCGCCTCGCGAAGCGATTCCAGTTGAGCAGCAACGCGGTTGGCGTCACTTCATGGTTGAATGGCGACTGCTCGCCCTTAGTGGGCACGGCTTCTGGACAGTCGTACTCGCATTGTGACACGACGGACAGGCGATCCGCCGGACAGGGGTGTTGCAGCTTCAGCGCCGTACCGCGATTCCTTGTGGCGCGGAACGCCAGGGTAATGTGATGCGGTTGTGCAAAGGTTGGAGGAGGGGTAGGAGACCTCCCAGCTTTGCCAGGCGGAGAACCTCATCGGCCTGCGGCTCTGGCGGCCTTACGGCGCCGGGAAGACACGAAGCCCGGAAGTCTAAAGCCCTCGCAGGCCGCGGATGGCGCTCAATGGGAGTTTCCCGGCGGCTCCCACCTCCGGACCATTCGTCCCCCGCACCAGATCTCGATCCAAGGATGTTCTGGCCGCAGAGCTTCCACCGCTGCGATCGCGGCGGCGTCATCGTCGCATTCAACCTCCCGTATGTCGGCCATGAGGTCCGTTCTTGTGAGTATATAGATTCGGTAAACGGGCATCGGAGCACTCCTCTCCAACACCCTTTGGCTAGCAAAATGATTTATAAGATGTATTTTGTCCACATCCTTTCTGGGTTATGGCAATCATCATTTCGGCTTATCGAGCTGGAGCGCGCCGTTCGGTCACATGCTACGAGACCATCCAAAACGTGGGGGTGGAACGGCCCGCTGACCTGAACGCTGGCTGACCACAGCAGGCGGTGAATCGGATTCGCCGCGAGGTCCTGGTTTTGCTCTCCCCCGGGTTTTGGAGGGCCTCTGGCCCGCCCGCTGTGGCCGCGCCTGCTGAAGCCCGAAAATCGCACGCCACAGCCTTTCAGCCTGCGTCGGGCGCCACTGGGTTCCGTGCGCATGACGTGGCCGGAACGAGGCGCGCCCAGGTCGCCAGATCTGGCGACCCAGAAATTGACACAGCGGCGGCATTGGCCAGATCATGGTTCACCCACTCCAAGAAGGGTTCAAATACTTCCGCGCGCCACAGCGCGTCACGCGACGGGAATATTGGGCGGGTATCCTCAGGGCATTGGTTGCAGACGTATCCGTCCGGAACGCGTTTTGGGTGCGTATCGAACCAGCAAAGGAAGTCCCAGCAGGTGTCTTTCCATTCCACAGATATGCCGATTTCGTCCCGTACCAGCGTTGCCGTGACAACATGATTGAACTTGCAGAAGCCGACATCATGGCAGGTATCCGTGCGCTTCAGCAGCTCGAGCTTTACCGTAAATCGGTGCACATTTTCTGCATACCATTGGAAGAAAGCTCCATGGATCCGGGGGCGGCAATGACGCCGGTGAGGCCATGGCCCGCAACACGCGTCCGGATTGCGTATCGAGACGAAGAAACCTCCGCGAGCCCCACACTCAGAGCGCGCCAGCTTCTCGACAGCGTCGCGGTAACGACGATCGCCGGGCTGCGTGACCGGGCACTGATCGGGATGATGGTTTACAGCCTTGCGCGCATTGGCGCGGTGCTGGGCATGAAGGTGGACGACGTTTACACGCAGCAGCGCCGGCTTTGAGTGCGGCTTCGCGAGAAGGGCGGGAAGGCGCACGCCATGCCGTGCCACCACAACCGTGAGACCTACCTCAATGCCTATATCGAGGGCGCAGGCCTCGCCGGAGATCCCAAGGGTCCGCTGTTTCGCACCATTGGCCACCGCAAGGGCCGGCCGCCGACGCGGACGCCGCTGCAACAGGCCGAGGCCTATGAGATGATCACGCGGCGGAAGAACGCCGCCGGCATCGCGACCAGGCTCGGTAATCACAGCTTCCGGGCAACCGGCATCACCGCGTATCTCAAGAACGGCGGCACGCTGGAAAAGGCGGCGCGGATGGCGAATCATGCCAGCACGCGCACAACGCAGCTCTATCCCCGTCGATGCGAGGAACTGACCCTCGATGAGGTAGAGAGAATCAGGGTGTGACGTAGCTTGGGCATTGTAACGGGGCTCGCTGCAATGACTTGGCACGTCGCCTACGAAAACCGGGATGGATGCGTGGAGTCTCGCGCGGCGCGGTCACGCGACCTGGCCATTCGCCACACCGATCGGCCGCCAGTAGAGCGTCATCTTCGGGCCTCGGAAAGGACCCCGGAGGATTAACGGGACGCTGAAGAGACATACGATTCCTGGACAAGAGACACACGATCTGTTCAATCGCGACCGGTGTTCGTAACGTAGCGTGCGACACACTTTTCTGTGTAGGACTGCGCTGAACCCGTCAACACGAGCGGAGAGGCGAACGATGCGAGCAACGACTTCGCAGCAGGCGGAACCTGCCAACCCTGTCCCGGACAAGATTCCCGTTTCGCTGATCGTTAATGGCGTTGAAACACGGCTTATCGTTGCGCCGTGGACAACGTTGCTTGATGCGTTACGTGAACATCTTGACCTGACCGGCACCAAGAAGGGTTGTGATCACGGGCAGTGCGGGGCGTGCACTGTGCTGGTCGAGGGGCGGCGGATCAACTCGTGCCTCACGCTCGCGGTGATGCAGGATGGAGCGAAGATCACCACGATCGAGGGGTTGGCCACGGACAGCGCGCTGCATCCGTTGCAGCAGGCGTTCATCGACCAGGACGCGTTCCAGTGCGGGTATTGCACGTCGGGGCAAATCTGTTCTGCCGCCGGGCTGATAGCCGAGGGGCACGCGCGCACAGCGGACGAAGTCCGCGAATTGATGAGCGGAAATATCTGTCGTTGTGGCGCCTATCCCAACATCCTGCACGCGATCCAACAGGTGATGGGGCAGACATGATCGGCTTTCAGTATGTGCGCCCGAGCAACATCGCGGACGCGGTGCGGCTGGTTGCGGCGGATCCAGCGGCAAAGTTCGTTGCAGGCGGGACCAACCTGCTGGATCTGATGAAGGAAGATGTCGAGCGGCCGTCGCGACTGGTCGACATTTCCAGGCTGCCGCTAAAGACGGTGGAAGATAGCGCGGACGGTGGGCTACGGATTGGCGCGCTCGTGCCGAACTCGGATCTTGCCTATCACCCGGTGGTGGCGCGGCGGTATCCGATCCTGGCCAGCGCGATCCTTGCGGGGGCATCGGCGCAATTGCGCAATATGGCGTCGACCGGCGGCAATTTGATGCAACGGACGCGATGCCCGTACTTCTATGATGTGGTGACGCCTTGTAATAAACGCGAGCCGGGCACCGGGTGTTCGGCGATTGGCGGCCATAATCGTGGGCATGCGATCCTTGGCTCGAGCGATGCATGCATCGCGGTGCATCCATCCGATATGTGCGTAGCTCTCGCAGCACTGGACGCTGCCGTGCACGTTGTAGGACCGGATGGCTCCCGGCTGATCGCATTTGGTGACTTCCACCGCCTGCCTGGCGATACGCCGCACCTCGAAACCAACCTGCAGCGTGACGAGATTATCGTGGCGGTGGAAGTGCCGGCGGAAGGGTTTGCCGAGAACCACACCTACCTGAAGATCCGCGATCGGCTTTCGTATGCGTTCGCATTGGTGTCCGTTGCGGCTGCGCTGGAGCTTGACAGAGGTACCATCAGGCAGGCCCGGCTGGCGGCGGGTGGCGTTGCCCACAAGCCCTGGCGCGACAAGTCGGCGGAAGCGGCGCTAATCGGGCAGGTGCCCAATCGCGCAGTATTCGCTCGCGCAGCGGACATCATACTGCGCGATGCGAAGGGTTGGGAGCACAACGCGTTCAAGATCGAACTGGCACACCGTGTCATTGTCCGCGCGTTGTCGCAGGCCGCGGCGGGACGGCCGCAGTCGCAGTCGAACAAGACCATCCAATGATGTCGGCGTACTCAACAGGAGCTTGCCCAGCATGACCGCTTATATCGGGACTGCCGTTTCCCGGGTTGATGGCCGTGCCAAGGTCACTGGCGCCGCGACATACGCGGGCGACGTTAAAGTTGCCTCGCTTGCGTTCGGCAGCGTCGTTACCTCACAGATCGCCACGGGGCGCATCAAGCAGATCGATGCCCAGGCGGCGATCGCCGTTGATGGCGTACTTGCCGTGTTGACGCATTTGGACCGCCCACACATGGCGAGCGAGGATAGTGCGTACAAGGATGATGTGGCACCAGAGGTGGGGTCGCCATTCCGGCCGTTGTATGACGACAAGATCCACTTCAGCCGCCAGCCGATTGCGCTGGTGATTGCCGAGGAATCGGAGGTCGCGCGCTTTGCGGCATCCCTGGTGCACGCTACGTATGAGGAAACGCCGTACCTCGCCGACGTCTTCAGCCCTCATCCGGAGGAAGTCGTCGTCCAGCCCGGCAGCAATCCGTTCGCGCCGCCTCGGTCACGCGGCGCAGCGGATCAGGCGTTTGCCGCGGCCAGGCTGCGTCACTCCGCCGAGTATTACGTGCCGATCGAGCACCACAACCCAATGGAGCCCTATGCCTCGACAGTGATCTATGAGGCGGACGGGAGGCTGACCATCCATGACAAAACACAGGGCGTGCAAAACGTGCAGCGTTATGTCGCCCACGTGCTGGAAATGAATCCTGCTGATGTGCGTGTTCTGTCGCCGTTCGTCGGTGGAGCATTTGGCTCGGGACTGCGACCGCAATACCAAGTTGTGCTGGCAGCGTTGGGTGCGCTCGCGCTCAGGCGCTCGGTGCGCGTCGTGTTGACTCGCGCACAAATGTACGGATTGGGCTTCCGGCCGGCTACGATCCACCAGATCGGGCTGGGTGCGAATGCAGCCGGAGCGCTCGATGCGGTCACCCACAAAGCAATCACCACCACGTCGCGCAATGAGGATTTCCATCGGCAGGAAACCGGTTGGTCTGGGCTGCTCTACAATTCGCCCCATGCGAGATACGCGCACAGCCTGGTGCGGGTGGATCTGCCGACGCCCTGCGACATGCGGGCGCCGAGTGCCGCGCCATCCGTTTACGCGCTGGAGGCGGCAATGGATGAGCTGGCGGTTGCACTGACAGTTGATCCAATCGAGCTACGCCTGCGATGCTATTCGGACCGCGATCAGCACACCGGCAATCCTTACAGTAGCAAGGCCTTGCGCGAGTGTTTTCAGCAGGGTGCGGCGGCGTTCGGTTGGGAGAAACGCAGTGCAGCCCCCCGCGCGATGCGCGATGGTAGTGAGCTGATCGGCTGGGGCATGGCGAGCGGTGTATGGGAAGCGCTGCAAGTGCCGATAACAGTGCGGATTGTGCTGACCGCGAACGGACATGCGGAAATTTTGTGCGCAACGTCCGATATCGGGACGGGGACTCACACGATCATGGCGCAGGTCGCTGCCGAATTGCTTGGGCTGCCGATTGATGGCGTCACGATTCGGCTTGGCGATTCGACGCTGCCACAGTCACCTGTGGAAGGCGGCTCCTGGATCGCGGCTTCAGTGGCGAATGGCATCGCGAACACCGCCGGGGCTGTTCAGGATGAGTTGCTAAGTCTTGCGAAACGGATGCCACATTCGCCACTCGCCGATACAGATCCGGCCGATGTAATGCTGGCGGATGGCGCCATTGCGAGCCGAAGGGACGCCTCGCGCCGGGTATCGATTGCTGACGCGCTACGGCATGGGAAGGTGGATCGCATCGACCTGGAGAAGACCGTCACGTTCGAGGATGATGGTACGCAAGCCCACAACACGCACTCGGCGGTGTTTGCCGAGGTGAAGGTGGATGAACAGCTTGGCGTAGTTCGGGTGACTCGTGTCGTGAGCGCTGTTGCGGCGGGGCGCATCCTCAATACCAAGACCGCGACCAGTCAGATCATGGGCGGCGTGGTATGGGGTATCGGCATGGCATTGCATGAGCAGACGCTGGTCGACCGCCGATTCGGTCGCATCATGAACGCCGACTTCGCCGAGTATCATGTGCCAGTGAATGCTGACGTACACGACATCGATGTAATCTTCGTCGATGAGCCGGACACCAATGTCAACCCAATGGGCGTTAAGGGCCTTGGCGAGATTGGTATTGTCGGCGTGGCGGCCGCCGTGGCCAATGCGGTGTACCATGCTACTGGCGTACGGGTCCGCGGTCTGCCGATCACGTTGGACAAGCTGCAGCGGTAGGCGCTCCTGGAGTGCCCGTTTTGCCGGTCGCGCCACAGGGCACCCAGGCCTCGCCGTCGACCACCAGGATCCGCTAATCGAGATCAGGTTGATGGAGTGTAAACCGCCATCCCGGTCGAGCGGATCACGCGCAACTGGACGGCAACAAGGATCTGGCCACCGGTGTATGGCCGCGACCAGCCACGACGCAGACTATCGCTGCGGTCGCAGCCTGCGCTTCGCCGCACTGATCGCGCGGCCAACCTCGTAGGAAAGCCAGTCGCGATCACCGAAGTCGAGCTTTCGCATCCACCTGACGGTCTCCACGCCCAGACCGCCCTGCGCGCGCCAGGCGCGGGCGCGTTGCTCGTGCCGCGTGTCGCGCGCCGCCAGCCATGGAAAGCTGCGCACCTCGCGGGCCGGCACCGGCGGGGCGCTGAAGATCAGCCCATAGGCATAGCGCGCTTGGCCGGAGACATTGGATCCGGCGTAGTGCAGCGTCCGCCCGGTATGAATGGTGCATCCGCCCGCTGGCAGCGGGCAGGGGACCGCCATGGCCGGATCGAACCCAGTATAGCATTCCAGAGCGTGGACGGTTGGGTCGCCGCCCAGCGGGCGGTGCGGCAGTAGGTCGCCACGGTTGGACCCGCTGATGAACTCCATGCATCCGTTCTGGCGGTTGACCGGCTGCAGAGCCAGCCAGACGCTGACCTCCCGATAGTCATAGCACGGATCACGAAACGCCTCGTCCTGGTGCCAGGGCGTTGGCGGGCCGCTTGTTGCCGGTTTCATCAAGACGTGGTCGTCGGAGAAGCGCGCCTTCGGTCCCAACACCTAACAAGGCTGGGAAATGAAAGAAGGCTTCGGCGAAAGCGAGCCGGCCAGTCCAGGCCCGCCACGGCAAGCCAATCAAACGGCCGAAAAGGCGGTAGCCATACTCGGAGCTTGGCATGTAGCCGCGTCTCGGCCGCCTCTACACCACCCACCAGGCGGTTCCGGTGATGGATCAATCCTATTTGAGCGATCTCGACCGACGGCAGACCGCGGCA
>Ga0335072_10006583_pt1 | contig 16969 bp, 13 predicted proteins | sample Lox_Sample_21_FD_206725 | JGI IMG/M metagenome (GOLD analysis project Ga0335072, IMG submission 206725) | Soil microbial communities from Loxahatchee National Wildlife Refuge, Florida, United States - Lox_Sample_2.1 | ecosystem: Environmental > Terrestrial > Soil > Wetlands | place: USA...
CGGTAGCGGGCAGGCGCTTCGACAGCTTGCTGCCGTTGCGTTCCTCCACCCATTCCACTTCGATGTCGCGCCAATGGGTTTCGCCGGCGTCATCGACATAGATGTTATGAATGCGCATCGCTGGGTTCCTCCGCTATTCGACCGGCACGAAGATCGAGTGCCGCATCTGATTGTTCACCGATTTCGACAAATGGCCCTTGCCCGAGGTGTCCTCGACCAGGATCACCTCGCCGGCGCCGATCACGCGCGCCTCGCCGTCACTGGCGGTAAGTTCCACGCCGGCATCCAGGTTGATGATGTACTGCCGCCGCGGCGCCGGATGCCAGGGACGGTCATGCTCTGCCTGCGTCTGGCGGAAGATGATGCCGTTGGCGGCCTGGCGCGCCGAAAGCTTGCCGGCCTCGTTCTCCTCCGCCCACTCGACGTCGATGTCGCGCCAATGCGATTCGCCGTTGGCGTCGCAATAGAGGTTGTGGATGTGAAGACCCATAAGTCTCTCCCGATGCATCGATGATCGTGCTACGCTGGCCGCCCATGCACCTCATCTCCACAGGGCTGTTTCCGGCGGCCTGGGCAGCTTGGTGCCTTTATTGGTTCGGCGCGGCGCGCGGCGGCAAGCCGGCGCAGCGGACGGAAAGCGTTGCGTCGCGTTTGACGCACTACGTGCCGCTGGTGCTTGCCATCCTGCTGCTGTCGTGGCCGGACTTCGGCGGCCGGACGTTGAACCGAAGCCTCTGGCCCCACGCCGCCACGATGTTCTGGATCGGTGCCGCAATGCTGCTCGCCGGCCTGCTGTTCAGCGTGGCCGCCCGGGTTCAGCTCGGCGGCAACTGGAGCAGTACCGTGACGGTGAAGCAGGACCACAGCCTGACCCGCAGCGGGCCTTACCGCTTGGTGCGCCACCCGATCTATACCGGCATCCTGCTTGCCATTGCCGGCAACGTCGTCGCCCGCGGCGAGTGGCGCGATCTGCTGGCGCTGGCGCTGGTGCTCGCCGCCTTCCTGCGCAAGATCCGCATCGAGGAACGCTTCATGCTGGCGCAGTTCGGAGCCTCCTACGCCCGCTATCGAAGGGAAGTACCCGCCCTGGTGCCAGGCCTGCTGTAGACCGCATCCCGGCCGGCGCGTTCTCGATCGGCGGTTGCGTCCTCGACACGCAATCGATGCGGCGTGCATGGCGGGTGGCAGCGTCACTTGTTCCGCCAGTCCGGCTTGCGCTTCTCCGCGAAGGCGCGCGGGCCCTCGACGTAGTCCTGGCTTTCCAGGTTCTCCTGCTGCGCCGGGAACGCCGTGCGCATCGCTTGCTCGAGGCTCGGCGCATCGAGCCCCCGATACACCGCCTGTTTCGACGCGCGCACCGCCTTGGGCGAGCATTCCAGGATCATCCCCGCCCAGCGCTTCGCTGCTTCCAGCGCCTGGCCCTGCGGCACCACTTCGGTGACGAAGCCGAGTTCGTAGCCCTCGCGGGCAGAGACGCGGCGGCCGGTGAGGATCATCCCCATCGCCTGCTTGCGCGGGATCATGCGCGGCAGCCGGTGCACGCCGCCACCGCCGGCAATCAGGCCCACGCGCGGCTCGGGCAAGGCGAACAAGGCGTTGTCGGCGGCGATGATGATGTCGCAGGCGAGCGCGGTTTCGAACCCGCCGCCCATCGCCCAGCCGTTCACCGCGGCAATCAGCGGCTTGTCGAGGTTGAAGCGGTGGGTGATGCCGGCGAACCCGTTCGGGCCGTTGGGCCGGCGGCGTCCGGCGGCCTGCACCTTCAGGTCATTGCCGGCGGAGAACGCACGCTCCCCGGCGCCGGTGATGATGCCGACCCACAGATCGTCATCGGCGGCGAATTCGTCCCACACCGCGGCGAGTTCGTCATTGGCGTCGGCGTGCAACGCGTTCAGCACCTCGGGCCGGTTCAGCGTGACGATGCGGACATGGCCCTCGTCCTGCACGAGGCAGTACTGGCGGGTCATCGCGTGCTCACCGGGCCGGCGGCGGCGATGGGGTGGCGTTCGCCGCGTCGCGGTTTCCAATCTGCCTGGCGCATGTCGTTCCCCCCGATCCGTTGGGGACGCATGGTAGCGGGCAGCGGCGGGCGGGCAAGCGGGGCGACAGGTCGATTCGGGGCGGATGGGCGGCATGGAACGGGACGGCGGATGACAGCAGCCTGCGGATGGCAAGAGGTTGCAGTCGGCGACCAGGCGTCCTCGACCTGCGCGCAGGCGATATCTGTATTTGCCAAGTCCGCGACAATGCCAGCGGGATTTGCCGCGGCCGGCGGTGGCGCGCCTGGTTCCGATATCGCGGTCTGCCGCCCCTTGCATCACTCAAAAGCGAAAACAGTGCGCCAACGCACGGGCGATGCAAGCGGGGACCGGACCGCGGATTGCCACTACATGGCTACCGACTATCCGATTGCGCAGTCAGAACGCTCATCGTCAGCCGGCGGGCTCAGGGTTCCGCTGCTCTGACCGGAGGACAAGATCCGCCGCCACACGGCTGACGATCGTGTCCCAATCGTCCGGTTCGGACTGGCGGTAGATCCGCACCGTGGGATACCAGGGACTGTCGGTGCGTCCGGTGAACCAGCGCCAGCACGGATCGAACCGGTCCAGCATCCATACCGGCTTGCCCAACGCCGCGGCCAGATGGACAACCGCCGAGTCGACCGAAATCACCAGGTCGAGATTCGCAATCAGTGCCGCCGTGTCGGCGAAATCCCGCACGTGGTGCATGCAGTCGAGCAATGGCAGCGCGGAGGCTGCCTCGCCGCCTTCCTTCTGTAGGCTGAAGAAGGTGAGGCCCGGTAGATCGAACAATGGTGCCAGTGTCGCGGGGGCCATGGAGCGGCGGCGATCGACCGCGGCCAGGCCATGCGTATGCGTGCGCGATTTGCCCGCCCAGGCGACACCAACGCGGAGGCCCTCGCACGCCATGGCGCCGAGACGCGTCCGCCACGCCGCGACCTCGGCGGCGTCCGCATCCAAATAAGCGGTGGCGGCGGGAATCGTCGCCATCGTCGTGCCCATCGCCAGCGGCAGGCTCAGCATGGGACAGTGGCAGTCGAATGGCGGCAATTCATCGCCGTGCGCGACCACGTCTGCGACGCCGGGCAGCCGGCGCAGCAGTCGCACCAGCGGAGCCTGCACCTCCAGCACGACGCGCAGCCCGCGCGCGGCGGCCAGTGGCGCGTAGCGGCAGAACTGCAGCGTGTCGCCGAAGCCTTGCTCGGCATGGATCAGCAGCGTCTGCCCCGCGGCTTGCTCGCCGCGCCACTGCGGCTGTAAGAACTCACGCCGTGCCCCGCGCATCTGCGGGGTTTGCCAACGCCATTCATGCTCTTCCCAGCCGGCCGGCATCTCCCCCAGTGCAAGCAATACGATGCCGAGGTTGCTGTGTGCCTCGGCGCAATCGGGGCTCAGCTCCACCGCCTTGCGATAAAGCGCGGCCGCCTCTTCCAGCCGGCCTTGTTGTTTCAACACGGTCGCCAGGTTGTTGCAGGCGTCCGCATGAGTCGGATCGAGCAATAGCGCCTGGCGATAGCATGCAACCGCGTCGTCCAGCCGGCCCATATCCGCCATTGCCACGCCAAGGTTGAAATGGCCCTGGATGTAACGCGGGTCGAGGTCAAGCGCGCGGCGATAACTCGCCACCGCCTGATCGAGAACGCCCTTCTGCCACAACGCGGCGCCAAGATTGTTCCAGGAGTCGACGAAATCCGATTTGAAGTGGATCGCACGACGGTAACAGGAAATCGCGTCGTCGAGCAATCCCTGCTGTTTCCGCGCCGTCCCCAAGGCGTCGTAGGCGTCGGGGCTGTCCGGCTTGCGGGCTAGCAAGCCGCGCAGGGCGACGTCAGCTTCCTGCGGCTGGCCGGTCTTGAGGCAGACCAAGGCGAGGTTCAAATACGCCTTGAGATAATCCGGCTTGAGCGCGATAGCTTGGCGATAGGCCGCAATCGCCGCGCCGGCGTGCGCCTGCTTCCACAGCGCGCTGCCAAGGTTCGCATGGTATAGCGCCTCACCGGCATTGATGCCGATGGCCTGACGGATCAGCGACACGGCCAGATCGGCGCGGCCGTTTTGCAGCGCGATCAAGCCGCGCAGGTGCAGGCTGTCGGCGTGGCGCGGGTCCGCCGCGAGGATCTGGCAATAAAGCAGGTCGGCTTCCGCTGAACGGCCGGCCTGATGATGTTGCAATGCCGTTGAGAACAATATTTGGACGGGGCGCCCTGCCGGGGATGCCGGTTGCCGGCCTTGCCGTTCGATGGCGCGAGGGAATTTGCGGTCCACGATGACAAAGCCTTGCTGCGATTCCCGGTGACGGTGCAGCCAGATGCACGCGGGTTCTGCTGCGCTGCGATCCTGTGCACCGGACGAATGCCGGGTTCCATGCTGGCTTAGCAAAAACATGTTGTGAAACAGTTACAGCGCGGCCGCGGGCAATCGGGGTGACGGCGCAGGCCGCTACGATCGCAACCTTGGTTGAACGATCGCCGGCAGGTCAGCCGCCGGACACTGATCGGACCAACACGCGAAGGCTCTGCCGCAGCCTCTCGTCCTGAACGAAGCGGACCCTCAGGACATCGCGATTGACCCCGATGACCCAGGCTTCCAACGGATCCTTGAGCAATTCGGTCAGCCAGATATCGTCGCCGTTAGCCAAGTGGAACGGCCATACCCCTTCGAAGATGTCGGGCAGGGGCTCGATGCGGACGGCCGCACCTGTCTCCGATATATTCATCAGAGTGCCCGGTGTTGGGATTTCGCCACGTCGCCTGATCAGAACGTTACGTTCCACTTTGATACGCGATGCTCCACGTCGTTCCTGTTCCATCCGGTCGCGCGGCACCGCTTGTGCCGGCATACCGGTTCTCGCTGGCGTTGCATTGCCATCCGCGGCGACCGTGCCGCGGATGAGGCGCGTTGGCTTCTCCAACGGCGCGAGATTCATGATCGCGTCTCCTGTGTCCGCCGCCGGTAACCGGCGGGCCGCGGCGTGCGACGGCGACTGAAGCCAATTGCATGCGGGTCGCATGACGCACTGCCGACGGGCGCTGCTACCGCAACATAGGTTGCAGTATCATTGCAAAATGTCACCGCTTCGACCGAAGGCAGGAGAGCTCGTGCATCGGATTGAAGGGGCGCTGTTGCCACCGCCATTCGCAGCTCCGCCGAAAAATGCGCGGCGAACAAAATTTCCTGAGCGTTCGCCGGCTTTGAGAAGAGTTTTGTAACTCTCGCACTGGCAAATAATTTCGCGCCGGCATGGAAAAGGCAGAACGCCCCAGTGCATGCCGGGAGCTTTGGTCCGATCCCGGAAATCGGGAGTAGAAGGAGCCAATCATGGCGTCGGTCTCGCCCGAGGCAGCGCAGGCTGCGCCTGCATTGATCTCACTACAAAAACAAGAACATCGTCGGCACGAATTACCATTTTTGCAAGATGAGCCGGCTGCCGCGTTACGCCCGGATCACGCGGCACGCTGTCCTGTCGTCACGCCACTCGAGCTGGGTACGCCGGAGGCGTTGATCCGCCTTCGCCTCATTGCAGCATTCTGGCCAGCCTGGCCGCAGGACACGCGGCGCCTGTGGCTCAACAGCCAGGACATCTCGCTCGCGCCGCGGGCGCTGGCGGAATCGGACATCGCCATCCTGCCGGGAGGTGCGGTCGCCAGCCGCGGACCTGGCGAAATTCTTGTCTGCGACCCCACCGAAGCCGTTGCATTGTCATGGCCGGAAGCGCGGGCGCTGTACGCAACGCTGCGTCGGCGGGTCGATGCAAGGCACCTGCTGCATGTGGATGCCGGGATCGTGCAGGTGGACCGACTGCCAAGGGTGCCGACGGCGCAGGCCGCCACGATCGTGCAGGAAGCGATCCGGTTGCCGGGGCGCCTGACGCTGCCTGGCCCCGTCCTGGTACGCTGGTGCCACAGGGGCGCGGTCGCCTGGCCGATGGCCGAGGCGCCGGCTTTGCTGGCACTTGCCGCCAGCATCACGTCGGCCGCGGTTTCGCGGGGCAGCATGCCGGTTGCCGCGGGGGACTGGCATGCGCCCGACGCCGAAGCACGCAGCCTTCTGCTGTGCTCCGGCATTGCCCGGCAAATCACCCGCTTGCTCGGCGACGAGATACCGGACGGCCTGCGGCTGCCGATCACCGAGACTTGCGTCAACGGCGATGACAGCCTCGCGCGCCGCATGTCTGCAGCGCTGGCCATGTTGCCGGCGTGTTTCGATGGCGACGCGGCGGCCTGGTTCGGCGGTCCGGTGAATGGATGGAATCGCGCCGCAGCGTATATGTATACGGCGTCGCCGTCTCGCGTGTTGCTTGGCGCGGGAGACTTGCCTGATCCCGTGGCTGCGCTGCATGGGTTGCGCGCGATTTTGGAGCAATCCGACGCACTGGTGCTCGCCGAGGATGGCGATGTACCACATTGCGGCCCCGTCTCGCTGTGGGATGACACGGTACTGTTCCTTGGGCGGCGGCTGCAACCCGGCGACCGGTTCGGCGTGATCATTCCGGCACCTGCGACGCCGGTCGATTTCTATGCGCTGGCGAGCAGGCTGGCCGAACATCTGGGGACGATCATCACCGCGCATGCGCCGTGCTGGGGTTTCTGTCATCGCATCGGGCCGGACGGCACGGAAGCGGGCAACGCAGCCTGGTTCGGCATGGGTGCGGGCCTCGACGAGGTGGATGTCCTGATCGGCGACCTCGGATTGACCGGTTAGCGGTCGATTGCTCCCACCATGATGCGGCGGGCAGAATGCCGATGCCGGGCGTAGCAATCGGCGCCACGGCGGTTGCCGAGCCGGCTGCCGTGGTGGCGAGCCGGGCGGCTGCGGGCGCAGCGAGCCCGGACAGCTTCGCGGACCTGGTCGCGTCGAGCCAAACAGCGCAAACCGCTCGCCCGGCTGCGGGGACCTCGGAGTCCGCCGGCGCGCAAGTTGTGGCCGGGACAGGGCAGGGTGCGGCGGCAAAGGCCGACGGAACCCGCGCGGCGCCGGACCGTGACAATGCTCGTGGGCCGGCCAAAGCACGCGGCAACCGGGCAATGCTGGGGGAAGCGCAAGGGGATGACCCGGCGGGTCAAACGGGGGAGACCACGGCCAACCCGCGCGACCCATTGGCGCCGTCGGGAAATCCGGCGGTGCAGCCGGGGTCAAACACAACGAATCCACCAAAGCCGCCAGCTGGCGTCGCGTCGGGCGCGTCGGCCCAACCGACGGGAAACGCATCATCGTCATCGGCGCAGCCGGCGGGAAACACATCACGGTCATCGGCGCCGGCAGGAAACGCGGCGGCTTCGTTGGTGCGGTCGCCGACGAACGGGTCAGATGCGGTGACGCTACAAGCGGACAACGCGGCGAGCGCGCCAGTACAGGCTGCGCCGGCACGACCAGCAACGGATCCCGCCGGTCCGTCCACGCCACAAAGGCGTAGCGCCGCCAATTCGTCATCGCTACCCGGCTCGAATGCCTTTGGTAAGTTGGCGCAATCGACGGGACATGCACCGGCCGCACCGACGCAAACAGCGTCGAGCGCGCCGACAGCGCCGGAGCCGTCTTCGGCCGCTGCGCCGACCACGGCCGCGACGGGCGGGTCGCCGCCTGGAAACGGTGCTCGGGCGACACCAGTGCCTGCTTCCGGCGCCGCCGAGCCACCGCAATCCCCGGCGAACGCTACGTTTCGCGCACCCGGCGGGCCAGTATTGGCCACAGGGCCGGACCGGCCAGACGGGGCGACGCAAGCGGACAAGCGCCAGGCAGGGAAATCGGCGAGCGCCAGTTCAACCACCGGGCTCGCCAGGCGCGATCCTGCCGAACCCGCGCAGCCAAATGCCACATTGGCTGCCGTGCCGGATCTCACCGCCCTCGCCGCCGCTTCGGGCGCCTCGATAGCGGGACAGACCGGCATGCCAGCTGATCCCGCCGCGGCGCCGAGTGATGGCGTGCCCGCGGCAGCATCCGCGGCTTCGTCGCCGGCAGATCAGAACGCCCCGCCACAAGCGGCATCTCCCCAACCGCAGGACGCGCCGTTGCAGCCTCAGGCAGCGTCTTTCGCGCAAGCCGCCACGTCCATCGCTGGCGTCGCGGCGTCGGATCAGGCCATTGCAGCCCACGCGGCAGGCGCACACCAGGCGCTGGCCGGACCGGACGGTGTGCCCGCGGCAACCGACGCATCGTTTGCCGTCGCGACGCCTTCGTATCACGCTGGATCGTCAACCCCGCCGGATGCCGCGGCACCGGCCGTGCCCCGCCTGAATCTGGATACCTTGCAGCCACTCGCGCTGCGCATCGCGCGCGGCGCCCACGATGGCGACAAGGTCCTGACTGTCGAACTTCACCCGGCGGAGCTTGGACGGGTGGATGTCCGCCTGTTGTTCCATGCGGACGGCGTGGGAGTGCAAATGACCATCCATCGCGCGGACACGTTGGACGCCTTCACACGCAACCGAGCCGGACTGGAGCAGCAGCTCGCGCAGGCCGGGATCAATCTTGGGAGTGGCGGGTTGGACCTGCGTGCGGGGCAGCAGCAGGCCGGCCAACAGGATGCCGCGCCAGGCTCCTCCCAGCCCCGCGGTCCCGCAATGGCCAATGCCGACACCTTGCCGATCCCGCCGCCGCTTTGGGTGGGCCACGGCCTGGTCAACATCATCGCCTGACCCCGATCGCATTCTCGAACCCGCAGCCACGGAAAGGACCAAGCCATGAGCGGTAGCGTTTCTCCGATCGCGTCCAACCCGTCCTCCACGTCCGGCGCGCTGGCCAGCACGCCCCCCACGACGCAGGTCGGGCCGCAGGCCAACGACGCGCAGATGAACCAGTTCCTCACGCTGCTGGTCGCGCAGTTGCAGAACCAGGACCCGATGAACCCGACCGATCCGACGCAGTTCGTGTCGGAGCTGGCGCAGTTTTCGACGGTCGAGCAATTGGTGAACGGCAACAACACGCTGGGCACGATTTCGTCGGGGATCAATTCGCTTGGGCTGGGACAGTATGTCGGGCTGATCAATCAGCAGGTCTCCGCGACGGCGACCTCGCTGACGATCCCGACGAGCGGCAGCCCGCCCGCAATGAACTACAATGTCACCACCAGCGGTCTGACCAACGTCAACGTTGCGATCACCAATTCGAGCGGCACGGTGGTGCGATCGATCCCGGTGACCGGCACCAGCGGTACTGTTCCGTTCGATGGCAATGCCGCCAACGGCCAGCCGCTGCCGCCCGGCCAGTACGGCGTATCGCTGGTCGGCACCGGCAGTTCCGGCCAGGTCTCCGCCGGCACGCTGACCACGAGCGGCACGGTTTCCGAGGTCAATCAAGGTTCCGACGGCACCTGGCAGCTACAGTTCCAGGACGGCAGCACGGTGCCGGCAAGTTCGGTCAGCTCGGTACTGTAACGGCGGCGGCCGACGCTTGCGCGGTGTTGTAAACTGCCGCGCCGGCGCCTCGCCGGACAGGCCGCGACGCTTCTGGCCCTACCATCACCCGCCCATTGCTTGTCGGCGCTACTCCGCCGCCACCTGCTCGGCCACGGGCGCCGCCTGCTCCGCCTCATTCGCTGCCCGCAACTGGGCCGCCTTCGCCTCCACCAGCTCGACGATATGCTCCACCATGTCGCCGGCGGCGATCGTGTGGTCGGTCTTGCCGGCGCTGTAGACCATGTGCCGCCCGGCCCCGCCGCCGGTCACGCCAAGGTCGGTCATCAACGCCTCGCCTGGGCCGTTCACCACGCAGCCGATGATGGACAGCGTGATCGGCGTCTCGATATGTGCCAGCCGGTCCTCCAGCGTCCGCACCGTCTCGATCACGTTGAAACCCTGCCGCGCGCAGGACGGGCAGGAGATCACCTTCACCCCGCGATGGCGGATGCCCAGCGCCTTCAGCAGGTCCCAGCCGACGCGCACTTCCTCCTCCGGCTCGTCGGACAGCGAGACGCGCAGCGTGTCGCCGATGCCGGCCCAGAGCAGGGAACCCAGCCCGACCGCGGACTTCACCGTGCCCATGCGGCGACCGCCGGCCTCGGTGATGCCGATATGCAGGGGGTGGTCGCAGACGTCGGCAAGCTGCTGGTACGCGGCCACCGCCAGGAACACGTCCGAGGCCTTCACGCTGATCTTGAAGTCGTGGAAGTCGTGCTGTTGCAGGATGTTGGCGTGGTACAGCGCGCTTTCCACCAGGGCCTCGGGGTTGGGCTCGCCGTATTTTTCCAGCAGGTGCTTTTCCAGCGAACCGGCATTCACCCCGATGCGCATGGAGCACCCGTGGTCGCGGGCGGCCTTGATGACCTCCTTCACCCGCTCGTCGCTGCCGATATTGCCGGGGTTGATGCGCAGGCAGGCGGCGCCGCTATCGGCCGCCTCGATGGCGCGCTTGTAGTGGAAATGGATGTCGGCGACGATCGGCACGTTCACCTCGTGCACGATGTCCTTCAGCGCCAGCGCGCTCGGCTGGTCCGGGCAGGACACCCGCACGATGTCGACGCCGGCCAGCTCGGCGCGACGGATCTGCGCGATCGTGCCGGGGACATCGGTGGTCAGCGTGTTGGTCATGGTCTGCACGGTGATCGGCGCGCCGTCGCCCACCGGCACCCTGCCGACATAGACGCGGCGCGACTTGCGCCGGGTGATCTGCTGGTAGGGGCGATAGCTCATCGGATACCTCTCGGTTGCATGCAGTCGCATCCGCCGCGGGCATCGCCCGGCAGGCGTTCATAGGATGGGGTGTCTCCTCCCGCGCCGCTACTGGTCGTCGGAGTGGGAACCGTTCGGCGGCTGGCCGGTCCGTGCCACGGACGCGCCGCCAGCCGGCACCACCCCAGGGGGCGTGAGCTGCGCCAGCCGTCCTTCTTTTATTTGCTCCGCGTCAAGCGGCAGGTCGCGCCGTACGGCCCCCGAACCGCCCGGAACCTGCACCGTGGTGCCATCCACCACCAGCTCGGTGCCGCCGGCATTGCCGGTGGTCAGCACGAGGTTGGGGCGCGCCGGCACCGCCCAGGTGTCGCCGCTGTGCAGGACGCGATTGAGCAAGATACCGCCGCCATTGCGGTCGCGCACCTGCATCCATGCGTCGGCGGTCGCCTTCAACGTGATCACCGATGGGTCGGGACCCGAAGACGGGCCCGCCGCCACGCCGGGCGCCGCGGAGGTGGACGTGGGCAGCGGCACCGAAGCCGCCGCGGCGGAGGTGGGAGAAATCGCCGGCACCGGCAGCGCCGCGACCTGCTGCCCCGGGACCGGGGCCGCGGGTTGCGCCTCGACCGCCGTCCCCGGCGCCGAGGGTGCGGGCGCCGAGGGTGCGGGCGCCGCGGCAGCCGCCACCGGCCTGCCGGCAGCGCCGCTCGCGATTGCCGCCGCCTGTGCTTGCGGCTGAGCCGGGTTGCGCTGGCCGGCAAGCGCGGCGGTCTGGGTCGCGCTGCCTGGCTGGGTTGCCGTGCCCCCCGCGCCCGGCGCACCGCCTTGCGACACCGTGGCCGCCGGGCTGGGCACCGCCGCGATGCGCGCCGGCAACGGCGGCACCGCCTGATCCGCCAGATTGGCCAGACGCTGTGGTACCGGTGCCACCGTCTCGGCGGGCAGCCTGCCCTGGCCGGACAGCCGGTACCAACCCGCATAGGCGCCGATCGCCAGCACGACGCCTAGCAGGATCACGGCACCGGCCGGCAGACCGCGCTCGGGCATCGGCGCCGGGAATACCAGCTCGGTGCGGCGGTTCACCTCGCCGGTCTCGGCCTTGAACCGCCGGACGATCTCGTTGGGGTCGAGGCCCAAGGCCTTGGCATAGGTGCGCAGGAACCCGAGCGCATAGGTGTTGCCCGGCAGCAGATCGATGCGCCCATCCTCGAGCGCCTCCAGATGCGCGTGCCGGATACACAGCGCCGCCGCGACATCCTCTATCGGCCAGGCCAGGCGCTCGCGCGCGGCCCGCAGATCGGCGCCCGCACGCGGAGCCGACGGCGAATTCTCAGCCTCCGTCAGGGCCGATGACATCATGCTCCGGTTTGCCACCAGTCTCGACCTGCGATCCTGCTGCACGGTCGCCCCGTTTCTCTTGACGCAAAAACACCAACCCGAAAGCGTGCGGCCGACGGGGGTCCCCTTGCTTGGCGCGCGCCGCTTCTTACCCAGGGCCAGCATGACTGCCAACCTCTCCCCAGAGTGACTCCGATCCGGCCGATAGTCGAATCGTGAATGCGGATATATTTGAAACGAAATGAAGATTTCACATGCGCATGGCTGAAACGCATCGCCATGGGGTGGTGGACGCCAGCCTTGTTCAGACCGGGATACCATGCTCCCGCGCCCAGGTGGCGATCGGCTCACGCAGGCTCGCCGCCCCGCCCGAGCCGCGGCGGATCGACGCCAGCACCGGCCGGAACGCGGCCAGGTCCACTTGCCGCAGCAGCGCCTTCACGCCCAGCAAGGCCGAGGCCGACATCGAGAGCGTGGTCAGGCCGAGACCGACCAGCGTCAGGGCCTCCAATGGCCGGCCCGCGACCTCGCCGCACAGCGACACGGGAACGCCCGCGCCGCCGCGCGCGGCTTTGGCCAGTGTCAGCAATTGTTCGAACATATCGAGCACGGGCTGGGACAGCAGGTCGTAGCGGCCGTAGAGCGACGGGGTGCCGCGATCCACGGCGAACAGAAATTGCATCAGGTCGTTGGAGCCGACCGAGATGAAGTCGGCGTCGCGCAACAGTTCCGGGAGCTGCCACATCAGCGCCGGCACTTCCAGCATGGTGCCGATTTCCAGGCGCTCGGGCGCGGGACGCACGCGGCGCGCCTCGGCCAGCAGCAGGGCGCGGGCGGCGCGGAATTCCTGCACCGTGGCGACCATCGGGAACATCACCGACAGCTTGCGCCCGCCCGCGGCCAGCAGCAGGGCACGCAACTGCCGGCGCAACAGGGCCGGGCGGTCCAGGCCGATTCGCAGCGAGCGCCACCCCATGGCCGGATTCTCTTCCTCCGCCACCATGCCGGGCAGCAGCTTGTCGGCGCCCAAATCCAGGGTGCGGAACGCCACCGGCCGGTCTCCGGCCGCATCCAGCACGCGGGAATAGATCGCCGCTTGCTCGGCCACGTCGGCGACGCCGCCGCGGGCGAGCATCGCGATCTCGGTCCGGAACAGACCGATGCCGTCGGCACCGACCGTGTCGAGCTGCGACAGTTCCAGGCTGAGCCCGACATTGAGCATCAGGCTGACCGCCGTGCCGTCGGCGGTGGCGCCCGGCTGGTCGCGCAGCGCGGCCCAGCCGGCATGCTGCGCGGTCTGCACCTCGAGCGCGCGGTGATAGGCCTGGCGGACCTCGGCTTCGGGGCGAAGCACGACCTGGCCATCGTCGGCGTCCACCACGATCTCGTCGCCTTGCTCGGCGGTGTCCAGCATGCCGCGGGCACCGCCGACGGCAGGGATGCCCAGGGCGCGGGCCAGGATGGCGGCGTGGCCGGCGGGGCTGGCCTCCTCGATCGCCAGGCCAGCGATGCCGCGGCTGTGCCAGTCCAGCAATTCGGCGGGACCGAGCCGCCGCGCCACCAGGATGGCGCCCTCGGGCACCGGCGGCGGCTCGACATGGCCAAGCAGGATGCCAAGCAGCCGGCCGGCCAGGTCTTCGATGTCGGCGAGGCGCTCGCGCAGGTAGGGGTCGCTGATCCGGCGCATCCGGTCGTGCAGTTCGCCGGCCACCCGCTGGACGGCGGCCTCCGCGGCGACGCCGCCGCGGATCACCTCGCCGACGCGCCGCAACCAGCCGGCGTCGGCGGCGACCAGGCGGTAGGTTTCCAGCACCTCGCGCGACGCCGTGGCATCCTCGCGGCTGTTGCCCTGGGGCACGCCGCTGGCGATCAGCTCGTCAAGGCCCCGCTGCATCTGCGCCACCGCGGCATCGAGGCGCTTGAGCTCGACGGAGGGATTGTCGGCGATGAGCCGCAGCGGCACGCGGGGCATTCCGTGCAGCACCACGGGGCCGATGGCGATGCCGCCGGTGAGGGGTGTCGCGGCAAAAATGCGCGGCACCGTGGCGGCGATGCCTTCCGCGCCGCCGTCGGTGGCACCGCTGGCGGGCAGCATCTCGGCCAGCAGCATGGCGACGGTTTCGAGTTCGTCGACCTCGTCTTCGGTGTAGTGGCGGGGATTGCGGTTCTGCACGACCAGGACGCCCAGTGAACGGCCCGCGCGGCGGACCGGCACGGCCAGCATCGAGGCATATGGGTCCTCGCCGGTTTCCGGACGATAGGCGAAGGCCGGGTGGTTCTGCGCATCGGGCAGGTTCATGACCGCGCCGGTCGCGGCCGTGAGGCCGACGATACCCTCGCCCACGCGCAGGCGGGTGCGGCCGATCGCGGTCTGGTTCAGGCCTTCCGTCGCTGCCAGTTCCAGGACGTCGCCGGGCTTCTGGACGTAGATGGAGCACACCTCGGAGACGAGCTCGGCGGCGACCAGGTGGACGAGTTCGGTCAACGGCGCGGCGCCGGAGGCCCGGAGCGAGCGGAGGCGGGCAAGCAGGCGCCGGGGGGAGGCCACTTAACCTCTCCCGCGGGTTGCGCGGGGTTGCGCCGCGAAGCGGATCGACGTGGCTGGATCGCGAAACGAGCCAACCACAGCGGCGAGGGGGAGGGTGATCGGGTCGAGAGGAAAAGTGCCTCGTACCGACCCGATCACCCTCACCCTCGGTGCTGCGCACCTCGTCCTGTCCCGCAAGCGGGAGAGGGCTTTAAGGAACCCGCCCGACCAACGCTGCAACGACCTGCTCCACCAGTTCGGCGATCACCTCCGCCACCCGCTGCTCCTGCGTCACCATCCCGACCGACTGGCCCGCCATCATCGAGCCGTTCTCCACATCGCCCTCGACCACCGCGCGGCGCAGCGCACCGGCCCAGAAATGCTCGATCGTGAGCTGTGCCGCCTCCTTGTCCAGCTCGCCGGCCAGGAAGCGGTCGCGCGTCTCGCCCTGGAAACGCAGGAAGCGCTTCGTTCCCTCGTTCACCAGCCCGCGCACCGGGATCACCGGGAACCGCTCGTCGAGCTGCACCGACGGCACCGCATCGCGCGCGGCGGCGCGGATGAACGCCTGCTTGAACTTCGGATGAGCGATGGACTCCGTGGTGGCCGCGAACCGCGTGCCGAGCTGCGCGCCCGACGCACCCATTTCCAGATAGGCCAGGATCGCCTCGCCGCGGCCCAGCCCGCCGGCGACGAACACCGGCACCTCGCGGATGTGAGGAAGAATCTCCTGCGCCAGCACGTTCAGCGACACCGGGCCGATATGGCCGCCGGCTTCCGACCCCTCGATCACCAGCGCGTCGGCACCGCTGCGCACCAGCCGGCGCGCCAGCACCAGCGCCGGGGCAAAGCAGATCAGCTTCGCCCCGCCATCCTTCACCGCACGTACGGCCCCGCCGGGCGGGATGCCGCCGGCCAGCACGACATGACCCACCTTCGCCGCCAGGCAAACCCGCACCAGGTCGTTGAGCTGCGGGTGCATGGTGATCAGGTTCACGCCGAACGGCTGCGCGGTCAGCGCCTGGGTGCCGGCGATCTCGGCCGCCAATTGCTCCGGATTCATCGAGCCGCAGGCGATCACGCCGAACCCGCCGGCGTTGGAGATCGCGGCGACCAGATGGCGCTCGCTGACCCAGCTCATCGCCCCGCCCATCAGCGCATAGCGGCAGCCGAGGAACGCCGTGCCACGTGCCCACAACCGGTCGAGCGCCGCCAGTGCGGCAAGCCGCCCGGCGTCCGGCGTGGCGTCCGGCGTGGCGTCCGGCGTGGCCCGGGGGACATTGGTGTCAGGCGGCATCGAGACCGTACGCGGTGTGCAGTGCCCGCACCGCCAATTCGGTGTACTCCGCGGCGATCAGGACCGAGACCTTGATCTCGCTGGTGGAAATGACCTGGATGTTGATCGCCTTGTCCGCCAGGGCCCGGAACATGGTATTGGCGACGCCGGCATGGCTGCGCATGCCCACGCCGACCACGCTGATCTTGGCGACGTTCGGATCTTCCAGCAGCTCGGCGTAGTTGATGGCGGACTTGATCTGCTGCAGCGCCTGGCGCGCGCGCGGCAGGTCCGCCTTGCCGACCGTGAACGTCATGTCCGTGGTGCCATCCGCCGACACGTTCTGCACGATCATGTCGACATTCACATTCTGCTCCGCCAGCGCGCCGAAGATGGTGGCGGCGATGCCGGGCCGATCCGGCACGCGGCGCACCGTGATCTTCGATTCATCACGGGAATAGGCGATGCCGGCGACGTTTTCTTTTTCCACGATCTCGTCCTCATCCACCACCAGCGTGCCGTCGGCCGGGTCCGCCGCACCGTCCCTGAAGCTGGACAGCACGCGCACGCGCACCCGTTCGTTCATCGCCAGTTCGACGCTGCGGGTCTGCAGCACCTTTGCGCCCACCGACGCCAGCTCCAGCATCTCTTCATAGGCAATTTTGGCTAATTTGCGGGCCTGGGGGACGATGCGCGGGTCGGTGGTATAGACACCGTCGACGTCCGTATAGATGTCGCAGCGGTCCGCCTTCAGCGCCGCCGCCAGCGCCACCGCCGAGGTATCCGATCCGCCGCGGCCCAGCGTGGTGATGCGGCGATTGGGCGCCACGCCCTGGAAGCCGGCGACCACCGGAACGTGGCCCTTTGCCATGCGATGGATCAGGTCGCTGCCATCGATTTCCAGGATGCGCGCCTTGCCGTGGGCATCGTCGGTGCGGATGGGGATCTGCCAGCCCTGCCAGGAGCGCGCCTCGACGCCGATATCCATCAGGGCAATGGCGAGCAATCCGGTGGTAACTTGCTCGCCGGTGGACACCACCGTGTCGTATTCGCGCGCGTCGTGCAGCGGCGACAGCGCCTGGCACCAGGCGACGAGCTGATTGGTGGCGCCGGCCATGGCGGAGACGACGACGGCAACCTGGTTGCCCGCCGCGACCTCGCGCTTGACGCGGGCGGCGACGTTGCGGATGCGGTCGAGGTC
>Ga0335072_10006585_pt1 | contig 16967 bp, 1 predicted proteins | sample Lox_Sample_21_FD_206725 | JGI IMG/M metagenome (GOLD analysis project Ga0335072, IMG submission 206725) | Soil microbial communities from Loxahatchee National Wildlife Refuge, Florida, United States - Lox_Sample_2.1 | ecosystem: Environmental > Terrestrial > Soil > Wetlands | place: USA: Florida...
TGCGGGGCGCGGCGCCATGTGCAAAATAATGTGCCAGTCGAAGCAATGAGCAGTCCGCGCGCCGAATATGGCGGTGGGAGCGCGCTCATCATTCGACCGTAACGATCATGACTGTGGACTACGAATGAGTGGGGAATTGGCATCCAAGGATTCGGCGTTCGCCCAAGGGCGGATCCTCGATTTATCGATGCGTTACGTACCGCTCCGACAGGACGGCGGGCGCGGCACATACCCGCGTCGCTGCCGCGAATCGGCAGTGGTGCGCCGGCAATCCTTCGGCGGCGACCCGACAAGCGGCAACGACATGCGTTCACCGAACGACCCGGACTCCGGGATTATGTCGTGACCGATACATTCCGGCGATTCTCCGGCGACGATCGACCAACCCGGCCAATACGGGGGGACGAGGGAAACGATGACCGAAAATAACTGGCTCGCTGACGAATCAGGATCCTGGTCCCAGGGCTCGGACTGGTCCGACGGGACCGCCCCGGTCTCCGGTGAGGGCGTCGCGGTCACGCCGCTCAGTCCGGTCGGCGAGTATGTCATCACCGTCAACGGCACCCAAGTCGTGCAATCGGTGACGCTCGCCTCGCCTCAGGCCACACTCGCGCTTGACGGCACGCTTGTGGTTGCCGGCAGCCTCAACCTGGATGCGGGCACGCTATCGCTCAATGGTGGCGTGCTGAACGGCGGTACCCTCGATGAGGCCGGCGGCTCGCTCGCGGTCACCAACAATGGGGCCAATGCCCTGCTGGGTGTGACCGTGACCGGCGGCGTGACCGTGAACGGCGGCTATCTGCAACTGGCCGGCGGCTCCTCGCTCGGCGGCGCCAGCAGCGTCAGCAACGGCTCGCTCGAAATCAACGGCGAGTCCGGCATCGCCACCAACGTAACATTACAGAATGGCAATCTATATTTCGACGGCCTGCCGGCGCAAATCGGCGGGCCGATCGCCGCCACCGGCAGCGTCAGCGGCGGCGGATCGCTGGACTCCAATTGGTCGGTGACGGTGAACGGTGCGACTAGCCCGGCGGCGGTGCTGGACGTGCTGTATTCCGGCTGGGCGCGGGACAATGCCGGGTCGTCCTGGATCGGCGCGGTGCAGGGCAGCATCGAGCCGACGTCGTTCCCCTATTCATTCAGCGAGAGCTTTACGCTCACGCCGGCGCAGGCGGCGACACCGGTGCTTGCGGTATGGTCCATCGATGACAGCGGCACGCTGAGCCTGAATGGCCACAGCGTCGCTTCTGGCGGCGATACGTTCAACGGCCAGGCGGTGATCCTGGATGCCGCCGACGGACTGATTGCCGGCGGCAACACCCTCACCATCACCATGACGTCGGCCGACGGCTCCTATGATGGGGCGCGGTTCTATGTGGTGCAGCCACAGACCATCGCCACCGGCGCAACGGTGCAGGGCAGCGGCAGCATCAGCGACAATGCCGACGGACATGGCCCGGCATCGGTGGACAACCTTGGCACAATCCTCGCCAACGTGCCGGGCGACAGCCTGACGGTCGATCCGACTTTGTTCGCGAACGACGGCACGGCGGCAGCCGTCAACGGCGGCAATCTGTATGTGGACTATTATCAGCCGGGCAACGCCTGGCTAAACCAGGCGGACGGTACGGTCAGCGAAACCAATGCCACGCTGTACCTTGGCGGCGCGTTCACCAACGACGGCTCGATCGCGGCCACCGGCGGCGCACTGACCCTCGGCAACGGCGACAATTGGTCCAACGCTGGCATCATCACCGCGACCGGCGCGGCGATCACGCTGGCCGGCACGATGACCACAGCCGGCATCGGAACGATCGAGCGGAGTGGCGGGTCGCTGACGCTGAACGGGACGTTGCTGAACGCCGGCGGGACGATCGATGCGACCGGCCCGTTGTTCGACGGCATGGAGCTGAGCACTGGCACCATCGCCGGCGGCACGCTGATCACCGGTCCCGGCGGCGCCGGCCTGACCGAGACCTACAACAGCAACAACGTGCTGTTCGGCATGACCGTCGTGGGCGGCGTGCAGGTCGCCAATGGCGGCTATCTGACACTCGAAAACGCCACCTCGCTCAGTGGGCCGAGCACGGTCATCAACGGCGGGCTGGAACTGAAGGGCGAGGCCGGGCTGGCGACCGACGTCACGCTGGTCAACAACGGCGATCTCTATTTCAACGGCCCGGTTCAGGCGGATGGCGGCGACGTCATCGCGACCGGCGTGGGAACCACAGTCGCCGCCGGCACAGTGCTCGACAACAACTGGACGGTCTCGATTGCCGGCACCACGGAGCCGGCGGTCGTACTCAGTTCCTCGAACCTGTATGGCGGCTGGGCAGCGGACAGCGCGACATCGTCCTGGATCGGCGTCGTGAACGCGGTGTACCAGCCGGCGGCGCCTTATTCCTTCAGCGAGACATTCACCATCGCCAACGCGGCCGCGACCCTGCTGCCGCTGGTCTGGTACATCGACGACACCGGAGCGCTGATCCTCAACGGGCACACGCTGCAGACGGCGAACGGCGACTATGGCGGCGATGTCGCGGTGCTGAGCGCGGCCGACGGGCTGGTCAGCGGCACCAACACGCTGACCATCGAGATGACGTCGTCGGACGGCTATTACGACGGCGCCCGCCTGGCGCTGCTGCAGCCGCAGACCATCGCCGCCAGCGCGGTGGTGCAGGGCACCGGCGCCATTACCGACGACGAGTACGGACAGGGCCCGACCGCGATCGACAATTTCGGCACGGTCCTGGCGAATGTCTACGCGGGCGCCCTGTCGGTCGATCCGACCGTCCTGATCAACGATGGCGTGCTCGCGGCAACCAGCGGTGCCACGCTGAACGTCGACTATGCCCAGGCTGCCAACCAGTGGGCGAACGCCGCTGACGGTGTGGTCAGCGGCAGCGCTGCAACCGTCAATCTGGGTGGGCAGTTCAGCAATGCCGGCTCGATCGTCGTCAACGGCGGCACGCTCAACCTCGGCAACAACGGCGATCCGGCACAATGGAGCAATAGCGGCACGATCATCGCCACGAACGCCGCGGTGACGCTGGGCGGTACGGTGACGACTGCCGGGTTGGGGGCGTTTTCGCGCACCGGCGGATCGATTGCGCTGAGCGGCGTGCTGCAGAATGCCGGCGCCACTGTTGATTCCACGTCCGGGCTGTTTGCCGGCCTCACTTTGAGCGGGGGCACCATTGCGGGCGGCACACTGATAGCCGGCGACGGCGGTGTGACGCTGCGCGCGACCAACACCGCCGCCAACGTGCTGTCGGGTGTCACGGTCGAAGGCGGCCTGCTGGTGGACGGCGGCTTCGTCACTCTGGATAACGGCACGACGCCGGGCGGACCCAGCACCATTGTCGACGGCTCGATGGACATCGTCGGCGAGAGCGGCATCGCCGACGACGTGACGCTGGCCGGCGGCAATCTGTATTTCGACGACACGTCGGCGGCCGCCGGCCCGATCGTTGCCACCGGCGGCGCGACCACGGTGGTGTCGGGCACCCCTTACGATTCGAACTGGCTGATCACCGTCGGTACCGCCGCCCCGACCCCGGCGGCGATCGTGAGCGACGGCAATCACGAGGGGGCCGCGGACTCGGCGTCGTCGTCATGGATCGGCGCCGCAGACAGCTATTACGACCCGATCGGTCCCTACACGCTGAGCGAAACCTTTACCTTGACCGCGGCCCAGGCGGCGGGCGCCTATCTTGCCGAGTGGTACCTGTACAATCCACAGGCGGCGCTGATCCTCAACGGCAATACCATCGATTCCGCCTCGTACGATTATCTGGGCCGCAGCGTTGTGCTGAATGCCGCCGACGGTCTCGTGGCGGGCACCAATACGATCACGCTGGCGGCTGAGCAAAGCTCTGCCTATTACGATAACGGCCGTTTCTTCATCATCCAGCCGCAGACCATCGCTGCCGGCACGCTGGTGCAGGGTGAAGGCAGCATCGGCGAGTACAACATTGCCTCGATGGTCGACAATTTCGGGACCATCCTGGCGAACGTCGCCAATACGACGTTGACGATCGATCCCGCCGGATTTGCCAACGATGGCACGCTCGCAGCGCAGGCCGGCGCCACACTGTCGCTCGACTACAACGAGCCCAGCAACGCCTGGAGCAATAATGCCGACGGGCTGGTGACCGCCACCGATGCGACGGTTCAGCTTGGCGGACATTTCAGCAACGCCGGCTCGATATCGGTGACCGGCGGGGCGCTGTATCTCGGCTATCCCGATTACACGTACTACGCCGCCCCATGGTCGAACACCGGCACCATCACGGCGACCAATGCCATGGTGGTGCTGGGCGGCACCGTCACGCAGCCACAGTTGGGGACGTTGCAGCGCACCGGCGGCGAGCTGGAGCTCGAAGGCACGCTTTTGCTCAGCGGCGGCACGGTCAATGTCACCGCCGGCAGCTTCGCCGGTCTGCAACTTGACGGCGGCACGATCGCCGGCGGCACGCTGATCATGGGCAGCGACGGCACGCTGGGCGGCGTCAACAACGGCGCCGTGAACGTGCTGTCCGGCGTTACCGTGAGCGGCGACCTCGTGCTGGGCAGCGGCGATCTGTCGCTGACCAATTCGAGCATGGTGGACGGCAGCATCACCGTCGGCCCCAACGCCTGGGTGGAGTTGAGCGGCAACAACCACGGTCCGACCCAACTGACCACCGGCGCCACATTGGACGGCGGCAGCCTGTACCTCGACTATGCATCCACCGGCACGTTCACCGTCGCCGGCGGCGTTACGGTGCAGGGCTCGGGCGGGCTAGGCGATGACAGCCCGGCGCAGTCTTATTATTACGATTACGGCTCAAACGTTCTCGACAACCAGGGCACGATCGCCAGCACGCTGCCGGGCGGCAATCTGACGGTCGATTTTACCGGCCTGGTCAACGACGGACTGATCGTCGCGGACGGCGGCGCGGCGATCACGGTCAGGACACACGCCCAATCCTACCCGGCCTACGATTATGATTACGTGCCGCCGGGGTGGACCAACAACGGCACCATCCTGGGTTCGAATGCCTACGTCGAGCTCGACAATGATTTCGACAACATCGGCACGATCGCCGTCAGCGGCGGTACGCTGGTGTTCGCCAGCACCTACGGCTCGCTGCCAAGCTGGAACAACAGCGGCAGCATCGTCGTGCAGAATGCCACGGTCGAACTTGACAGCTACGTGACACTCGGCGCGTTCGGCGCATTCAGCCGCACGGGCGGCAGCGTTGCGGTCGGTAACGGTGGCGCGCTCGACCTTGCCGGCGGGACGCTGGACATAACGCAAGGCGCGCTTGCCGGCCTGACGCAGCAAGGCGGCATTATTGAGAACGGCGTGTTGCTCGCCGGTGCCGGCGGTCTGGTCGCGGATGGCGGCTACAACACGCTGACGAATGTGACCGTCCAGGGCGGGGTGGTGGTCAAGGGCGGTGAGGAGTCGTTCAACAACGCCACGATCGACGGCGGCATCACGGTGGCGAACGGCGGCCGCGCCGAAATCGACGGCGGCACCACTGTTCTCGACGCGACCGGCAGCAATCCTGGCACGATTACGGTCGCGGTCGGCGGCTACGCCTATATCGGCGGCGCGGCAACGCTGACCAATTACGTCAATCTGGACGGCGGCAAGGTCTACACGGTCGGTGAACTGACCGTCGCCAGCGGCGTGACGCTGTCGGGCGCCGGCTTCGTCCAGGGCTACTACGACAACTACTACGGCTTCGGCAGCTACGGTGGGGTCGACAACCAGGGCGTGATCCTTGCCGACACCTCCGGCCAGAGGTTGCTCGTCGCTCCGGGCGGCCCACCGCTTACCAACGAGGGCACGCTGGCCGCGGTCAACGGGGCGGACCTTTATGTCGGTGACGCCATCGTTGCCGGCAGCGGTCCCGGTACCATCGACGTCGGCACGCTCGGCACGGTAGAGCTGTCCAGCGTCGTCGACGCCTCGCAGACCGTGCGGTTCCTGGACGGGACCGGCACCCTGATCCTGGACCAGCCGACGGGCTTTGCCGGCACCATCGACGGGTTGCAGGCCGGCGACACGCTGGTGCTGAATGGCGGGTTCGTTGCCTCGGTGAGCTATGACCCGACGGCGGGGACGCTGGAGGCGCTCGACAGCACCGGTACCGACATCCTTGCGACCCTGACCATCGGGACGGGTTACGACGGCGGCTCCTTCGTCATTACCAACGGGGCAACGCTGAGCTACGTGCCGGCGGCGCCGGCGGCCAATCCCGGGGCGCTCGAGTCCTGGCTGGCGAGTGCGCCGTCCGACAACTGGTCCAACGGCAGTGAATGGAGCGACGGCGACACGCCGGGCAATCTCGACGAGGACGCGGTGATCGCCGTGCCCGGAACGATCACGGTGACCGACCAGGAGAACGTCGGCAATCTGACGCTGGATGCTCCTGGGGCGTTGCTGGCGATCGAGGCGGGCGGCACGCTGGATGTCGCCGGGACGGTGCTGGTGGAGACCGGCACTCTGGCCATCGCCGGCGGCGGCACGCTCGACGGCGGCACTCTCATCATGCCGGCGCAGGATTTGCTCGCCGAAGGCGGCACCGTGCAGAACGTCGCCATCGCCGGCCCCCTGGTGGTGGCCGCCGGCGGCACGCTGACCACTGCCGGCACGACCGGCGTGTACACAGATCAGACGCTGGCCACGCTCGGCACCGCCGTCGTGGCGGGCGCCACCATCGACGGCGGCTTCGTCCAGGGCATCCTGAACCTCAGCGTGGCGGGCGGTGCGACGATCGACGCCGCCCCGAGCATCGACGCCGCCGGCGTGGTTGTGCAGGCGGTGGAACTGGCGGGGGGCATTCTGACCGCTTCGGATCCGGCCGGCCCCGTCACTACGCAGTTGACCGTCGGCGGCAACGGCGAGATCGAGGGCGCCGGCACGATTTCCGATCAAGGCGACAACCAGGTCCTCGGCAATGCCAACACTGGCGCCGGCGCGGTCAATCTGACCAACGGCGGCATCATCGATGCCAATGTGCCGGGCCAGGATCTGCTGATCAGCACATCGGGCTTCACCAATAACGGCCTGCTGGAGGCAACCGACGGCGGCACGCTGACCGTCTCGTCCGGCTTCTGGACCGAGGAAGGCACCGTCGTTGCCGGCCCCGGCTCGACCGTGCAGCTCTATGGCTATCCGTCGTTCAACGGCGGCACGATTCTGGTCACCGACGGCACGCTCGCTGTGGGCGATCCCAACAACCTGCAGAGCTGGACCAACACCGATACCGTCATCGCCAGCAATGGTGTCGTGCAGCTTGCCGGCGACGAGACGCTGGGCGAGCTTGGGACTATCGCGCTGAGCGCAGGCTCGACGCTGCAATACGTCGCCGGCACGCTGGATCTGGGCGGCGCGACGCTGGACGCCACCTCGCCCTTTGCCGGCATGGTGCTGGCGGGCGGCACGCTGGCCGACGGGACGCTGGTCGGCTCGGGGCCGGACAGCTTCAATCTTGGCATCGGCATCGGCGACTTCGGTGCGCTGTCCCATGTGACGGTGCAGGGCGAATTGGTCGTGAACGGCGGCGCGCTCACACTGGGCGAGGCCAGTACTGCCGATGGCGGCTACCTGGTGGCGCAAGGCGGCAACCTGACGTTTGCCGCCGATGAGTCGGTGCTGACCAACAACGTTACCCTCGATCAGGGCTACCTGACATTCGCGTCCGCCGAAGCCAGCAGCCCGGCCCGGGAATCGCCGATCCCCGGGACCGGCTTCAGCACCACGGTGGTTGCCGGCACGACGCTCGACAACAACTGGTCGCTGGTGATGGGCGGCAGCACCGTCCCGGCGACGGTTCTCAGTACCGACAATCTTGCCTCCATCTGGTCGCCGGACAATGCCGCATCCTCCTGGCTGGGGGTGTACGACAGCACGGTCGAACCGAAGGTCGGTCCCGGCGAGAACGCCCCGTACAGTTTCGTCACCACGTTCAGCTTCAACGGCGACACCACGAACGATCCGTTGTTTGGCGAGTGGTTCATCGATGACGGCGGCACCCTGTTCCTCAACGGGACCTCGATCGACGCTGCTTCCGAGGACTTCAACGGCCGCGAGGTGATGCTGGACGGCGCCGACGGGCTGATCGACGGCACCAACACGCTCACCATCGATTTGACCTCGGGCTCCGGCATAACGGACGGCGCGCGGTTCAACCTGGTGGCTGCCCCGACGATTGCCGCGGGCACGGTGGTGGACGGCGTCGGCACCTTCAGCGGCCAGTACAACACGGTCGGGCTGGTGAACCAGGGCACGATCCTGGCCGCCACGCCGAACGGCTGGCTGTATGAGAACGCGGCGTGGTTCTCCAACGACGGCACGATGCTGGCGACGTCCGGCGGCGAGCTGGCGGTGGCGGCGAACTACGGCGAAGTGGTGATCAACCAGGCCGACGGCAGCATCATGGCCACCGCCGGCGGCGCGGTGAATTTCGGTGGCAATGTCACCAATGCCGGTCTGGTCAGCGCCACGGGCGGCAGCTCGCTTTATCTCGGCTGGACCTCCGGGACGTTCAACAATACCGGCCTCGTCACGATCACCGGCGGCGAGCTGACGATCGGAGGGGCGGTCAGCAACAGCGGCATCATCGACGCCACCAACGCGGCGATCGTGCTGGCTGGCGACGTGACCGCGGCGGGTTTGAATCTGACCCGCAGCGGCGGGTCGATCACGTTGCAAGGCGAGCTCGACAACACCGGTCAGACGCTGGACACCACCGGCGGCACCTTCGCCGGACTGACGCTTTCCGGCGGCACGATCGACGGCGGCACGCTGATCGCCGGTGCGACGCTGGCGCTGACCGGCGACGGCACCTTGTCTGGCGTTACCGTGCTCGGCGACCTCACGATCACCGCCCAATCCGGCAACGACACGCTGACGCTCGACGACGGCACGGTGCTGGCGAACGACGCCGGCACCGGGCCCGCGAACGTGACGGTGGTCGGGAGCCAACTCGACCTGGAGGGCTACACCGACCTCGTCAACAACGTGACGCTGGCGAGCGGCAATCTGGAGGTCGGGACCACCGGTACGACGGTCGGCGGCGGCAGCTTCGCGGCATCGTTCGCGACGGGCGGCGGGCCGATCGACGACGCGGCCGGCATCATTGGCGGCGGCGGCCAGACCATCACCGGCACGCTGACGATTGATGCCGGCGTGACGGTACAGGGCTATGGCCAGATCGATAGCCTGTACGATGGCGGCGCCGAGGCGACGATCGTCAATGACGGAACCATCCTGGCGAATGTCGCCAACGAAACCCTGACGATCGATCCCGCCGCGTTCGACAACGCCGCCACCGTCGCGGCGAGTACTGGAGCGACGCTGTCGATCGGCAGCTACGGCAACGTGGTGACCAACGAGGCGAGCGGCGTCATCAGCGCCGACGACGCATCGCTGTCGATCGCCGGCACACTGGACAATGCCGGCCTCATCATGGGCACGGATGGCGCCAATGTCGCGATCGGCGGCGACGCGTCGAACTATGGCGACTACGCCGACTCCGATGGCTGGACCAACACCGGCAGCATCGAGCAAACCGGCGGCACGCTGGCGCTGCTGGCATATAATGGCGAGGGCTGGAGCAATACCGGCACGATCAGTGCCGTCAACGCGGCGGTGTATCTGGGCGGCAGCATCACCGCCGGCGATCTTGGCGCGTTCAGCCGCACCGGCGGCTCGATCACTCTGACCGGCTATCTGGACGGCCAGAACGGCGTTGTCGACACGACGCAGGGTCTGTTTGCCGGTTTGGTGCTGTCGGAAGCGACGCTCGCGAACGCCACCGTGGTGGAAGGTCCCGGTGGATCGCTGAACTTCGCCGGCGGCTACACGGACACGCTGGTCAACGTCACGCTGTCCGGCGGCGGACTGAACATCGGGTACAACGATTACATCGAGCTCGATGGATACAATACACTGGTAAACAACGTCGCCCTTACGGGGGGCGAGCTGGATTTCGACGGCGCCCCGAGCGGGACAATCACGATTGCCGGGACGGCGGTCATTGCCGGCTACGGCAACGTCGGCAGCGATCAGTCGGTACTCGACAACGCCGGCACGATCGACGCCAACCAGGCCAATCAGGTGCTGTACCTGCTGCCAAGCACCCTGGTGAACGACGGGCTGATCTCGGCCACCAACGGCGCGGTGCTGGGGATCGATACCGATTATTATTACTACGGTTATGCCATCGGGAATGGCTGGACCAACAACGCGGACGGCACGATCGCCGCCTCCGGCTCCAGCCTGACGCTGTCGAGCACGTTCACCAATGCCGGCCTGATTACCGCCGACAACAGTACGGTGCTGCTGGGGAGCTATGATTCCCACTACGTGTGGACGAACAGTGGCACGATCGCGGTCAATGGCGGCCAGCTCACGCTCGGCAATCTCTACGACGTAACCTTCTCGTCCTGGACCAACACCGGCATCATCAACGCGACCGATGCCAGCGTGTATCTGCGCGGTGCGATCGACACCGCGGATCTTGGCGACTTCACGCGGGTCGGCGGGTCGGTCACGCTGCAGGGAACGATCGACAATACCGGGGCGACGATCGACGCCTCGCAAGGCAGCCTGCAGAATCTTGCGGTCTCCTATTACGGACCGGCGGCCGAGATCATCGGCGGCACGATCATCGACGGCCCGGACGGCGGCATTCAGGGTGGCGGCTATGTGGACGCCGACATCCTGCAGGGTGTCACCGTGCTCGGCGGCATCGCCATGAACGGCAACGAGTTGGAGATGCAGGGCGGCTCGGTCGCCGGCGCGATCACGCTGACCAATGCCTATTTTGAACTGGCGCAAATCTCGGAGCTCGCGGCCGGCAACAACGTCACATTGAACAACAGCTATTTGTATGTCGGCGACGGCGCGTCCGGCAGCATCGGCACGCTGACGGTCGATGCCGGGGTCAGCATCACCGGCAACGGCGGGATCGCCGATCGCAACTTCGATGCCGGGTCCAATGTCCTGGTGAATGACGGGCTGATCGAGAGCACCGGCTACTTCGACCTTACCGTCTCGCAGGTCACCAACAACGGCACGCTGGCGGTGGACGGCTATGACAACGAGCTGTACCTGACCAATGTCAGCACGCTGACCAATTTCGTCTCCGGCACGCTGACCGGCGGCACCTGGCTCGTGAGCCCGAGCGGCAGCCAGTACGACACGCTGTATCTGCCCGGCGCAACGGCGCTGACGACCGATGCGGCCAGCATCACGCTGGGTGGGCTGAACAGCAATTTTTACGTCGACAGCCAGTCCATCGATTCGACGCTGACCGAGATCACGGCGGGGGCGAGCCTGTCAGTGCTCGGCGGACGAGGTTTCGGCAATGGTGCGAACACGCTGACTGATGCGGGTTTGTTTGCCATTGGCGGCGGCGCGCTGTCGGAGGGCACGCTGGACGTCGCCAGCGGCGGCACGCTGATCGGCTACGGCGCGATCTCGGCGCCGCTGGACAATGCCGGCACAGTCTTCGCCGATGGCGGCGACCTCGACCTGACGGGCGGCGTCAGCGGCGGCGGCGGCTTCCTGATCGACAACGGCGCGACGCTCGAACTGGCCGGCGCGGCCGGCATCAACGTCGCATTCAACGGCGACCCGCCGACCCTGAAGCTGGACGACGCGCCGGAGTTCACCGGCACGATCAGCGGCTTCACGCTCGGCGACGCCATCGACATCACCGGCCAGGACGTCACCAGTGCGGTGCTGAACGGCAGCACGCTGTCGATCTACGTCAACAATGGCACCAGCGCGTTTGCCCAGCTCAACGTCTCCGGGGTGCCGAGCGGCGACAGCTTCAGTGTCAAGAGCGACAACAACGGCGGCACGAGCCTGGTGCTGACCCATGCCGCCACGTCAGCGCAGCCGCGGCTCAACACGCCGACGCCGATCAATCTTGGCGATGTGCACCTGACCAGCGGCAGTCCGAATGCCGAAGTAGCGCTCAGCATCTCCAATATCGCCACGCCGCCGGCCGACGGGCTGGATGTCAGTGTGCTGGGCGAGAGCGGTGCCGCGTTCGGCACCGGCACCATCACCTCGCTCGCGCCGGGTGCGACGGACACCACCAGCATCGACGCCGGCATCAACAACACGACGATCGGCGGGCAGAGCGGCACGATCACGCTCGACTTCTCTTCTGACGGCTCGCTCAGCGGGGCGGTTACGACGCTGCCGTCGGAAACGATCGCGGTCGCCGGCACGGTCTACCAGGAGGCGTCGGCATCGGTCAGCGAGCCGAGCAACGTCATCGTGCATGTCGGCGATGGCGGCGGCTCGGTCGGCGAGACGCTGGCCATTGTCAACACGGCGCCGACCGGCGTCTTCTCCGAGAACCTGCTGGCAAGCGTGGCCGGCGTCACCGGCGGGATTGCCGCGGCAAGCGGTGCGACCGGCGACATCGCGCCGGGTGCGACCAACAGCGCCAATGTCTCGTTCACGGTTTCCACCGAGACCGCGGGGGTACGGTCCGGCGACGTGCTGCTGGCCGAGACCAGCGATGGCACGGGCATTGACACCCTGGGTCAGACGCCGATCGGCTCGCCGCTTTCCACCGACAGCGTCACTTACGATCTCGCCGACGACTGGACCGCGGCGGCAAATCCGGACGGGGTCTGGGCCTTCATGCAGGGCACGACGCTGCTGCCCTATCAGGCCGACATCACGCCGATCGGAAGCGGCGGCTATGCACCGAGCGCGAACGACGGCGACTTCCTGCCGGCGTTCTGGCAAAGCGCCGGGGCCGGTTCGGACATCGACATTCACTCGGTGGATCCGGGGAACGGCAATCCCGCGCTTGGCAATGCGATCCTGACCTGGACGGCGCCGGTCTCGGGTGTCATCTCAATCGCCGGATCACTGTACTATGCACAGACCGGCCTCGATCGCAGCAACGATTTCACCCTCGATCTGGGTACGACGGACCTGGCTTCCGGAACGGTCAGCTACCAGCAGTACGACAGTCCCGCCGACGCCGACAATTTGTCGTTCGCGGGCCTGACCGTCACTGCGGGCGAGGTGCTGTCGCTGACGGTCGAGAGATCGTCCGGAGAGCAATTCGGGACCGAGACCGGGGTCGGTCTGTCGGTTACGGAAAGCTCGGGTGCGACGAGCCTCGGCGCGTCCGTCCCGGTCAGCGTCACCGTCGATAACTACGCGACGCTGGCGATCGCCAAGAACTACGGTCCGGGCACGTTGTCGGGTGGGACCATCGATCTCGGCGTCCTGGCGCTGAACAGCGGCAACGTCGTCGTGGGTCTGGGCGTCGACAACTCGGCGCAAGGGCCGGCCGACTTGCTCGAGGGCAGTGTCACGGCTTCCGGCAGCGGCAATTTCAGCAATTCCGGCACCGGCACGTTCAGCGGCCTTGGCGCCGGCGCGGGCGTCGGCGTGGGGGTCACGCTGGCCACCGGAACGGCCGGCACGTTCAGCGAAACGATCGTCGCCGGCGGCACCGGCTATAACGCTGACAATTATGCCGGCGTGCTGGCCGGCCAGACCGTGGTCGTCACCGGCACGGTCGAGGCGGCGGCGGCGGCGCTGATCACGCCGACCGGTACGGTCGATATCGGCAAGGCCCATGTCGGCAGCGCGTACTCGCAAACCATCACGGTCGCCAATACGGCGGCACCGGGCGGAGCGGCGCTGGATGTCAGCGCGGCGGCGACCGGCGATGCGAATGTCACCGGCTCGATCAGCATGCTGGCGGCGGGATCGTCGAATTCCACCGCCATCTCGGTGGGGCTGGCCGCGCCGGCCGACGGCGTGCAAGGCGGCGACATCGTGTTCGGGCTGACGTCCGACGCCGGAGCCGGGAACACGCTGCTGCTGCCCAGCGAGACGCTGGCGCTGGTGGGCACATTCTATGCCCTGGCGACCGGCCAGGTCACGGAAGCGCCGAACATGATCGTCCATGTCGGCGACAGCGGCGTGGGTACACTCGCGGTTGCGAATACCGGCGCCCCCGATGGCTACACGGAATCGCTGATCGCCGTGGCGGCGGGCGTCACCGGCGGGATCACCAACGCCTCGGGTTCCGTCCATGTCGGCGCCGGGGGACAGAAACCGGCGGCGATCACCTACGACTTCAGCACCGCCGACGCCGGCACGGTGACCGGCGGGGTCGACGTGCATCTGTCGAGCGACGGCGGCACCCTGGACGGGCTTGGGATCACCAATCTCGGCACGGCCGTGGTCGCGGTCACCGCGGTGGTCGACAACTATGCCACTGCCGCGATGGAGCAACTCGGCGGCAACGGCAACCTGACGCCAGCAGGCGTTGCGAACACCTATACGCTCAACCTCGGTTCCGCCTACCAGTACTCCAACCCGCTCAGTGCCGACCTCGGTGCGCTGAACGCGGCCGTCGGGCCGGCGGCCGACGTGCTGGATGGCAGCTTCACTATCAGCGGCGACAGCGAGTTCGCCGATACCGGCTTCAACGCGTTCAGCGGCATCACGTTCGGCAACGCCGCGGGCAACAACGACGTCGTGCTGAACACCAACACGATCGGCACGTTCACACAGCAGGTCACGCTGAACCCGACCGGCAGCAACGCGTCCGGGTTCTCGGGCAACCTTGGGGCCGAGACGATCGACGTGGTCGGCACCATCGTGGCGGCGCCGCCGCCGCCGCCACCGCCGCTGCCCACCGCCACGGTGTGGGGCGACGTGCACATCACGACGTTCGACGGCCTCTATTACAATTACCAGGCCGAGGGCGAATTCGTCATAGCGCAGTCGACGGTGCCCGGCGATTCGTTCCAGGTGCAGGGCCGGTTCGAGCCCTATACCGAGGGCGCGACCGTCAGCGTGATGACCATGCTGGCCGCGGAGGTCGGCAGCGACCGCATCACCTTCGGGATCGACCGGACCGACGTGGTTTATATCAACGGTGTCGCGACCTCGATGGTGAACGGCCAGACCGTTGGCCTCTCGGGCGGCGGCAGCGTGACCCAGACGTCGGGCGACAGCTATCAACTGACGTGGGGCACGGGCGAGGTGATGCAGGTCACCGACGCCGGGGCCTATTTCAACATGAACCTGACGCTGTCGGCGGCCGACGGGCCTGGCTCGGTCCAGGGCCTGCTTGGCAGCGACACCGGCCAGGCGAACGATTTCCAGCTTGCCGACGGCACGGTGATCCCGCAGCCGCTGTCATCGGCGGAGCTTTATGGCGAGTTCGCCGATGCGTGGCGCGTCAGCAGCGGCCCCGGCGGCAACTCGCTGATGGACTATCCGCCCGGCGAGGGCACCTCGGCGTTCACTGACCTGAACTTCCCGACCGACTCGATCGGTGTCAGCAACCTGCCCGCGGCGATCGCGCAGGAGGCAGAGCTCGAGGTCGAGGAAGCCGGCATCACCGATCCGAATCTCGCGGCGGCGGCCGTTATCGACTTGCTGGTGACCGGCAATCCGACCGCATTGCTCGACGATCTGGACGTCAACCAGACCGGGGAGACGACGAGCGCCGCGGAGATCACCGCGCCGCCGCCGCCGATCCCGGCGCTGGGCGTGAGCGCGAATGCCACCAACGTCATCGAGACGGCGGGCGGCACCACGGACGTCACGTTCACCGCCTATCTGACCAGCGCGACCGGCACCGACACGGTGATCGACTGGACGGTCAGTGCTCCTAACGCCACGTTCCTGACCGCGTCCGCGTTCGGCGGCAGCTTCCCGTCGGGTTATGTCGTGATAGCGGCGGGGCAGACGACGGCGCAGTTCACCGTCAGCCTGCCGGAGAGCGTGCTGGGGTCGCTGCCGTCGAGCAATCTGCAGGTCTCGATCAGCTCCACCAACGGCGATCCGGTGTTCGGGCAGGCGGCGCAGACCGAGATCGACAACTACACGCCCGAGCCGGGCAATCCGGCGATCGCGCAGATCACGCTGCTGTCGGGGGCGGGGACGTTCTCGGGAAGCGATGGCGAGTATGCGCTGAACCTCGGCACGCTGGTCGCCGGCGAGTCGGCGGTGCAGGACCGCTTCCAGATTGCCAACGTGGCGCTGGCGCCTTCGGACCTGCTGGCGGGCTCGCTGGCCGCGAGCGGCAACGGGTTCACCGTGTATGGCGCGGGTCAGCTTCCGGCATTGTCGGCGGGGGCGAACTACCAGGGCCTGGTGACCGAGGCGACCAGCGGCCAGACGGGTCCGCAGAGCGAGACGATCGTGCTCGCGCCGGTCGACGAGAACATCACCGGGTATTCGTCAATCCAGGCGACGCAGACGGTGGTGATCACGGACACCGTGCTGTCGGCGGCGTCCGGCAATTTGCTCACCAGCGGTCCGATCAACCTCGGGACATTCTACCAAGGCGCCCAGGCCACCACCGCGCTCAGCATCGACAACGCCGCGGCCGCGGGTGCGGCCGGGCTGGATGTCACGACGACGGATACCGGCAACGCACTCTCGTCGGGCGAAATCAACGGGCTCGCCGCGGGCGGCACCAATGACAGCGCGATCGTCGTCGGGATCGACACGTCATCGCCGGGCGTGAAGACCGGGTATGTGACGCTGAACTACACATCGGATGCGGGCAACGGCAATACCGCGAGTGCGGGCAGCCAGGAGATCGAAGTCGAGGGGACGGTCTATGGTCCGGCGGTTGCGGCGCTGAGTTCGCAACCGGTCTATGTGCATGCCGGCGATGACGGCGGCAGCGTGGTCGTGCCGATTGTCGTCAGCAACAACGGCACCGCCAACGGCTACACCGAGAATCTGATCGCGACGGTGGGCGCGTTCGGCGCGCCGATCACCAGCGCATCCGGCTCGATCGATCTGGCGGCCGGGGACAGCAATGCCACCGCGCTGTCCGCGACGCTGCCGGATACCCGCGACGGCACGTATACCGGCGAGGTTGCCGTCACGCTGGAAAGCGACGGCACCGGCATCGACAGCGAGGGCACCACGTCGCTCGGCACCGGCT
>Ga0335072_10006586_pt1 | contig 16965 bp, 17 predicted proteins | sample Lox_Sample_21_FD_206725 | JGI IMG/M metagenome (GOLD analysis project Ga0335072, IMG submission 206725) | Soil microbial communities from Loxahatchee National Wildlife Refuge, Florida, United States - Lox_Sample_2.1 | ecosystem: Environmental > Terrestrial > Soil > Wetlands | place: USA...
TTCGGCATATCTGACAAGAGCATTTTGACGATGGACGTCATGCCGAAGCTTGCAGCATAGTAGAGAGGTGGCGTGTTGATGATGGTCTTTGTGTCTGCTTCTGGGATTAGGCTCCCGACCCAGGCAGCATAGTTGCCGCCGTTGGGATTGTGTCGGGTCGAGAAGAACTTTTGGATGAGCGCTGTAGTAGTGGTGTCAATGTGGGTGTCGGCGGTGCTGATATGGGTTGGGAATAATAGGACAGCGGCTCTAAAGAGCGGCCAGTTTCTGTAGCGGGATTTCAGGCCCTCGAAACCGCAATGGCCGTCTGAGAACTGAGGGCCCAGCAGGTATGCGAGATATGTCTGTGCGATAAACAGGTTACCTGAAATAGGGTCCACGCTGTACATAGAGGCCTTTGAGGACTTGATGCGGTCTGAAAGGAGGTATTCCTTGACAGAAAAGTGTGCTAATCTAGGTCTTTCCCACATTTGCACTGTAATATACGGATCACGCCATCCGGTAAAATTTGTCACCGTAACCAGCGTGGAGCACATAGATATAATGTCCTTGGGATCAGGTATTCGATTTTCGACATCGAATCGAGGTTCTTCCCTCTCCATGTCTATGGCAAGTACTTCTACAAGTTCTGCTAAATTCATTGGACGTGGGGAGAAGGTTAAAAATTGAAGAATCTTTTTCACGTCGGAAACGTAGCTCTCGTCAATATTCATCAATATGCGTTCGTAAGTCTCGTCAAGAGTCTTTGGCAACGAATTCAAAGCCCTTCGGAGAGCAGGCAAGGTGATACAGTTGCGTAGCATGTCCAACTGACAAACGGCCCATCGGAACCTTATAGTAGTCAGTAAGCTTTCTTAAAGAGGGGGCGAGATCTTACATCCCAGACGCCCTGCTGGTCAAAGCCTTGTCAATTTCAGACCGGACTTGACATGGCCATTTCTGGAACTTGCGGTCGCTGTTCAAACGCTCCTGAATGAGTATGTGAATATCTTGATTAATTGCGTTTTGCAAGCAGATAGATGATGTAGCGCAGTCTGCTACAACTTCCTCGATCTCAGGAAGCTGTCGGCTTGCGGCGAGAATATGGAGGTGATCAAATTCCCAGCCGTGAATAGTTTCTATGAGCTTCATAAGCTCCTCACACGCCTCGCATTCATCCAAGGCGTCAATGATGAGGTATACTTGATCTAGTTCAATAACGAACTTTCGAAGTAACTCTAGTACAAAGTCGACATCTGGCTGTTCGTCATCAATCTGAGAGGAAATTATTTCGAGACATTTTGACGTAGCCGGAATCTTAGCTAGAAGCTGTGCCACTAATGCCCGGACGAGGGAATTGACGTCTCTCCTTTCAACGTCATCAAAATCGAAGTAGTAGAAAGCAACTGCAAGAGAGCTGTCCTTCTGACGACTCAAGAGGTCCTCGATGATAGAAGAACTGCTCTCACCGTTAAAACCGAATTCACCAAATGCCCAGTAGAATTCCTTACCAGAGGATAGACTTGCCCGCACCAGCTTGAGATGTTCAGTACAGAGTAAGTGGTCTTAGAAGCACTGCAGCAACTTACGAATACCATACAGCCACAGAAAAGATCTTGGCGTAGATTTCCAAGATCCATACAGCTCTCCTCGGAGAAACCAGTCCCCTGTCAAAGGCTGTCTCTTCTTCCTCGCAGCCGCATGATTAGGAAACGGATCCGGCGCAGCCAGCCAATCCCGAATGCCCCCGCGGTGCTGACCCAAACTACTCGCTGCAAACTGCCGTGTCAAATTCTCCACACCCGCATGAATCTCCAGAGTTAAGATCGTCTGATCAGCTGACAGAGCAAACTGCATGGTGCTTTTCGCCATCTGCACGCTCTGTAGCAGCTTCTCCACATCCTTCTCTTTAAACGGCCACACAAGCGCCCGCCTCACCTTCTTCCAGCCAGAGAGTGAGCCCGCGTCATCACCGCCCAACTTGACACTCACATCCTCTAGATCAGCCTGACAGCGCATCAGCTCGCCATTTGGGTGTGTGAGTGCCTGAAAGCTTGCCAGCCGCGAGCTGCCGGGTATGCCAGAGTCGTGAGAATCTTCCTTTTCCACAGCCTGGAGCAAGCTCTCAAGAATACTGCGCAGACTGTTCAGCTCGGTGATGATGCGAGCTGCGTCGGTGGAGGCGCTCTTGACCCCATTGCGGTACTCGTATAGTGCAGAGATGACGGTGCCGCTGATCTGGAGGACCGCGATTAAGGTTCCAGTGATGGAGAGAGGGTCCATGTTTGCCGCATAGCTTCTTGTGGAACTGAAAAGATCGCATTAATTCATTCTCCGTTGGGAATTCCCGAGATCACACCTACACCAACGCGTTAATTCTACTGCTGCAAATACATATGGGGAATAGAGCTTACCTCCTGATACCAAAACGTACTTCATCTTGGCGTGTGAGCAAGTATATGTGCACGTCCGGTATTTCTGTATGAGGGAAAGAGAGAAGAGAAAGAATTTTGGATGGTGGTCTGCATCACTTGCGCTAGGCCATCTATGGATGGCGGGGTTGGCCATATTAGCCATTTCAACGAAGGGTGTTTTAAGCTAAGGATGTACTAGCAAAGACCGCTATATGTATATGCTTTATAACTTTTGAATCTTATAAGAGCTCTACCTCCTTCCAGGGTATTTCGAAATCCTTGTCAGGCATAATTCATACCAAGCGCAATGCTCGTTCAAATTGTACTCCGATGCTATCCCAGCGTAAAATCCGATCTACAGAAACCTTCCACTTTAGGTATCACTTATCGACTAATTTCCATTGCAGCACATTTTTAAGTTTTCTGGCGCTTCTCACGCCCTTTCCCCAGACCATCAGTTTCATCTTCTTCCTCATCTTCTCGCTCCTCGCTCGGACTTACTTCTGTCGTCATTTCGAGTCGTTGATGCCCTTTCTTGACTGCGATGAGACAGCCTTGCTCCTTCAACCGTTTGGTCAGTTCTGTGCTCGGTACCATACCAGGGAAGGTCTTGGCAGGATAAACTTCAAAGACATCACTCAAGACAGTGGCCTTGAAAGGTAACTTGTCGCCAGTCTTCATTTTTGATGGATTTAGTACCACCAAAACAAATTTAAGTCTGTATTTCCCGGTCGTTCGACATGATAGGTCAGGAAATGGAAAGAAGCACCCCTCCACTCCAAACTCATCCCGACCGACGAATGGCGAAGCCACTAGCGTTCCCATCAATCTCCGTTGTGGAGGACGGTCCCCAATTTCTGGCATGGCTGTCTCCTCATGATCCAGCTCGGCATTCCACAGTTCGCAATGGATAACGCTGAATGGATACCGCATCTTTGTATCGAGCTCTGCTGGCGTAGCCCTCGGATCTCGGATTAGCATCTGCAGGATCGGCGGCGGATCTACTACTCGACGATCTCGATCGCCAAACCCACACGCGCGCGCCGCTACAGGTTGCTGACGGATGATAATATCATAGTAAGGACTAGAGCTAGATGTGCGACATTTAGCTTTTGAATATTACGGGATGCCATGTCTCAAACCTCGAGTCGTTGCTGTTGATTAGGCTAGATATGCCCATCTGTTTGGAGATGTCGCCTATTGGTGACAGATCATGCAACACTTCCTGGTGCGCAATCTCGGGCTTCCCATATAGGTTTGCTGCTGGCCTCTTTTGTGTGTCGGAGTGTGACGGCAAGGTTGTCAAAGTTTCATTAAAGTAGGACATCTCGTCTGAATCATCCCGTTTTACAACAGGTTCGGGTGGGGATGAGTTGGCTTCTAAGCGCTTCCCGGAGCTCGTTTCTGCGTTCTGTTCGAAAGGCGTCAAGTTAATAGGCGAAAAGCTCGGACACGGATGAGGCGGTAGCAGTGTACGACTCAAAGGGCTTGCAGGACTTTGCTGGCTAGAATAAACTGGGCAGTAAACAATATCGGGATCGTATCCAGGCTCATTTTGTTGCCGCGCTTGTAAGGGCGGCAATGCCATCTGTGACGTACTAAAGGTGGCCTGGCGCAGATTCCTCGGGCTAAGCACATCAGTCATACATGAGAGTGCTGGGTGTAGTAGGTGCGTCTCTGAGACGGGCCTGCTCGTTTCCGTTAAAGACATGGCTTCAGGTGAACTTGATGCCTTCGGTAATACTGGCGGCGATGGCGACAATCGTGCCGGCATATGCTATAACACACCAAGTAAAAATCTTCTGAACGTAGCTCAGAATACAGCCAGCGGACAACGAATTGTGTGAGAGACTAGCCAAACAGATCAGATAAGCCATAGTAAAGAGGACGGCGTTAGGCGGGAGAAATATATTTACATATGTTCTAGAACCCCAGCCCGGCAATTGAGCTGATTAGCGCTTGTTCTGCACCCCGGATTTAACTAGAAGCTATTCGAAAATATCCTAATAGTGCTTACAGTTCATGGATGCAATGAAAGACTGGGTAAAAGGTATGACGTTCAAGCATTCACCCGACAGGAAGGTATGGGTGAGTGCAGGCTATGCTTGATGGGTGGAACTTTTGGTAGATCTGCCAAATCCTCGGAGTTGATCAAACTTTCAAGGATGACAACGTGGGCCTTCGTAGTCCTATCCAATGTTTGCTTCATGAAAGACTGGAACTTAGCCCGACGTCGAATACGCGATATGTGCGGACAATCGGTCCGCTAAGGCTTAAGAAGGACAACTAGTTGGGCGGTAGCCCTGGCCTTGTCTGGCCTTTGTTGGAACTAGATAGTGTAGCGGGAAAACACCAACAACCCACAGCTTTTCAACAATCGACATACTTATTGACGATCGCTACTCTACTGTAGGTGCAAATGAGCTTCATGTGGATAAGGGAAGGTGGAGAAGGAGAAGGAGGAGAAGGAGGGGAAAGCGAAGAGAGAACCAGGCAGCAGCGGAAGGAAAGGTTTGACGAGCCATCCGTTTGCTTGGGAGAAGCCAAAAGGTTGTGCCGGGATCTAGGCGCAAGTGCTGCGACACTGCAGACGCCACTTTGCTTTGAGTATTGAGCTTCGGGCGAACCGAAGCGCTCCCGCGTTCATGGTCGCTGTCAAGCACTTGGTTGTCTCACATGGACATCGTTCCCTTCCCCGCGGTAACCCATATTTTCTCACTACCTAGGATCTCGGCTTATTCCGAATTTCTTTCTTAACAAACTCGTCTCGTCGCTCGTGCAAGCTCCAGGCAGTTGCCGCCTGTGGGCTCGTTTTTGTGTGCCGTACATAGCAAGCAATCCAGGGTCTTTGATCTTGGCTCTCCTCCACCAACCAGGTACGTGCCCAATAAAATTCCCAGTTGTCACCTGCTACTTAAGGAAAACTCGTGCGCTGGGACAGCCTGATCGCCCTCTAGGTCCAATGCTGGCCCCCGTGGCCAACATCGGACCCAGAGTATCATCCACTGATCATCACCTTTCGTGGCGCCGAGATTACCTCCAACCTGCATGCATACTTCGCAACCAGTCAACGAAGGACGAAAGCCTGTCATTACGCCACAAACCCGAGTTCTTGGGAAGTTTGGAAAGTTTGGACCCAACGAAAGTGCCGATTCTGCTCTACTCCAATCTGCATGGCTCCTGCAGGGTCGCAAGCCAAAAACACGGATATGTCTTATCCGTTGAAGCGGTTGCGTACACCAGCGGCTCAAACCAGAGACTTACATCGGTGCATAGCTATTGGGCAATGCTTGTGCTCCGGAATAGAGTACCGGCCACTTCTGCAGAGGACTTTTTCGTTTTAGTCTTAGAAAAGTCTATGTCTACGAGATGCAGAGTTACGAAGCTACTCTGTCACTACCAGTACTTCCCCCCGACTAGAGGATAGACACTGCAGATATGTATGTCTCTCAAAGGACTGAAGGTAGTCATCACCAGGACAAGGTATGGAAAGAAATGTGGACGTGTTGGTAACCCACCGAGAAACAGGAAAAGCCGGACTCCGTGAAAAATTATACTTGCAGGCTTCGCTTAGCAGCACAGCGACTAAATCATGAAATCAATGTTGATTTCACTTCAGCATTAAATAGGGGTATCATCTGCATTTGAAATCCTAGAGGTACCGGAATCGGCGAGTATCCAAATAGCAAAACTGAGAGGGGCCAATTGAGTCTTCCTGTGCTGCCACAGCCCTAAGGACATTGCGGTAACCCTGTACGGGCTCTCTATCCAGTAGATGCCCTTCAGCAATCCATCCACCGTTTTATGCCCGCATGTGGCTGGTTAGGTTTACCCAAATCTTCCCATGTCGCCTCCGAAGCGACCACTCACCCGCGTTAATGTAATGCAATGGTTGAGAGTGTCAAACCTATGACAATCAGATATGGGCATTATCAGTATGGCGTACCTGTATTGTTTCCTTGAAGAAAGCCAGACCCGCTGATATTTTTCATGCCACTTACCAGGTTATCGATACAATGAAATTCATCGCTCAACCAATTAACATTATTAGTACCTGTAAGGTTTTCCGATGCCTGCTATTTAAGTACCTTAATATAGGCAAGGAAGTCTAAATGCGGCAGGGTGGTCACTGCCAAGATGTGTCGATCCCGCCCATTCCCGGTGGGTTTCGACATGCACTCAAAGAAGAGGTCCGCAAGGTCCCCAAAATGCAATCTAAGTGTGACAGAGACGGTACTGAAGATCGGCGGTCACATCATCAAGCAGAACATACCCGTGCACGATGTAAGTCAGAGCAGATTATACGGCGCTTGCCGCCGCCATTGTATCAACCATTTCTTCTACGTTACCGTAGTGTCTGAAATCCTAGGTCCAGCAAAAGGCATCGTTAGCCCCTTGTGACGCCCCGAAACGGCCGCTTCAGAAGGCCACTGCTCGGCCCTACCTTATGAGCGTTGAGCCACACACCCGTCACCACAGATCGGCTTGATGACCGGATCTGCACTCAAGATGTCATCCTCGAGATTTCACTTGAAGATCAGATCGGCCAATGAAATGTGACTCAAGATGTTTCAGTCTTACCCAATAGTAGTGTATCAATACCCTCCAAGGCCAAACAATACCTCACAGAATAACGTACACCGAGGATCATCACTCAATAAGACGTGGTCTAAGCATAAGCTATCTCGGATACTGCACCTCACCAGCTTTAGTTGGCGTTAAGTTTAATTTGCACATGATCGGCTGAAAGGGGCCCAATTTGTGTAACGCAGCAGATCTACACAGCAATTAGTGGAGGTCGAAATCAACCAATATGATACCATCGAGCCTATGTTTATAAAGTTTAAGTTCTTGAGGATCTGTTCTTCATTTACGTACGTATTTCTTATCTCGATATCTAATCAGTCGTCAGCACAATGTAGTATCGAATGATGTACCCCAAAGAGGGTACCAACATCCTTCCAGGAAGCTACGTTCCATTCAAGAGCTCTAAATTAGACCATCTTACCCCCTTAGGCCTTTTCACCGCTCCCCAGCCCTAGTGCATTTAACGCACCCAGCAATTACCAAGACCGCGCGTTGCGCAACGCTAGTAAGACCAACTGACTGAACCTTAAGGAGACATTGCGCTCCCCATCTTCGTCGCATACGATCGATCGATGAACCACACAGACAGCCAGCCACAGACAGTATCAACAGACCAATTCCTACAGGGTACTTTCGGGTGTTGAGATGCCTCCTCCCCCGCTTCTCCCAAACCTCGTTGTTCAACTCGTGAGATAATTCCCTCACCGAAAGTGCCAGGGATGGTCTGCTACACGCCATCCCTGCCCTTGCACCTTGGTCTTTTTTTTTAAAAATAAACCCGTTACACAGTTAGACCGGCCATTGCCTGCGCGAGATGAGACTTCATGTTAGATACGGGGTGTAAGATTGGATAGCTGATAACGTAACAGATTGCGTCTCTTTCACACTTAGTCTTGCATACATAGACCATGGATCATACTCCAGCGAGGTCTGCTTTACCTTAGCAGACGTTAATGGGCTGCGAACGCAAGCACGGCTTTGGCACAGTTCCGATATGAGATGACAGATGAGTTAACTAAGCAAACAGCACACCACGATGTATTCAAAACAGCAATCAATCTTGATCGGTATCTTTGCAAATTGCAATGCCCATTCTATCTATGCCAGCGGCAGTACTCGACATATAAGGTACATGTAATATAACCTCGTCTTGTGTCCACGCTTTGCGCAAACTCTGTATTCGTCGACTGCGAGACGACCTGAGATTCGAGCTGGGGACGCTACGCGATGCAAAACGTGCGTTGCGCTTGTTCGGGCGCCACATATCAGCCCATACCATACAAATACTCTTTACATATACACAGCCATGAGAACAGCCAACACCGTCCTTCCAGCCATGTTTGAAACCTAGTCTGAACGACATGACCGGAATGACCAGGCATGACCGGTCCCTTGCGTTCCTGTGGCGTGGCAAAATTCAACCCCACCTCCCCGCCTCCCTTTCACTCTCCAACCTCGCAATGCGCTCCTCATCCACTTCCCTCTCGCCACCACGTCTATACTTCCTCCCGCTCCTGCCGTTCCTGCTCTCATCCCCCGCCAGTCCCACCAAAGGTTCATCTCTCGAGCGCTTTCTGCCCGTCCCGCCCGAAGCTGCTGCTGCAAGGCCCGCAATCCGCTGCGCTTCTTTCAGCAGCCGTTCACGATTGCGTGCTTCGCGCTCCAAGGTGTGGGGGTCGATAGCTGGTGTGGCACTTGAGGGCGCTGTATCAGGGAATTTCGTAGAGGTTACGGAGCGTGGGTCGTCGTTGGTGCGGCGGGGGTGATCGCGTGATGAACGCTGTTGATCGGCGGCGGTGGTGTCTCTTGAGCGGTCCGCCTCCCGATCTCGCTCCCGATCTTTGCCTTTGCGGTCGTCGGGGGTGGCAACGGCACTATGCGAGGCAACGTGTGATTGCGAGGAGGAATTTTCTCTCTCATCTGCTATTGCTGCGTCTTGCATTTGAACGCTTTTGCGGCGGGCGCTGGCGCCTTTGATCTCAATTCCGTTAGTGCCGTTTGTATGGGCTTTGGTGGAGGATATGGACATAGCACGTGGTCCGCTAGGGATTTTGATTTCTGGTTTCTCTTTCTCTAGTTCGGTAAGTGCTGAGGGTCGAGAGTCAGGTTCTTTGTCTTTAGGCGAGAGGGAATCGTGGCGATGGCGATGGCGTCGCTCGCGCTCGCGGTCTCGGTCTCGGTCATGGTCTCGATCACGTTCTCGATCACGATCTCGATCACGCTCGCGGCTTCTACTCCGGTCTCGATGTGACCGGTGCGAGGAACGGTATTTGTGTGATGACTTATGCTCTCTGTCTCGTTCTCTATCTCTGTTCCTGTCTCGGTCTCGATCACGATCGCGTCTGCTTTTGTGGCTTGAGCGGCGTGATTCGGCAGGTGATTGTGATCTTGATCGCTCGACATCATCATCGTGTACTTTCCTCTCTTCGCCAGCAAGCTCGGTGTCTTTATCAGCGTCATTGATATCTTCGTCATACTTTCGTCTACGTCTACGCTCTCTTCTGCTTTCTTCATCTTCAGAAAGAGACGTGGAACGATGGCGATGTCGTCTTCTATGCCTCTCACTCCGTCTCTCTTCATCTTTCTCGTCTTCTGACTCAGACGTTGAGCGATGGCGGCGTTTTCTATACCTATCACTGTACTTATCTTTGTCCCTTTCTCTGTCACCAGAGGGTGATCTGGACCTTTCTCTGTCCCTATCTACGTCTCTCTCCTTTTCTTTCTTGGGTGATTCGCTTCTGGATCTTACCGGGCTGGCAGTGGTCTCAGCATGGAAGATAGTCGGTCGAATGCCACCTCGCCCAGCCATGGGAAAGCCTCCGCGTCCGCGTAGGTTCACCAGGCTGGTGTTAGGTAGTCCTTCACGCATTGCCTTGGGACCAGTTGGAGCGTTAATAGGTATGTCAAGAACCTTGGGTACTACGGGAATGTTAGGTGGCTGCATGGATCCTGACGCGTTTCGATCGTTGTAGGCACCATGAAACCCTCCCCGAGTGATAATCTGTCCTCTACCAGAAGGACCAGAAGGTAACAACGGTGCAGAAGAGCCTGCGATACCGTTAAGTAGTGATACATTTGGCGGCAGAGACGATTTGGACTCGATTTGCTCTAGAGTCTGAATTGGCTTCGGTGCATCATCTTCTGGATTTTCTGATACCTCTGGCTTGTTTTCATCTTGGTGAGTTGACTCTTTGTGGGTAATCTGTTCAGCTCCGAGAGTTGTGGCGTCAGCCTCACCAAATAGTCTAGACTCAACAACTTCATCTGAGACCTTCGCTTCCGAGGTCTGTCGAATTTCTCTGCCGAATTCGTCAACATTACTTGCGGGTGGCGCATTTGCCATGTTAGCTTTTGGGCCTGTGGGAATGGAATCTCTATCACTCATTGACCCAGCGGACGCTTGGGCTATACCAGCTTGGGAGTGATTTTGTGAGTAGGACTCATTCTGGCCATAGCCATGGCCACCACGGCTATAACCATATCCACGGCCTCTACCTCTACCTCGGAAGAAGTTGCCTTGGTTTTGATGACCATAGCCGTTCTGTTGATAGTCATTGTACTGGTTTGAGCGACCGTAATTACCTTGATTATATCCTGTAGCATGGAATCCTGAGTTACTTGATCCATAGTCACCGTGACCCATGCCTGCAGCATTTGGATGATTGAAATTATCTTGGCCGACATTCCATGATTGTTGACCGTTCCAGCCATTATTGAAGCCAGCGCCTACTCCGCCATCGTAGCCTGCCATTCCCATTCCCATGTTCATGCCGTTCACGCCCATGCCTTGTGCACCAAATCCTCCATTCATATACATATTCTGCATCGCCATCGGGTCCATTGTCATTCCAGGCATCCCTACATAGTAATTAGCAGGGTCTCATTACAATTTCGATTGTCTCGCATACCCATCATAGGAAAAGCGCCAAAAGCATTTGGTGCCATTCCATTTTGCATTGCCATCATCATTTGCATTTGGTTAAAGTCTGTTCCTTGACCCATAAGTCCCATGTTCGAAAAGCCAGCAGCAGCCGTGCCATCAAATCCATATCCCATACCAAATCCTAAAGGTTGCGCCAGTCCGGTCAAGCCTATAGGCTGACCATTTGCGTCCTTATCCGTCAATTCATTCTGATCCGGCTGCCCATTAGCCACCTCCGTATTACCATCTCCAGCTTCGTTAGCAGTCGCGTTGCCATCTTCTGTTGGTTCTTGGCCAGGTGCAATTTCCTAAACAGAGTAAGCATCGTTGAGAACAAAAGGAGGTTGAGGATTTGTACCTCAATCGAGGGTTGTGGAATGTCTTGTTGAGCTTCCGTTGGAAGCTCGGCTGTTACGGGTTCGGTGGCGGGAACCAGCTCGCCGCCTTGATCCCTCGTTGTAGATGGCTCTACTGAAGATAATTGAGGTGCCTCATCTTTGGCAGGGGGAGCAAGTGACGGAGCAGGCTCAAGTAGTAATGTAGAGGTTGCAAGAGCGTCAACGGGCGTGGCGGGGGTGGCAGGAGTATCAGGAGGTGTATTCTTGAGGTCCTTCAGGCGTAGGGCTTCTCTCTTTTTCTCTTCCGTCCTCAAGAAAACCTTGATTGTGGTCCGCAATGACTTGTTAGGCTTGCAATCTTCGGCTGCCACTGGTGTGTGCTCGCAGACGGGACATGATGAGGGCAATGTGGATTGGCCTTATCAATCAGCACATATCACGGGTACTATGGGATGACAAAGCCATAACCTACAGGTTTCGCAGATGGCCTGCTCACAACAAGGTAAGCGGAAGGCGTTCACTGCCAATTTGCTACAGATCGCGCAACGAAGCTTTATAGGGATCTCATCTTGAGACAGTGAGCTATTTCTACGTTAGTAAAGCGTAATATTGATGATTCCAAAGCCGGTAACATACCTGATGAGTTCAGCCTGAGCGGGAGTCAGCGGAGCTGTCGCCATCGTGTGATGTGAGCTTTCCTGGTCTGAGAAAGCTTGCCGGAAGGTTTATCTCATGGTGAAAGAGAGGCTTTTGGAACTAGCACAGAATAAGGGCCTCTACGTCAGTGCATGTCACACTTCCTGAGTGTGATGCAATGAATGTTTGGTTTTCGCGATCCTTCGAGAAACTCGAAATTATCCTCGGAAAATTCAGGTAATCTCGCAAGATCGCTACACGTGACCTGTTTCAATTCACTGTGTGATTTGAGGGCGGAAAGTCCAGACTAATGAGCATTGAACTTTGGAGGTTTAGAAGCTTCAAAGGCTGGTAAGATGATATATGGTTTCGATTTTATAAAGCTATACCCATGTTATCTTGCTATGATTTTGCATAAAACCACGAATCTGATGATACTTGCTGACGTAAGTGTTCTGTTGGGATCGAAGCATCATCGACCAGCAGTTTGAAAGTCCATAGACATCAGTCCAGGCTCTTCTTCCGCTCCTCTTTCCCGTGCTTCCTCGCCTGTGGAGGCAACATGATACTGGGCCAAGTATCATATCTAGATATTATTGTGTTTCTGCTATTTCTCGCCCCTCAATTGCTCATTCATGTTGGCTTCTTTGGAACTTTGGCATGTGGTCTTCGAGCATTGCCATTTTTAAGTAGGTGACCACCTCTATGGGAGGCAGGTCTTCATTCTAGAAGACGATCATGCTTTCGATCCTGTTTCTATTCTAAATGGTATCAGTCATTAGCTTGCCAGCTACGTTTATTTATGAGCGTTTCGTCCTGAGTCGCCAGGAGCAAAGTCCTTTCGTACGCCAGGCTGCTCCTTTTGAGGATTTCGCCGTCCGTTGTGTGCGTTATGCTTTCGCCAATATTCCAGCAACAATTGGGCGTGTGTTTTTCTCTAAGCCTGTGGCATTGCCTTTCCTGAGATTTCGTATGCTTCGGCATGGCTACTTTCGATCACCTATCCATTGGCATGAGGTTTCGTTGGTAGGCCTAAATAACCCTCTTGCAAAATTCAATTTTGATAGAAATATGCAGGGAAATGCCAAAGGATTATGGATAACCTCTAACCAGTATCAAAAGCCAGATATTGTCATTTATTATGCTCATGGTATGTCCTTTTCATGCGCTCGAGTCCGATCTTTAACAATTTTGAATAGGAGGTGGATTCTCTATGGGTTCTAGCTATTTTTACCTCGAGTTCCTGCTGGTTTGGCACACCCTCCTTAAAAACTCGGGTTTCCGCAATCCGGCCATCTTTGCACTTGAGTACACCTTGGTTCCTGATGCATGCTATCCCACCCAACTTCAGCAGACCATAGCGGGTTACAAACACGTTCTTTCCATACTCCCAGATTCTTCAAAGGTCTGCGTAAGTGGCGATTCCGCCGGTGCCTTGTTAATCCTTAGTCTTCTGCTTCATCTTGCTCACACGAGTGATAGTGAGATGGAAATGAATTCTATTAGACCAGGGATGGCCATACTGATATCGCCTTGGGTCACACTAGTGTCGATGAAAGACAAGAACACACCAAGCGACTACCTTGACGTCGAGAGTTTGCATCTTTACGCACACCAATATGCTGGAAAGAAGGTGGCAGTCAACGACGCATTAGTCTCGCCAGGGGATTGTAAGGACCTCGAGCTGTGGAGGCAGGCCAGTCCTTCAAAGGGTTTCGGTTTCCTGTTTGGTTCAGAGGAAGTGTTTGCGCCTGAGATCCGAAACCTTATCACTCTTCTCCGTAAAACGGGAGTAAGTGTTGAGACCCGAGAGGAAGAAGGCGGAATCCACGCATGGCCAGTGGCGACTCTGTTTTTAAGTAGCACACGCGAAGAACGCCAGAAGGGTCTTAAGACTATTGTACATATGATTTCTGAACGTATGACAAAGCTACCGCTTAGTTGTTTGGTAGAAGACATTGCCAATCGAATATAGATATAATAGCAACTGCCACATCGACTGTATGACGAAGGGTGTCACAAAAATAATATAAAAAGAGTACAAACATGAACATAACGAAGACAAATTGACATTTATGGTAGTTGTCAGATTAGATCAAGTTATTCCATCTTGTGACCACTCTGCCTAAGTAGAAACCACAGCACGAGACCGGGCTTCAAGCTCAAGACAGCCGCTTAAAGCTGATGTAGTCTCTGGTAGGCTCTATGCTATCATCATTCAACACCAATATGGACAGCCAAGGCCTACGAAAAAGGACAAAGATGTATAGACAAGAGAATGTTGGATAACTTGTCGAAGCAGTAGCCTGAAACCTGAACGTATAAGTTCGAGAAACGATCCTGTAAGACTACGTTTGCAATACACTTTAGGCATCTCACGAGGCGGTGGGGCTGTGCTCCCACAAGTCTCGGCGGGACCGGCTTGAAGAATATGCCTCATCAATCAAGCCTTAAATATAGGATAGAGTCGTACCAGAAGTAGCATCAAGAAGTCTAAGAATGACAATGAAAGGGAAAAAAGAGATTTCGAGCGCCGATAGGCGTTTGTTGACGGTTCATGTTGATGTTAATGCTTTGGCAATGACAGGGGCGATAAATGCTTGCTCAAAACGGGCTAAGGACGATCCCTGTCAGCGCTCCCATTCCATTCGGGACGCATCGCATATTAAATCAGTGCCCATCCCCAAAAAATCCGACCAGAAATCCATTTTCCAACTCGGTTAGATCACGTGGCTAAAGGTTCAATTTTGGCACACCCCACTCTGCAGATAATTTCCCGAACATCCAATTATATCTCGACTCTAGCTTTCACCGCCTTCAAATCTCTCGAGGCACACCCCGTATGTGAGAGAGAGCTAACAGAGTCGAGCCTTTCCCAAGTTGATCCCGCCGAGACGAACATCAACGCCTTCACCCTCCCCGTTTTGGGCAGGGTGAGGCCTTTTTTGTCCTCCACTGCCGCGTACAAGCGCTCGGCATACTCGACAGCTGCAGCGCCAGCAAAACATCCTCGTACCCCACTGTGACGCCCCTCTATCACGCTTGCATTAGCTCGGCAGCTACGCCGAAATGCCTGATAGTACATATGCGCCTCAGTCGCCCGACCTGTCTTCATTTCTTTCCTCAGCTTCCCCCCAGAAGAAACCTCCGACTTCCTCGTACACCCCAAGCTCGCCGCATCTTCCAGGTTTCCCTACCTCAACGCCAATTCATTCTAGCCATCCACAACACCCTGGTCTAGGTATCGGATATCAACCATCACCACAACAGCAATATCAGTCTTACAACGATTCTCAATTCAATGCGAACTTAACTCCCACTCAATACGGACAATACCAATCATACCTACCCCCAATACCCGACCTTCCCCCATCTCACTCTTTTCCTCCGCAACAAGCTCAAGCGCCCTTCCAAGCTCAACCTTTCCCGCCTCACCAAAGCCAATTTAAGCCTGACCTAGCTGCTGACGCTCAATTGGGTTATCACGCTCCACCAAATATCTCAGTTCAGCCTGAGATGTCTGCACGCAGTAAACGTGGTGCAGTCAAGAACGAAAATGGAGCCGGGTCGAGTGAGGACTTGGGTCCAAGTCAAGGCATTGATATCAAGACCAAGTTCCCAGTTGCAAGGATAAAGCGGATCATGCAAGCTGATGAAGAAGTGGGCAAGGTGGCGCAGGTGACACCTGTTGCTGTTTGTGAGTCTCCTTCTTATTGATCTTGAACTTCTACTGACGCATCAAAACAGCCAAAGCATTAGAACTCTTCATGATTGAGCTGGTAACGAAATCAGCTTCTCTTGCCAAGTCCTCCAACTCGAAGCGTGTGACAGCACAGCACCTAAAGAAGGCGATCGAAGGGGACGATCAGTATGATTTCCTCACGGAGATCGTCAGTCGTGTAGCTGAGGGCCCGGATGCTGGAGGCAAGCGGGTTAAGAGCGAGGACGGGAGCGAAGATGAGGATATGGATAAACCGGGAAGATCAGCGAAGAAGGCGAAGGGCAGGAGAAAGAAGGGAGAATAGAGCGGCTGTATTAGTAGATGGCAGCTGAGTTTATGGATAGAGGTATGAATGAAGGGAGGGACAGAAGCAGGGGGCGTTAATGGTATTATGGCACTGCGCGATGCATACACTAGGCGTTGAATTTCTTTCTTCTATTAGGTTATGGCACTCGGCAACAATTGAGCAGTTCCCATCTCCATCTAGGATGAAGATTGCCTTAGAGCAGATGATAGCTTACTCGTTCAATGCTCTTTCGATAAGACGGACTTTCTCCGTCCTCAATTTCCTTCATGCTTGAAATGACTTTTCCATTTGCTTTGCCATCTCAGTCACCTTAGGGTCAGGAGATTTCTCTGCCATCTCAAGCCACTTCCGTGCGGACTCTATTTTGCCCTCTTCTACGAAGACTGAAGCAAGACGAAGCATGCTCATGCCCTCTCCTGCAGTAGCTCCCAGATACAGCCACTCCTTTGCGAGCTTAATTTGCATGGCCTTCTGGTCCTTGTTTTCAGCAGGCTCAAGCTTTGCTCGCTCCAAATGGAGTTGTCCGAGGTTGGTGCTGGCTGCCGTGATACCTGAGCTGACGGCTTTCAAGAAGTGCGTCTCTTGCGTCGATGAGCTGTGCTTTTCCAGACGTGCGAGGTGGTAGTAGCCTGTGGGGTCGTCGTGCTCAAGTGCGGCTTTGCGAAAGGCGGCTTCGGCGCCTGAGCTGTTGCCGTGTCGTTCGAGGATTAAACCTTGGTGGACGAGGGCAGATGCTACTCCTACGCCGGGCAATGGGAACTGAGTATCGGCTTCTCTTTGGGTAGATGGTGGTGTGGAGGCAGCTTGGCGATACAGCTGAAGTGCCTTGTCTTCATCATTCTGCGACTCGTAGACCCTTCCGAGAAGGACCATGGCCTCGATGTTGGAATGGGGAGGCGCGGCTAGTGTCCGGAGGTGAGCAAGAGGAGCATTATACTTTAAAAAATCAAGATTCTTTCTCTTAAGACCCTGATCAACCAAATATATGGTGGCTGTAGGCTCACCAATGGCGGAGGCAGACAAGAGAAGGTCTCTGCCTAGGAAACGGCATGGCTCTTTAT
>Ga0335072_10006588_pt1 | contig 16964 bp, 12 predicted proteins | sample Lox_Sample_21_FD_206725 | JGI IMG/M metagenome (GOLD analysis project Ga0335072, IMG submission 206725) | Soil microbial communities from Loxahatchee National Wildlife Refuge, Florida, United States - Lox_Sample_2.1 | ecosystem: Environmental > Terrestrial > Soil > Wetlands | place: USA...
GCGGTCGGCGGCATCGTCTTGCTCTCGGCCAAGACCTTCTCCGAGGACTGGTACTAAACCGCTTTACCCCCAGGAATGTCGGCCCCCGTCGCTAGTCTGGCGTGGTGGGCGAGACAGTGGAGTTGTCCCCCGACGATGCACGGCGGGTTACCTTGCGCGCGCAAGGGTTTCTCGGTGCCGAGGGGCGGCGCGGCGGGGTTAGCGCGATGCTGCGGCGGGTGGGGGCCGTGCAGCTGGATACCATCAGCGTCCTGGCTCGATCACACGAGCTGGTCGCCTATGCCCGGCTGGGCGCCATCGGCCGGGCCAGGATCGAGGAAGCGTACTGGCATCCCGTCCGGCCCACCGCGTTCGAGTACTGGGCGCATGCCGCCTGCGTGCTGCCGCTTGAGTCCTGGCCGTACTACTCGGCCCGGCGGCGCGGCATCCTAGCCCAGGGCCAGCGCTGGCACAAGGTGTCTCAGCAGGCCTGCGACGAGGTGCTGGGCCGGCTTCGGGACGAGGGGCCTTTGACCGCTACCCAGCTGGGCGGGGCGAAGGCGGGCGGCCCGTGGTGGGACTGGTCAGATGTCAAGATCGCCGCTGAGTGGCTCCTCGACACTGGCCAGGCGGCCTGCGTCCGGCGCGTCGGCTGGCGCCGGGTCTACGACCTGCCGGAACGGGTGATCCCTGGCCCGCTCCTAGACCAGCAGCCGACCGATGCTGAGTGCCTGGCCCACATGGTCGGGGTGACCGCGGCCGCCCTGGGGGTCGCGACCCACGCCGACTTCCGTGATTACCACCGAATTGACTGGTTCGGCCTCAAGCAGGGCACTCCCTCGGCCATCGATGCCGCGGCCGAGGCGGCCGGGCTCACGCCGGTCACGATCGCGGCCAAGACCCGCCAGCTTCCGGGCTGGGCCGATCCCGCGGCGCTGGCGTGGCTGGCGGCGGGCGGGCGTGGGACGCACCGGACCACGCTAGTTTCGCCATTCGACTCACTGATCTGGGACCGGAAGCGGACGACCAGGATGTTCGGCTTCGAGCACGTCCTTGAGGCCTACCTGCCCAAGGAGAAGCGGGTCCACGGCTATTTCACGATGCCACTGCTGGCCGGGGGCCAACTCATCGGCCGGGTCGACCCGGGCCGAAGCGGCAAGACCCTCATCGCCAAGCACGTGGTCCTGGACAAGCCGTCGGCCGCGCGACCCATGGCCCGGGCGCTGACCGAGGCGGCCACCTGGGTGGGGTGCGACAACGTCGTCGTCGAGCGGGTCACCCCGGCGCACCTCGCCGATCGTCTCGCTACCGAACTGACCGCGCTCGGCAGCTAGCCCTTGTTACCTCGGCCTGCGGGTGTTACCTCGGTTCGTCAGGGTTACCTCGGTTCGTCAGGGGCGGCCAGGCGCGACGCAGGTCTTGATCGTCGCCCAGGTGACCTTGCGACCGCCATCGGCTTCGACGGTGCAGTTTGCCGATTTCGGCACCACTCACTCTGAGCATACTGGCCTCAATGACCAGGCCACTGGCGCGGCGTTGCCCTGGTTACGGTGCCAGACGGCTGAACTGTCACCGCCCCGGACGCAAGCTGTTGATTGTGCCGCAAAATGCGGCACAATCAACAGCTTGCGTCATTTTCGACCGGCTGCGAGGCGCAAGCAGGGCGCTAGCTGATCTCGATCAGCTTTTCGCGGACCGCGATCATGACGGCTTCCATCCGGGAGTGGATCTGCAGCTTCTCCAGGATGTTGCGGACGTGGTTCTTGACCGTGTTCTCGGAGATGAACAGCTCCTTGGCGATGTCCCGGTTGTTCATGCCGCGAGCCACAAGCCGCAGGACTTCCATCTCGCGCTCGGTGAGCTTGGGCGCTGGAGCGTGCTTGGACGGCTCCTCTTCCGCGTCGCGCCGGGCCAGGGTGGCGAACTCGGTGAGCAGCTTGCCCGCCATCGACGGGTTGATCAGCGACTGCCCGCCATGCACGGAGCGGACCGCCGCCGCGACCTCATCGAGCGGGATGTCCTTGAGCAGGTAGCCGCTGGCACCGGCCCGGATTGCCTCGAAGAGGTCTTCTTCCTCGTCACTGATCGTCAGCATGACGATCTTGGCACTGGGCGCGGTTTCCTTCATGGCCCGCGCGGCCTCGATGCCGGTCGTCTTCGGCATCCTGATGTCCATCAGGACGACGTCCGGCACGGCCTCGCCGGCGATCTGGACGGCCTCGGCGCCATCGCTGGCCTGGCCGACGAGCTCGATGCCCGGCTCCTCGGCTAGGACCATCTCCAGACCGCGCCTGAAGAGCGCGTGGTCATCCGCGATCAGCACTCGGATCGGATCGCCCACTGGTACCTCCGGACTCACTTGCCGGGGCGCGCTGGACCGCGGCACCCCAAAACTCCCGAGCCCGGTCCCGGTCGTCCTGGACCGATCGGTCACGGCCGCTCCTTCCGCTGCGATCGCAGTTCACGCACAGGATAGGACATGTCACTAAACCCGTGGGTACTGCCCCGGTCTAGCGGGCCACGGGGCACGCTAGACCGGGTCGTCCTGACTCTGCTGGCTAACGGCCGGCTGCGGCGAGGCACTGCTAGCCCTCTTCCACGAGCCGGATAACTCCATAGTCGTACCCGCGGCGCCGATAGACAACGCTGAACTTGCCGCAGCCGCTGTCGTGGAACAGGTAAAAATCGTGGCCCACCAGTTCCATCTCCAGGAGGGCCTGGTCAATTGTCATGGGCTGAGAGACGTGCACCTTCTCCCGCACGACGAGCGGGCCGTCCCCCTCCATCTGGATCGGGATCAGCCCGGCCACGGCGGGGCCGCCGAAGGCTCTTTCCTGGCCGCCCAGGTCATCGGCGAGCACGAGGCCGCTGAGGTCGCCTGGCACCGCCCCCACGGCCGCCTCGACCTCGGTTGAGTGGACCTCGGCCGAGTGAACCGCCGGCATCTCGCCCCGCTTGGCCTTGCGCCGCTCGGCGGCCCTGCGCAGCCGCCCCTCAAGCTTGGCGAAGGCGAGGTCGAGCGCGGCGTACCGGTCATCGGCCGCCGCCTCGGCCCGGATCGCCGGGCCACGAGAGCGGACGGTTAGCTCTACTCGCTCGCTGTGGTCAGCCTGTCGCGGGTTGCGTTCCTGCGAGACCTCCACGTCGACCCGGACCGCCCGGGCATCGAGTTTCTCGAGCTTGGCCAGCTTCGCTGTGGCGTGCCTCCGGAATCGCTCAGGAACCGTCGTGTGCCGGGCCTTGAAGGTGATGTCCATCTCGACTCCCCTACGGCTGTCGATGAACGGCTGGTTGATGGTTGACAGGCAGGCACTCGCCCGGCCGACCTGGTTTTCGTCCCCACATCCGCCTGCTGAGGGGCTCGCGGCCTTCCATGGCCACTACTACCCTTCTCCGGTGCCCGGGGGACTCTGTATCCCCCGGCCGGGCAGGACTTACCTCTAAGCCGCACCGTGATCAGTCGACGAGAAGTCGCCTTACGTGGACCGTTTAGCCTGCGGCTGGCATCGGCTTGCCGGCTGGAGCCCTCCGCATGCGGAGGGACCAGCCCGGCGCAACCACGGACCCGGGCGAGTGCCATGCATGAACGCTAGCTCGTCGGCGCGGAATTGTCAGGCAGGACATGCGTGACAACCTGCGACAAGCGCACGATTACCGGCAGACGAATCTGGGGCCGGGCCGTGCGGCTAACCCGGGAACGTCGGCGACAGGCCGGACTCGAGGCCCGTCCAGGCGCTTGACATGCTCGCGGCGCTGCTCACCGTGCCCCGCCCGGCCGCGATCAGGCCCCAGCCGGGGTTGGCGGTGATCGAGGTGGTGTCCTGTGGTCCGTCCATCGTCGTCGCCGTGCCGCCGTTGACGGGATAGTCCGTCACTGTGTTGTCGGGCTGCCCAAGCGCGATGACGTCGTCGGCGCCATACCAGGACAGTGAGGTGAACGCGCCCGACGCCTTGCAGACGAAGAAGGGCGACAGGGTGATGTTGATCACCGGCTGCGAGGCCGGCCCGGACTTAGCGATCGCGCCGAAGGCCAGCGTCTGCTGCACGCCACCGTAGACGATAGCGACCCGCACGCCATCGGGCGCGACCCGCAGCGCGGTCACGTCGCCCGGGGTGCTGCCGCAGCTGGTGTTGGCCGAGCTTGAGACGCCTACCGAGACCGGTGGCGTCGCCGGCTTGCTCGGGACGGCGCCCACCACGAAGACGTCCCCGCTGTCGATGACCCAAAGGTTGTCCCCGTCATCCCAGCTCAGGGAGGTTATACCGGCTCCGAGGCCACGGGAGGCCAGCACGGCCTGGCCGACCTTCCCTGTGTACAGGTCCCCGTTCTTGACGGCGGCCAGGTACTTGCCGTCGGGCGACACGGCCAGCGAGCTGTAGCCGGCGCCGATGCTGGCCAGCGTGACGGGCTTGTTGTCCTGCGGGGATGGCAGCAATTCCAGCTCACCGCCCGCCGTGAGGTAGTAGAGGCCGTGCGCTTGCGAGCTGGCCGCGGGCTGGTAGGCGGCCTGATGCTGTACCGGGTTGCCCGGCGAGGCGCCTGGCGGGTAGAACGGCTTGCCGTCGATAGACAGGGCGATGGACTTCACCTGCTGCTGCTGGCCCTGGCACGCGCCGGTTAGCGTGCACAGGAGCTGAGCCGAGATCCGCTCCTCCATGGTGGGCGAGGCCCGCGACAGGCCGGTGCCGGTGAGGTTCACCGACGCGGTCCCGCCGTCCACGGTCACCGCTCCCTGCAGGGCAGTGTGCTTGGGGAACGCAGTGACGGTGGCCGTGCCGGGCGGGCTTGCCTCGCCGAGCCAGTCGGCGGGCTGATTGATCAGGTCCTGGACGAGGCCGTTGACGAGGGCGCCCTGGGTGGCCTGCAGCGGGACGTAGACCGGGTCGGGGACCAGATAGCGCCAGGACGGGTCGAAGAAGTACAGGTCGGCAAGCTGGTAGTCGGCACCGAACTCGGTGCTGGTCAGCAGCAGCGGGTTGTCGTGGGCGTTGGAGATCCGCCACTGACCGTCCCGGTCCTTGATGAGGTCGTACCTGAAGGTCTTCGTCTTGGTCTCACTGGCGACGGCGTAGCCCTCGCGGGACGTCAGGGTGGCCTGCGGGCTGCCGCTGACTGTGACCGACGCGGTGTTCTTGCCGGCCGTCTGCCGGGCGGACCCCACGGTCGGGCCGTTCTTATAGACGACGGCCGACCAGCCGGGCTTCCACTGCTGGCTGGCCCGCGACGTGAGGTACTCGCGGGCCACCTGCTGCTGCCCGGCGAAGCTCGCGCTAGCGGCGAGAAAGCCCTCGACGATCTGGGCGGGACTGCCGTTTTGCAGCGGGGGCGACGGCACGAACTGGTAGTAGTTGCTCTGGTTCTGCGTGTCGGCGCCCTGGGTGGCCGGGTAGGGCAACACGGGCCCGCCGCTCGGCATGGACACGCAGCCAGCGGTCGTCGCGGACAGGCCCACCACGACGAGTAGCGCCACCAGCGCCCGCCGGGCCCGGGGCCTACGCATGCCCGCCGCCCGTTGCCCCGGTCACGCCGGAAGCTCCGGTCAGCCCGGGCGGAGCCACGAGATCGGGGCTGGCGGCGATGCCCGCTTCCACAACGGCCGCGATTACGTCGGTCTCATCCGGGCCGAGCGGCAGCGGTGATCCGACCAGGGGCTGCCCGGCCAGCCGCGGGACGGTGAGCCGGAACACCGATCCTCGTCCCTTCTCGCCCCAGGCCTGCAACCAGCCTCCGTGCAGGTGCGCGTCCTCCAGCGCGATGGCCAGCCCGAGCCCGGTGCCGCCGGTGGTCCTGGCCCGAGCCGGGTCGGCCCGCCAGAAACGCTCGAAGACCAGGATCTCTTCTCCAGCCGCCAGCCCTACCCCGTGATCACGGACCGCCACGGCCACGGCGTCTCTGTCGGCGGCCACCGTCACGAGCACGTCCCGGTTCTCGCCATGCTCCACCGCGTTGACCAGGAGGTTGCGCAGGATGCGGTCCACACGGCGCTTGTCGACCTCCGCGATGCACGGCTCGGCGGGCAGCCGGAACTCGATCCGGCAGCCGCGCCGCTCGGCGAGTTGCTGGGCATCGTCGGCACTGCGCCTGGCGAGGTCGCAGACGTCGGTGGGCTCGGCGTCCAGGGTCGCCACGTTGGCGTCGTGCCTGCTGATCTCGAGCAGGTCAGACAGCAGGACCTCGAACCTCTCGATCTGGCTTTGCAGCAGTTCCACGCTGCGCGCCTCGGCCGCGTCGAGCTGCTCGCGCGCGTCGAAGAGGATCTCGGCCGCCATCCGGATCGTCGTCATCGGGGTCCGCAGCTCGTGCGAGACATCCGATACGAACTGCCGCTGCGCCTTGGACAGCTCCTCAAGCTCGCGCAGCTGGCCCTGGAGGGTGGCGGCCATGTCGTTAAACGAGGTCGCCAGCTTGCCCAGGTCGTCGGCGCCGCCGACGATCATCCGCTCGCCCAGGTGCCCGGCCGACAGCCGCTGGGCGGCCTGGGCGGCGTGCCGGACGGGGACCACCACCCAGCGCGTGACCAGCGAGGCGATCGCGGCCAGCAGCGCGATCAGCGCCAGTCCGGCGCCGATGAGGGTCGTCTGCACGATCTGGAGGGACGACTGCGCGGCCGTGAGCGGGAAGATGAAGTAAAGCTCGTAGTACTGGCCAAGCGGAGCCCCGACGGCGATCGCGGGCACGCTGGGCTGCTCGTGGCTGCTGAAGGCCAGCGTCGTGGGCGCGTAGTACAGCGTGTTCCCGCTCTGCCCAGACGCGGGAACCGCCTGCGCTGCCTCGGCGGCGGCCTGCTCCCGCTGGACGTCGGTCACGAGGGCTGCGGGCACCGTCACCGAGGTGTCGATGTTCGGGGTGAACAGGTGGTTGAAGGTGAGCCCGAGGCCCGATCTGAGGCCCACTACCACGTAGTAGTTCGGGCTGGTGCCGGTCTGCTGCCCCAGCGTCCGGGCCGCGCTCAGCATGAAGCTCTCGGCCTGGGAGTTGCTCTGCGGCTGCGCGGTGAGGCCCGGCAGTGAGCTGGCGGTGTTCAGTGCGGCCAGCGCCTGGTTGTGCGCGGCGTTCTCGGCGTTGTTGAGCAGGCCGTCGGCGATCTGCTCGGTGAGGAAGAACCCCAGGATGGCGATCATCGTGGTGGAGATGACCAGCGTCGTCCCGATCACCCGAAGCTGAAGGGACCGGTTCCAGCGCTGCCGCGCCTTGACCACGACCGAGTGCTCCCAGCGCAGCACCGCACGCAGCGTGATCGTTACCCGGTGGGGAAGCCAGGAGACGAGCCAGCGCACCACCTTGTTGCGCCGCATGGCCATCTCCCAGGCCTCGCGGCGGTACTCCCGTAGCGGGCCCGGCTCGCGGGCGGCACTGGGCTGGCCGGCCGCGTCTGGGGTAACCGCTGACCGCTCCATGCCCAGATCAGCCAGGACCGGCCTTGTACCCCACGCCGCGAACCGTGACAACGATCTCCGGGTGCTCAGGGTCCTTCTCGATCTTGGCCCGCAGACGCTGCACGTGGACGTTCACCAGCCGCGTGTCGGCGGCGTGCCGGTATCCCCAGACCTGCTCGAGCAGCACCTCGCGGGTGAAGACCTGCCTAGGCTTGCGGGCCAGCGCGACGAGCAGGTCGAACTCCAGCGGGGTGAGGCTCAGCACCTCGCCGTTCCGCTTGACCGAGTGCCCGGCGACATCGATGGCCACGTCGCCGATCTGCAGCATCTCGGGGGCCGGCTCGTCGGTTCGCCGGAGCCGGGCGCGGATGCGGGCCACCAGCTCCTTGGACTTGAACGGCTTGTGGATGTAGTCGTCGGCGCCGGACTCGAGTCCGAGGACGACGTCAACCGTGTCGGTCTTGGCTGTCAGCATGACGATCGGAACACCCGACTCGCCCCTGATCTGACGGCATACGTCGATACCGTCCAGACCGGGAAGCATCAGGTCGAGCAGCACCAGGTCCGGCCGCGTCTCGCGGAAAGCCTCCAGTGCCTTGTCTCCGTTATCCACGAAGGTTGGCTCGAACCCCTCCCCGCGGAGCACGATTCCGAGCATCTCCGCGAGCGCCGCGTCGTCATCGACGACTAGCACACGTCCTTTCATGGGCCCCATCGTTCCATGTATCCGGCTCCTAGGAGGAGCACCTGCGGCAACAGACGGTGACGCCCGCCGCCAATCCCATACGCCCAGCATGCGCAGGTTACCGTTTTTACCAGATTTGGACCACTCTTACGCCAAGGTGAGCAAGGCTGCGGTCCGCCGAGCGCGGCCGCGCGCGGCTCGTGTCCCACTCTAGTAGCGAGAATCAGGTTCTGAGTCAGGCCAGCGGGCACCGTCCCGGCCTGCGCCTGGGCCGCCGGCCAGCCGCTGATGGCGACTCCAGGGCAAGGCGCCTGGGGCCGCCCGCCCGGGCAGGCCGCCACGGGCCGCCTCGCCTCCCGGCGCCCCCGCGCGGGCGGCGACGACCTGACCGCGCAAAGGACGCTAGCCATTGACTTCATGAATGCCACACTCGCCCCTCATCGCATGCGCCGGGCACGGTCAGGCCTATTTTAACAGGAATTAGCTGGCACGCGCTAAAGCCATTCAAGAAATTGCCTGGTAATTGCCTTATGGGCATTTTGAGCTAGCGGGCATGATCGGCTGGCCGCGCTGGCCCGACCCAGGCTGGCCACCTCAAGAGGCCGTCCGGCCGGAGTTACCAGCTGGTAGCAGCCTGGAGCCCGCAGCCGCGCACGGTACCCGCAATTAGCGGGCCGGACCGCTACGGCCGGCCCGGGTGGCCGCCACGACGGCGGCCTGGGCGGGTGATGCCTGGGCGTGAGGAGAAATTCAGGAAAATGACCAACATTATTTGAAAAATAGCAAAGGTGCGGTGGTCGGCGCCAGGCCACTGGGCCGGTCCGGCCGCCGCGCCGGACCACTGAGCCGCCCCACAGCCACCTGGCCGATGGCGCGCCGACGGCCACGCGGCAAAGCGCCGTCCGGCCGGGCCGGGCACGGATACAGTTCGGGTCATGGCGGACCAACCGTTGACTAACATCATCGAGCCGGGCTGGGCGCAGGCACTGGCGCCGGTCGCGGAGAACATCGCGAGGATGGGCGACTTCCTCCGGCAGGAGATCGCCGCGGGGCAGACCTACCTGCCCAGCGGCGATAACGTGCTGCGGGCCTTCAAGCAGCCGTTTGCCGACGTCCGGGTGCTGATCGTCGGCCAGGATCCCTACCCGACACCCGGGCACGCCGTCGGCCTCAGCTTCTCCGTCGACCCGAGCGTCAAGAAGATCCCCGGAAGCCTGGTCAACATCTTCCGCGAGTACTCGCAGGATCTTGGGTATGCGCGTCCATCGACAGGAGACCTGACCCCCTGGACAGAACGGGGCGTCCTGCTGCTCAACCGAGTCCTCACCGTCCGGCCTGGCAAGCCCGCGTCGCACCGTGGCAAGGGGTGGGAAGCCGTGACCGAGCAGGCCATCCGGGCCCTGGCCGCGCGCCACGAGGACGGCAACCCGCTGGTCGCCATCTTGTGGGGCAAGGACGCCCGCAGCCTCGCGCCGCTGCTCGGCAAGGTGCCCTGCATCGAGTCCGCGCACCCCAGCCCGATGGTGGTGAACGGTGACTTCTTCGGCTCCCGGCCCTTCAGCCGGGCCAACCAGCTACTGGCCGATCTCGGGGCCAGCCCCGTCGACTGGCAGCTGCCCTGATCTCATTGGCACCTAAACTAGGCGGGTGATACGGGGCAAGGCCGGCCAGGATCGGCAACTCGAGCATGACCCCTGGCCGAGCCGGCGCCTAGTCTCGGCCTGGTTCGCCTGCTTCGCGGTCTACGCGGGCCTGCTCGGGCTGCTGGCCGGGGGCGAGGACGGCATCTGGGGGGCCTGGGGCTTCGGCGCTTACGCCCTCGCGGCCCTGGTGTTCCGATTCGCCGGCGACCGGATGGGCGACCGCTGGTGGCCGGGCCTGGCGGTCGTCGTCGGTGGCGGCCTGATCGGCCCGTTCCTCTACCTGGCGGCCACGCAGCCCGACCCGGCCGAGGTGACGGTCATGGCCCGCGGTGCGGTGCACCTGCTGCGTCACGGGACACCGTACCTGCCGGTCAGCCAGCTCACCGCCTGGACGTCCTACAACCCGTACCTGCCGCTGATGGACCTGTTCGGCCTGCCCAGGGCCGGGCTGGGGACGGCCACCGGGCTGGCCAGGGTGATCGGCGACCCGCGCATCTACACGTCGCTGTTCACCGGCGCGCTGCTGGCCGTCTCGTTCGCGCTCATGGCCAGGCACGACGTCAGGACCTGCCGCCAGTGCCGCGCCCGCGGCGCGCGGATCACCATCATCGCCGTGACCTCCCCGATCATCGGCTTCCCGCTCGTCCTTGGCATTACCGACCCGCCGGTCATCGCGGTGACCATCCTGGCCCTGGCCTTCTTGTCGCGGGGCTGGCTGGCCCGCACCGCGCTGGCGGTCGCGGTGGCCTGCGCGCTGAAGTACACCGCGTGGCCGCTGGTCCCGGTGTTCGCCGTCATGGCCTGGGCTCGCTACTCCGCCAGGGACGCGGCCCGCTTCACCGTTACGACCCTCGCGGCCGCGTGCGCACTCGCCCTGGCCGCGGCGCCGAACGCGCTGTCCAACCCGGGCTCCATCCTGCAGAACACGATCGACTACCCGCTGGGCCTGACCAAGATCAAGACGGTGGCGGCCAGCCCGCTGCCTGGCCACCTGCTGGCCAGCACCGGTCAGGCGGGCCATACGGCCGCCGTCGCGATCCTGGGAGTGGCCGGCCTGGCCTTCGCCGTCTGGCTCCTCGTGCGGCCGCCCCGCACCGACAGGGACGTCGCCGTCCGCCTGGCCATCGCCTACATCCTGCTGTTCACGCTGGCCCCTGCGACCCGCTACGGCTACTACATCTACCCGCTGGCCCTGCTGTTCTGGCTGCCCCTGTCACGAAGTCACGAGCCGAGGCGCCAGGAGGCCAGGTAGGCCCGCTGGGCCGGGGTCAGGGCGTCGATCCGCGCGCCCAGGGCGGCCAGGACGAGGCGGGCCGCCTCGGCGTCAAGTTCCGGCGGCACGGGGTGAACGTCGGCCGACAGCTTTCCCTTGTTCTCCGCCAGCCAGGCCAGGGCCAGGGCCTCAATGCCGAACGCCAGGTCCATGACCTCAGGCGGGTGTCCCTCGGCCGCGACCACGTTGACCACCCGGCCCTCCGCGAGCAGCAGGAGGCGCCGCCCGTCGGGCAGCTCGTAGGCGTCGCAGTGCGGCCGCACCTCAGGCACCACCACAACGGCGAGGTCGGCCAGCCCGCGCACGTCGATCTCGACATCGAAGTGCCCGGCGTTGGCCAGGACAGCCCCGTCCCGCATGACGGCCATGTGCTCGGCCGTGATGACGTCGGCCGATCCAGTCGCGGTGATGAAGACCTCGCCAGTTCCGGCCGCGTCGGCCAGCGGCAGGACGCGAAAGCCGCGTAGCACGGCGTCGAGCGCCCGGACCGGGTCCACCTCGGTCACGATGACCCGCGCGCCCAGGCCTCGGGCCGCCTCGGCGATGCCGGTGCCGCAGGGCCCAAAGCCCGCCACAACCACGGTCTTGCCGGCCAGCAGGATGCCGCTGGCCCGCAGCAGGCCGTCGATGACCGACTGGCCGGTGCCGCGCAGGTTCTCCATCAGCCGGGTCGCCGGGGTGTCGCTGGCGGCGATCATCGGGAAGGCGAGCGCGCCCTCCGCGGCCATCCGGCGCAGCCGCAGCACCCCGGTGGTTGTGCCCTCGCAGCCGCCTTTTACCTGGGGCAGTTGACTGGACCGTTCTGTATGGAGGGTCTGAATGAGGTCCCCGCCATCATCGATCACGAGGTCGGGGCAGGCATCGTCGATCGGCGCGCCCTCGCCGGCGGCGCCCAGCGCGAGCGCGATGTGCTCGTAGTAGGTGCGGCGGTCGACGCCCGCGCGGGCATAAACGGCCATGCCATCGTGGGCGGCCAGCGCGGCGGCCACATCGTCCTGGGTGGACAGCGGATTGGAGGCCGCCAGGGCCACCTGGGCACCGCCCGCCTGCAGGGCGCGGGCCAGGACCGCGGTCTCGGCCGTCACGTGCAGGCAGGCCGCGATCGTCATGCCCTCGAACGGCCGGTCCGCTGCGAACCGCCTGGCCAGGCTGGACAGGAGCGGCATGGCCCGGGCGGCGTACTGGACCCGCCGATCCCCGAGCTCAGCGAGCCCGGGGTCGGCGATGTACTGCTGTTGCGGCATAACGAGGATTAATACCGGTAGTGGTCCGGCTTGTAGGGGCCCTCGACTGGGACGCCAATGTAGTCGGCCTGGTCCTTGGTGAGCGTGGTCAGCTTGACGCCGAGCGCGTCCAGGTGGAGCCGGGCGACCTTCTCGTCGAGGTGCTTGGGCAGCGTGTAGACGCCGACCGGGTACTGCTCGGTCTTGGTGAACAGCTCGATCTGCGCCATCACCTGGTTGGTGAAGCTGTTGCTCATCACGAAGCTCGGGTGGCCGGTGGCGTTGCCCAGGTTGAGCAGGCGGCCCTCGGACAGCACGATGATCGTGTGGCCGTCCTCGAAGATCCACTCGTCGACCTGCGGCTTGACGTTGACCCGCTTGATGCCGGGGAGGGCGGCCAGGCCGGCCATGTCGATCTCGTTGTCGAAGTGGCCGATGTTGCCCACGATGGCCTGGTGCTTCATCCTCGCCATGTGGTCGGCGCGGATGATGTCCTTGTTGCCGGTGGTGGTGACGAAGATGTCGGCGTACGGCAGGGCGTCCTCCAGGGTGATGACCTGGTAGCCCTCCATCGCGGCCTGCAGCGCGCAGATCGGGTCGATCTCGGTGATGATGACCCGCGCGCCCTGGCCCCGCAGCGAGTCGGCGCAGCCCTTGCCCACGTCGCCGAAGCCGCAGACGACCGCGACCTTGCCGCCGATCAGCGTGTCGGTCCCGCGGTTGATGCCGTCGATGAGGCTGTGGCGGCAGCCGTACTTGTTGTCGAACTTCGACTTGGTGACCGAGTCGTTGACGTTGATCGCCGGGAAGGCCAGGCTGCCGTCCCTGTGCATCTCATACAGACGGTGCACGCCGGTGGTGGTCTCCTCGGTGACGCCCTTGACCGACTCGGCGGTCCGCGTCCACTTGCCAGGCTCGTCGGCCAGGGAGTTGCGGAGCCGGTCGAGGATGACCTTCCACTCCTCGGAGTCCCCCTCAGCCGGGCTGGGAACCGCCCCGGCCGCCTCGTACTCGGCGCCCTTGTGCACGAACAGGGTGGCGTCGCCGCCGTCGTCGAGGATCATGTTGGGCAGCTGACCATCGGGCCAGGTCAGCGCCTGCTCGGTGCACCACCAGTACTCCTCGAGCGTCTCACCCTTCCAGGCGTAGACCGGGACGCCCTTGGGGTCATCCGGGGTGCCGTCGGGGCCGACCGCGATGGCGGCGGCCGCGTGGTCCTGGGTGGAGAAGATGTTGCAGCTGGCCCAGCGGACTTCCGCGCCCAGCGCGACCAGCGTCTCGATGAGGACGGCGGTCTGGATCGTCATGTGCAGTGAACCGGTGATCCGGGCACCGCGCAGCGGCTGGGACCCCGCGTACTCGGCGCGGGTCGCCATCAGGCCGGGCATCTCATGCTCGGCGAGCTGGATCTCCTTCCGGCCGAAGCCGGCCAGGCTGATGTCGGCGACCTTGTAATCAGTGCTCATGCACTTAACTCCTCTGTGCGTGACTTGCTCTGTGCGTGACTTGGCGACGGTCCTGACGCTACGGGATACGGGCATCGCCCGCATGCCCAGGGGGCCGTTCTTGACAAAAAATTGTTAGGATGGCCGCTGTGCGTATCACAGAGGCCGCCCAGCGACTCGGGATGTCCCCGCGGATGCTCCGCTACCGGGAGGATCTCGGGCTCCTCCCCCCACTGCGGGACAGCGCGCCCGGCCGAAGCCGACGGGGCCGCGGGCCGGTCCACCGGCAGTTCACGGACGAGGACATCGAGGCGATCAGCGCGGGGATCCGCCTTGAGCAGCGCTACGACATCACTCCCGCGGCCCTGGCTTTCGGGCTGCGGGTGCTGACCGAGCCCGCGGTCCGGGCGGCCGTGGCCGACCTGGGCCGCAAGACCGGTCATGTCCCCGCGACCCCCGGTCGTGCCCTGGACTTCGAGAAGGAGCGCGCCCTGCGCTGGCTCGGCACGCCGGCCAGGCGCTGAGTCCGCCGCGCTAGACCTCGATCCGCGCGCCCATGATGACCGTGCGGTCGCGAGGCAACTGGAAGTACTCGGCGGCGTCGGCGGTCAGCCGGGAGGTGGCCAGGAACAGGCGCTTGCGCCACCGGGGCATCCCGGCGTCCTTGCCGATGTACAGGTCGATGGTGGACAGGAAATAGGAGATCTCGCCGTGCTCGAGGCTGCCCTTGACCTCGTCGTCGTCAAGCAGCCCAAGCAGCGACGGCACGTCGGGCGTGTCCATGTAGCCGAACTTGGCCGTGACGTGCACGATCCGGTCATCGGTGTAGCCAAGGTCGTCGATGGCGACGATCCGCTGGCCGGGCGGGACGTGCGGGACAGGGACGGTCTCGATCGACAAGATGATGACGTGCTCGTGCAGCACGTGGTTGTGCTCGACGTTGGCCCGCAGGGCCAGCGGGGCGGTTTCCTTGCCGCGGTTCAGGAAGATGGCCGTCCCAGGTACCCGGGGAAGCTGCTTGGAGTGCAGCTTGGTCACCAGGTCGGTCAGGGGACCCTCCTCCTCGCGGCGCTTGCGGGTAACGATCCGTCGGCCCTGCTGCCAGGTGATCAGGGCCGTGAACACGACCACGCCCACCAGCAGCGGGAGCCAGGCGCCACGGACGAACTTGGTCAGGTTGACCGCGACGAACATCACGTCCACCAGGAGCAGCAGGCTGGCACCCGGGATCACCAGCCACAGGGGCTTGTTCCACTTCTTCCTGGCAATGTAGAAGAACAGCAGGGTCGTGCACGTGATCGTGCAGGTCACGGCCATGCCGTAGGCGTAGGCGAGGGCATTGGAACTGCGGAAGGCAAATACGAGCACCAGCACCGCCACCAGCAGCGCCCAGTTGACCCAGGGCACGTAGATCTGGCCGATCCGCTCGCGGGAGGTGTGGTCAATGCGCAGCCGCGGCAGGTAGCCAAGCTGGGAGGCCTGCTGGGTCAGCGAGTACGCACCGGAGATGACCGCCTGCGAGGCGATGACGGTGGCCGCGGTGGCCAGTATGACCATCGGGATCTGCCCCCAGCGCGGCACCAGCAGAAAGAACGGATTGGCGATCGCGCTGGCCGGGTTGCCGAGAACGAGGGCGCCCTGGCCCAGGTAGCTGAGCGTGCAGGCCGGGAAGACGAGCAGCAGCCACATCGTGGTGATCGGCTTGCGGCCAAAGTGGCCCATGTCGGCGTACAGCGCCTCCGCGCCGGTGACCGCGAGGACCACGGCGGCCAGTGAGTAGAACGCGGTGATGAAGTGCCCGGCAAAGAACCCGATGGCGTAAGTAGGCGAGAGGGCCTCAAGGATCGCCGGATGACTGATGATCCCCTTGACGCCCAGCGCGCCGATGACCGTGAACCAGACGGCCATCACCGGCCCGAACAGCTTCCCGACCGCTCCTGTGCCCAGGCGCTGGAGGAGGAACAGGCCCAGCAGGACCAGGGCGGTGATCGGCACGACCAGGTGGGTGACCGACGGGGAGACAACTTCGACTCCCGAGATCGCCGAGAGCACGGAGATGGCGGGCGTGATCATCGAGTCGCCGAAGAACAGCGAGGCACCGAACACCCCGAGGAGCGCCAGGCCGACCTGCACCCGGCGGCCGCTGGCCCCGCCCATCTTGCGGATGAGCGTGATCAGGGCCATGATGCCGCCCTCGCCGTTGTTGTCGGCCCGCATCACCAGCAGCACGTAGGTCACGGTGACGATGAGCACCCCTGACCAGAAGATCAGCGACGTAACGCCGAAGACGCTGTCTGAGGAAACCTTGATCCGATGCGGGTCACTGGGGTCGAACACCGTCTGCACCGTGTAAAGCGGGCTCGTCCCGATGTCACCGAAAACCACGCCGAGCGCTCCGAGTCCGAGCGCGGCCTGTCCACCACTGCGTCTTCCAACCACGCGGCACAGATTACAGAAGGGCGCAAATTGCTAGGCCGGTGGTGGCCCCACGCTGGCCCGCCGCACGAGGGTGGGGGTGAGGATCCGGCGTTCGGCCAGGCGGCGGCCGCTGCGGACCTGGTCCATCAGCAGGTCGATGGTCTCCGTCGCGACCGCGTCGAAGTCAGGACGGATCGTGGTCAGCGGCGGGATGAAGTACGCGGCCTCGGGCACGTCGTCGAAGCCGACCACGCTGACATCGGCGGGCACCCGCTTGCCCCGCTCGTGCAGGGCGCGGAGGATGCCGAGGGCCAGGTGATCATTGGCCGCGAAGACCGCGGTGAGGTCGGTCATCCGGGCCAGGATCTGCCCGGCACGGTAGCCGGAAGCGGCGAACCAGTCAGCCGGCATGACCGGTGGAACCTCGGCCTGGGCCTCGGCGAGGGCCCGCTGCCATCCGGCCACCCGGCCCTGGCTGTCGAACCAGTCGCTTGGACCGGACACGTGCCAGACGGTGGCATGCCCGGCCTCGAGCAGGTGCCTGGTCGCGGCGTAGGCGCCGGTCTCCTGGTCGACGGTGACGAGCCCGTTGGGCAGCCGAGGGTCACCGTCGATGGTGACCAGCGGAATGTCGCCGGGAATGCTGCCGATCGCCTCGTTGGCCGACTCGACGGGGGCCACGACGACCAGGCCAGCGACCCGCTGGTCACGGTGCCGGCCGATGGCCTCGGAGATCGACTGCGGGTCCAGCGCCCGGACGTTCTCGACACTGACGGTGAACCCGTGCCCGAGCGCCGCCTGGGCGAGGGCGTTCAGCGTCGAAATCGGGCCGTACAGGGTCGATGACTGCGCGACGACGCCGATGACCTGAGACGTCCCCGTGACCAGGGCACGGGCGGCCTGGTTGGGCCGGTAGCCGAG
>Ga0335072_10006589_pt1 | contig 16964 bp, 15 predicted proteins | sample Lox_Sample_21_FD_206725 | JGI IMG/M metagenome (GOLD analysis project Ga0335072, IMG submission 206725) | Soil microbial communities from Loxahatchee National Wildlife Refuge, Florida, United States - Lox_Sample_2.1 | ecosystem: Environmental > Terrestrial > Soil > Wetlands | place: USA...
GCCTGGTATCGCTGGGCACCGGCGCGCAGCCGGGCGAACACGGCATTCTGGGCTTCACGCTCAACATTCCCGGCACCGATCGGGTGCTCAACCACATCCGGTGGCGCGACGATCCGCCGTACCTCGAATGGCAGCCGCTGCCGACCTGGTTCCAGCGGCTGCAACGAGCCGGGGTCAGTGCCCGTGTTGTGTTGCCGGCGCCGTTCATGGGCAGCGGCCTGACCGACGCGGCGTATCGCGGCGCCCAGTTGCGCCCGACCCACTCGTCGGACGACTATGCCCGGCAGGTGGGCGACGAGCTGGCGGCGGCGCCCGGGCTGGTCTACGGCTACACCGCCGACCTGGACACCGCGGCCCACGTGTTCGGTATCGGATCACCCCGATGGCACGAAGCGGCGGTTCAAGTCGATGCGTTGCTGACCCGCCTGGTCGACATGCTGCCCCCGAACGCGGCGCTGCTGGTGACCGCCGACCACGGTGGCCTCAACGTCCCGCCGCAAGCTCGCGTCGACCTCGACGCCGACCCGCGGCTGGCCGACGGGGTCCGCGTCGTCGCCGGCGAGCCGCGGGTGCGCTACCTGCACACCGCGCCCGGCGCGGCGGCCGACGTGCGGACCACCTGGAGCGAACTGCTGGACGGCTCGGCCCAGGTCTACAGTCGCGAGCAGGCCGTGGGCACGGGCATGTTCGGCCCGGTCACGCCGACACACCTGGCACGCATCGGCGATGTCGTCGTCGTGTGCACCGGCGATGCAGCGGTGCTGGCGACCGGACACGAGCCGGCAGAAACGGCTCGCCTCATCGGTTTTCACGGCGGCGCGACCGCAGCCGAAATGGCAATCCCGCTAATCGTTTTCACAGACAACGAGGCGTAGGACAGATCGGATTGGCTATGGACAGCACGGAGCGGGCCCGGCGCGGCGAACGATTCCGCCAATTGCACAGTGGCGACGAGGTGCTCGTGCTCGCGAATCCCTGGGACATCGGCAGTGCCCGATTGTTCGCCAACCTCGGATTCCAAGGCCTGGCAACGACGAGCGCCGGCCTGGCGTTCTCCCTGGGCCGGCGGGACGGCGACGGCGCGGTCAGCAGGGACGAAACACTCGAGCACGTGCGCATCATCGACGCCACGCCCCTGCCGGTGACCGCGGATCTGGAAAACGGCTTCGGGCAGTCGCCCGAGGCAGTGGCCCAGACGGTGCGGCTCGCGGGCGATGCCGGCCTGGCGGGAGCCTCGATCGAAGATGCGACATACCGGCCTGACCAACCGATTTTCGACCGCCAGCTGGCGATCGAACGAATCCAGGCCGCCGTGGAAGAAGCGCGCACACTGCCCTACCCCTTCACCTTGACCGCCCGCTCGGAGAACTTCATCCGCGGACGTCCCGATCTCGATGACACGCTGGCACGACTACAGGCATTCGAAGCCGCCGGCGCCGATGTGCTCTACGCGCCGGGCCTTCCCGACGAATCGGCGCTTCGCCTGGCGTGCAGCAGCCTCGGCAAGCCGTTCAACTATGTTGCGGGCTTCGGTCCGGCTCGCTACACGCTCGCCGAGCTCAAGGACTTCGGGGTGCGCAGGGTCAGTATCGGCACCTCGTTCTGCCGCGCCGGCCTGAGCGCCGTCATTCGTGCCGCGCGTGAAGTGCTCGACCAAGGCTCGTTCACCTACGTCGACGGCATTGGCTCCGTGGCCGACTTCAACGAACTCATCGATCCCGCTGCCGATTGACTCTGATCGTTTTCACAGCTGCATCCAGCTAACCCTCAAGGGTTGTGCTATACAGTCGGCCCACTGTGGCAGTTCGGGGCGTGGGTACCACTCGACGATGGCGGTTGGCCATCGCTATCCTCGCAGCGCTGAGCGTGTCCGCGGCCGTCACCACGGGCTGGGCGTCGCGAGGTCCCGCCGCCGCCGCAGCGGCGCACCCGCCGGCTTTGTCACAGGTAACCCATGCCGGTGCGAATGCCGGCCAAGTGCAACATGGCGATCGGGCCGGCCCAACGAGCTATCTCGTCCATGGCTCTTCACCGACACATCAGAAGCCAACCAAGAACGCGTGGATGACGCGTGATCGGCCGCCGAGCTGGAACCGCTTGTCGTCGCAGACGGCTTGGTCGCCATTGCCGGCTTCGTTTGCCGCGTGGGCCCTTGCCTCAGGGTTCGACCCGGGCGGCGCACACTTCGGTGCACACCCGGCTGTCCTTGTCGACCGAGATATCTTGACCCAGCTGGGCGTCGCGCGTCGCTGATCGACTTGCGCACGCCACCATTGCGCGAGCAACGCTGTGCGACTGATTCCGCCGGAACGTACGTCTGTAACCCCGGCGTCTATGTCTTCAAGGAGAGTCCATGTTTTCGATGTGTTCCATGTTTTCAAGAGCAACTCATATCGCCGTGGTCAGGCAGAGGTAGTAATGAATTTCGGGACGTTACCGCCGGAAACCAACTCCGGGCGCATGTATTCGGGTCCCGGCGCGGGATCGATGATCGAGGCCGCCACGATCTGGGAAGGGCTGGCCGCCCGGCTGCACGGCATGGCGGCGGATTACGGTGCTGCGACGGCGAAACTGCGATGTCTATGGCAGGGGCCGGCCGCGATGGCGATCACCCAAGCCGCGGCACCCTACTTCGCGTGGCTGAGCGCCACCGGCGCACAAGCTCAGCAGACGGCTGCCCGGGTCAAGGCCGCTGCGAGCGCGTACGATTCGGCGTTCGCGGCGATAGTGCCCCCGCCGGTGATCGCGGCTAACCGGGCGCGGCGGATGTCGCTCGCGTCGACCAACTGCCTCGGCCAGACCAGCCCGGCTATCGCGGACATCGAAGCCGACTACGAACGGATGTGGTGCCAAGACGCCGACGCCATGTATACCTATGCCCGCGCCTCGGCCGACGCCTCGACGCTGACCCACTTCAGCTCGCCGCCGTCGATGACCGGCCCAGCAACCTCGGCATCCGGCGGCTGGGCTTTGCGGGCGGCTCCGGAGGTCATCTCGGCCGGGAGCCGGCTGATGTCAGCCATCCCCGCAGTGCTGCAGGCACTTTCGGTGTCGCCGCTGGCGAGTTTCGATGTCTCCCTTTCGCCGGTGACGGCATCCCTGTCGAAACTGAGTTCGCTGTCGGCGCCGAGGGACATCGCGATCAGCCGGCTGAATTCACTCAACAGAGCGGCGGTATTGGATCACGCAGCGGCGCTGCGCGCCCTGATACCAAACGTCGGCCGTGCCGGCGGCATGGCGTTTACTCAGGGTTTCGGTCGCGGCATCTCGGTCGGGACCTTGTCGGTACCGCCCGCCTGGGCAACGGCCACGTCCGCACCTCCCGTCACCGTGGAGCCGTCGCGGAGCGGCTGGGTCGGCGAGCCGATCCGTTTGGTCAAGGGAGAGGGGTGACGTAGGCAGAGCTGATGCCGCCGTCGACCAAAAACGTCGACGCGGTGATGAAAGATGCGTCGTCGCTGGCCAAAAATGCTACGGCAGAAGCGATTTCGTCGGGCTCGGCAAACCGTCCCAGTGGCACGTGCACCAGCCGGCGCGCGGCGCGCTCGGGATCCTTGGCGAACAACTCCTGCAGCAGCGGGGTGTTGACAGGTCCCGGACACAACGCATTGACCCGGATGCCCTGCCGGGCGAATTGCACCCCCAGCTCGCGTGACATCGCCAGCACCCCGCCCTTGGATGCGGTGTAGGAGATCTGCGATGTCGCCGAGCCCAACACCGCGACGAACGACGCGGTGTTGATGATCGAACCCCTCCCCGCGGGCACCATGTGTCGCAACGCCGCCCGGCAGCACAGGTACACCGATTTGAGGTTGACGTCTTGAACTCGTTGCCAGGCCGGCGGCTCGGTGTTCTCGATCAGGTCGTCCTCCGGAGGCGAAATGCCGGCGTTGTTGAATGCGATATCGACCGAGCCGTAGGTGTCCGCCGCGGTGTCGAACAGCGCGTTGACCGCAGCCTCGTCGGAAACATCAACCGGCACAAACAGACCCGAAACCTCAGCAGCCGCCGCGGCACCGGCGCCCGGATCGATGTCGCCCACGACGATCGTCGCGCCCTCGGCATGCATCCGCCGCGCCGCGGCCAGGCCGATCCCGCCGCCACCACCGGTGACCACCGCCACCCGGCCCGCCAGCCGTCGGGTGAGATCGAGCGGCATCACAAGCCCTCCTCTTTTACCGCGATGAACATGTTCTTGGTCTCGGTGAAATGCAGCGGCGCGTCTGGGCCGAGCTCACGGCCCAGACCGGACTGCTTGAAGCCACCGAACGGTGTGTTGTAGCGCACCGACGAGTGTGAGTTCACCGACAAGTTGCCGGATTCGACCGCCCGCGACACCCGCAGCGCGCGGGACAGGTCATCGGTCCAGATCGATCCCGACAGGCCGTATGGGGTGTCATTGGCCAGCGTGACTGCGTCGTGCTCGTCGTCGAACGCCAGCACGGTGACGACCGGGCCGAAGATCTCGTCGGTGACGGTCCGGTCGGTGCGCCGCGGCGTCAGAACCGTTGGCGGAAACCAGAACCCGCGCCCGGAGGGCGCGCGGCCGCGGAATGCGACGGGGGCGTCGTCGGGCACGTAGGACGCCACTTTGTCGCGGTGTGCCGACGACACCAGCGGGCCCATCTCGGTGTCGCGCGACGTGGGGTCCCCCACGACCACGCCGCGCACCGCGGGCTCGAGCAGCTCCATGAAACGGTCATATACGCTGCGCTGCACCAGGATCCGGCTGCGGGCACAGCAATCCTGTCCGGCGTTGTCGAACACCCCGGCCGGCGCTGTCGCCGCGGCCCGCTCCAGGTCGCAGTCGGAGAAGATGATGTTCGCGCTTTTGCCGCCGAGTTCCAGCGTCACCCGCTTGACGTGGGCGGCCGCCGCGGCCATCACCTTCTTGCCGACGTCGGTTGACCCGGTGAACACGATCTTGCGAACGTCGGGATGGCTGACGAACCGCTCCCCGACCACCGCGCCCTGCCCCGGCAATATCTGCAGCAGGTCTTCGTCCAGCCCGGCTTCGACCGCCAGCTCACCGAGCCGGATGGTGCTCAGCGGCGTCCACTCGGCCGGTTTGACCAGCACGGCGTTGCCCGCGGCCAATGCCGGTGCGATGCCCCACGACGCGATCATCATCGGGAAGTTCCACGGCGAGATCACCCCGACCACACCCAGCGGTTCGTTGAAGGTGATGTCGAGCCCGCCCGCCACGGGAATCTGCTTGCCGGACAAACGTTCCGGGCTCGCGGCATAGAACGACAACACGTCGCGGACGTGGCCGGCTTCGGCCTCGGCCGACGCGATGGGGTGACCCGAATTGGCGACCTCGAGGGCGGCCAGCTCGTCGACATGGGCGTCCACGACCGCGGCGAATGCGCGCAGCCCGGCCGCGCGCTCCGCCGGCGACACGTTCGCCCAGCGCCGCTGGGCCACCCGCGCCCGGCCCACCGCGTCATCGACCGCGGCGGCATCAGCGTGGTTCACCGAGCGGAGCATTTCCTCGGTGGCGGGGTTGATCAGTTGCCCTGTGCCCATTTCAGCTCATGCGTCCTGCATAGGACCGCGCGGCGTCAACCACCGCCTTGAACAGCCGCAGATCGTTCAGGGTCTGCTCCGGATGCCACTGCACCGCGAGCACGAAGTCATCGCCGGGCAGCTCCAGCCCCTCGACTACGCCGTCGGCGTCCCACGCGCTGACCACCAAGCCGTCACCAACCTTGTCGATGGCTTGATGGTGATAGCACGACGCGTCGGCGGACTCCCCCATCAGCGCGGCCAGCCGGGTCCCCGGCACCGTGCGCACGGGCAACGTGGTGAACACCGCATTGCCCGCGCGATGGCCGGAGTGGCCGAGAACGTCGGGCAGGTGCTGGTGCAGCGTCCCGCCGAACGCCACATTGAGCACCTGCGCGCCGCGGCAGATACCCAGCACCGGGAGCCCCCGGTCCACTGCGCCCCGCAACAGCGCCAACTCCCAAGCGTCGCGTGCGGTGCGAGGCTGGTCGGTGGTCGGATGCGGCTGCTGGCCATAACCGGCGGGGTCGAGATCGTAACCGCCGGTGATCACCAAAGCGTCCAGGCTGTCCAGCGTCCCGCGGACGGCGTCGGCGTCGGTGGGTTGCGGCGGCAGCAGCACCGCGACACCACCCGCCACGATGACGCCCTCGAAGTAATCAGCCGGCAAGTAACCCGCGCGGACGTCCCAGATTCCGGCCTGCACCCGCTCCAGGTAGGTCGTCAGGCCCACCACCGGTGGTCTAGAGGCGTTCAAAACCACGCATCCTCTCCCAGTCGGTGACCGCCGCGTTGAACGCCGCCAGCTCCACGCGAGCGTTGTTGCGGTAATGCGCGACAACGTCATCGCCGAACGCCTCGCGCGCGAGCACCGACGTCTCGAACAGCGCGGCGGCCTCGGCCAGCGTGGTGGGCAGCCGCTGCAGGCCCGGGTTCTGATAGGCATTGCCCGCACACGGCTCGGGAAGCTCCAGGCCCCGCTCGATACCGTAGAGCCCACCCGCTATCAGCGCCGCCACCGCGAGATACTGGTTGACGTCGCCGCCCGCAACCCGGCATTCGACCCGGAGGTTGCGCCCATGGCCGACGACGCGTAGCGCGCAGGTGCGGTTGTCCAGTCCCCACGCCAGCGCCGTCGGCGCGAAGCTCCCATCGGCAAATCGCTTGTAGGAGTTTATATTTGGCGCATAGAACAAGGTGAGTTCGGATAACGAGGCGAGCTGGCCGGCGACGAAACTGCAAAACGTCGGCGACATGCCGTACGGCCGGGAGTCATCGGCGAACACCGCGGCGCCGTCCGCGGCCCGCAGCGAGAGATGGATGTGGCAGCTATTGCCTTCGCGCTCATCGTATTTCGCCATGAACGTAAGGCTCTTGCCATGCTGGTCGGCGATCTCCTTGGCGCCGTTGCGGTAGACGGCGTGGTTGTCGCAGGTCACCAGCGCCTCGTCGTAACGGAAGCCGATCTCCTGCTGCCCTTTGTTGCATTCGCCTTTGACGGCCTCGAACCGCAGACCCGCCCCCTGCATTCCCAACCGGATGTCGCGCAGCAGTGGCTCCATCCGCGACGACGCCAATATCGCGTAGTCGATGTTGTAGTCGCTGGCCGGGGTCAGCCCTCGGTAGCCGTCGGCCCACGCCTGGCGATAGGACTGGTCGAACACGATGAACTCCAGCTCGGTGGCGACATCGGCGGCCAGTCCGCGCTCGGCCAGCCGGTCCAGCTGGCGGCGCAGCACCGCGCGGGGCGAGACGGTGACCGCGCTGCCGTCCGCCCAGCCCAGGTCGGCGATCACCAGCGCCGTATTGGGCAGCCAGGGAACCAGCCGCAGCGTGGTCAGGTCCGGCACCATCACCATGTCGCCGTAGCCGGTGTCCCAGCTCGACATCGCATACCCGGACACGGTGTTCATTTCGACGTCGACGGCGAGCAGATAGCTGCAACATTCGGCGCCGTGGGCAGCCACTTCGTCGACGAAGAGCCGGGCCGATATGCGCTTGCCGGCGAGCCGGCCCTGCATGTCGGTGAAGGCCACGATGACGGTGTCCACCCCGCCGATCCCGACGAGTTGCTCCAGCGCAGCCACGGACAAGCTCGGAGAACCCGGACCGGTCACGGCACTTTCGGGATTTTCCTGGTGGCCCATGACCGCTAGTCAACCAGGCGCTACCAGGTGCTGGCGCGCAATACGATCTCGGCGGCCAGTTGCGCGGTCGACTCCTGCGCGTTGCGCCGCCCAAGCAGATCCACCGTGCGGTATTCGGCGTAGACGAACCGCTGGCTGTTGCGGGCCACCGTCCGCCCGCCCGGGGAGCTGACCAGCATGGTGGTGCCGATTTCCACCGGCGGGCAGTGTTCGTCGCGAACGACTCCGTTGAGGTCGGCCACCCGCGGATGTCCGCGGTCGATGACCACCAGGCCGACAAACCGGCCCAACCTGGTTGCCGCGAGTTCCCAGGCGAGCTCGGCGCCGGCGCGATCGCCGACCACCACGGCCCAGCCGATGCGCAGCGCGTCGAGGATGCCGACCACCGACTTGGGCGTCAGCCGCGGATCGAGGCCGACGACGACGGTCCGAAGCGACGCGGTGTGCAGGCGCTCGCACACGGCGTCATACGCGGCGGGCATCCGCTGTGCGTCACCGAGTATGACGACGACGACGCCCTTCTCGGGACCGGCCACGGCAACCGGAACCGGAAACCCGTCGAGCGTGGTCATCATCGAGGACACCCCAGCACGCTACAGCCAATCGGGCGGTATGCGCGAGGCGTGCGAAGCGTCGTCGCGCCCACCGCCGGCCCTACGGCCGCAGCGCACTTGCGATGTGCGGTCGCCGCGGCGGCGGGCCGTCGAGCAGGCCGAACACGGCGTCGAGGTCGAGGTGGGACGCAAGCAGCTCGGCGATCAGATCCAGCTGGGCATCGCGTCGCGCCGCGACGTTGGTGTCGGGACAGACCACGAATCCGTTGCGACCGGCCGCATCGGCGACACGGGTCAGCCATGCGCGGCGGAAGTCGTCGTTGTCGAGCAGGCCGTGCCAGAAGGTGCCGAAGACCGCGCCGCACGTGATGCCCTGTGGTTCGGAGCCGACGTCGAACCAGCCGGCCTCGGCGCACCGGGATAGCCGGCCGTGACGGATTTCGTATCCGGTTAGCGGCTGCTGCCAGCGGCGCAGGGTCTTGGCCTGGTCAAACGCGATGTCGGCGTCCAACAGCCCAAGCCCGGCGATTTCTCCGACCCCGGATTCCACCGTGTCCTCGATGCGCCGGCACAGCATTTGCAGCCCGCCGCAGACACCCAGCACCGGTTTGCCGACCCCGGCGTGCCGGGCGATGGCGGCGGCCAGGCCGCGATCGTGCAGCCAGGTCAGGTCGGCGACGGTGGCCTTGCTGCCCGGCAGCACGATCAGGTCGGTATCGGCAAGGTCGGCGGGGTCGGTGATCCAGCGCACCAGCACGCCCGGCTCGCATGCCAGCGCCTCGACGTCGGTGGAGTTGGAGATCCGGGGCAGCCGGACCGCGGCCACCCGCAGCCACGCGCTGCCGCGCGGCGGCGCCGGGGTGCCGACGATGCGGTGCGCAATCACCGACAGCGAGTCCTCGGCGTCCAGCCAAAGTTCGTCGGTGTAGGGCAACACGCCGTAGGTAGGGCGGCCGGTCATGGCGAGCAGCTGCTGCAGCCCGGGTTCCAGCAGCCCGGGGTCGCCGCGAAATTTGTTGACGATGAAGCCCGCGATCAGCGCCTGGTCGTCGGGCTCGAGCACGGCGACCGTCCCGAACAGATGAGCCAGCAACCCGCCGCGATCGATGTCACCGACCAGGATCACCGGCAGGTTGGCGGCCCTGGCCAAACCCAGATTGGCCAAATCCGTTGCACGCAAGTTTATTTCGGCCGGTGAACCGGCTCCCTCACAGACCACCACATCGAATTCGTCACGCAGGCAAGCCAATTCGTCGATGACGATGCCGGCGAGCCGGTCGCGGTGCCGGACGTAGCCGGCCGCGGTGACCGAGTCGGCGACCTGCCCCCGGATGACCAGCTGCGACGTGCGGTCACCACCCGGTTTGAGCAGGATCGGGTTGAACCGCACGCTGGGCTCCAGCCCGGCCGCCCGGGCCTGGATTGCCTGCGCGCGGCCGATCTCGCCGCCTTCGGTGGTGACCACCGAGTTGTTGGACATGTTCTGCGCCTTGAACGGCGCGACCTTGATTCCGCGCTCGGCCAGCAGCCGGCACAGGCCCGCCACCACCACCGACTTCCCGGCATCGGAGCTGGTACCCGCGACCAGCAGCGCCCCGCTCACCTTGCTATGGCAGCGTGAGGATCTCGACGCCGGTATCGGTGACCAGCAGGGTGTGCTCGAACTGCGCGGTCCACTTGCGGTCCTTGGTGACCACCGTCCAGCCGTCGTCCCAGATCTCGTAGTCCAGGCCGCCGAGATTGATCATCGGCTCGATGGTGAAGGTCATCCCCGGCTGCATGACCGTCGAGACGGCGGGCTGGTCGTAGTGCAGCACGACCAGTCCGTTGTGAAATGTGGTGCCGATACCGTGGCCGGTGAAGTCACGAACCACGTTGTACCCGAACCGATTTGCATAGGCTTCGATGACGCGGCCGATGACCGACAGTGCCCGCCCCGGTTTGACCGCGTTGATCGCCCGCATCGTCGCCTCTCGGGTCCGCTCCACGAGCAGCCGGTGCTCCTCGGAGACATCGCCGGCCAGAAAAGTCGCGTTGGTGTCGCCGTGCACACCGTCGATGTAGGCGGTGACATCGATGTTGACGATGTCACCGTCGGCGACCACCGTCGAGTCGGGGATTCCGTGGCAGATGACCTCGTTGAGAGACGTGCAGCACGATTTCGGGTAGCCCTTGTAGCCCAGAGTCGATGGGTACGCGCCGTTGTCGACCATGTACTCGTGCGCGATGCGGTCCAGCTCGTCGGTCGTCACGCCGGGCGCAACCGCCTTACCCGCCTCGACAAGCGCGCCGGCCGCGATTCGGCCGGCGACTTGCATCTTCTCGATGACCTCCGGTGTCTGCACCCACGGCTCGGTGCCCTCCTTGGCGATCGCCTTGCCGACGTATTCCGGACGCGGGATGCGATTGGGCACCGGCAGCGTCGGGGACAACACTCCGGGAGAAAGCGCGGTGCGAGCGGGCATGACGCAAGCTTAGTCGCGGCTTTCACTACAGGGGTCGGGCGTCGAATGTGCGGACCGGGCGTCGAATGTGCGTCAGCGGCATTGAGGGTGAGCGTAGGGCGACAATTCGTCAGGTTTCCCGCCCTCACAGCACACGCGACGCCGTCAACGCACGCTAGAGGCCGCGGACCGGGCGTCGAATGCGCGGGCGGAGCGTCGGCCCCGGCCCCGAAATCAGGGCCTGCCGCGGCGCAGCAGCGAACGGCGCGGTCCCCGGATGATCACCGAACCGCACGTCACTCGACCGGTCAGCACGACATGCGGCGCCCCTTCGGCCGGCGCGTCCCTGCGTCGGTCACTGGCGCTACCCACGTAGACCTCGACATCGTCGATCGAGGCGCTGGCGCCTTCGGGTAGCCGCAGGTCCAGGGAGCCGAACTTCATGTCGAGTTCGATGACCACCACCGGGCCGGCGAACCGGGCCCTGGTGAGGTCGAGTTCGATCGATCCCAGTCGCCGTACCAGCGCCAGGCGGGTGGGCACCGTCCATTCGCCGTGGCGTTTCAACGAACCGGCCCAGCCTCGCAGTTCGATACGGTCGGCCGCCGACGTGACGATGGCCCCCGGGCCGGGCAGGTCGCCGACCAGCTCGTCCAGCTCATTTCGGGTACGCGCGTAGGACACCAGCGATGAGCGCTGCTCGAACTCGCCGATGTCGATCAGCCCGAGCGCGACGGCGTTGTGCAGTCGCCGCATTGTGCCGTTGCGGTCGGCGTCCGAGACGCGCAACGTCACCATGTCCCCGCCGGTATCCGTCATATCCGCAATTTACCGCTGCCGAGGAGCCGTGACCCGCGCTAAGCCAAGTAGTCCCGCGGCAGCGACTCGAACATCACTTTGGTCATCCGGACCGCGTATTCCGAGCTGCCACCCCCGACAATCAGCGCCGCGAAGGCCAGGTCGCCGCGGTATCCGGCGAACCAGGAATGCGATCCGCCCGGGAACTCGGCTTCACCGGTCTTCCCGTAGATCTCACCGCAGCAGCCGGCGATCTCCTTGGCGGTCCCGTTGGTCACCACCAGCCGCATCATGGGCCGCAGCGCGTCGACCATCTTCGGGCTGATCGGGGTGTTGTCGCCGTCGACCGACGTGGGCCGCCCGGCGATCAGCTGCGGCACCGGGGTTTTGCCGGCGGCGACGGTGGCTGCCACCAGGGCCATGCCGAACGGGCTGGCCAGCACCTTGCCCTGGCCGAACCCGTCTTCAGTGCGCTCGGCCAGGTCCACCGTCGGGGGCACCGAGCCGGTAACCGTGGTGATGCCGTCCACCTGATAGTCGAGCCCGATCCCGTAGCGGTTGGCCGCCTGCGTCAGACCACGGGGCGGCATCCTGCTGCTCAACTCGGCGAACGTGGTGTTGCAGGAGCTGGCGAACGCACGGGACATCGGCACCACACCGAGATCGAAGCCGCCATAGTTGGGGATGGTGCGGTGCCCGATGTCGATGCGGCCCGGGCAGCCCAGCATCGTGTTGGGTGTGGCCATGTCGCGATCGATGGCCGCGCCGGCCGTGACCATCTTGAAGGTCGACCCGGGCGGGAACAGGCCATTGGTGGCGAGCAACCCGTCAGCGTCGGCCCCGCCGTTCTGTGCGATCGCGAGGATCTCCCCCGTCGACGGCTTGATCACGACGATCATCGCCTTGCCGCCGCGGGTGTCGACCGCGTGCTGAGCGGCGTTCTGCACCGCCCGGTCCAGGGTGATCGAGACCGACGGCGCCGGCGAGCCTTCGACCTCATGCAGCACGGCGACGTCGACAGCGTTCTGGTTGACGCTGACCACCCGCCAGCCCGCCTGGCCGTTGAGCTGGTCGATGACGGCCTTCTTCACTTGGCTGATGACGGCCGGCGCGAAATGCGGGTCGGTGGGCAGCATGTCGGCCAGGGGCGTGACCACGATGCCGGGCAGCCTGCCGAGCAGCGGGAAGATCTTGTCGTTGTCGGCGGGTTGCAGTGTCACCAGGTCGACCGGCTGGGTCGCCGAGCTGGCCTGCTCGGCCAGTAACTGCGGGTCGGTCAGCGAGTCGTTGAGGGGACGCAGCACATCGACCACCGCGTGAGCCGTCCCGATCAGCCCCTGCCCTGCCTGGGTGGCGTCCAGCGTGTAGTGATACAGGTAGCCCGGCGCCAGCACATCGCTGCCCCCGAGTTCGTTCACCGAGGCGCGCCGCGGCGCATCGGCACGCAGCGCGAACGTCTGATGCTCACCCAGCTTGGGATGCAGCCCGTTGGCGGCCCACCGAACCTCCCAGCGCCCCTCGTCGCGCGCCATTTTCAGCTGGCCGTCATACGTCCAGATCCGGTTCTTCGGCAGGTGCCAGGTGAACCGGTAGTCGACCGTGCCGGTGTCCTCGGCGTACTTCGAGGACAGAATCTGCGCATCCAAGTGGGTAGCCTGCAGTCCGGCCCAGGCCGCGTTGAGCGCTTCGCGGGCTTCGTTGGCGTTGTCGCTGAGCTGGGCGGCCGTCGCGGTGTCCCCGATGCCCAGCGCGCGGAAGAACTTCTCGGCGGCCGGGCCGGGACCGTCGGGCCGCGGCGTGCATCCCGACAGGGCGATCACCCCAACGAGCAGCAGGCCCGAAACCAATGATGTCAGTGTGGTTTTTGTTGCCATCGGTACAGATGTTAAAACCGCGGCGTCGACACCGGCGCCGACACACCGAGACCCAACCGTGATGTCGTGTCAAGATGTCGTGTCAAGATGTGGTGTCGATCCGCGGGGTGCGGCGCCGGATCAGTCCAGCAGCACCGTTGCGAAGGTGCCGATCTCGGCGAAGCCCACTCGGGCGTAGGCGGCACGCGCCACCGCGTTGAAGTTGTTCACGTAGAGGCTGGCGATGCGTCCACCACCGACGATCACCGCGGCCACCATGGCGGTGCCGGCAGTGCCTATGCCCAGGCCGCGCCACTCCGGGTGCACCCAGACCCCTTGGATCTGACCGACGCCCGGAGACTGCGATCCCACTTCGGCCTTGAAGACGACCTCGCCGTGCTCGAAGCGGGCCCACGCGCGCCCGGCCGCGATCAGGCTCGCCACCCGGCGGCGGTAGCCGCGACCGCCGTCACCGAGCCGCGGGTCGACGCCGACTTCGCCGATGAACATGTCGACGGCGGCCACCAGGTAGGCGTCCAATTCCTCCGGACGGACCTGGCGCACCTCGGTATCGATCTCGCAACTCGGGTGGCTTGCCAGTGCCATCAGTGGTTGGTCGTCGCGCACGTCACGCGCCGGCCCCCAGGCCGCCTCGAGCCGCTCCCACATCGGCATCACCAGGCCGGCCCTGCCGACCAGCGACGAACAACGCCGCGTCCCGCTCACCGCCTCATCGGCGAACGCGTTCAGGTCGGCCGGTTCGCCGCGCAGCGGAATGAGGTTGGCGCCGGCGAAGCACAGCGACTCCTCCGCGCCGCGGCGGGTCCACAGCTCGCCACCAATCGAATTGGGGTCGACGCCGTGGTCGGCGACGCGCGCCGCGACCATGCACGACGCGACCGGGTCGTCGTCGAGTACCCGCCATACCGCGGCGGCGTCACGCACCACGGACACCCGCCGGTCGCCGATGAGGCGAAAGATGGGCGGAGCCGACATCTGGCGAACTCTCTGTGGTGCGAACTGAAGGCCAGTAAAGGCGAACCGGCCCCTATCAGCTTACGGTCACAATAGGCGAACCGCTTGTTGTTGTTTCGGGACCGTGATCGGTTCCCGGTTCTGTGCCCATCTCTGCGGCGAGCCGCATCGCCTCTTCGATCAGAGTCTCGACGATCTGCGCTTCGGGCACGGTCTTGATCACCTCGCCGCGAACGAAGATCTGGCCCTTGCCATTTCCCGACGCAACGCCCAGGTCGGCCTCGCGCGCCTCGCCCGGACCGTTGACGACGCAGCCCATCACCGCGACACGCAGCGGCACGTCGAGGCCGTCCAGGCCGGCGGTGACTTCGTTGGCCAAGGTGTAGACATCGACCTGCGCGCGGCCGCACGACGGGCACGACACGATCTCGAGCGAGCGCGGCCGCAGGTTCAGTGACTCGAGAATCTGAATGCCGACCTTGACTTCCTCCACCGGCGGCGCCGACAGCGAAACCCGGATGGTGTCGCCGATGCCCCGCGACAGCAGTGCGCCGAAGGCAACCGCGGACTTGATGGTGCCCTGGAAGGCGGGTCCGGCCTCGGTGACGCCGAGGTGCAGTGGGTAATCGCATTGCTCGGCCAGCTGCTCGTAAGCGGCGACCATCACCACCGGATCGTTGTGCTTGACGCTGATCTTGATGTCGCCGAAGCCGTGCTCCTCGAACAGCGAGGCCTCCCACAGCGCGGACTCGACCAGCGCCTCGGGTGTGGCCTTGCCGTACTTCTGCATGAACCGCTTGTCCAACGAGCCCGCATTGACGCCGATGCGGATCGGGATCCCTGCCGCACCGGCGGCCTTGGCGACCTCGCCGACCCGGCCGTCGAATTCCTTGATGTTGCCCGGGTTTACCCGCACCGCGGCGCACCCCGCGTCGATGGCGGCGAAGATGTACTTCGGCTGGAAGTGGATGTCGGCGATCACCGGGATCTGGCTGTGCCGGGCGATCTCGGCCAGCGCGTCGGCATCCTCTTGACGTGGGCAGGCCACCCTGACGATGTCGCAGCCGGCCGCGGTCAACTCGGCGATCTGCTGCAACGTGGTGTTGACGTCATGGGTCTTGGTGGTGCACATCGACTGCACCGAAATCGGATAGTCGCTGCCGACCCCGACGTTGCGGACCATCAGTTGGCGGGTCGCGCGCCGGGGGGCAAGCGTAGGCGCCGGGGCGTCCGGCATGCCCAGGCCAACAGTCACTGTTTGCCTTCTCTCTATTGGAAGATCCGGATCGGGTTGACCACATCAGCGGTCACGGTCAGCAGCATGTAGCCGACCACGAACACCAGGACGACGTATGTGGCCGGCATCAGCTTGAGGTAGTTCACCGGCGCGGCCGCAACCATCCCGCGGGCGGATCGGATCGCGTTGCGGATCTTTTCAAACACCGCGATCGCGATGTGGCCACCGTCGAACGGCAACAGCGGCACCAAGTTGATCGCGCCCAGGATGAGGTTCAACTGGGCCAAGAAGAACCAGAACGCCACCCACAGCCCATGGTCGACGGTGTCGCCGCCGATGATGCTGGCTCCGACGACGCTCATCGGTGTTTGCGGGTCGCGCTGTCCGCCGCCGATGGCGTGCACCAGCGCACCGACCTTGGTCGGGATCGTGACCAGCGCCTTGCCCACCTCGACCGTCAGGTCGCCGGTGAAGGTGAAGGTGGCGGGTATCGCGGAGACCACGCCGTAATGCGTGGGGGCGGCTTTGACGGCGCCCACTCCGATGGCGCCGACCGTCGACGGCTGGGGTTGGCCGCCCTGCCCGTTGGCCCCGTTGTTCACGAAGCGTTGGGTGGGCGTGACGTCGACGAAGGTAGTGATCGTGGCGCCGTCACGCTCGACGACGACCGGAACGGTGCCGTGCAATTTCCGCACCGCGGCGGCCATGTCCTCGAAGGTGGACACCGGGGTGTCACCGACCTTGACGACGACGTCACCGGCGCGAATTCCAGCCAGTGCCGCCGGCCCCGGCCCGGTGCAGTCAGCGATTTTTCCCGGCGCTGTTTCCGGTGCGACACAAGCGGTTTCGCCGACCACGGCCCGGGTGGGCGGATGCAGGTTCGGCAGCCCCCAGACCAGTGCGATGCCGTAGATCAGCACCAGGCAGATGATGAAGTTCATGCCCGGGCCGGCGAACAGCACCGCGACACGCTTCCACGTCGCCTGCTTGTACATGGCGCGGTCAGCCTCGTCGGGTGCCAGATCCTCGACCGGGGTCATACCGGCGATATCGCAGAAGCCACCCAGTGGAGCGGCCTTGACGCCATACACGGTTTCGCCGCGCCGCGTCGACCGACGAAGTAGCGGCGCACCTTCATGCCGGTGGCACGGGCGACCCACATGTGGCCGCATTCGTGCAGAGCCACCGAGATCAGGATGGCGAGCGCGAACAGCACAATGCCGACTGCGAACATCATCTTCGCTGCTAGGACCTTTCTAAGACCATTCCGGATGCCTTCTCAGAGGCTGCCGCGGGGCTCGCGGTTGTGATAGCGCGCTGCGCTTGCTCCCTTGCCCAGCGCTGCGCGTCTAGTACGTCATCCACGGTAGCGGGTAAAACAGCCCATTGGTCGGCGGCGTGCAGCACGGCGGCGATTGTTCTGACGATGGCGGGGAAGCCGATCCGGC
>Ga0335072_10006590_pt1 | contig 16963 bp, 13 predicted proteins | sample Lox_Sample_21_FD_206725 | JGI IMG/M metagenome (GOLD analysis project Ga0335072, IMG submission 206725) | Soil microbial communities from Loxahatchee National Wildlife Refuge, Florida, United States - Lox_Sample_2.1 | ecosystem: Environmental > Terrestrial > Soil > Wetlands | place: USA...
GCACTGTCGTTTGCGGCACTGTCGTTTGCGGCACTGTCGTTTGCGGCACTGTCGTTTGCGGCACTGTCGTTTGCGGCACTGTCGTTTGCGGCACTGTCGTTTGCGGCACTGTCGTTTGCAACACCGTAGTCAGCGACTGCTTCCGGCTCGACGACATCTCCCTCCACGACATCTCCTTCTACGGCGTCTTCCGGCACGACAATGATGTCGGGATCAGCCGAGGGGCTGGCGCCCCGGTCGGATGCTGGCCGATACGGCTGCGCGGTCACGGGGCGCCTCCGTAGTTGGTAGCGGGGTCGGACTGGTTCGACGACACAGCCGAACCCACGGCAACATCGTCACGGTCGGCTGCGACGGCCGTGGGCGGTGCTGGCTGTCCGCTCGGATAGCCAGGGTCAGTGGCACTGCCCGTGGTCGTGGAGGGGCCCGTGGTCGTGGCGGGGCCCGTGGTCGTCGAGAGGCCCGTGGTCGTCGAGAGGCCCGTGGCCGTGTCCGCCACGGTCAGCGCGCCCGGCTCACCAAGCAGGTCCGAGAACAGTGCCCGGTAGTGGATGAGTGCCTGGCGCAGATCTTCGGTCGCCGCGTCGCCGGTCGCGGCGTTCCCGGTGATTTCCTGTGCAGCACGGAAGTGGCCGACCGTCTGTGCGTGCTCGACCGACAAGTCGGCCAGCATCTGCTCGTCTTCGCGCATCGGGTAGCCGCGCTCGTTCATCACGGTCGTGACCAGTGCGTAAGCGTCAGCCACCGCTGCCTCGGGCGAATCTACGAACCGCTCTTGGATGGCCACCCAGTCGGCGGCGTACTTGGTCCGGGCCGCTTCAGTCAGCGGCCTGATGTCGAGCTTGCGTACGCGCCGTTGCCGTCCGGTCAACTCGGCCTCGGCACGGAGCCTGCTGTTCTGCTCGTTGACCGCGCGGTCGTACTCAGGGCCGAATTGCTGCTGCAGCCGGCGACGGCGGGCCAGCAATGCAGTTGCCACGACGGCGATGATGACCACCACCACGACGATGACTACTGCGGTAGCTCCGCTGGACATGGGAACCTCCTGATCTAGGGTTCCATCACGCCTTTCCTGAGCACGTGCGTTCAAACAGGCGCACGACCCGGCCGCGTCGCCAAGCGCTTGTCAGCTGAGCCCACCGAGTCCGACGGGCGGGCTGCCGGCAACCGGGCACGTGATCAGATCCGCACGACGGCAAAAGACGATGGAGGCAGCAGGGCAGCATCGCCCTCGACCGCCAGGCCAGTTGCCGATGCCGCAAGCAGGCGGCCGCCGACCGTACCAAGTGGCAACCGCGCCGCGGACGGTCCGAGATTGGCGAGCACTCGCAGCTGGCCGCGGCTGATCACGAGCCAGCGAGCCGCCTCGTCACAGCTGGCATCCACCCGGTCCAGTCGCGGATCGGTCAGCTCCGGGCAGCGCCGTCGCAGCTTTATCAGCTCTCGGTACCAGTTCAGCAAATCCCGGTGCGGCTCGGCATTGAGCTGCGACCAGTCCAGCTTGGAGCGCGTGTAGCTGGCCTCGTCCTGCGGATCGGGTACCTCGGCTGCAACCCAGCCGTGCCTGGCAAACTCAGCCCGTCGTCCGTCAGCCACCGCCTGCCCGAGCCGAGGGTCAGTGTGGTCGGTGAAGTACTGCCACGGCGTTGTCGCACCCCATTCTTCGCCCATGAAAATCATTGGCGTGAACGGCGCGGTCAGCACGAGGCCTGCTGCGACCTTGAGCAACCCGGGAGGCAGCGTGGCGGAGATGCGGTCGCCGGCCGCCCGGTTGCCGATCTGATCGTGGTCCTGGAGGTAGCAGATGAAGCGCTCCGCAGGCAGCTGGCCGAGGTCTACCGGTCGACCGTGTGACCGGCCGCGGAAGGACGACCAGGTGCCGTCATGGAAGAACACTCTGCGCAGCGTCTTGGCCAGGGCAGCCACGGAACCGAAGTCCTGGTAATAACCCTGCCGTTCCCCGGTGAGTACGGCATGCAGCGCATGGTGAAAGTCGTCGTTCCATTGTGCGGTCAGTCCGTAGCCGCCTGCCTCGGTGGAGGTGACCAGTCGCGGGTCGTTCGCATCGGATTCGGCGACCAGCACAAGCTGGCGGTTCAACGACGCTGACAGCACCCGTACGCCGGCCGCCAGTTGCTCGAGGATGTGGACCGCGCGGTTGTCGGCAAGCGCGTGTACCGCGTCGAGCCGGAGGCCGTCCAGGTGATAGTCACGCAGCCACATCACCGCGTTGCCGACGATGAACGCTCGCACTTGATCGGAGCCCGCCTGGTCTAGGTTGACGGCCGGGCCCCACGGCGTACTGTGCGCATCGGTGAAGTACGGGCCGAATTCAGCGAGCCTGTTGCCGATACCGACGTGGTTGTAGACGACGTCCAGCATCACGGCCAGCCGGCGAGCGTGACAGGCGTCGACGAACCTCTTGAGCCCGTCCGGCCCGCCGTAGGGCTCGTGCACGGCCCACAGACTGATCCCGTCGTAGCCCCAGCCGTGCCGACCGGGGAAGGCGGCCACTGGCATCAGCTCTATCGTGTCGATGCCCAGTGCAACGAGGTGGTCGAGGCGCTTGATCGCAGCGTCGAAGGTGCCCTCGGAGGTGAAAGTGCCGATGTGCATCTCGTAGAGGACAGCGCCCGCTAGCGGGACGCCACGCCAGCCCGCGTCGGTCCAGTCGAACGCCGCTTGGTCGTAACACTGGCTCAGGCCGGCCGGACCGTCGGGTTGCCGGGGCGAACGCGGGTCGGCGAGCAAGTCCCCGCCGTCCAGCCGGAACGCGTATCGGGCATCGGGCCCGGCACCCGGCACCGTCGCGCTCCACCAGCCGCCGGCTGAACCCGGCTGCTGATCTGCCGCCATTGCGTGCGGCTGACCTGCTACCCGGACCTCCACCTGGCGTGCGCTCGGAGCCCAGACCCGGAACTCGGTCATGCCACTCTCGCTCGTGTCTTGCTCGCTCGTATCTGCCTGGCCTGTGCCCGGTCCGCCCCTGCCTGGCCTGAGCCCTCTTCGCCCTCGGCGCGGATCAGCAGGGCGACTGGCAGCTGCCGCATCAGGTCGCTGAGCATGAGCCGGGTGCTGGCAATAACCGCACTGTCCCCGCCGGGAACGGCGCCTTCGTCGGGCTGCGAGGAGGTGACCAGGTATTCGGCTCCAGTGAGCACGTCGTGCCAGCGGCCGGCCGGCACGGCGAGCGCGGTATCCCGCCAGCCCCCGGATCGGCGCAGGCGCGCTGGAAGCCTGGTCGCCACGGTGATAACTTGCCCGCCCCGGCAGAATGCCACCACATGCCCGGCCGCCGCGCCGGTGCTGGCCACCGGCTGGTAGTCACCGGCGAACCAGCCGGGACGGTCCCGGCGCAGTCGCAGCGCCCGAGATGTCACCAGCAGCTTTGCAGCGTCGAGGAAGTCCTGATCGGCCGGGTCGCCCGGGCTAGCAGGCCCGAGCCCCGACAGCATGGCCTGCCGGACCTCGAAGTCGACTGGCCTGCGGTTGTCCGGGTCCACCAGCGACAGCCCAGTGAGCTCGCAGCCTTGGTAGACGTCGGGCACGCCGGGCATGGTGAGCTGTACCAGCTTGGCGCCGAGGGTATTCACGGCGGCGTCCGGACCGATCCATGCGACAAACGCCGCGACGCGTTCGGCGATCTCGCTGTCCGCGACGGCGCGCCTGAAGAAGCTGATGGCTGCCGACTCGTATCCGAAGTCCGGGTCAGTCCACGAGGTTGTGAGTTTGGCCTCGCGCATCGCTTTGCGCAAATAGGTGGTCATCCGGTCGTCGTCGATGGGCCAGGCGCCGACCAGCGTCTGCCACATCAGATATTCGGTGGGCGGATCGAGTGCTCGGGCGCCGGGGAGCCCGGAGGCGCGGGCGTGCCAGGCAGTCACCTCAGCTGCCCAGGCAGCAGGGGACTCGGCCAGAACCGCCAGGCGGGACCGCACGTCTTCCTGGCGCTTAGTGTCGTGCGTTGACAGCGTGGTCATGCTCGCAGGCCAGTCTTCGCTGAGCCGCCTGGCGAAGTCGTGGAAGCCGCCCACGCTGCGGCCCGGCTGATCCGGATCCGCGCCGACTTCGTTTGCGCTAACCAGGCGGGTCCACCGGTAAGCGGCGGTGTCCTCGACCCCCTTCGCCTGGACTGCGGCACAGGTTTGCTGGAACCGCACGATCAGCTCGTCTCTCGCCGGCCGGGAGCCCTCGGGCACGCCGCGGCCGAGCAGCAGCGCAACGATCAGGTCAGTGGTAGCCCGCAGCCGGACCGGCAGGCGGCGCTTCGCCTCCGCCGCTGCCGTAGCTAGCCGTACGCGACTGGCAGGTGGCGGGGCCTCGCCAGGCACCACGTACGCGCGGTAGACGTCGAAGGCTGCGAGCAGTTCGGTCATGATGATCGTCAGGTCGTCGGCAGGCGCGCGAGTAATGGCGGGCTCGCTCAGCCTGCCGGCCACCCGGACAAGCCTGCTGACTTCCGCGGTCAGCTGCTGGCTTGCCGTCTGGAGGCGGGCGACGCGGGCCGCTGCCGCGAAATCGGCGGGACCTCCGGCGAACTCTGCGTACTCAGCTGCAAGCGGCTGAGCGCCAGCGCTGTCAGTGAAGAGCTGGCCGACGGCCGCGAGCGCGTCGTAGCCCGTCGTTCCCGCACATAGCCAGTCGGCGGGCAGTTCTTCCCCGGCCGCGAGGATCTTCTCGGCCACGATCCAGCTGCCGCTCGCCGCCGTCGCCAGCTGCCTGAGGTAGTCGCGCGGATCTGCCAGGCCGTCGGGGTGGTCGATCCGCAAGCCGTCGATCAGGCCTTCGGCAACCAGCCCGAGCAGCAGCCCATGCGTCGCAGCGAAGACATCGGGCTCCTCGACCCGGATAGCAATCAGTGAGTTGATGTCGAAGAACCGCCGCCAGTTCAGCTCCGTCGCGGCAGCCCGCCAGCTGTCGAGGCGGTAGCACTGCGCCGCCAGCAGCTCCGGCATCGGCAGCCGCTCAGTGCCAGGCCGGACCGGCAGCACGTGTCCCTGGTAGTGCAGCACCGGCAGATCTCCGTCGGGCCACCCGTCCTCGTCGCCGCGGCCGCCGCCAGCAGCGGACTCGCCGTGGCCAGTCAGCTCGGTGAGCCGGGACAGGCGTACCTCATCGATGCACTGCTGCAGCGGCCTGGACAGGATCGGCAGCAGCAGCCGGCCGCCCTGAGCGTCCCAGTCAACGTCGAACCAGTGAGCGTAAGCGGAGTCCTGGCCGCCGGACAGCACCGACCAGAGCGGGCGGTTCAGGTATTCCGGTGCCGGAATCCCCATGTGGTTCGGCACCACATCGACTACGAGTCCGATGCCGTTGCGCGCGAACCTGGCGGCGAGGTACCGGAAGGCCTCCTCGCCGCCAAGCTCGGCGGAGATGCTGGAGTGGTCGACGACGTCGTAGCCGTGCCGCGAGCCAGGCGCTGCCTGCAAGATCGGTGACAGGTAGGCGTGCGTGATTCCCAGCTCCGACAGGTACCCAGCCAGGTCGGCCGCCTCCGTGAACCCGAGTTCAGGTGTTAGCTGCAGCCGGTATGTCGAGGCGGGGAGCCGGGATCCACTATGCAATTCACGGTGCGGGGATTCACGGTGTTCGGGTGCGGCAGCTGGCGGCATGACTCGCTGATCAGTCACGGTGCAGCCGGGTTGTCATGCGCTCCTCGCTCGGGCGTCTGGAGTTCGGTCGGGGTTGCTGCCGTCCGGGCCGCTCGTCCGCTGCGCGGAGGGTTAGCGGTCGGGCATCGGGCAGTTCGGCAGAGAACAGAGCTTCCCCACCCAGATCATCCCAAACGGGGATTCATCCCCGACCTTCCAGGTCGGGACTGGTCGCGGCGGTCAACACCGCTAGGTCACGCCGGCCTGGCCGGCGCCGTCCGGCCAGCCGACGACTAGGTTGCCCAGCTCGCGGTTCGCGTCACCCAGACCCAGTGCTGAACCCGGGCTGGCCGTGTCACGCGGCTGCGCCGGCTGACCGGCGACGCCGTCGTCGCTCACTTCCGCCTCGGTATCGCGGCCGCCTGGCTCAGGCGCATCAGGGTCCAGGGCGAGCTCGCCGCTCTCGTCATGCGCCGAACGGTTTGCTGCTGGATGGAGCAGCTCGAGAGCCACGTGCGGCAGTTGCGCCACATGCAACTCGCGGAACACTGGCGCCCTGGCGACAAGAATTACCCCGCCAACCATTGCGGCGATGCCAGCGATCTGTAGTGCCAGCAGCGGCGGGCTGACGTGTACAACATCGCCGAACACTACGACGCCAAGCACGATCCCGGCACTCGGCTCGGCAGCGGTCACGGCAGGCAGCGAGGCGTGCAGCGGCGCGGCGTTGAACGCGTTCTGCATGAGCCACACGCCGATGGCGCTGGCCATGATCATTGCGTAACCGGGCCAGTGGACTAGCAGGCTGAGCGGGTGCCTGCCATCGATCTCCTGGACGCTCAGCCGGGTGAACGCGTCCGCGATGCCGAGGAACAGGCCGGCTGCGATGCCGGTGAGGGCTGCCCGTGCGATGCCCGATCGCCGGCGGCCGAGCTGTACCAGCACCACGGCGATCAGCGCGATCAGGGCGGCCGCCGGCCAGTGCGAGAAAGAGCCGAACGACAGGACTGGCGCGTGTACTGAGCGGCTCAGCGAGAGCGTGGCCACGCCCGTGGTCAGCAGGATGGCACCGATGATCTCGGTCCGGCGGAGCGCCTGCCCGGACAGCGGGACTGCAAGGATCAAGGCGAAGATGAGGTTCGTGCTGAGCAGGGGTTCGGTCACCGACAGGTCCAGATGGCCGAGCGTCCAGGCAGCCACCAGGTAGCCGGCGACCATCACCGCCAGTCCAGCCAGCCAGCGACGATTCTGGACTAGCCGGGCAATCAGCCCGAGCCGGAGGAACTCGCTATTGCGCACTTGCTGGGCAGCGTGCTGCTGCAGCACGAACCCGAACCCTGACAGCATCGCTGCCACTAGGGTCACCGCAATGTACACCTGGTTCCTCTCATCTCGACGGGGACGACGAGTCCCCGCTGGGCGGCCTCCAGGCAGCGTGTGGCCGACTGCATGTCATCTCCAACGCGCCAGACACCGCTGAGGTTCTCCGGCGCATGGTACCTATCAGACCTGTGCCAAGCCTCAACAGAGCGCGATGGCGAGCAAGAAGTACGATTTCCGCCCAAAGCAGTACCAATAGTCCAATGCTTTGTGGCTCGTGACCGGCCGCCTCGCCTCCGCTGATCCATCCAGCCATGCTCTCGCATCCGTCCGCTGCGAGCACCGCGCTGAGGATCCGCGAGTTGGGTAGGTCTGCAAGTGCCGCAACCTCGCTGGAGCGGGCAATGAAGCGCGACCGGGCATACTTCGTCCTGATGGGCGGCTGCATCGTGGCGGTCATCTTGGCTTGGACCGTGGTGCGATTGTTCTCCGTGACGGCAGCCGTCGCGATTTCCGTATGCGCCGGGCTGATACCGCCAGTGGCGGCCATCGTCGCTAACGCCGGAGATGAAGGCTGGCGGCGCAAATAGCGACGACGGCCGTCGCCGCGTCGTCCGTTTGCCCGCCTACCTGCTCGGTTGCGGAATCCTGCAATGCACCTTCGGGTTCGCCCCGACATAGTTCAGTGGTCCTGCCGCGATGGTGGCTGCAACGGTGCCGGCTTTCGCGCAGCTCACATTGCCGCTGTAGTAGTTCCGCTGCAATCCAGCGAATACGCCGATGACCAACCAGACCACCAGCAATATCCCGACGATCCTCATCGATGCCTCCGGTTATCCCAGCGATCGCCGTGATCGCCAGCCGGGAGCTACCGTGACAGCCCGGATTTAAACGACAGGACTGGGCCGGTGCTCAGGGCTTCGGGTGGCCGGACGCCGTGCTTTTGGCAGGATCTGCCTTAGCCTGCCGCTTCGCGACGTCCTCATGTCTGAGGTGCCTGGCCAGATCGGAGTGACGGGTAGCCCCCTGGTTGGCGGCGATCTCTGTGACCAGGGTGTTCGTCATCCAGGCAAGCATGGGCGGCACCTCAGCATGCCACGTAGCCATGGTGTGCCCGCTACCTGGCGTAAGGACGAGCGGGACGCTGGCCTGGTGCAGCTGGAGCTCTTGCCAGAAGTACTGAGCGTTCGCTACGTCCAGATTGTCGCCCTTGCCGGCGCCGAGCCAGAACTGCGGCAGCCTGGCGCCAGGCGTCAGCGCTCGAACCTCGTCAACCGGGGTGTTCTCGGTCCGTAGCTTGGCATTGTTCCCGAACGGGCTCACCGCTCTGGCCGGATTCGCCAGCTTGTTCTTGTACGGGATGAAATACCCGCTCAGGGATGCTGCGGCTCCGTACCGGTACCGGAAGCGCAAGGCCATATTCGCCGCGCAGAAACCGCCCTCGGAGTAGCCGGCCACGCCCCACCCGACGCCCGGCGGCTCGACCCGCAGCAGATGCGAGACGGCGTCCGGCACGTCCTGGGCCAGGTACGTCAGGTCTCGCGGGCCGCCGACCTGGTTAAGACACTGAAGCGAGATCGTGTTCCCGCCGTTGGCGTCAGGCATGACCAGTACTGCAGGCCTGGCGCGCCCTTCGTTGACCAGATTGTCAAGCGTGACCTGGACACCGACGACGTTAATCCAGTCCTGCGGTTCGCCTGGCTGACCGTGGATCAGCTCGATCACCGGGAACTTGTAGTTCCTGTACTGCGGCTCGAAATACTGCGGCGGAAGATAGATGTAAGCCGACCGGGTGATGTGGCTCAGCTTTCCGGCCACATCCATGTGCAGGGTGTAACCCTGCTGGAGCGCCAGCTTCAAGTAGACCGAGTGCGCGTCAAAGGCCTGGCTGTGGTCTCCGACCAGCATGCTGCCCACCGATACCCGCGGCCCGGAGCTCGGGCTGGGGTTGGAAAAGTCAGCGATCGCCGCACCCCAGGTCTCGTAATAGCTGAAATACTTGTTTACCAGCAGGATGCCGAATTGAGCTGCCACCACAAAGGCGAGGCAGGCCGCGATGACGCGCAAAGCTACCCGCCTCGCGACGACCAGCCACCAGGCAAGGCCGCCGAAGATCAGGATCAGCACCACGAAGAGAAGCGTGCTTTGCGGCTCTAGCATTCGCGCCTCCCGATCGCCAGGCCTCCGCGTCGCGCGGCGGGCTGAGATGAGTCGGGCCGCAAACGCGGGAGTCCCGGTGCCGGCACGTGACGTTGTGGAGGCCGCGACTCCGACTGCATCGCGCTCGTGATGCTCGGCATTCTCAGCGGGCCGCCAGGGCGAGATCAGCTAGTCCCGGTCGCTCGCCGCGGCCCGCGGCGGGGGCATTCAGCGGAGGCAGCTGCGCCACCCTCACCAACCGGATCACCCGAGTCAACTAGCTAACCCCGTTCGAGTACAGCATTTTCACTTTACCGGCGCTGCCGGTTCTGGCGAGCGACCTGCCCCGTGACGTGCCGCATCCGGACGCGAACAACCTGCACGGAGGGCGGCCTAGCTGAAAGTTGTGCGACGGCGCCGTAGGCGCGATCTGACCAGCTCAGGACCAAGCGCAGGCGCAGCTGACCGGACCGGGCAAATCTCGCAGCCTGCCGTCACAGCCGGACTCTATCCGGACGGCCGAGCATTCCCGCTCCTGGTGGCAGAAGCTTTTGCCACACAACACCGTAGTGAGACCTTGCGCGGCGAAGTGCGATCGAGGCCGGATGTTTGAGCCCTGCACAGCGGGCACAACGAAGCGCGAGCGGGTACCCCTCACCCGCCGCCCAGGGAGTGGATATGAAGACGGCAGCGACGCCAATGACGGCGACACGGCCCCGCGATCTCGACGAACTCCAAGACGCGGAACTGCTCATCATGATCCAGACGACGCCCCGCGGAAGTGCTCTGCGGGACGCGGCGTGTGAGGTGCTGGTAACCAGGTACCACCCGCTGGTCAGGTCATGCGTGCTGCGGTACAAGAACAGCACCGAGTCACACGAAGAGCTGATGCAGGTCGGCTACGTCGGGCTGCTGAAGGCAATCAACAACTTCGATCCCGCCGTCGGCACCAGTCTGGCCGGCTACGCGCAGCCTTGCGTTAGCGGTGAGATCAAGCGGCACTTCCGCGACAAGCGCTGGCAGGTGCACGTCAAGCGGTCACTTCAGGAGCTAAGACTCGAGCTGCGGAATGCGGCCGCGCAGCTGACCGGGGAGCTAGGCCGGACGCCGACCGACGCCGAACTCGCAAGGCACCTGTCGGTCAGCGAGGCTGACGTGCGTGAAGCGAGACAGGCTGACCTGGCCTTCCAGGCGGCTTCGCTGGACTCACCGGTCAGCACGCAGGACGGTTCGGCAAGCCTTGGTGACCTGCTCGGAGACGACGACCCTCAGCTGGAGCACGTCATCGACATGCAGGCGGTGTGGGCGCACTGGAACGAGTTGCCCGACCGCGAGCAGCAACTGCTGCTCATGCGCTTCTACGGCAACATGACCCAGTCCGAGATCGGCGAACAGCTCGGCATCTCCCAGATGCACGTATCCCGGCTCCTCTCCGGGGCGCTCGCCTACCTGCGGGCGCAGCTCGTAGAGCCGGTGCCGGCATGAGCCGCGCCCGCATGAGCTGCACTGGGCCGGACACGTTAGCGAAGGGAATAGCCCGGTGAAGACCGCGACAGCACTCACGGTGGCAGCCATTGGCGCCATCCTCGCGTTCGCTGTGACCGCTGAGCCATCTTTCTTCAACTTCCACGTGGCCGGCTGGGTTCTGCTGCTGACCGGCATAGCCGGCGCGGTCATCCCGCGCCGCAGCTACGGCTGGTTGCGTCGCAGGCTGGTGCTGGACGCCGGCGGTAAGCAGCGCAAGGAGATTGACGTGCGCGAGCGCCATTACTCCAGGCTGCTGGTCCCTGGCGGCCTGATCACGGAGGGCCGCGAAGCGAGCCGTGGCAGCGCTCCGGTGGAGAGCGACACCATCGAGGAATTCATCGAGGAATGACGCTGGTCCCGCGGCGCACGTGCCAGGGGTTTGTGCGCGGGCGCCGCGGGGCATATGCTTAGTCAGCGGTGTCTACGAAGCAGGCACGCCCTTACGCCAGTTCCGGCGTACGCACTTCACGGTGCGGCACGGGGTGTGCCTTTTGTTATGTCGGGCTCCCTGGTGCGCGCGCCGTGATCCGAGCGACATTGCCCAGGAGGCATCCTCATGCGGATCGCGATGATTACCGCGCACAGCCCCCTTACTCACGCTGCCGGCCACGGCAGGCAGCTGCCACAGCCTGCCCTGCTTGCCCGTGCCATGGCCCGGCACGGCCACCGCGTCACCCTGTACGCGCGCACGGAGGACCCGGTCTCGCCTGGTACCGCGATTCTCGGGGCCGGCGTCTCGGTAGAGCACATCAAGGCCGGACCGGCCCGGCGCCTGGGCGCTGAAGAGTCTGCCAGGTACATGCCGGAAGTCGCTGCGGCCGTTGCGGACCGCTGGCGCAGCAAGGCACCAGATGTCGTGCACGCATTCTCCTGGGCCGCTGGGCTCGCCGCCATCGGCGCCGCACGAGGCGCCGGCATCCCGGTCGTGCAGACTTTCGACTCACTCGGCTCGATCGAGCGACGGCAGGCTGGCCTCGATGTCTCCTGCGCCAGAGTGCGGCTCGAGGCGTCCATCGGCCGTACCGCTGCCGCGGTGCTTGCCAGCTCCGAGGAAGAGGCAGGCGAGCTTGCCAGGCTTGCCGTGCCCAAGTCGGCCATCCGGGTAATACCGGCGGGTATCGACACCACGAGCCTCAGGCCGGAAGACGTCCGGGCCAAGGCCAATGTCAAGCCGGGCCTGGTCGCGTTCGCCGATGAGCAGGCGCGCGGGCTGACTACCGTGGTCCGCGCAGTCGGGCAACTGCCTGACGCCCGGCTCACCATCATCGGCGGCCCGGACGCCAAGCACCTGCCCAGGTCCGGGCCGTTCCGCGAGGTTGCTCAGCTTGCCGCCGAACTCCACGTCCGGAGCCGCGTCACCTTCGCGGGCGAGGTTGCCGAGGCTGACCTGGCGGCTCTGCTGTGCTCAGCCGATGTGATGGTCAGCGCGACGCGCTACGACCCGACCGGCCTCGCCGCCATCCGGGCAATGTCCTGCGGTCTGCCTGTCATCGGCTCCGCTGTCGGCGGCCAGGGGGACGCCGTGATTGACGGCATCACCGGCCTCCTGGTCGAGCCGGATCATCCGGCCATGCTGGTGCACCGGCTGCGTGCGTTGCTGGCACGGCCGGCCATGATGCAGGCGTACGGAATCGCGGCAGCTGACCGCGCCCGGTCGCGGTACTGCATCGACCGGATCGGCCAGGAGACTGCGGCGGCCTACGAGCGGTGCCTGCCGCGCACTGCGCCGAGCGAGGACGAGCTCGCCGAGCTGGCGGAAGCCGAGGATCTGCGCGAGGTCGCGGCCTTCGCCTAGACGGCAGGGTGCGGGTGTTGGCAGCCGGTGCCAACCCGATGACAGTGGCCGGGGCCGGACGTCCCGGCCACTGTCTTGCCGGGGGCACTGTCTTGCCGGGGCACTGTCTTGCCGGGCGGCATTGTCCTGCTGGGGCGGTCTTGTCCGGGTGCCGTCCGGCGTTGATCACGGCAGGTGGCCGGGTGCGGCATGCTTGACTAGCACGCGGGAGGGCCGGACCGGCCCTCCCGCTGAGTTGCCCCCTTAACCGACCGGGCCAGCTGGGGCCCGTTCCCGCCGTGGAGACCGCCCTCGTGATCGTGACCGAACAGGTTCGGCTAGCCGAGTACACCACCCTGCGCCTGGGCGGCCCGGCTGCCCGGTTCGTCAGCGCGGCCAGCGAGGACGAGTTCGTCGCCACAGTCCGGGCGGCGGACGCCGAGGCTGAGCCAGCGCTCGTGCTCGGCGGCGGCAGCAACCTGGTCGTCGCCGACGAGGGCTTTCCCGGCGTCGTGGTGCTCGCGAGTTGGCGGGGCGCGGTATTCGCCACAGTCGGCGATGCCGTTGACGTGACCGTCCAGGCCGGGCATGACTGGGACGAGTTCGTGCAGGAGTGCCTGGCTCAGGGCCTGTCCGGGGTGGAATGCCTGTCCGGCATTCCTGGCCGCGCTGGGGCGACGCCGATCCAGAACGTCAATGCCTATGGTCAGGATGTCGCGGACACCATCAGCTCAGTGCGGGTCTATGACCGGCTTAGTGACCAGGTTGTCGTGATGCCCGCCGCCGATTGCGGCTTCGGCTACCGGACCAGCGTGTTCAAGCGGCAGTCGGCCGCGGCCGGGCGTGGCGCCACCCTGAACCCGGCGTCGGCGACGGGCCGGTTCGTGGTACTGGCAGTGACGTTCCGGCTGCCGGTCAGCCCGCTGTCGGCGCCGGTCCGTTATGGCGAGCTGAGCCGGGTACTCGGGGTCGCCGACGGCGACCGTGTCCCGCTCGCCGCGGCGCGCGCTGCAGTGCTCGAACTGCGTCGCGGGAAGGGCATGGTGCTGGCGGAAGCTGACCCCGACACGCGCAGCGCGGGCTCGTTCTTCACCAACCCTGTCGTGAGCCCGGCGCGGTATGGCGAGCTGGCTTCCCGGCTGGCAACCGGGGCCGGACTGGACGCCAGTGCGGGTATTCCGCACTGGCCGGCCGCCGACGGGCAGGTCAAGCTATCTGCGGCCTGGCTGATCGAGCATGCCGGATTCAGCAAAGGCTGGCGACTTCCCGGCGATCCGGAGGGTGCGCGGATTTCGGCCAAGCATGCGCTGGCGCTGATCAATCCGGGCCAGGCCACCACGGCGGGCCTGATCCGGCTCGCCCGGGCGATCAGGGCTGGCGTTCTTGACGTTTTTGGCGTGACGCTGACGAACGAGCCGGTCATCGTCGGGGTCGAGCTCTGACTCCTCCGGCGCGGCTTCGCTTAATGACTGCTCAGCCAGTCCAGGACAGCGCTGGAAAGCCAGCGGTGGTGCGACAGATGGACGTCATGCCCTGCCCCAGCGGCCTCGCGGAACTCGCCGCGCGGCACGGCCTCGGCCATCTCGCGGACAAGATCTGCAGGGCAGAACGGATCGTAGGTCCCGGCAATCAGCAGCGCGGGGCAGGTGATCAGCTCTGCCCGTCGCCGGCTGATGTCGCCACCTGCATCGACGATGCCTCGCATAGCCTCGGCCCAGCTGGCAGTCATGATCCTGGCACTTTGTTCCCCGTACGCCTCGACCAGGTAGGCGGCCAGGGGCCGGAGCAAATCATCGGGGGCGTCGACGGCGACGGCGATCGCGGTCAGCTCTTCCGGTGTGGCGACTATCTGGCCGGCCGCGCCCCAGGTGACCACCGAGCGAGCTCGGGCCGGCTCAAGAGCCGCGATGAGGAGGGCCTCTTCGCCGCCATCGCTGAACCCGACAAGGTGTGCAGCGTCCACTTCGAGCTCGTCGAGCAAGCTCAAGAGCGACCGTGCGTCGTCCGCGTAGTAGCTGGGGACATAACGGCGCGGCTGGGGCTGCGACCGGCCGGAGCCGGGCAGGTCGGCGGCGATGACCCGGAACCCGTCAGTCAGCTCGCGGCGAAGGTTGCCGAGGTCGGCAATGCTGCCGCTCCAGCCGGGCAGAAGAACGACCGTCTCGCCGCGGCCCGTGTCCTCGTAGTAGAGCTGAGATCCGTGCGGTCCGTGCCAGGCCATCGGGGTCCTATCGGTCAAGGAGCGACATCTGCCGGAGCTTCGTCCGCCGCTTGCAGGTCCTCGGCTGCCGGGCTGGCCAGCCACACATCGATCCCGGCCAGCAACCGGGCCCGAACGTCGTCAGGGGCGGCGGAGCCGAGCACGGACATCCGGGCGAGGCCTGCCAGCTCGTCGTCGGGCAGCCCGTGCGCGCTGCGCGCGAGTTCATACTGGGCTGCCAGCCGCGGCCCGAACAGCAGCGGGTCATCGGCAGCGAGCGCCACCTGAACCCCGGAGTCGAGTAGCTGCCGCAGCGGCACGTCGCGGGCGGAGGCAGCGACCCCCAGCGCCACATTTGAGGTCGGGCAGACCTCCAGCGTGGTCCGGCTGACCGCGAGCCTGCGCAGCAGGTCCGGGTCTTCAACGGCCGACACGCCGTGTCCGATGCGGTCGGCATGCAACTCGTCCAGGCAGGCCCGCACACTGCCCGGCCCGGCCAGCTCGCCGCCGTGCGGAACCGAGCGCAAGCCTGCCCGGGCCGCGATCCGGAAGGCCGCGGTGAAGTCCGCGACGGTGCCGCGGCGTTCGTCGTTACTGAGGCCGAACCCGATCACCCCGAGCCCGGCGTACCGGGCCGCAAGCCTGGCCAGGGTGCGCGCGTCTAGCGGGTGCTTAGTGCGGTTCGCGGCGACGACGATGCCGATGCCCACATCAGTGCGCAGGGCCGCGGTCGCCGCGGCGTCGAGGACAAGTTCCAGCATCGGCGTCAGCCCGCCGAACCGGGCGGCGTAACCGGATGGGTCAATCTGCAGCTCCAGCCAGCCGGACCCGTCGGCCCGCTCATCCTGCGCGGCCTCGAGGATCAGGCGCCTGACGTCTGCCTCGGTCCTGACGACTGACCTGGCGATGTCGTACAGCCGCTGGAACCGGAACCAGCCGCGCTCGTCGGCCGCGCTGAGTTGCGGGGGCCATTCATCGGCGAGCGCCTCGGGCAAGTGCACGCCGTGCTGGTCGGCCAGTTCGACGAGCGTGGCATGCTGCATCGACCCGGTGAAATGCAGGTGCAGGTGCGCCTTCGGCAGGGCGGCAATCGGCCGTGGCATCTCGCAAGTCTGCCAGCCTGCCGGGCTTCCCGCCGGCTGCGCCAATGCACGGCCCGTCGCTATGGCGCTGCAGCTAGCGCGCTGACGCCAGCAGCTTCGCCAGTCGCGAGACGCCTTCTTCCAGGTCAGCGTCCCCCAGCGCACAGGAAAGCCGGAAGTAGCCATCGGTGCCGAATGCCTCACCGGGCACGACGGCCACATCCGCCTCGTCCAGCAGTAGTTCCGCGAGCTGACCGGAGGTAGTCGGCCGCTGCCCGGCGATTTCCTTTCCGAGCACGCCCTTGACCGACGGGTAGCAGTAGAACGCCCCCTCCGGCAGCGGGCAGACCACGCCCGGCACCTCGTTGAGCATCGCGGTCATTACCTGCCGCCGCCGGTCAAACGCCGAGCGCATCCGGGCCACCGCAGACAAGTCACCGGAGACGGCGGTCAGCGCTGCGGCCTGGGCGACGTTGCAGACGTTAGAGGTCGCGTGCGACTGCAGGTTGATCGCAGCCTTGATAACGTCGGCCGGCCCGGCCATCCAGCCGACCCGCCAGCCGGTCATGGCGTACGTCTTGGCGACGCCGTTCAGCACGACGCAGCGGTCGGCGATCTCGGGCGCCACCACCGGCATCGACACGAACCGCGCGTCGCCGTACACGAGGTGCTCGTAGATCTCGTCGGTGACGACCCAGATCCCTCGCTCGGCCGCCCACCTGCCGATCTCGGCTACCTGCTCGGGCGGGTAAACGGCACCGGTCGGGTTCGACGGCGACACGAACAGCAGCAGCTTGGTCCGGCCGGTGAGCTGCGCTTCGAGTTGCTCGACTGTGACCAGGTAGCCGCTCGTCTCGTCCGTGCTCACCAGCACGGGAACGCCGCCTGCCAGGGCGATCGACTCCGGATAGGTGGTCCAGTACGGGGTTGGCAGCAGGACCTCGTCGCCTGGGTCGAGCAGTGTGGCCAAGGCCTCGTACACCGCGTGCTTGCCGCCGTTGGTCACGAGCACCTGGCTGGCAGCGAGCAGAAGGCCGGAGTCGCGGGCTGTCTTGGCCGCGATCGCCTCGCGCAGCTCGGGCAGCCCGGCTGCTGGCGTGTACTTCTGGAACTTCGGCTCGGCGCAGGCGCGCTGCGCTGCCTCGACGATGTAGTCGGGGGTCGGGAAGTCGGGCTCCCCGGCGCCAAAGCCGATGACCGGGCGTCCGGCAGCCTTCAGCGCCTTGGCCTTGGCGTCAACGGCGAGGGTGGCCGACTCGGAAATCGCGGCGATCCGGGCAGAGATTCTTGTCGGTGCTTGAGCCATGTGATCCATGTTCCCACCACGGCG
>Ga0335072_10006591_pt1 | contig 16962 bp, 27 predicted proteins | sample Lox_Sample_21_FD_206725 | JGI IMG/M metagenome (GOLD analysis project Ga0335072, IMG submission 206725) | Soil microbial communities from Loxahatchee National Wildlife Refuge, Florida, United States - Lox_Sample_2.1 | ecosystem: Environmental > Terrestrial > Soil > Wetlands | place: USA...
TAGTATGCTACCGTCCTTGGATTCGCGCTGAGAATTAGTCGTCCAAAGAAACTCGATGAAGTCAGTGCTCAGGAACATGCTGTCGCAGTTCTAACGAAAACATTACAGTCTTCAAATGTTCCTCATTCGTGTTTATTGTCTGATTAGTAGTTAAGTCATATGTTATTTTATGGTCCTCCTGGAACAGGAAAGACATCTACGATTCTCGCGTTATGCAAACAATTATTCGGGTACGCCCCAAGCGTTGACCAAACGAGAGCTAACGGCAGACCTGAGCTTATGAAAACGCGTGTTCTGGAGCTGAATGCATCGGATGAACGAGGGATAAACATTGTTCGAGAGAAAATCAAGAATTTCGCCCGTGTAACAGTCTCTTCGAGCGTGAAGTATCATCTTTCCACTAACGTTAAGACTAATTTTTAGGGGGTATCCATGTCCACCATACAAGATTATTGTCTTGGACGAAGCCGATTCAATGACTCAAGATGCACAATCTGCTCTGAGAAGAACGATGGAAACATACTCCAAAATAACTCGATTCTGTCTAATCTGCAACTACGTTTCTAGGTAATAGCTACCTTGTCTATGAAGTTGACAGTAGAATTATCGAACCGTTGGCTTCACGTTGTGCAAAGTTTCGCTTCAAGCCCTTAGATCCAATACATACTAAAGACCGAATTGAATACATTGCAGACCAAGAACACGTCCAAATGGAACCTGGTGTACAGAACTCTTCTTCATGTAGACTGATAGCAGGTTGTCGACGCGCTTGTCCAAACATCAGATGGAGATTTAAGAAAAGCAATAACCTATCTCCAAACTGCTTCGAAATTAACATTTGCGACTCAAGAGGCTGGTGAAGATTTCGTTATGAGTGATGGTCCTGAACAAGTGACTGTTTCATCAATTCAAGAGATTGCAGGAGTAGTGCCAAATCATTTGATTGAAGAGATTTTACAGGCATGTCAACCTGGTAAGATTGGTTTGTATGCTCGAGTATCGCCTGTTGTAGAGGGCATCGTTGCTGAAGGATGGAGCGCCGGTAGCATAATAATGCAGGTTAGTCAACAATTACTTCGGGACTAACAGGGTAGTTACATGATTTGATTGTGGAGGCGGAGAGTTTGACTGCGAAACAGAAGAATGCGATTTTATTGGAAATCGGACAGACGGATAAAATGCTTGTTGACGGGGGAGACGAAGGATTGTTATTAATGGATTTGTGTCTCCAAATTGGCGGTATTCTGGCCCGATAGTGGGAAAGATCGATGAAAGAAGTTGTATAGCATTGCCATCATCTTCAAGGAAAAACCAAAAGGATATAGCGAAGCTCGTATTTAAAGAAAGAAACCTCTGTGTTTGCTGTAGTATGAAAAAAGAACTCGACCTTCCCCAAAGCGTAGACTGCGGAGATTTATTTTGGTGCAACGGGCAATCGGGCCAATCAACGCGCGTGAGTGCCGAATTTAGCATTGTGAGTGTCGATTTTCGCGATGCTAAGACGCCATGAGGTGACATGTCGCGAGTTTCGGTGGAGACGCCACCACGAAATTTCAGGCACACGACATCATCGCGACCCTAATTTTCAAACACCCAAAACTCAGTTCGGAAACGCAATGGAACACAACCTGCATCCCCGGATTCGACGCTTCAGGGGCGTCGGAGAAGCCTCCGGTTATATATCTCGTGATGGAGGATGAGGACTTCAACTGTACTAATTAGTAGATAGGCTGCTGTTTGTTTGTTTCCGAGTTTTTGGTTCCCTGATTTTGCTCGACTAACAGACTAACCTAGGTAGGTACAGGAATATGAAGATTGCGGTGCTTTCGACGCTGCTGCATCTTCTAACTGATTTCGCTAGTGCAAGTCCTTATGGTTTGTTTCGAATTTGCTTCATGTTCTGATATTTAGGACCGTTGAATCGACTGGAGGCGTATAGTCTCCCTGCTCCTGTGGAAGAATATATCCTGCCGCCTCCGGAAGAAAGACAACGTCAGTCAAGTCTGAATGCAACTTCCAGTTCAAGCACCACAAGTCACACGAGCACAAGCACAAGCACAAGCACAAGCACAAGCACAAGCACAAGCACAAGCACAAGCAGACGGTCCAGCAGTTCCACCACACATACGAGCCTAAGTTCACGGACAACGAGTTCAGCCACCAGCACACGGACAAGCACCGTACATACCACGTCAAGTACCCCGCATACAACCACAAGCACAACAACAAGCAGCTCCACACGCTCAAGTACGACTAGCAGGACAACCACCCACACCAGCGCGAGTGCTACGACTACTCCAAATTCAATAACGGGCGGATATACCCCTCACGCGTTAACATATTCGCCGTACAACAACGATACGAGTTGTCGAGCTGCTGATGATGTACTCAGTGACATTAGACTTATTGCTTCCGCTGGAGTCGAGACAGTGCGAATATACGCTACCGACTGCGACTCGTTTTATACCGTCATTCCAGCACTACAAGAGAATGGCATGAAAGTGATACAGGGTTTTTATATGGATAGTGACGGAGTGGATAGCATTGACTCTCAAGTGAGCGATTTCATTACTTGGCTGCAAGAGGACAGTTCGAATGCAGATATGGTAGAACTGCTGGTGGTAGGAAATGAGGCGGTGATAGACGTATTTAAATGCATTCATACTTAACTGACAATAGGGATACGCGACGGCATCAGATCTGCTCAGCAAGATCGCCAGCGTCAAAGCCCAAGTACGACAGTATGGCTACACTGGTCCTGTTACGACAGCGGAACCACCATCAACATTCATTGATTACCCGTTTCTGTGTACATCTTCTACAATGGATATTGTGGGAATTAATGCACACTCTTACTTTGATGCTTCCGCAATACCTTCAGGGGCTGGTTCTTTCGTGCTAAGCCAGATCTCAATCACACAATCTGCGTGCGATGGAAAGACGGTGTACGTAACCGAAACCGGGTATCCTCATTCAGGAGAGGCAAACGGAGGAAACGTTCCAAACTATGCGAATCAGGGAATTGCTCTGGCGAGCATCTTCCAAGCCACGCAAGGCCACGCAACTTTCTTCACTTTCACAGATGGTACAACCAACCTCAGATTTTAGAGGCTGACAACAGATGGATGGAAATCACCAGGACCATACGGAGTAGAGCAATCATGGGGAATAATGGGAACAGGATGGGATTTTCTATAATTTAGACTATAGATATAGTATACTACACTTTAGTAAGGAATTGGAGTTATTTAATATGACATTCGACTTTCCACAGTGCTAATACCGCCTCTTGATTTCCTCCCTCAGCTTAATAATTCTGTCTCTCAACTTTTTGCCAGCCATACTGGTTCCTACACTACCCACCATACGTTCCAACGAACTTAATATCCTATCACTCGGGAATCTGCCTCTCTCCGTTCTCGAAATTGCAGATCGCGAGTTGGCATCAAGCCATGCTTGAATAGTCCATATAGCATCAGTTACAATGAGTAATTTCCCTGGTCCATCATTCCACGGGGCCTCCTGTCGAACTTGGATGTTATCGTAAATCGAGTAGAGGGTTTGATGTGTAACGCCAGCATCAAGGAATGCTTCAGGAACCCATCCATCTCTCTGCACTGTCTCAAGATTGTATTTCTCGACCATAGGAAGTAGTGTCGGTGGATTGAATATGAGTTCGTATTTGAGGAATTTTCGACCTAGACGACGGACTGCATCGGCCACTCTTTCGAACGGCTCAGCTGCTTCATTTTTGTTTCTCCCCTCTGGTACTTGGGATTCTAGTCTTAGGACGTTGAAAGTAGAATGAATACCTTTCTTGATAATGGAATCCCAACATTGTGTAATCTCGGAGGTTTGTCGGAAATCAGCGGCCTGGAATATCTCAAGACATATCTCGAAATAACCAAGGGGATCCGCAAATTCATTAAACAACTTTTATCAGCACAAAAAATAGTCAAACATACCGTTGTAAGAGGCAATATCTTGCCATCCAAGACTTTGAGCAAGTCAGCTTGTTTTGCAGCAGTCATTCTTGGATCATTCTTGATCTCTCGCACAATATCGTCTTGTATATTGGCCACATCAAGAGCATCTTGAATCATTGTAGCCTGTTCATTAAGGGCATTGCGTAATCCAGGTTCTGCACGAACAGAACATAAACTCTTGGCCCTGGAGAGATATTCCATTCTCTCTTCAAGAGGGACGGCAAAGTTTGAATTCGCGAGATCATGAAGGACGCGAGCAGCTTGATAGTAATTCCCGTTTTTTGCATGGAATTGCCAGAGAAGGTTGGCTTGGAAGACAGAGGCTGTTGCTTGACGTTCTAAATACGCTTGGATATATGGAGTTTGAATCTAATGTGAGATGGAGACAATTGAGGAACTACATCAAGAAGACGTTCGGCTTGGCCGCGCGAGATGTACCAGTCGTACAAAGCCTGGTGGAATAACTCATCATCTGAACCGTAGACCAACTCATACGTTTGCGCTCGTAAACGTTGGAGTGAGGGATTAGAGCCATCTACTGTTGCATTGTCGAGATCGTCCAGGACTTCGAAGATAATACCATAGCAGCGAATACGTTTCTCGTAGAACGCCGCACGTGGATCCTACGATCAGACAGGAATAAAGTCATAGGTACGTCTTTAGGTTGTCCCTCTGCAGCATATTGTATTCCAGCGCCTGTTGGGTCGGAATACTTAGCAACTGCAAGGGCTAATTGTACAGACCCTGAATGGAATTTCAATTCCCGGAATTCGTCAACAGCTTCTTTCAGGTTCTCGAGACTCAGACTACCAGCACTTCTTTCGAATAGAGAAAGGCATTCCATGAGCAGGGCCATTCTTTCACCACCTTCACCAGCTTCTTTAGCTCTGCGAAGCATTCCAATGGCCTAATGTTAGAGATGGAGAGAATGAAGTATACTCGATATACAATCACATCGTCACCAGAACAGAAAGCCGGACATCGAACTCGAAGTGTTTCCGTCACCGCCTCAACACTAGACTTTCCACTTACACCGAGTCCCACCATGACATTGACCATCTCCTTGACAATTTCTCTTCCTTTGGGAGAGGTAAACAAATCTTCGAACGTCATCTTTAGGATATCTCGTCTCAATTCTTGGGTTGGAAGTCGAGTGATGACATCGTTTAGTTTTTGTCGTTGAGTCGAATAGTCCTCGTCGAGGATGAGATAGAATTCAATCCCTTGAATAGCATACTCCAAAAATTTGACTAAGCATAACATGGCGCGATGTTCCGCTTGCAGTGCAACTTCCTCGGCTCTTCCGCCTTGGATCAAAGCCGTCGATCCTCTAAGTAAACCTTCAGCTCCAGTTAAACCTTCAATAAAAGGCTTATTCTCCTCAAAGAAATTATACAGTGCCGTTAAATCGTTCAATAACCGGACAATTTTCTCGCGAGAAACGTTGCTCAGATACTTTGTCACTGATTGTCCTTGAACAACCGTGACAACATTGGTGAAACAATTCAACTTCCACAACGATCGAACTAATCGACTCAAGTAAGTGACACCACCTTCATATCGACCCGAAAGTTGAACAGCATCAATCGTAGGTTCCCTTCCAAGTAGTCGTCCTTCATCACAAATGGCTCTTCCACCAAACTCCAAATAACATTTCCGTGCAACGTCATTGACGTCCTCATCGGCGACTCTCCCACCAAAACTAGCCCGTCCATGCCACTGCCTAGCTGGCGATGTTGATGTTCCACTTCCTGCTGTTACTGGTGCTTGTCCACAAGCAATTGCCAGAGCAGTTGCACAGCCTTCTTGTCTCCCATATCTTGTGAAGAATTCACGGACTTCAGTCTCGCCTCCGCCTCTTCCTGTGGCACCTCTAATTATTGACGAAAGAATATCTACCGCCCGACGACGACGGATAATGTGGACTCCGGTATTTGTCAAGACTGCAAAATCGCGGGATATGGAATCGAATTGTGAGGAAAGTTCGTTCCACGTTGAGTTTACGGATGACGAAAGTAGACATATGTCTTGTACGTATCCTTCTATTGGAACAAATGTGGCGGATTCGATTAGTTCCATTCTGGCCTGTGAGACCGTGGATAAGGTCTGGATGTTTCCTGAATCTAGAGCTGATGTGAATAATACATCTCGATCGGATGGTGCCAACGGTTCATGTGCGGCAAAGAACAATCCTGGGTGGAAAATTTTAGAGAAATGACAGGGTTGTAGGTTTCGAGTCTAATATTGGTGAGATACATTCTAGAAGGGGTAGTACCGCATACTGACCAGTTTGTTGGTCTGGAGGGAAACGCACGTGGATTACTTGCATGTTGTTAACCGGGGTATCTCCGCCTGCAAAGGGCCCATAGCTCTTTATAGCTCGGACGTAGAGACGCACTCTAGTATTTGTGGTAGCTACAAGATATATTCTTTGTGATTCCGCTGCCAGAATAGGGGTAAGCGATATTATGCTGGTGTTCTTAGGAGCTAACAATGGTGAATTGGCAGATAATATCGAGATATGTGATAACATAGAAGGGAAACTGTAGGTGATGAGTTGATTTATGGTCGTCGGTGTATTCAAATGGTATGTTTTAATGGTCGATTTTGAGCCAAGGGTGTACAATAACTTTCTTGAATCGTCAATAGCGATTTGTTCGATAGTTTCCACAGCAGCACCCCAATTTGGGAGTATTAACTCGCCGAATCCAGCGGTTTGGCATACTTTTCGAGTTCGCGAGGTGAACCATCCTTCATCTGCTTGGTACATAACTTCCCAGAGATGTCCGTCGTTACCAGAAATGAATATTCTCCCGTCTTTCGTAGCTTCGATGCATTTTATTGCCATTGCATTGACCGACACTGACATATCCGCATTATACAGAGTAAAAGTCCCATCAGCAGCAGACGTATCTATTCCCAAGAGGAAGAACGTAGAACTTGTGCATAACGCAAGTAGATATGTGATTGAAGGCAAGAACACTCCCGGACGCGGAGGAATCAGACGTACGGCAAGTAAAGTCTGAGGGGAATCCGAAAAAGACTGAAAATCCTCTCCATTGAGATAATTCCAAAGATATAATCTATTATCCACCGTAATATAAGCTCTTTGGATCTCAGGAAACAAGCCCATCTGTGTCGTCAATTGCGTTTTATTATATTGAGCGAAAATGGAATCGGGAATCGTCAAGATTTGAGTCCGTTGGAATGGAAACCATGATGGATCCTCAGGAAGAGAGTAATTGGTACTTGCACCTTGTTGGACTAAGAAATCGAGATCCGGAAATCGGTTATCTTTCAGGATTCCGTCGTTTATGGCGCGTCCGGCTCGTTCGAGTGGATCGAAGGTTGGGTCTGATGTGCGAGCGTCGTCCTTTTTTGCAACAGCGCTCGGTGAGGGAAGCGGAGGAGGAGCTGCTGCTTGAGCGGAGAGCCCGTATTGAGAGGTCGAGTGAGTTAGTGAAGGGGCATTTGAACGACGTTGTTGTTGACGACGTAGCGTCCCTCTGAAATCAGGAGTCGAAGCTGAGGACATCATTGTTGCAAGTCAACCAAAACACAAAGAAAATCCAAGAACTAAGACCAATATCAGTATGAGAGACACAAATGGATATACAGCAAAACTGATTGCAATACTATTTTGACAACTTCATTAGAGCCATTCACGAACAATGAATCAAAGAGGCTTTTGCGGTTGAATTATGAAGGTCAGTTTCGTTGGTTTTGAGCAACAGGGCAATTTTTGTCACCGTGACAACGCGTGTCTTGGGGATCTTCAGCCTGCAGAGCTGCGGGCAAAAAAAAACATTCAGAGACGATGGAACTCCCTTCAGAAGTCTTTGCTGTGGCACTGCATCCTACGCAGCCATTGATTGCTACAGGGTTGTTAGAAGGACATGTCTCTTGGTAATTCTCGTTTGCCAAATGGTCTAATTCCAGTTACTCTTTCGACCTTACCGGCAACATAACGGTGGAAAAGAAATGGCACACAAAACGACACAAGCTCTCATGTAGAGGACTAGAGTTCTCCCCAGACGGTGCTAACATCGTCAGTGTGGGTAAAGACGGCGTCATCAAAATTGCAGATTCTGAAACAGGAAAGGTTACAGCAAAAGATGTGGAAGCACATACGTTCGCCGGACATCGAAGAATTTCACTAATCCGTAGTGATGCGATTGATGCAGTCAAATATGTGAATGATAACATATTCGTTACAGGGGACGATATCGGAGTAGTCAAGGTACTGTCTTCGAGTGCGTTTCTAACGATCGAAGGCATGGGATACCCGAACACTTAAACCCGTTCAAACATATCCTGATACCCACTCAGATCATATAACTTCCTTCCTTCCTCTCCCACATATAAACCCTCACCAAGTCCTGTGCACTTCAGGAGATTGTACATTATCCGTATTTGACGTGCGCAAACAAGCTGCTATAGCGGCCTCGGAAGATCAAGAAGACGAATTATTATGTTCTTCATTTGCAGACGATTCAAGAAGGATATGCATAGGCACACAATCTGGTATCGTTACTCTATGGAGATCAGGAGAATGGGAAGATCATGTGGATCGCATTGCATCTGCTGAGAAATTGAGGAAGGGAGATGAAGCCGCTAGTGTGGATTGTATGGTCGCTTTGGAGAATGAGGTCCTCGTCGGAACAGCTGATGGAAAGATTCGACCTCTCCGATTTAGACCGAATCAGTATGGAAAGCTAGTGGGACAGTGTGAAGATGGTGTCACAGCTTTGGCGGTAGTACCAAATGAGGAAGGATGGATTGTGTCTGCTGCTGGAACAAAGGTGCGATTCTGGAATACCAACGATGAGGGACAAGAAGATGACGAAGAGTCCAGCGACGAAGAAGAAAAGAGGAAGAAAAAGCGGAAGAAAGGGAAAGGCGGCAAGGTAAAGCCGAGCGAAAACTCGTCTGGAGCGTTCTTCGCTGATTTATGATACCAAAGGCAGGATCTCATAAGTATTGCATACGATGTAGCGAGATAGAGATCTTGCAATAGACGTTGGCTTCTCATCAGATGAACGTGAAGAGTAACCCCTAACCCGAAAATGCAACTTTTTTGGATCTCCGCGATGGCATTTTGGAAACTGTCAACATCCCAGATGCCACCAGCTCGACATAAGCCGGACCCCCTACTGGCCGCCCCAAAACCAAAGAAAGATCCTTCTAAAGTGTCTTCTTCAACATCAGTCGATCTACTAACAGAACTCTCGCTAGCAAAGGAAAAGTTCGACAGCGATCGTCATGCCTCTTCAACAACCGCAATCGCAAGAGGCCCTCGTCCCGTAAAGGTATATATCTCTCCTCTTCTTTTGCTCTCTTTAGTTTTTGATCACGCGCTGAACTTTAGAAAACATTATGGAGTGGCCAGAATAAAGGTGTAGCAGCACGTAATGCCAAAGACCTGCAAATGGAAAAACTAGACCTCGTGTCAACCGACGACCTTGCCCGATCTGCCCGGTCTCTCGAGCGCAAAGCCGAAATCTACGAACGTCTAAAACGAACACGTGGAAAAGGTCTAACGGATACACAGAAGGAAGATGTTCTAGTTGACTTTGAGACAAAGTATTTGGATGCTGCTCTTGCTGGAGAAATTTCCGATTTGGAGGATGATGACGAGGGTGATTTAATGGAAGTTACTGATGAATTTGGACGGACTAGATTTGTGAGAAGGGAAGCTATTACTCCTGAAAGTAATTTAAAACCGTATGTTCCTCTGCTTTGTGTTTACTAATGCGTAGAACGAATATTATATACGGGGATTATATGCCGACTTTCATGCCTGATCCAGATAAAGTGTGGGAAATCAATAATCGAGAGGATAAAGTTGAAGATGTACATTACAACCCAAATTCGGAAATCAGGAGTAGAGGTGTTGGTCATTATACATTTTCAGAAGACAATGGGAAGAGAGCTGAACAAATGGCCGACCTGAATAAAGCTAGGGATGAGACTGAGGTACAGCGTGAAGCAGCTAAGAAAGCTGCGGAATTACGGAGAGCTAAGATTGAAGAGCGACGCAAGGAAATTGCTGGGAAGAAGAGAAAGAGGGAAGCTGACAAGTTTTTGAGTGGATTGGGACTGGAGATGGGAGAACATCTGTTGAAATGATGAGATACCACGGAGCATGGCAATTTTCAGCATACCATTTGAAATGCAAAAATTTTGTGCATCATAGCTGACAATATTTCCTCTGGAATAGGCAATGAATCTTAATCCAGTGGATTGCAAATAGCACTTGTCTTGTTTCCTAATGTTGCCACCCAAGGTATCCCTGTCTATCTCGAGGCTTGTTCATCCGGCCATACACCCTGCAATGAGATCAAACTTAGAAACAGCTCATACCACGCCATCAGTGTTATCCACAGGAATAGCAATCCGTCCCTTAATTTTCTCCACTAAAGGCGACTCAACTTTATGCTGCGCAGTAATTTTCGATACATCCCGTCCTCTGTCCAGACCACTGACTATTTCCCTCAAAATCGTAATATCAACATGTTTCCGTAGACCCGTATTCGTTTCAGCTTCTTCTCGTAACGCATTTGTTATCTTGCCACGATTCTGTAGAACAGTCATCATATCATCAGGCTAATGTCAACATCGCAATTGTGAATGTAACCTTGCTGGGAAATTTGGTTTCCGGGTGTGAAGTAGAAACAGCTCCTAACTTTTGTAATCTCTTTGCAAAGTTTGGGTCTAGCCCGGAAGGCATGCCTAAAAGTTGAGAAACCTGAATTGCATATTGTATACCTTGTAATCTTGCCTGAGCATCTGCTGGACGAGCAAATTGAGATGGAGGTGGAAATGGTGGTTTGGATTGTGGAGGTGCTTGAGGTGCAGCTGGAGGTCTGTTGGGAAGCGATGATGGAGAGGGGTATTTTCGTGTAGCCGCTTTTTGGGCTTTTGATGAAGCATTTCCCATTCGAAAGACCGTGCTTTGCTCTTGTCAAATCGTCGAGGAATTAAAATGCAAGCAAGTGCCTTGTTCGTAAGCTATCAAGGAGTTGACAGTGATCGTCAGCGTAATGCGATTCGGGAATTTCAACGCGGATTCAGACGAATCCACTTCTGACTATATCTCATTGAAACTAGACAACCTTGGATGGTTCATCCAAAATGGCCATCCTCCCTCATTGATCCATATATAATCACTTCTCTCGCTATGCTCTACAAAAATGCTCAAACATTGCTATAAACCAAACTTCCCATTCCCATTTTCCAGACTTCGCGCAGCAGGATTGCGCATCATCTCATCAAGCCAAATCTTACAGTCCTTCGCCTTGAAATCATTCCACACTTGATACAACCATATTATCTCCTGCGTCACCTCAGCAATAGCTTCCATATCAACACCACTCTGCGCATAAAATTCAACCAGTTTTGTATGCGACGCTCCTGAAGTAGGTTTAATCAAATTGCGTAACTGCGACGGTGTGTAAAACGCCATGTATATTGCTGTCAACGCAATAGTATGAGGAGGATATAGTAATGGTAGATCTGAAGCATAGGTATCGTTGATAATTGTCCATGCGACTACTAAGTCTGGGTGCGAGAGACCGATTAGGTTGGCTACGTGTGTTAATGTTCTGTAGGGATGGTGTGTTATCATGAATGCTGACATCTCTTCAATAACGTAGAATTCGCATTCGGCGAGCTTTGTAGTGTCTGATGATATATGTTCTGTTTTGATCAGATGAAGTGATTAGGGGGAGAGAACCTGCCCATTCTGCTCGAGCTTCTGAGACTATAGTCCGAATGTGATTTGGACATTCCTCCATTTTGCAAGCTATGTAGAGACATGTAGCTACCACCAGGTAAGGATTAGTTTCTCGTATACTGGCTCTGATATTAGAAGTCTGTGAGCGAGCAAGAATGTACTTGGAGTAGAATCGAGCAATATAGACACATGCGGTAGCTATAGCTTGTTGTCGAATCGTCTGCATCCGCCTTGCCAGTCTCTGAACCACTGAAGTCAGGAAATGTTTTTAAAGAAATTACAGTGATATAAGTATATTCGAATATGCTGGTACCGCCGAGCGCCAAGTAACTCTAGATCGGGCTTATGATTTTGTTCAAGTTGGCTTCTGGTCAGTAGCCAGTGTAACCTGCACTCGATCAGTATACTTCTTATATAAAAGCGAATACTTCTGGGACGATGCATGGAAATCTGCTGCCATTTTCAGAGAATTGCAGTGTTTTCGCTTCCTCTTTATTGGTCGTCTTCACCAGTTTGAAATTTGTCAAAGGTCGGCTAAAATCGAAAACCAAAACTAGAACAACCCAAATCGAGGACGGGGTAGGCGTGAGAGTATACTTCTCTTATAGACCGAGGCAATGCCACTTCCTTGTCTAAAGACACAGGTTTTCAGGTCCGGCGGTGGGATGCATGCGGCACCCATCGCTCCTGCTGAGGACCAGATACCGTCCGCATATAGCCAGTTTCAAGCTCACTCCGCAGATGCGAGCTGCTGCCAAAGTCAGGAACAACACGAGTCATCGCTGCTTTGGACTCAGATTGCGTAATTACATTGGAAACAATACGATTCATTGTGTTCAGTGCTAAATCACAGCCAAAATGATTTAGATGGTTCTTCGTCTTGACGAACTGGATTAATGTCTAGGATGAGGATCATTTCTTGCTCCTACTAGGAGACTCAGCATTGCCAATTGGCTCTTTCGCCTTTTCTTCTGGATTGGAATCATATATACATCATTATCCACCAGACTGTGGCTCCTACGAACTTGTAATACGGTTCCTCACAGATTCACTGCGATCCGTAGCATATACCACTCTTCCATTTGTCAATGCAGCCCACTCGACACCACAAAGTGCAGTGGATTTAGATGACCATTTTGATGCTACTGTCACTTGTCCTGTTGCTAGAAGGGCAAGTTTGGCACAGGGAAAGGCCCTATTGACGATCTGGGAGAAAGCGTTTCTTAGTGACAAGGGAGTTGCAGAGGCATATCGAGGTCAAGTTAAGAGCGGTGTGGGAGGACATTTTGGAGTTGCTTGGGGGATAGTCAGCTCACATTGCAAGATATCTAAAGGTATGGGACGGTCAAATGTCTGCTGATTGCATAGAACGATGTATGTACGTCTTTCTCCTAAATCATACAAAAGCGGTGCTGTCTGCAGCCGTGCGACTGAGTCTCATCGGTCCATATCAAGGCCAGAGTATACTAGCAGCTGCACACACTCGTCAACTCATTGCATCTCTGTTGGAAGAAGTCAAGACTTTAAGCATCGATGATGCAGGACAGACATGGGCATTATTAGATGTATACCAGGGTCGTCAAGAGATTCTCTACAGTAGAGTTTTCAATGGATAGTTATTGACTAGTAATTAAACACTAGATTACTCTTCGCCAATATCTTCATTCCATTCCTCGGGATTCTTCTTGATAAAAGCTTGCATAAGGTCGTAACAAGTTTTATCTTCTCCGACAATGACCTCCACACCTCGAGATTTCAATAATTCTTCCTCTCCGACAAAAGTCTTGTTCTCCCCGATGACACAACGAGGGATCTTGTACTGTTTATTAGTATTGTAAAGAAGCGATATTACCAATAACATAGAGCCACTGCACATGGCACAAGGACTCAAAGTAGTGTACTAAAGTCAATCAACAAACCAGGAAGAACAAACCATAGTCGCTCCCTTGTACACACTCGCAGGAAGTCGTCCGGCATTCTCAAGACAACAAGTTTCTCCATGCAAAGTAGCCGATCCCCTATAATTAACCATTATCCTAAAAGTGGATACTTTTGAATTCGGAGGTTCCTTCCCTGGGCAATCAACTTGCCATCCTTGGAGACAAGACATGCTCCAATTGGGATTCCTCCCTCGTCAAAGCCTTTCTGGGCTTCTGAGATGGCAATGTCGAGAAACTTTTGGTCTGTTGCTGAGATAGACATGGTAGGGCCCTTTTTGTGACTTCGTGAATTCGTGAACTGGAGAATCTCGGAATGCAGGGTCTCTTATCAAAGAGAGATAGCGGAACAAGCCGCGGGAAATCTTTAAAACACGGAATTTACATAAATAGTTACATCTGGTAGAGCCGTAAATTCATCTCTAAAGCCACTTTTGAAACTATGCGTAAATGAGGTAAATGCCGTGTTCCGAGTTTCCGCCAGTAGGCAGACGAGCTGATCAGATCCGATTGATTGACATGACTCCACCCATCCCTTCGCTTTGTGGCCAGAACCATTGTGAGCGAGAATGTCGTCAGTTTAATCCAAGATCGTTCCAAATGGGCTACGGTAATCAGGATTACGAGACACCTCGTGCCTTTTCATTGCGGATACATCAACAAGGATGGTGGTTAGTCTGACGATAATTGTGCATCATACCCACTTTCAAGGACAGGTCCAGGAATGCCGCTCAATAGAGATGGAACAGGGAATTGTGGTGGCCGCGTTGAAACATGGGATCCATTCTTAGCTAAACTCAAACAAAGGTACTGAGACGCTATCACAATTCTACTTCAAGGCTTTCTTGAAGCATCTGGAAAGAGTTTTGCTGAAGGGAGTACAAGAGCATCCGAATTCAGATTGTTCGGCATCTGATTTATTACCCAAGAAATGACATAGTTCATCTTATTCTCATATGTCCCGGACCAACTTTAACTTCGAAGTAAGTGGCTTTTTCGTCATCTGACAGGCTAATCAAAGAGATGCCAGAGCCAGTGAAAGTGCATTGGCATATTGTTCTCCCATAAGCTATTGCAAGTTTCATTTATCGCCTCAAGGACACTATCGTTCGCGGGCCTCAAAGATTATGGGGAAATGCACCGGAAATTCAGAGGCATAGAATCTCATCAAATCTGGGACCCAGAATCATTTTCTTATACCGAGTTCTGCGGACCATTATCGTTCGACTTCAAGGGAGAAACAGCTGGGGAGCCAGAAATGCAAATCCAAAATTGGGTGTCATGATGAGAGGGAGATGAATGTAGTTCACTGGCTTCAGATGGGGATAACTCGTTGAGCCGTTCTTCTTGGCTTTATTTTAGGACCAATTATGACGCCACTGCATTGCGGTACCGGTGCGCAAAACCACATAAACGAGTTTCGCTAGTGTTGCCTAGCAGAATGTATTCATTGGTCCATATAGAAGCATCACATATATAGCGTGGCAGTAGAATCCGGATAGGCATATTATCTCAGAACCTCCCACCATAATCTTTTCAAGTGGCAGACGGTAGTACATATTGCGGGAACAAAGGGGCTGGCCACTCGATTATGCATGCACGGACAACGCCTCACCAAAAATAAAGTTTGCTCCACTTACCGCTTGTGGAACCGTTAACCCGAGTGCCCAACCCAATCACACGCCTCAAGGCGGTGCAGTCCCTTAGCGATCCCGGACATGAAACTCCCCAAGAACTATAAAAACTCACATGAGCACAATGGACAAAAGCCCGATTTGCATATATAAGCGACACTCCCATCCAGTTTTCTTCCCCTTTTTTCTAGTATCGACGAAATGCCAGCGTTGAATGTTAATCTGTCTACTGGTGCCATAACAGCGATTTTTATCATCTTGGCGGTTTTTACTGCTGTTTCGCTGGGTGCGATAGTCTGGTATTATCGTATTCATAAGCCTCGTCGAGAAGCGAAACGGAAATTGCAGAAATTTGGACCGTATACGGGTGTTCATAAACCGTATTCTTACCGGCATTATGAGAATGCGAGTTATGACAGAGTCGTGACTCCTGAGCCATCACAGACGAGACTTCAAGTTCCTGTTGTCGATAGAGGGTTGACGAGAACACCTATGGACAATGGCGCCGCATACGTTAGAGTTGAGGTATCCCCTCGCCGCTTCCTGACTGACTTTGTACAGTCGCGAGACAGGAACAGAATATAATGCAACGAAAGCGAAACGATATAATAAGTGGGATGAATTTGCGTAACTTGATATCTGGAATAGCATAGAAGAATGGCTGCATCGTACAATGTGCTCTAGGATATAAGGAGGACTCATAAATGAACGCATCATCGATGTATAACATTCGGTCAACCCAGACTCCTGGATATGATACGCATCTCAACCCACTTATGTGAGTCGCAGTTCCATTCCTAGGCGCATCTCCAACGCACCTGTATAACTCTCTACCCAACGTTCTATCCAACCTCCACATCTCATCCCAATCTAGAATCTCGCTCTAATCCCACGACATCTGAAACTCCTCAATCACGGCGCAACAATCCTTTTAACAAACTCCTCATCAACATCCCGCAATAAAACGTGAAAATGCTCTAGTCCAGGAACACTCTGAATACTCCCCCAATTTAAAAACCACAGTATCTTCTCCTCCTGTATCCCTCCAAAATGCGTCTCCACAAACTCTTGATAAACTTTCATTCTCCTCTCCTTTTCTATTTCAACAGGAAACCGAACTGCCGACCAAACTACCAGATGTGTAATATCTTTTGTCAACGCATAAGGATGATCATTCAACCGAATCTGCCAATCACCTACCATTATCATCATCTTTGGGAACGGGGACTACGTGGATCAGTATATGGAAACTGAGAATGTGGTGTTGGTGGATCAGACCAATGTAATCTTTCCAACAACACAAACTTTTCTACACTTTCATACGATTTCAGGATTTCGGCTTTGAAGGACATGTATTTGGCTAAATCAGAAGGCCATCGACGGAATTTATTCACTTGTCCCGAAGCAATTATGGCCTTGCAATCGTCCCAGGTGAACGGCTGTGGGTAAGTTAGGAAGGTGGTGTTGAAGATGAGGTGAATACCTGGAATTGATCATCTGTAAGGGCAAGTTGAGCTGCATCTTTCTCGATTAATGGCTCTGGGGTGTTATTTGAAGGCATTGGGGTTCTGATGGAGGATACCACGTCGTCCTAGTCTTGCGGTTACACGGTGCTGTACGACCTCAACGCCAGGTTAGCCGTGTCATTTGCAAATTTATTGGCCGCTGTA
>Ga0335072_10006592_pt1 | contig 16962 bp, 17 predicted proteins | sample Lox_Sample_21_FD_206725 | JGI IMG/M metagenome (GOLD analysis project Ga0335072, IMG submission 206725) | Soil microbial communities from Loxahatchee National Wildlife Refuge, Florida, United States - Lox_Sample_2.1 | ecosystem: Environmental > Terrestrial > Soil > Wetlands | place: USA...
CCCTTCTGCCTGCCTTCCAGCGCTCGCCGGTACAGCTGCTCGGCCTCGTCGTACTTGCCCTGATCCCGCAGCACGATCGCGAGGTTGTTCACGCTCGCCAGCGTGTCCGGGTGCCGCTCGCCGAGCTCCTTCTGGCTGCCTTCCAGCGCTCGCCGGTGCAGCTGCTCGGCCTCGTCGTGCTTGCCTAGTGCCGTGTGCATGTACCGCGCAGCGCCATTGAGCACCCGGCCCCTTTCCTTCACTGACTCATCATTGAACAGCTCGCTTTCATACAATGATTCAACATGTGGAAGTAGCTGCTGGCACTTTGCCCAGGTCTCAAAATCTGCTGAAGGGAATTCTCTTGCTATGAGTCTTAGAAATTCCCGGCTCCATCGTTTAGAATCGCTGAAAGTGGACAACCAGACTCGCGTGCAGAACTGCACTAAAGCGTGCATCTCACACACACCACTGTCCGCCATCGATGTTATAAGAGAGTATGACTGCAATATATCAAGGTCTTCGTCAAACGCGATATCAGCACCGTCTTCATCGCCCGTCTTCGCCACGCTCCTGCTGTGACTTCGAAGGATCCACTCCGGAATTCCTTGCGGATTGAAAAAGCTCATGAGAGATAGTAGGTCTGCCGCCGAGCGCCTCTGTTCGCGGATGCGCTCAAACGACATTTGCCACGCCAACACCACTGAATTCGATACGTTCTCATCTCGCCGAAGATCTCCCGAATCCCAGTTAAGGAGGCTTTCTCTTCTCTTGTCGTTCCTTCGAAACTCATATAGATAGCCGGATGCCGTCAGTCGACCTCGCCGGTTGATGAATGCTACCGCTTGAGTGATTGCAAGAGGTATATAGTCGAGGGCCCGGACAAGATCCGCGACACCTTCTTCGTTTGGCCCGCTCTGTAGCTTGTTCTGGAAGAGTTGAATAGCCTGGCTCTCGTCCATTGCACGAACTTCCTTGATGTTGTTATGACCTCCTGCCAGCCTGGCTGCTGCATCTTTGCTTCGAGACGTGATTAGGATCGATCCGTTACGGCTTTGAGGGAGGTAAGCCGCGAGCGGTGCTGATGCTGTCGCCAAGGATTCATCCGTCGTGCGTGTTCGCGCCGGATGGAAGACGTCGATGTCGTCTGCATTATCCAGGATTATTATCCACCTTCCATTTGTCTCGTCGCACAGCCAGTTGCTGACCAGCTGTAAAACGTCAACTTTTGCATCGTTTCGCCCAGGAAGCTCGAGCCTGTCTGCGAGGCGTCTGTAGGCATCTTCGAATCGGGCCTTGGTGCTGGCGTGCACCCAGAAGACGAAGGTTTGCGGTGACGCATCGCGGACGTCGTGGGAGTATCGGATGGCTATTTGCGATTTCCTTTGTCACTTTAGAAGTCTGGCACCTGGAGAGCAAGGGACGTTGACATACCCTACGCCGCCAAGACCAACCAGTGCAGCGCGAGTGCCTGGTCCTGCGCACTTGTCGCGGATCCACGCTAAGATCTCGGGGCGATCGACAAAGTCATGGTCTGGCGCGAACGGAACGGTGGAGAAGGGTTTGGGTTGGGTGTCCCTCAATTCCTTGTCCTTCGACTCCTTGTCCTTCGACTCTTTATCCTTCGGCGCTTCGTCGATCTCGTTCCTAAGCCGATTCACTGCATTTTCTCTTCCCTCGCCGTATATAATTGGCATAAAGATACCAAAAATGCCTAGAAGAGAATACGCCCAGTCTTCTTCGCGTGTTGTCTTACGATTCTCTGCCCAGTCAAATTTCTGTTTAGCGCTGAAGTGAGACAATGGTGACCCTCGAAGTGCTGAAATAGGGATCCCTGTTATTTCGTAGATCTGTTGCTCAAGAGACTGTCTATTACCGAGTCGTTCGCCGTCCCTAGAGAAGAACTCAACCGAACAAGGAGCGAGCAGCTCTTGAAGGGTCCAGCCTCGAGTGAACCATTCACTTGCCCGGAAGGCTTGTTCCCATGAATCCTGCGAGTTCTTAAGCCTTCTTTTTCTCTTCCTTTTAGAGACGTCAGACAGGTAAACATAGCACTTCTCAGCGCGATAGTACCAGCGAAACATGGAGTTGAGTGACTCCGTGAGCTCTGAACTATCCGACTTCTTAATACAACAACTGTCTACCCAGAAATATCGTAAACCATCCTTAGCCGCTTGCTCACTACAGAATTCGATCTTCTTATATCCAGCCTTGCCTTGGGCCGAACCTTTATCTATACCTTTGTCCATGTCTTCAAAAGTGACCTCCTCTTCATCATTTTCCCATCTGTGCGAGAGAATAGCATATTGAGGGATCGCGTTGTCGAGGAGGTTTTGGGTTAAGCGGAAGTCTCCGTTTGGTAAGATTTCTAAGAGGCGCATTGTTAGGACAATTTAAGTCGTGAGGCCACAGAGGGCAGTCCGTTAAAGGCGGTGCGGACTCTATTACGACCGCGACGCCAAGTAGTACGTAAATTCCTTCTACGCTAGCAAATGGCCGTAGGATCGCGCGGCGAGTTCGGCAAGAGGTGAGAGTATCTAGAAGGCCTTCGTCTCCTGCTCGGATGTCATTTGAGCGGACGAGGCTGAAAGTTTTGCGCTGAAGCTGAATAAACTTGACCCAGACGAAGGCTGCCACTCTGCTACGGCCGCGTCTGTACGGTACAACTAAAGATTATAAGAGCTGCGGGCTAGCTTGTATCAGCAAATTAGTCGATGTACCTGCTCTCATAAAGGTTCTGTTGTAGAGCTGAAGCCATTCGAGTTGAGGTGCTTAGTCATCGGGCGCTGCCGCGGTACGGAGTAACTAACTATTGTAACTAACTACGTTAAGTTACTCCGAACTCCATACGTTACGGTACCGATCCGCCCACCACGTCATATAAAAAAGAGTCGCCGCGGCCGCCACAAAGATAACGATGACATCTCAGCGTCAAAGCGAAGCTCTAAGGCTTGGATAAGATCCTTTTATTAGTATTGGGTGTGATGAGAGCTCGGTGGTGGAGCTGTAGTGGAGGAGTCCTGCCATGCCATGAAATGAGGCTCTCCGCAAATTAGGCGTAGAGGCGACAATGAGATTGAAATTTTCGCGGTAGACAACACCAGAAAGCTCAGGAATGGTCACAGCAGATGGCTTGCACAAGACTATGAAAAAGTTGACTCTGTGAGGGCGTCTAACTTTTCTTCAAGCCAAAGTAGCCTTGATTTTTCTCGCTACGGGATGTTTCTCGCGATACCGGGGGGGATCTTAGAATACATTGCAATATCATATGTATGGGGAGATCCCATCGGCACGCGAGAGATCACTGTTAACAACGAAACTCTCAATGTCACCGTGAACCTCGAGTTGGCATTACGACATATCAGGTTGAATTGGGACAACATTACCAAAGCCAGCTTCTTCCCTAACCGCCTGGACTCAGGATATGGCCCGCTGTGGGTTGACGCAATCTGTATCGACCAAAGCAACATTGACGAACGGTCACAACAAGTGGAGATGATGCGAGAAATATATTCCGGTGCTCACCTTGTTCTTTCGTGGTTGGGAACGTCAACACCTCAATTGTCTCTGGCCGTCAGCACGCTTCGCCTTATCGAAGCGAACGTTGACGCTAGTTCGGATGACCCAGACTGGTCGTGGGCGAAACAGTACCCACAAGTCTGGGAACGTGTTGGACAGAAGCCGAATGAGCTTTGGACTGCCATTCAAGCCCTCTTTTCGTTACCGTACTGGACCCGCATTTGGATCATACAGGAGATCGTCCTTAGCAGCAGAGCATTATTCTTGATTGGAAATGAGCTGCTTCAATTCGAGACCTATAAGTCATTTATCAATTCCCTCAGGGTTTTCTCGAAACCTGGCACAGCGAATACTACAGAATCTTGGTTTGATGATTTACTTCACAACGGAATTCTCGCCACATTTCCGACGATGACAATTGCCATATTGCCTCCTCTTAATACAGGTTTCAAGATCGGACAACTGTTACCGCTCCCTCGTCTCTTGGCTCGTTTCAAGGAGGGATATGCTGCAAGTGATCCACGCGACTTGATATTTGCAGTACTCGGCATTTCCAAATTCGGTATCAAACCGGACTACACCAAAACCGTCCTTGAGATTTACACACTCGTTGCACTCAATTGGGTCAACATCAAATTTGAGCCGTGTTTGGACTTTCTTCTGTGCTCCGGTTATGGCCAAAACACCAGAGACACATCTTGGCCCAGTTGGGTGCCAGACTGGCGGGCAATGCAAAATAGGGACTTCCTGACCTGTCCCTGGATAGTGCTCAGGGGCGATGTGCAACATTCTGCAGACCTAGGCCTACCTGCTGAAAGTCCTAAACTGGAAGTCTCTCCAATTTTATGTGTTGCTGGTGTTCTTACCGACTTCGTAGTTAGTTTAGAGGATCCGGTCGACAAAGTAGTGACTATTGAGGACGCATTCACATACGCCTTGCGTTTCATCGTGAATAGCACTCGACCGACTGGACCTAGCGAACCATGCTTGACAGGCTTGCTGGGATGCCTGACCTGGGATTCAGTATTCGAAAATGAGAATGAGAAAAGGAATTTCTCGACAACGTTTCTATATGCTATGCGCGACTTCATTGTCGAGAATGATGTTCAAGATATACCTCCGTGGCTACAAGAGACACTTGGGAAGCTTAAGCCCACAAAAGACTGGACATCAACCGCCATACGGCGTTTGATCAAAAAGGAACCATTTCTCCAACGAATATGCCACACTGCAGGTGGCCGTATCGCTGCAGTATCTCCAAAAGCTGGAATTCAAGACTATATTGCTGTAATACCAGGCTGCTCGTGCCCAGTCCTTCTACGCAAAGTTAGAGACCACTTCATCCACCTCGGACCCTGTTTCGTTGATGGTCTGATGAATGGAGAAGTGGCGGAGATGCTAGAAGCAGGAAAAGTTAAAATGGAAGATATAGAGATTCGGTAGGTCTGGCACTGTACCAGAGCCCAAGGATAACAGGATGAGCAACCGGGGCAGTGCTCCGGTTGCCAGAGGAGCCTTGAGGAATGAAGGGAAGACTTGTTATCGTAGCGCAAACCTCGCGGCACTCACGGAGAGATTGCCGCACCTAGGAAGAGATGTGAGGAGGAAGGAGAGTTCCACAGATACGTGTTACAATTTATCTTCACAGGATGCGAAAGTAGGTAATTTAATTTACGCTATAATTAAACAGACCAGAACTGACAGAGTTGTGGCAGGGCAAGACCTGCGAATCATTACGGGCAATCAGGGCGGCAATGCTACAAAAAGCTCCAATGACAATATCTGGAAGTAATTAGACTTGATTAATCGGCCGCCATGAAAACATTTCATCATGAAATGCTAGCGCGCGCTGTTTGAGGCAGGCTTGTGCGATCTTCCGTGGCCTGTTCCCACCGGCTCGGCAGCTGCGCCGAGATCGCACATGTCTTGAAAGATAAAGTAACTAACTACTCGTTCAAAGTCAATAGTACTTGCGGAAAAGAGAGAGATACTCTTATTATCTCCCAAATTACCAACTAGTTATAGTTAGTTAGTTAGTATAGCACTCAGCGTAAATAGATACCTACAAGGAATATTTGAAGAAGCTGAAAGGTATGTAGGTGAGAAGTCCTATACAAATCTAATATCGAGTTCTTGGGTTGACATTTCCAGTTCGTTGAAATGTATATGTCGAACTACGATGCTCTAGGGACCCTAAAGATGGTTATGCTGCTGCCGCAAACACAAATGCAAGCTAAGGGTTTACTTTTATAGCCATCACAGATTAAAAAACGACCTAAAATTTCCAACTATTCTACGAAGATATGTCCTTAAGAATATTTTCGTGCCTCTGTTTTAGCATCTTTAATACTTCCTTCAAGTTCTCCTGCTGCTGTTGAAGCTCATGTGAGTCCTCGTTGGCACTCTCCGTTCCATCCGATTCCCCTAGTGCTATGCCTAGGTCAGACCGAACGGCGGGCAGGATTTCTAGTACTTTCGTTTTGAGTGCATTCAAGATCCTGTCTGCTTGCTTTTCTACATCGGTCTGGATGTTGATTGAGATATTCGGAAATAGAGTTCCATTCTCAATGCGGCCCTGTACCGTGGACTTCTGGCGCGCAGACATTCCCGGGCCTACATCAGGAGTTAGTCGCAAATATTCTTGATCGTAGCGCCTATACTGGCGTAGTTTGGTGTGTTAATCATGGTCTGACCTGATTCGAGGCATGCAGAACGATAACTTGGAGTCATTTCGCGAACAATGTATGAGATGGCGTTGCCCTCGGACGCTTTCCTACGGATGGTCCTGCACATGTTTGTGAGAGATGTGGTGGCTTTCCACTTGGGCATGGCTTGCAAACCTGAGTTCTCGAGAGAAGTCGTCTTGATATTGCGCGTGCTGATGCTTGAGAACTTCAATCTGTAGATCAATGCTGTTTTCGATTGTTGGTGGGACCGCGAGTCCTGCCTCAAGGTCAGCGAGTGACAACTCCTACACCGAGGCGCAGATAGGATTGGGGTATTTTAGTACTCTTAAGGAAGACTTTGAACCCATCTAATTCCGACTCCAGCTTGTGGAGGAGTTCTTCAAAAATTTCTGCCATCTCTTCCTCCACAACCTCCCACTGGAAGTCCAATTCTGAACGCATTTTCCAAATAAGCTCTTGATTCCAGTTCACTGCGCCACGTTTCGCTGTGTAGTGGTCACCATTGTTAAGGCACCATGCGTTGTATTGCGCTGTGTTATTTATCAATGACTGGCCTGCAAAGTGGTTAATGACCTACTCCAATGCCACTGTGGAGTCGTCAGTACTTGTTCGTCAGGAGCCTAGCATTGTCTTACCGAAAACCATGAGGAACCTTTCTGCTCTGCTGCTTGTTCCCAATATCTGTTTCGGTTTTCTCCAAGTACAAATGTTAGAGATATAATTTCAGCAAAACTACCCGGAATTTCCTACCGGACAGCTTCAGAATTTGATCCTTGAAGCACGTGGTAAGTGACTCTTTGGCGGAATCGAAGAGATCGGAGATCTTCATCATATACTTAGTGATGGCGCGTAATTCACTGCAAGAAGACCTACATTCACTTCCAATTCGTACAAAGCATCAGTGGTTTCTTCGGAGGAGGACTGAGCAACGTTACTTTGATTCTCTTGAAAACCATCCACCCAAATTTCCATGGAATTGAGAAGTACTCCAAGACGAGATTTGAGAAAGTGTTGCGCCTCCAGGAGTTGTTTTTGCGCAGTGACCGAGTAGCAGAACGATCGCAGACTTGGAATTCCACTTGCCGCTATCATGTCGATATCGCCTTTTCTAGTATACTTCTCGTACGTTGTATTTGAAATGCAGAAGACCTCCAAAGAATTCCCCGGGACTTTGGCGGCATATGCAGTTCGCAAGCATTCCTTTACCATTTCATTCCGTGCTTCCACAAAGAGGAATTGCCGTCTATGTCCATGTTAGTTATGTCTAGTGTACCCAAAGAGAATGGCCTCTTACTTGCGCTGGAGTCGCTTCTTCAATTTGCGATCCTTGGATTCCTTTGCGTCTTGGATCTGAAGATCTAGTTTATCGATGACATCCGGCTCGATACGTTTGCCAGCGCCGCAGAACTCCAGCCTCGCCTTTTCTTCATCAATCTCCTAAGAGCTGGTTAGGGAGAACACTAATCTTTTAACATCCTAGCTCACTTCAGTGCGAGTACATATGACTGCAACATTCAGAAAACGTCCCGCATTGGTTTCCCACTCCAGAGGAACGTGTCTGGACAAGACTTGATATAGAGAGGACTTCAGTGATTGATCGGTGATGGCTCTTGATATCTTCGCCACGATGAAGATATAATCACACCGTAGAAGATAGTCTTGGGTGGTTCTAACTCGCGCGAGATTAGTGTCTTGAAGACCTAGAATGTTTTTTAGCCCCTGGAACCAAAAATTATTTCGTGTTCGGAATACCAGGTAAATCAGCCAGAACAATGCCTGTCTTGAGCACTTGTGAGCTCAAATAGACCCTATAAGCTAGTACTTAGCTATTTGTTGGCTCTGAGACCTTAGACAGTTGTTATAATACCGGATAATTTTCGTGAAAGGCCATAAACGGTCCTTCATGAAAGCTGCCGTCTTCGTGCAGCATTCAGCAGCTGTTTGAGCCGTCGACTTCCAGAGTCCAGATGCATCGCTTTCATCATCACCGTTTGGCCACTCAAGATCCTCAGTCCATTGGATAAGCTGGTCTACTATCCGTTTCGAAGCTCCCTCTGCCTGGTCCTGCAGAAACTCGGGTTTGAAATCACGCCGGTGCTTGAAAGCTGCCTCTAATGTGGCCCAGGCTAGGGTGGACTCTCGTTCGTATTTGGTGTACTCTGCTGCGGAAATTTCTTCCCTTTCGACTCCAGGTAAATAGAGCTTGCGGTAGTTCCATACGAGCTCTTTAATGAGTTCCTGCACCTCATTTCGTGACAGGTGCTCGACTTCCACAGTTATAGGCGCTTTGTGCTCGGGAGTTTTCCAACAATACTCGGTAACGACAGAAGTACAAGCAGAACCCAGATCGCTCTGCTCGAGGTGTTAGGCAGGCAGGCATTTATTTGACTTTGGCAACGTAGCCACTGACCGTCTGAGCGATTCCGGGATAGTGTAAAAGGGAGTTGACGAGGCTGCTCTTGCCTGAAAATGGTCAATGCTTACGGTCTACTTTTGGAGTGACGACATTACCTTCACCGGAGTCGCCCAGAATGGCGATAGTCTTGGTCTGAGAGTTCCTGTACTTGATTAAACTCTCAGCCAAATTTTTGAGGCCTTGAGCTGTTGAATCCGGCTGCATCTCACACAAGGCTTGGTGAGCTTCCTTAGCTAGTTCCATACCACTCTTCAGGGACTTTTGGAATTTCGTGGTATAAAAAGGTTCATCTGGCCCACGCTCATCTCTCACGTCGTAGGGATTCAGCTGAGTATAACTAGAAAGAGGTGACACCGTCAATGATATCTGTGGTTGTAATCTTGAGGAATGATCTTGTTGCTTCCGCGAACCTGTGAGAGCAGGTGGCGAGAATCCCGCACTGAACAATGACGGATCACCTTCTGATATTGGGTCATCTTGCTTCGGTTGCCGTTTTTCTTTGCTCTCGCTCGAATCTGGTGTTTTACCTTCTTGAAATACAGCACTCTGCTGTGGGGTTGACGGTTTCCGAAAAATCATCGGTGGCTGAGGAGATGCATTGTGAAGGCTGCGAAATGTGAAGGCAGTTGAATCATTTTTAGCGCCACCAAACACGAACTTGGAATTGGGGCTGGTCGAGGAAGGAACGTTCAAGAAGGGAGAGCTCCGAGGGTCTAGATAGAGATTGGCAGCCCGTTCTTGCGGAGATGAGGTTGGGTCACGAAGTTCAGCATCCGGTCTCGGCCGAATAGGGAGAGGACTGGTCTTGGAGTCGTGAACCGCTGGCGAATCCGTAAAGGAATCAGATGGTACCATTTTGCACGAGTCAGTGGGAACAGAAAACAGCTGGGCAAGAGCAAACGTAGGCAGGCTTGGGGATTAATGTATCCCTCGATCCCCTCATTTGAGTGTTGGAGCAAGGCTACCTCGCCGCAATTTTCAACCAATCACGGCACGTGTGATATTCTGACACTCTGTGAGCGTTTGATGTATTATCGATGAAGTGGCAGGACCAAACTTAGAAGCAGCAAGTGCTTCTTTCGACGCAGTCCTGCGTATTAAAGCCACAGCGCTATTGTCACGATACTTATGAGGAATTGCCGCTCTTCTTTGCGACGCAAAGGTATTGGAGAGCATGACTGCTCAGTGGATCAATACCTGATGGACATTTTGCTGTGTTTTTCGGCACACCTTGAGAAGTTTACAATGACGTAGTACCACGTGTAGAAATGGCTGTTGCGCTGTCAAGGCATCGTATTGTCCTATAGTGATGAAAGCGAAGGGGAGTTTGAGCGCAGCTGGGTGACTAATTTTCATAAGATAAGGTAAATTTGCGAGACACTAGGCAGTCTCGATAGCCGGGGGTCTATATTTATGTGTAGCGTACCGAGCAACTATTAATTATTTACCTTGTCTTGTCCCTAATATAGAGAATGCCGCGGCGTGGTTATAGGGAAGCAGTGGTTTAGCATTGCGTTGGGAGTCTAGATGCTAGGGGAGGTCGGCGCAGTCGAAGCCGCCTAAAGCGGCGGCAAAACCGCCGGATCCGGCGGTCAGGACTTCGACACTAGCTTTATTGTATTATTTCAAGGTGAATGACAGCATCCGCACAGGGCAGAATACAAGCACTACTCCATCGATGATGGCGCAATGAATACAACACTAGCTAGGTCGCACTGCTCTAATTGTGCACCAAATAATCCCTATGCAGCGATCGGAATTAAGCTTCGGTGTTTTGGATGATGCTTGGAGTTGCACCGAACTCCGACCAATTCGTCCGAGATCACCGTTGCGAACAGACCATTCACGAACTAAACGGAGCTATTCAGCTCGTGTGGGTGCCTGTTGTGCATTAAGTCCGGTTCAAATACCATTGGATTTCACCTGAACCTCTGATTTCGTATCTAGTTGCTCTCATGCCCATGCGCTCCTTTCTACGGAGCTTCTTTCGAAGGCCAACGCGCTTTACACACACTTTGAACCACCTTAGATACTTTCAACATCACTCACCGAAGATGTCTGCAGCTACCGCTGCCGTGCTGTACGCATCCGTGATATCGACTTCAACTGCCACCAATGCGGTACCTGAAGATGTAAAGGACAAGCAGCATCACCGGAAGGAAGGGAAAGGATTCATGAATCCGTGGGAGTCTTTCCTAGACCGAAGTTTTTTCAAAATACTCTCTGCGATGCTGAGGTACGTGGAAGTCAATTGAGTAGTCTTGAGATCAATACTAAAGAATTGAACAAGACGGCGCTTCAACGGCAAGGCGAACAGTCCCGACACTACTCCTCCAACTGTTCCCGTCCATCCTCCAAAGTTCCTGCCGACTCGCGAGACGCCTACTCTGCGCGCGACATGGCTCGGCCACGCCTGCTTCCTCGTCGAGTTTCCCTCCGGTCTGCGCGTCCTCTTCGATCCCGTCTTCACAAACCGATGCTCTCCCTACCCGTGGTTCGGACCGTCGCGGTACACCCCCGCGCCCTGCAACATCGAAGAGATCCCGTTCATCGACGCCGTTGTTATCTCCCACAACCACTATGACCACCTGAGCCTCCCGACGGTGCTCAAGATCAAGGAGAAGCATCCGAACGTGCAGTTCTTTGCGCCGCTGGGCAACCAGAAGTGGTTCAACGACGCCGGCATTCACAATGCGACGGAGTTGGATTGGTGGGACACGCGGGAGCTGCGGCTATCGAAGATTCGGCCGGATGGGCAGAAAAAGATCGTTGAGGACGGATCCAGTGCCGCGGAGAGCGAGGACGATATCGTGGCGACGATTGGCTGTTTGCCATGCCAGCACATGTCGGCGCGGACGGCGTGGGACAAGGCTCACACGCTGTGGGCGAGCTGGAGTATCGAGAGCGGTGGAAAGAAGGTGTGGTTCGGGGGGTAAGCCATTCTCCTATAATCTATCTGTTCTGAAGTTGCCAATGCACAAGTTAACGATCAATTGCAGAGATACCGGCTATCGCACTGTTCCAGAACTGCCGGACGCCGAAGATGACTACAGCACCCAGTACGAAAACCTACCAAGGTGTCCAGCCTTTAAGCAGATCGGAGAATTGAGGGGACCATTCGATCTGGGTATGATTCCGATCGGCGCGTACCGGCCAAGATTTATCATGAGCCCGATGCATGCGAATCCATTTGACAGCGTGAATATATTTGCCGAAACTAAGTGCAAGCGTGCCATTGGTATGCATTGGGGAACGTGGGTGCTAACAGAAGAAGACGTGCTTGAGCCTCCGAGGTTGCTGAAGGAAGCCCTCAAGAAACATGATATTCTGGAGACTGGCGTCTTTGACGTTTGTGACATTGGAGAGAGTAGAGAGTTCTAATGATCTTAGGATAACCATTAGACTACATCTACGGTTCGCTTGTACTGTTACATCTCAACGCGCTCGATGGGATGTAAGAGTCACTGCTTGTAAGAATAAGGTATGGGAGTCTCGGGTTTCAAGACAGTTTTGCCCGGTACTCTGGCTACTACGTAGTACTTTGTCGCTTTTGATTCACAGTAGAACAGAATCTCATTCCTCTCATGGACGACTATCTTCCACGCAAAGATTCTAAAATCTCGCGAAGAGAACCGCCATAGCGCATATCGCAGAAACAGCGCTACACAACCTGAATCTAGCAAGTGTTGGACCAGCCTTGGCCGCGGACGTTGCACTTCCAGATGCCATTGCCGACATAGTGCCACTGAAGATGACTGAATTGACTACAGTCGCAGTCGTCACCGTACCGTTTGCAGTAATTGTATCCGTTAACAACGAATCAGATGCGATCATTGTAGTGGAAGTAGAGGGAGCTGTGGCCGAAGCGGTTATGGAAGTGCCTGTGGCATTGATCTGAGCAGCCGTAGCAATTTCATTGGAGCAGAGAGCGACTCCGGCTGAGGACGCAGCGACTTGATCTGATGGACTACAATCGGTTTGAATGGCACTTGAAATCGAAGATATGATGCTCGGGTTCTCGCAGATGCAGGTAATGTTAGTCTCCTGGCATCCGGACCCTTGAATTGCCGCTGCAAAGTCATTCAGCTGCATTTCATGTTAGAATTTAATCTTTGACGATTCTTCAAGTGGATGTACATACAGCACAGGCTGGAATGGCATTGATCTGAGCTGAAACCATCGCCGTAGACACAACGCAGAATGGAGGCAGAAGAGAATTGAGGCGCATTTTAACTTCGTCTCTAAGGGGGTCTTGGACGTGTTATCAAAAAGGTGGTTCGCGATTATGACGTTGAATCTTTCCAAGATACATTCATATCTCCACGTAGAGATGGAGTGGTTGATTGAGAGGTACCCGCGTTCATGTTGTGAATCCTGTTACATTCCTATGCCTCCTAGTATGGATAGGCATATAAATGTTCCGCTTCCGTATGCTCCCTTAAACTAAGTATTCGTCGGGACCAACTACGGCCTTTCATTCCTTGAATGTGGCAATGAGATATCGGTTTTGCCCGTGTATACGGGGTCGCTTTAGGCCAAGGTGTAGATGTGGAGCCTGTCCAACGAAATTAGCAACGCATGTCGGTGAATTGTCAGTTACTATTGAACGAGTGTACTCACCAGTCTTCAAGGTCTTTCGATTCCTCGATCATGTCAGCTGCTTTCGCAGCTTGTCGAATTCCTGAAACATGACCTAGAAGCCGCAAACAGCTAATAACGTATGCCTTAGCTTCAGGTGGAACTACCGGACTGTCTCCTACTGCAGAGAGAGGCCATATGACGAACCGCGATGATGGTGAAGGCGAAGTCGATAGTAAATCGGTAAATTGAGGAATGCTCGCCAGTATATCGAAAATCATTTGATGGGAAACCTCCTTTGCGGCATGCTGCTGGATCTCAGCTCTGCTTCTGGCAACTTCATCTATCGCTGGGTCTGGTTCGGCCCTTGAGATTATCTTTGAATGAGTATATATCCAACCATTCGTGAATAATCTAATCATCCGCACAGCGTTCCAATGAAGGGCAATACGAATATTGGGGTACCTATGCGCAACTCCACGGAATGTCCATGTCGGTGCCTTGCTAGGTTCGAGGACTTCGTAGCGGTACTCGGGAGGGAAGTTCTCTATCAGCAAGATAGATTGCCTATCTATCTCTAAGCATGTCTCAACGATCTTGGCATGACTTGGAGAGGACTTGCTCTCCATGTCGGCTCGAAGATTCGTAAATGCATCCGTAAGGGCTGCCAATCCCAGAACAGGATTACTAAGATCCATATAGGTATGAGCTTCGTCTTCAATAGACTTAAACTCCCGAGGAACACGCCTTTTCTGTTGCGCACTGCTAATGCGTATGTAATTGGCAACTTGAAGGAAGAGTCGGTGTCCCAAAGGTGTTTCGAATTGCTGTTTCCCACGAAGTCGAATGAGTGCAGCGGCCCCTTGGGTATGAACAGTCCATTGGTCCGGAGAGTGTCTCCCTTCGAAAGCAAGAGTCTCAAAAAGCCCTAGCAGCAAGATTGATATCAAGGTGTTATCCAAAATCGCGCTTTCAGGTGATCTAAGAGCAGTATTGGTCAAGGCCAGAGCATCGGCATACTGTCTCCTCGCTCCGTTCATTAGTTGGCTATCATTCATGTCCATAGCTAGACTAGCTGTTGCTACGCATTTGGTGGTAACAGCTAAAGGACTGTGTTCGGAGGTCCGCAAGTACAGAGGAGGTAGGTAATCGAAGTTGCTACCTTCCAAATAGGATGTCAGGAAGAAGTTGATCGCCGAAAAAGAGACATCAGGGGTCGGCGCGACGGTCATCGTGCACAATTCAGGGAAATGATGGCAAGAAACGTCGGGCAGGCTGTTGAATGAGGTCCCTTTCAAAGCCATCAGGGATTGCTCATCTTGGTGCTTCACTCCCCGTACATTATGCTCAGGTTCCTGAGAGGTTGGGCGAGAAGCCTTCTTTTTGTTGACTTTGCGTGACACATCTTCGGTCTCATCATGGAAGTATAGGTCCAGCAAATTTCGATAACCAGGGCAGGCAATCTGGATATTGGAACATTGAGTACATCCTGGTCGCTTGCGATCACACTAACGAGTCCATAAGTCAATCCTTCATGTCTTGCCTTGTTAGTCCGTCTTGCGCTTACCTTGATCCGTCGCTGGCGGCACGATTTGCAGGCGGCAGACGGCTTTCCTCGATACACCATTGTGACAATCAATTGATAGGATGGATATTATGCCGGCTCACCGAGATATGTGGCTGAAACCGGTATTCAAATCGCTCCTTGATGTGGTCGCTCCTCTTGCAGTGAAAGGGCTGATGGCAGACAAACTGACGATGCACTTTTCGTGTGAAGATTTACTTTAAATCTTCACCAAAAACCTAGGGTCGGAATCTGCAGTTCAAGAGAGTTGCGATTCTGCCTAACGCAGTCAATTGCTCCTCTAGCGGAGATTTTGGAGCAGATATAGGTCCCGAAATGTTGAGATGAATGACGAATTCATGTGCCGTTAATAAGCAGTCTTTGAGCACTGCCTGGCTGAGACGTGCGCTTGGTTGAAAAGTCATCAGTCGAATAGCGGATGCAAATCCTGCTGTTCGCTTGACATGGAGGGCGCTGAATGTTGCCGTGGTACCCTCCGTACGTATGTGCCATGCGGCGTCACCGAAAAACGCCCAATTCAAGATTCGCTCCACGAAGTGCATACCATTTCTGGCTTAGCGCTCTCCCGTTGAGTGACACCAATGGTCCACCGCCGTCGTCATCTGCTCTAAGCAAGCGACTACGAGAGCCTCAGTGGATACGTATTTGTCTCTTAAGACCCTCTACATAGCCTCTTGATAGTGTAGCCTTTCCAAAAGTTCGGTTGATGACGCGGGAGTGGCGGCTCTGTTCATGAGATGCTAAGGTACGATACCCTACTGATGCACCGTCGAAGAAATATGCTGATGCTTGATCAGCTTCGAGCTGAACATATTTCGATAACTTCACAGACGGCTTCTCCCTGTGGGGTGCCAAAAACTAGCCAGTAGACTCCACATAACGCTCCTCTACGCTGCAGTTGCTCCCATCTTGTCTACCTCATCTCCGAAGTCTTTCATCCCCAGTATGGTAATTAATTAGGATATCGTCGGGTATTGAAGTTAACGGTTTGCAAATTTATCGCAAGGTACCACAGCAGTCGAATTGAGACTTTTCTGACTTCTCGTAACAGATATTTTTATGTGGTTCGGGACATGCACTGTTGTCGCACTTCACGCTAGCTTCTATAGTTGCAGCTCAGAAGACTATATGTTGGCCGCAGAGTTTGATTTGTGAACAAGAATCTATGCGCAAAAATGCACTGTAAGAGTTCTGTACATCCGATGAGTACTGCTTCCTCCAAAGAAAGAAGCGACGTCAGAATCGCGATGATCTAACTCGCCAGGCGACACACATCTTTCAGAATGCACTTGAACTTCACTAAACCACCATTTATTTGTATGCCGTAACACAAAGCGAGAAATATGATTCGGCAGAGCAACGTTCGTTTGCAAGGAACCTGCCTATCCGCCATACAATCAGATGACAACAATAGCCGCTCAAGAGGACGCCTCTTTTGTTTTAGGAGTTAGTTGATCGACAATGTTGTTCGGATCCTTCCATGCAAGAGCGATGTATCTGCGAAAGGCGTTAAAAACGTATTTCAACATCAGGTGTGAAGGAACGGCGCACTTTGTATGGCTGCCTCTGGCGAAAAGCTCGCCTTTGCTGTTAGTAAACCTGACGGAAGTGAAGGCCAATGTCTTCCCGACTGTAGGTTGTCAGCAAAGTCATTGTCTCACTCTGAATCGAGAATCCAACATTTATCACATGTGACCTCCTAAAATCCGTTAGCAGCGGAGGCAATGAACAGATGGAAACGAAATGCTTACCGCCATTATCTTGTCTCCAACTTTACCGCCCGAACTTATGTATGTGACTGCTAGATGTCAGTTGTAAAGTAATACTGGTTTGACTACGGCAGTCTGACCGTTCAAGTCTGTAGAAACACCCGTTGAAAAGAGTCCCCGAGAAGCTACTGCCAAAGAGCCGCCAAGGTCAACTGGAAGTATTTAACTGATACATTTTTCTAATTTCGAAGTTATGAATTACCCATGCTGGCAATGGTACCGCCATGAAGAATGCTTAATCTGTTCTGGTAGAAGGTTAACATCTTGCGGTGGACGTCTAAAGATACTCCTAACCGTGTGCTCCTTCCCAATATCTAGCTCAAAATGGACGACTCCTGGCTTTGCGGAAGTGACTCTAAGCTAGAAAGATGAATTGAGCATTGCATTTATCTCTCTCTTGGCTGAAAGTCCGCAGTCTTACTTGATCTA
>Ga0335072_10006593_pt1 | contig 16962 bp, 15 predicted proteins | sample Lox_Sample_21_FD_206725 | JGI IMG/M metagenome (GOLD analysis project Ga0335072, IMG submission 206725) | Soil microbial communities from Loxahatchee National Wildlife Refuge, Florida, United States - Lox_Sample_2.1 | ecosystem: Environmental > Terrestrial > Soil > Wetlands | place: USA...
CCCGCGGGCTTCACTGCCGGGCGCGCCTGATCGGACGCCGGCGCCGGGAACTCGGACGCGACATCGAGCGCGGGCCAGCGAACGCCCCGCCCGCCGATCGCCTCGAGCGAGATCCCGCGGTAGAACGGGACCGCGGCGACCAACTCGGCGAACGCCATCGGCGCGGTCAGCACGCCCGTGTCGAGCCCGGCGCGCCTCGCGATCTCGGCGATCACCGACCAGCCGGCGCGGACCGAGCCGGGATGCGCGATCGCGGTCCGCAGCCGCTGGAGGCGACCGTCGGGATGGACGACCGTGCCTTCCTTCTCGGCGTAGGACTCCGCCGGGAAGATCACGTTGGCGTGCTCCTCGAGCCCCTCGGTCAGGACCGACGCGTGCGCGACGACCAGCCCCGCTCGGTGGAGCGCCTGCTCCCACAGCTCTCGATCGGGCCGATCTCGGACCGGATCGGTCTGGAACAGCCACAGCGCGGTGATGTCACCGTCGCCCACCGCCCGCGCGATCTCGGCACCGCCGCGTCCGGGACCCACGCCACCGGTCAGCTCCGTATAACCGGGGCCGCTCACCGCAATGGCGCCGGCCTCGCGCAGACCGCGCCCGTTCGCCCCCGCGGGGATCTCGAGCAGGCCGGCGCCCTCGCGATCGGCGAGGCCCAGCCGCGAAGCGATGCTCAGCAGCGTGCCGAGCGCCTGCTCGGACAGGGACCGCTCGCCCCACAGGATCACGACGTCCTCGCCGCCATCGTGCAGGAGCTTCGCGACCGCACTGGCTTCCGAATCCGAATCCGAATTCGCATCGGCGAGGGCGAGATCGACACCGGCCAGGAACTCGGCCTCGCCGCCGGGCGGGATCCGCACCGAGAACCGCGCATTCGGGTCGAGCGCGCTCGGCCGGGACGTCGCGATCGCGAGCTTGACGCCGTGGCGGCGCACGCCCTTGCGGATCCGCAGGTCGAAGATCGGGGCGTCGTCGAGCGGCTCGCAGCCGATCATCAGGATCGTGTGGGCGAACTCGAGGTCGACCACGGTGGCCTGGAGCGACGGCGCCGCCAGCGCGCGCATCAGATCGGCGGGCAGCGCCGGACCTTCGCGCGAGTCGACGTCCGAGGACCCCAGGGCCTCGCGCATCAGCCGCGCGATCATGAAGCCTTCCTCGTTCGTGGCCTGGCCGCCGACGAGCGCACCGACCGCACCGCGATGGCGAGCCAGCCCGGCGGCGGCGTCCATCGCCCGATCCCACGACACCGGGCGCAGCGAACCGCCATCGCGCACCAGCGGCTGCGTGATCCGCTCGTCGACGTGGATCGCCTGGTAGGCGAACCGGCCCTTGTCGCACATCCAGCCGTCGTCCACATCCGGATTGCCGCCGGGGCCGCCACCGGTGGCCGCGCCGGTGGCGTCGCGGCTCCGTACCCGCACCACCTTCTCGTCGCGGACGGTGAACTCGACGTTGCACTGCGACGGGCACAGCGTGCAGATCCCGCCGGCGCCTTCGATATCCCACGGACGCGCGCGGAAGCGGTACGCCTGGGAGGTCAGCGCCCCGACCGGGCACAGCTCGATGATGTTGCCGCTGAACGGAGCCGAGTACGGATGGCCGTCGAACGTGCCCACGAACGTGTGGGCGCCGCGCTCGGTGAAGATCAGCTGGTAGTCCTCAGAGATCTCCTGCGAGAACCGCACGCAGCGGTAGCAGAGGATGCACCGCTCACGGTCGATCGCGATCAGCGGCGACAGCGCCAGCGGCTTCTCGAAGTGACGCTTGGGCTCGATGAACCGCGACCGGCCGAGCCCCCATCCGAACGTGATGTCCTGGAGCGGGCACTCACCGCCCTTGTCGCACACCGGACAGTCGAGCGGATGGTTGACGAGCAGGAACTCGACGATCGCGTTCTGTGCGTGATGGACCCGATCCGTCTGGGTGTGGACGACCATCCCGTCCTTGACCGGCGTCGAGCACGACGTCTGGAGCTTCGGGATCCCCTCGATCTCGACCAGGCACATCCGGCACGCGCCAACCGGGGCGCCGAGCGCGGGCTCGTAGCAGAAGTAGGGGATCTCGATGTCGCCCTGCTTGGCGGCGTCGACCAGCATCGATCCCTCGACTGCGCGCACCTCGCGGCCGTCGATCGTCAGCTGGATGATGTTCTGTGGGGGACGGGGCATTCAGCGAGGGTCAGTGCACAGGGAATGGACCGGCGTGCTCGTCGGCGACCCCGATCGGGATCACGTCGCCCAAATCGGCCCCCTCGGCACGCTCGCGCGCTGCCTCGATCTCGTCCTCGAGTTCGCTCCTGAACTTCTCGACCATCGAACCGATCGGCATCGCCATCGCGTCGCCCAAAACGCACAGGCAGTTGCCGATGATCTGCTCCTGCACGGACGCCATGATGTCGAGATCCATCGGGGTCGCCTCCCCCGACTGGATCCGCTCGAGCATCTTGACCGTCCAGTTGGTGCCCTCACGGCAGGGCACGCACTTCCCGCACGACTCGTGCGCGTAGAACTTGGCCACCTTCAGCGCGACCTCGAGCACGGTGTGCGTGTCGTCGACGACGATGATCGCACCGGACCCGAGCATCGATCCCGCCTTCGCCATCGAGTCGAAGTCGTAGGGGATGTCGAGGTCGTCCTTGGTCAGCACCGGCGAGCTCGAGCCGCCGGGGAACCAGAACTTGACCTCGCGACCGGGATCCGGGCCGCCGCACAGCCCGTAGATGATGTCTCGCGAGGGGATGCCGAGCTCGATCTCGTAGTTGCCGGGCCGCTGCACGTCGCCCGACACCGACACGAGCTTGGTGCCGGTCGAGGTCTCGGTCCCGAGCTTCGCGTACTCCTTGCCGCCCATCCGGATGATCGCGGGCGCCGTCGCGAGCGTCTCGACGTTGTTGATCAGCGTCGGGCCGTGATACAGGCCCTCGATCGCCGGGAACGGCGGCTTCAGCCGGGGGTTGCCGCGCTTGCCCTCGAGCGAGTCGAGCAGCCCGGTCTCCTCGCCGCAGATGTACGCGCCCGCGCCGCGATGAAGCACGAGCGACATCGAGTGGTCGGAGCCGAGGATCCGGTCGCCGATGTACCCGGCCTCCTGCGCCTCGGCGATCGCCGCCTCGAGGATGTCGGCCTGGTGGGCGTACTCGCCCCGGATATAGATGAACGTCCGGCTGATACCGCCCGCGTACGAGGCGATGATGATCCCCTCGATCAGCATGTGCGGGCTCTTCTGCATGATCTCGCGGTCCTTGAACGTCCCCGGCTCGGACTCGTCCGCGTTGCACACCAGGTACTTGTCCATGTCCCCGTGGGGGAGGAACGAGATCTTGCGGCCCATCTGGAAGCCGGCGCCACCGCGCCCGCGGATGCCCGAGTCCATCAGGCTGCCGAGGACCTCCTCGGGCGTCATCTCGAGCAGCGCCTTGCGGAGCGCCTGGTAGCCGCCACGCCGTTCGTACACCGGCAGCGTGTTGAGCCCGGGCTCGTCGATGCGGTCGAACAGGATCTTCACTGGTCCTTCTCTGCTTCCTCGTGGCCCTGTCCGGCCGGGTGCTGATCCTGGTCGGTGGTCGGCTCGGGCTCGGGGTGGTCGGCAAGCTCCTCAGAGGTCATCTCGATCGCGGCGGTAGGGCCTGGACGGTCTTCGGTGTCGCCCTCGGGGCCGAGCCCGGCAGTATCGGCCATGTCCGTCACCTCGCGTGTCGGGGGTCCGAAATCGCGGGCCTCCTCGGCCACCTCGGGATCGGCGCTCCGGCGGTAGCGGAGCTGCTTGTGCTCGAGCACGGTGTGGCCGGCGTCCAGGTCCGCGACGATCTGCTCGGCGTCGGCGAGGTCGAGCGGCCCGACGTACTCGCCGTTGACCGACGCCATCGGGGCGATGTCGCACGCGCCCAGGCACTCGAACGCCTTGACGTTTACGTTGGGATTGCCCTCGGCGGCGGCCAGCATCGCCTCGAAGAACGCGTCGGCGCCGAGCAGCGAGCACGAGATGTTCGTGCACACGTACACGTCGTTGCGCGGCTTGGGGACGGTCGAGAACATGTCGTAGAAGGTCGCCACCGCGGTCAGGTAGGCCGGGGTCAGCTGCATCACCGACGCGACCTCGTCGATCGCCTGCGGCGAGCACCAGCCGTATACCTCCTGCGCGGCGTGGAGCGCCGGGATCGCCGCCGAGCGCCGGTCGGGGTACTTGGCCATCGCCGCCTCGATCGTCTCCCTGAGCTCCGCGGGCACCGGCGTGGTCGCCGGGTCGGGGACGGTCGCCGGATCCTTGGTGAGGTCGACGGCGTCGTCCCAGCCGGGGACGCGCGAGCCGTGACCGAACCGCGGGACCGGAGGCCTCGTAGCGCTCATCGGTCGATGCCTCCGAGGATCGGGTCGAGCATCGCGAGCGTCGCGATCAGGTCCGCGATGTAGCCGTCCTTGACCATCGGCGCGAGCGCCTGGAGGTTCACGAAGCTCGGATCGCGCATGTGCACGCGCGCCGGCTTGGCCGACCCGTCCGAGCGCACGAAGCAGCCGAGCTCTCCGCGCGGGCCTTCGATCGGGTAGTACGCCTCGCCGGGCGGCACGCGGAAGCCCTCGGTGACGAGCTTGAAGTGGTGGATCAGCGCCTCCATGCTCGTGGCCAGCTCGTGACGCGGCGGGAGGGCGACCTTGCGATCGGTGGTGATGTGCGGACCCTCGGGCAGGCCGTCGAGCGCCTGCTCGATGATCTTGCACGACTCGTAGAACTCGGCGTGGCGGACGCGGTAGCGGTCGTAGTTGTCGCCCACGGTCCCGACCGGGATCTTGAAGCTGAAGTGGTCATAGCTCGAGTACGGGTGCGCCTTGCGCAGGTCCCAGGGCTCGCCGGCCGCGCGCAGCAGCGGCCCGGTGACGCCGAGCTTGAGGAGCGTCTCCTTGTCGAGCGCGCAGGTGCCCCGCAGCCGCTCGAGCACGATCTGGTTCTTCTCGAGCAGGTCCGCGTACTGGTCCGCGCGCGTTGGCATCTCCTTGATGTACGCGCGCACCTTCTTCTCCCAGCCCGGCGGGATGTCCTCGAACACGCCCCCGACCTGGAAGTACCGCGTGTGCATGCGCTGGCCCGATGACATCTCGAACAGGTCCAGGCACGCCTCGCGCTCGCGCCAGCCGTACCAGAACATCGAGATCGCGCCGAGATCGAGCGCGCTCGTGGCGAGCCACAGCAGGTGCGACGCGATCCGGTTGAGCTCCATGTGGATCACTCGGAGGTATTGCGCGCGCGGCGGCACCTCGACATCGAGCAGCGCCTCGACCGCGCCGCAGAACGCCATCGCGTTGAAGTAGTAGCTCAGGTAGTCCATCCGCTCGACCACCGGGATGACCTTCCAGTAGGCCTTGTCCTCCGCCGTCTTCTCGATCCCGGTGTGGACGTAGCCGATGATCGGCTTGATGTCGCGGACGACCTCGCCCTCGAGCGTGGTGAGCAGCCGCAGCACGCCGTGCGTGGCCGGGTGGTGCGGCCCGATGTTGAGCGTCAGCAGCTCATGGCTCTCGCCGACCACCGGCGAGCTCGACAGCGTGATCGATTCCTCGCGCTGGCGATAATCCTCGGGGGTGAGGGCCGGGCCCTCGCCTGTGCTCGCGCCGGTGGTGGTCACACGTACTTCCCGTAGTTCTGCTCTTCGTTGTAGGTGAACAGAACCGGCTCGCCGCCGACCGGGAAATCGCGACGCTGCGGGTGGCCCTCGTAGTCCTCGGGCATCAGGATCCGGCGAAGGTCGGGATGGCCCTCGAACACGACGCCGAACATGTCGTACACCTCGCGCTCCGGGAAGTCGGCGCCCGGGAACAGCTCGACCACCGAATCGATGCGTGGATCCTCGGTCGATACCCTGGCCTTGACCGAGATCCGGTCGACGCGTGTGCGGTCGAGCATCTCGTACAGGACGCCCAGGCGCGGCTCGTGCGGGTAGTAGTCGACGCCGTGCAGGCTCGCGAGCATCGTGTAGCCCTTGTCGTGCAGATGCTCGATCACGGCCTTGATTCGCAGCGGGTTGACCACGAGCACGGCCCGGCCGCGGTGGAATTCGGTGTCGAGGATCGAGTCGCTGTGGGCGTCGCGGAGTTCCTGGGCCGTCAGCTCGAGCTCAGTGGCGTCAGGCACCTGCGGTGTCTCCGGGCTTGAACACGCTGATGTCGGCGCTGCCCAGCGACGCTTCGTTTGGGAGCAGCTCCTCGGTGCCCTTCGCCGCGTACCGCTCGCGCCACCCCTCGGGCTCGTTGCCCTGGATCTTGTCGCGGAGCCGCAGGATCCCGTGCATCAGCGCCTCGGGGCGGGGCGGGCACCCCGGCACGTGCACCTCGATCGGCATGAACTTGTCCGAGGGCACGATCGCGTAGTTGTTGAACACGCCCTGCGACGAGCAGCACGCGCCCATCGAGATCGCCCACTTCGGCTCGAGCATCTGATCCCACAGCCGCCGGATCACCGGGGCCATCTTGATCGACACGCGGCCGGACAGGATGATCAGGTCGGCCTGGCGCGGCGAGGCGCGCAACGCCTCCCACCCGAAGCGGGCGATGTCCGCCCGCGCGGCGACGATCGCCATCATCTCGATCGCGCAGCACGCGAGCCCGAACGTCAGCGGATAGATCGAGTTTCCCTGCGCCCAGGCGACGGCCTTGTCGACCGTCGTCGTGAGCACGCGCTCCTCGGCGTAGCGCTCGAGCTCCTCGTCGTCCATGCCGCGCAGCATGTCCCGCGCCTTCAGCTGCCGGACGCGGAAGTCGGTGAGCGGCTCGCGTTTTATTTCCATTCGAGTGCTCCTCTGCGCCACACGTAGACGAACGCGACCATCAGCAGCGCCACGAACGAGACGGTCTCGAACATCGCGAACTCGCCGAATGCCCGCAGCTGCACCGCGATCGGGAACAGGAAGATCACCTCGATGTCGAACAGGATGAACAGCATCGCCACGAGGTAGAAGCTGATCCCGAACCGGAACCCGCGCTGGACCTCCGACGGGAGGCCGCATTCGTACGGCTCGATCTTCGACTGATTCGGCACACGACGCGACACCATCATGTTCAGCGTGGCGAACAGCACACCGACCGCCGACCCCAGAATCAGAAAGACGATCGCAGGCAGATAATCGCGAAGCACGGCTGACCGTTATATCACCGCTGATGCGGAGCTTGTAACACTGTGTTACTTAGTGATGATTGCGGCAAGTGGGTCCAACCGAAACGGGCTGCCCGGAAGGCCGAGGCCGGGGGCTGCCAGGCGAGGACGCAGGATCCGACGCGTAGCGGAGCTACGCGAGGATCCGAGGACAAAGCTTGGCGGTCATCCGGGCCGGCATTACGGGTGGTCCGTTGAGGTGAGACCCACTGAAAAGTGATCGGTAACAAATGAAGCAGATCCACCTCGTAGTTGGAGTCCTGACCATCGTGTTATCCGCCGGCGCCACCGTGTACGGCGGCTGGTGCTGGTGGAGGGTGAGCAACAGCCGGTGGTTCTGGTGGCTGCTGCGGTCCTCGCAGGTGGCGATCGTCGTCGAGTGCGCCCTCGGCGGCATTCTCCTGCTCCTCGGGCACAAATCCCCCGGGCTCCACACCCTGTACGGGGTGCTGCCGCTGTTCGTCTCGTTCGTCGCCGAGCAGCTCCGCGTCTCGACCGCGCAGATGGTGCTCGACAAGGGCGGGTTCGAGTCCGCCCACGACGTCGGGGGCCTGCCCGAGGCCGAGCAGCGGCAGATCGTGGTCACGATCATGCGGCGCGAGATCGGGGTGATGGCGCTGGCGGCGCTGGTGAACACGGCGCTGCTGGCCCGGGCGGCGATGACGCACTAGGGCTTTTTGGGTCTCGCTTCGCTCGACGTCCATGGGGCCGGTTCCGCGCGGCGTCCATGCCGCGCGGTCGGGGTCGCGCACCCTTCAGTCGCTGAGAGTTAGCGAATGCGAGAACGGCGGGCACCTGGAGCATGGGTGTGGTGTCCCCCCATCCGTGCCGGAGCGCCGCGGAGCATGCGTAACCTGCCATTCGAGGCCGAATCCCGGGACCGTGGCCTCTCACGCATGCCCCACATGCCTGACAGGCCACGGTCAGACCAAACCGCCTCAAATGGCGTGTTACGCATGATCCGGAGCCGCGATCCGCCCCCGGGGAACGACCCCACCCATTCTCCAGGTGCCCGCCGTTAAATGCGCCCGCTAACTCTCAGCCATCCAAAGGTGCGCGATAAACCCCGCGCGGCATGGATGTCCCGCGGAATCGGCATTGCGGCGACGGCCCCGCTCGGCATCCTTGCCTCGCAGACGGGGCCTGCCGCAATTTCATCCGGAGGACGTCGAGCGCAGCGAGGCCCAAAGAAATCAGCGTTCGGCCACGAGCCCCACGTCGTGATACCGACCGGCGTACCAGAGCAACGGGTCGCCGCCACCGAGCCCCATCGCCACCACCTCGCCGATCGCGATCGTGTGGTCCCCGCCGGCGATCAACTCGCGCAGCGTGCACGCCACCCAGGACAGCGCGCCGTCGATCACCGGCACGTCAGCCTCATACCTGTGCGCCACCGCCTCGAGCTTCTCGGACTCGGGCATCTTTGAGGCGAACACCTCGGCGACCTCCTCCTGGTCGGCGCTCAGCACGTTCACAGCGAAGCGGCCGGACTCGCGGACGAACCCGAGCGTGCGGGCGTTGTTCTCGAAGCACACGAGCGCCAGCAGCGGGTCGAGCGACAGCGAGCACAGCGCGTTGGCGGTCATGCCGCCCGATGCCGCCGAGGTCGCGCTCGTGATCACCGCGACGCCGGTAGCGAACCGCCCGAACACCTCACGGAACAGCTCCGGATCGGGCGGGGTCGACATCTGCGCCGGTTATAGCGCGCGCCCGCGAGAGCGCGGGCCGCTCGACGCGGCTGCGTGACCCGGCGCCGGCCCCTCTGGTTGCCGCCGTGGGGACGATCGCGCGTTTGGGGGTTGGCCTTGAGCGAACGTCGTTCCGGCCGGCGCCGGGGTTGGGCAGAGCTTCGGCGCGGGTGCCGCGGGTCCTGCTGGTTTCCGTATGATCCCGCCCCGGATGAGCCGACCCGCCAAGGTCCTTCTATTGGGCGCGTTGCTCGCGTCAGCGGCCCTGTCGACAGCGTGCGGGACGGAAAAGATCTCCGTCCCGAAGTCCCAGCCGGTCCTCTACCAGGGAGCGGTCCTGTTCAACCAGCGCTGCTCCGGATGCCACACGCTGTCCTACGCCGCCACCCACGGATCCGCCGCGAACGTCCGCACGGCGCAGATCAACAACGGTCCGAATTTCGACATCCGCTGCGAGCGGCCGGTGGCGCGCGTCCTGTACGCGATCCAGAACGGCGGCTTCTCGGGCGCGATCATGCCGCAGAACATCGTCGTCGGCGCCCAGGCGGACGCGGTGGCGCAGTTCGTCGCGACGTACTCGGGCCGCAAAGCGCCCAAGGTGCCCGGCGTCGTGCCGTGCGAGCAGGTCCCGCTCGGGTCGATCTCCGCCGCGCTGTCCGGGTCCTCATCGCCGGGTCCGTCATCGGTGCCCTAGCTCCGTGCTTGACATCCAGCTGATCCGACGCGAACCGGACGCGGTCCGCGCTGCCCTGAGCCGGCGGGGCGACGCGGCGGCTGACGCCGTCGACCGCGTGCTAGAGCTCGATCAGCGCTGGCGCGCGATCACGACCGAGCTCGAGGAACTTCGCGCCGAGCAGAACCGCGCGACCAAGGGCCGCAAGGGGCCGCCGACGCCCGAGGAGCGCGAGCAGCTCGCGTCAATGGCCGCCCGCGGTCGCGAGCTGAGCGACGCTGAGACGGCAGTGCACTCCGAGCGCGACCGCGAGCTCGCCTCGCTCCCGAACCTTCCGGCCGAGGACGCGCCGGCGGAGGACACCGTCCTGTACGAGGTCGGCGAGGCCGGCGCCACCGGCAAGGACCACCTCGAGCTGGCCGGCGACCGGATCGACATGGAACGCGGGGCGCGGCTGTCGGGATCGCGGTTCGCGTACCTGCTCGGGGACCTCGTGATGCTCGAGTTCGCGCTCGTTCGGTTTGCGCTCGAGCGGCTCCGTGGCGAGGGGTTCGAGCCCGTGGTGCCGCCGGTGCTGGTCCGCGAGCGCGCGCTGTACGGGACCGGCTTCCTGCCCGACACCGAGCAGCAGATCTACCGCCTCCCCGACGACGACCTGTACCTGGTCGGCACCTCCGAGGTGGCGCTGGCCTCGCTCCACGACGACGAGATCCTCGCGGAGGCGGATCTGCCACTCCGCTACGCCGGCTTCTCGACCTGCTTCCGGCGCGAGGCGGGCGCCGCCGGCAAGGACACGCGCGGGATCTTCCGCGTCCACCAGTTCGACAAGGTCGAGATGTTCTGCTTCGTGGCGCCGGCGGAGGCGGCCGCCGAGCACGAGCGCCTGCTCGCGATCGAGGAGTCGATCCTGAAGGCGCTCGAGATCCCGTATCGCGTGGTGGCGATCGCCGTTGACGAACTTGGCGCGTCCGCGGCCAAGAAGTACGACTGCGAAGCCTGGCTGCCCGGCCAGGGCCGCTACCGCGAGCTGACGTCGTGCTCGAACACGACCGACTATCAGGCCCGGCGGCTCGGGATCCGCTTCCGGCCCACCGACGGCCGGCCCGAGCACGTCAACACCCTGAACGGCACCGCGGTCGCGGTCGGGCGGACGATCATCGCGCTGCTCGAGAACGGACAGCAGGAAGACGGATCGGTGCGGCTGCCGGCGCCGCTCGTGGCGGCCGGGGCGCCCAAGGTGCTGCCGCCGGCGGTGTAGCTGACGCCGGCGACCTAGCTGACGACGCGGAGCGGGCGCGCCTGCTGGTCCTCGAGGACCACGAGCGCCGCGCGCGGCGGCCCGCAGGACGCCACTCGCGCCCGCAGCCGCACGCCGAAGGTGTTCCAGGGGCGTACGAACGCGCTGACCGGCTCGTCGGCGCCGGCGGCCGCCTCGACCAGCGCGCCGGCGAAGCGCGCCGGCCGGCCGGCCTCCGCGTCGGCGGGGACGAGAAGTTGGACGACCGGACGGTTGACGGCGCTGTCCTCGGTCACGCCGAGCAGCGTCTCCGCCCGCCACGACATCGCCTGGACGAGCAGCGAGCTGTCGATCACGAGGAACGCGTCGCGATGGCTCGGAGCGATGTCCGCGCGCGTCTCCAGCATGACCCCGAGACCACAGGAACGGCAGACGCGCGCCATCGGCGCAGGCGGCTGAGCCTCCCGCGAAGGAGCCGCGCAGTGTCCGCAGAACCAAGTGAACTCGACCGGCTCAGCGACGGCCGGTTGTACGAGTCTTAGTGCTGGACGGAAATCGGTAGTTCCCCTCATTGCCCCTGTACGGATGCTAACCCTTGGGTTGGCGGAACGGAAGCGCCCGCCAAACATTTGTGCAAGTTGTACTTCCGCTCGACCGAATTTCGGCCAAGCGTGAACTTCGTCCGGGCGTCTGGACGAATAGGCCGACGTCTGATGAACCCGCGCACGAACCATCGGCGCAACTCTGCGCTACCAATTTGCGGCAAATCCTCTCCTCGGACACGCCCACAGCTCTGCTTTTCCGTGCGTTACCCATGAATCACCAGTACGTCCCATTAAATGTGGGTTTGGCCCCCCAGGTGGGGGGTTTGGTCACCTTTGTGAGCAATTGCGCATGCCCCGGCACGGGCCACCGGCGCGCTCCATCGGGGCCGAATATGGGCGGGTAGCGCCTAGGCAGGACGAATTGGTCCCAGGGCAGGCCGGCGCAGGCGTGCGTGCCATCCGGCCAGCGGAGAGGGGGGGATTCGAACCCCCGAACGAGGTCAACCCCCGTTACGCGATTTCCAGTCGCGCCCGTTCAACCGCTCCGGCACCTCTCCGTCGGGCGCTGCAAGCGTATCGCCCCTGGAGCCGGGGTAGCGCGGGCCCGGCGCCGCGCCCGCTCAAATCTGCCAGACGCCCTCGCGGAGCAGGGGGACCTCGGCGCCGCCGGCCTGGATGCCCGTCACCGCCACCTCGTTCGATCCGATCATGAAGTCGATGTGGAGCTCTGAGCGGTTGATCTGCTCCTGATCGCGCTCGTCGAGCACGGCGAAGTCGAGCCCCTCGCCAAGCGCGATGTGGCTCGCGGCGTTCTCGTCGAGCAGCGTGTCGAAGAACACCGTGTCCAGGTTCCCGATCCGGCTGTCGCGATCGACGAGCGCCACCTCTCCGAGGCGAGCCGCGCCCGGATCGCGCTCCGACAGCGCGCGCAACGTGTCCGCGCCCTGGTCGGCGTCGATCTCGATCGCGACCCCACCCTCGAACCGGACCCGGAGCCCGGTGATCAGCACCCCCGAAACGAACAGCGGCTTCGTCGAGCGGACGTAGCCGTCGACTCGAGCGGGGTCCGGGGTGGTGAACACCTCCTCGGTCGGCAGGTTGGGCGCGTGCAAGATCCCATCGACGGTCGTGATCCGCGCGCAGTACCAGTGGCACGAGGGGAACAGCCCTACCGTCAGATCGGTTCCCGGCCCCTCGAAGCGCACCGCCTCGAGCGCGAGTTCGTCGAGCCTTTGCGCGACCGCGGTCAGACGGTCCATTCGCTCCTCCCACGCGGCCACCGGGTCGTCCTCGTCAACGCGGCAGACGTGAATCACCTCCTCCCACAAGCGCTCGAGCGCCTCGGCCGACGGTAGCTCGGGGTGGACGAGCTCGGCCCAGGCCTCGGTCGGGCAGGGCGCCGCCGTCCAGTTCGTGGTCCGCTGGTTGACGACCTCGACCGCCTCGCGGAGCGCGGGCAGCAGATCCTTGCCGAGCAGCGACGGATCTACCCCGTCCATGACATGGGGCGCGACCGGACCGGTGAGCGCGATATTCGCTCCGTGCTCTGCGGCGATCGCGAGCATGCGCTCGCCGTACCAGGGCGGCACGAACCCGAGCGTGTCCGGAGCCGCGTACAGCGCGCGGGCGCGCTTTAGATAGATGTCGAACACGGACAGATCGACGAACTTGGCACCGGCCTTATAGGCGGCCTCCGCGATGGCACGCGTGAGCGGCTCCTTGCCGGGCGCGGAGCTGAGCGACACGATCTGACCCGGCTGTACGTTCGCGCCGAACCGGACGATCAGGTCCGCCAGCGCGTGGATCTTGTCGGGGGTGTCGGTACCCATAGCTTTGGACCAGGATGCCACCCCTTTGCGATGCACGCATAGACAACCATCCGCGCCCGCACCGTCATGCAGGCGCCCGCGCCCGAGGCGTAGAGTCGGGCCGGTGACGAGCGCACTGCGCAATCTCGACGAGCGGCGCGCGGCGGTGCTTGAGTCGTTGTGCGAGACGATCGTCCCGGGATCGGCGCGGGTCGGGCCGGTCGTCTACCTCGACGCGATCATGTCGGAGATGCCCGATCCGGTGCGTGCGGGCGTGATCGATTCGATCGATGCGCTCGCGGACGCGGCGCCGGGTGGCGCCGAGGCGCTCAGGCCTCACGCGCCCACGCCGGCGTTCCAGCTGATCCGCGCGCTGGCCGTCGAGGCCTTCTACAGCGACTTCGTCGCCCCGGGCGCGAGCGGTCCGAGCGCGTACGAGGAGATCGACTTCCACTCGCCGCTCGCGATGCGGATCAAGAAGGACTGGTCGTATTTGGGGGTCCACGGATGACCTCAGAGCGGTACGAAGTCGTCGTGGTGGGGTCCGGCGCGGGCGGCGGCGTCGTCGCCGGAGAGCTCGCCGAGCGGGGCCGGTCGGTGCTGCTGCTTGAGGCGGGCGGCCACTACGTGGCCGCTGACTTCACGCGGTGGGAGAGCCGGGCGTCGCACGACTACTGGTGGCCGCTCGGCTTCGCCTTCCCGGCCGGTGATTTCGGCCTCGGCCCGGTGGTCCTGATCAGCGGCTGCTGCGTCGGCGGCAGCACCACGATCAACACGAAGGTGGCGTTGCGCGCGACCCAGCGCGAGCTCGACAAGTGGCACGCCGCCTCGGGCCTGTGCAACGAGCGCGGCGAGCCGATCTCGTGTGCGGACCTCGACCCGTACTACGCCCAGGTCGAGCGCTATCTGGGCGTTCGGGACCGCTCCACCGACTGGGACGTCAAGCGGTGCGTGCAGACCGCCAAGCGCGGGTTCGCGGCCGTCGGCGCGACGCTCGAGCCCGTCACTGCGTACGTCGACGAGAACTGCGAGCAGTGCGGCTCGTGCCTTCAGGGGTGCCCGACGAACGCGGGCAAATCGACGATGAACACGTACATCCAGCGGAACGTGCTGTCAGGCGCGCTCGTGCTCAGGCCGAACTCGTTCGTGAGGCGGGTGCTGATCGAGGACCGCGGCGACGGGCCGGAGGCGACCGGCGTCGAATACGTCGATGCCTACGGAGAAACCCAGCGGGTCGATGCGGACGTCGTCGTCGTCGCGGCGGGATCGCTGCGCACGCCGCAGGTCCTGATGCGCTCCGAGGTCCCGAACCAGAACATCGGCCAGCATCTCGGCCTGCACCCCGCGCAGTTCGTGTTCGGCCTGTTCGACGAGCCCCAGGACGCGCACATGGTGGCGCCGATCACCGGTCACTGCTACGACTTCGCCGCCGACGAGGACGGCGGGTTCGCCGTCGAAGCGGCGACCGTGCAGGACCCGATCGGATTCGCGGCCAGCCTGTGCGACGAGAACGGGCCGATGTGGGGCGAGCCGCTGGTCGAGGCCGCCAAGAAGTACCGCCGCTGGATCGGCCTGCTGAACATGTCCAACGACGACAACAACGCCAGCGTGTCGCTGGACGAGAACGGCAACGAGCTGTTCCTGTCGAACTTCCAGCCGCACGAGCTCGAGCGGATCAACGCGGCGCGCGCGTTCTCCACCCGGGTGCTCGAGGCGGCCGGCGCCACCCAGATCCTGTGGTCCGGGCTCGCCACGACGCACATGCAGGGCAGCTGCCGGATGGGGGCCGAACCGGCGACGTCCGTCGTCGACACGCACGGCCAGTCGCATGAGGTCAAGCGCCTGTACGTCGGCGACAGCTCGCTGCACCCCCGCACGCTGTCGGTGAACCCGTCGCTGACGATCATGGCGCTCGCCGCGAGGTTGGCTGACTACCTCGATTCGGGCGCCGGCGGCCAGCTCGCGGCCGGCCGCGAGCAGCTCGTCGCGTGACGTTTTTCGGATGAGCGGCTCCCAGGCGATGAGACCGGCCGAAGGGCTGTTCGCGCCCCCACGGCGAGTCGAGGCGCTCGCCGACCTGCTCGCGAACGTGTGGCAGTTCGGGTACGTGACGACGGACCTCGACCGCGCCGTCGAGTTCATGTCCGAGCGCTTCGGGCTCGAGCATTGCCTGAAGCTCCCCGCCGGTGGCGCCACGTTCCTGGTCGGGGACGAGCCCGCGGAGTGGGATGCCAAGTTCGCGATGGGCGCGCGCGGCGGCAAGATCGTCGAACTGATCGAGCCGGTCGCCGGCCACGTCGACTTCTACACGCGAGTGCTTCCCCCCGACGGGTCGTTCGCGGTGCGGCTGCATCACATCGCGACGTTCATCGAGCCCGGCGATGACGAGTGGGCCCGCGTCGGTGCGCTGCTGGCCGCGTCGGGCCTGAAGGTCGACTACACCGTGCTGATCCCGAACCGCGTCCGCGCCGGCTACGTCGACACGACGGCCGAGCTCGGGCACTGGCTCGAGATCTGCCAGCTCCAGCGCGAGGACATCGAGTTCTTCAGCTCGCTGGTCTCCGACAGCGCCTAGCCACCGCGAAAGCGTCATGCTGTGGGTGCGAGGACCCCGGCAATTGTGGGTGCGAGGACCCGGTAAAAGGAGGAGAGCATGAGCGAGCCGGTGCTGAGCGGGCTGATGATGGACGACTATCCGCTGTCGCTGACCACCGTTGTGGACCGCGCTGAGCTGCTCACCGCCGACCGCAAGGTGGTCTCGCGCCGGCCCGACGGGACGATCGACCGCACGACGATGGGAGAGTGCGTGGGCCGGGCGCGCCGGATCGCAGCCGCGCTCGCCGAGCTCGGAATCGGCGAGGGGGACCGGGTCGCAACGCTGCTGTGGAACCAGTCCGAGCACCTCGAGCTGTACTACGGCGTGCCCGCGATGGGCGCCGTCATCCACACGCTGAACCCGCGCCTTCACCCCGACGAGCTCGCGTTCATCGCCGGCGACGCCGACGACCGCGCGATCGTCGTCGACGAGTCGCTGCTGCCGGCGTTCGACGGATTCCGCTCGGCCCACGAGTTCGAGCACGTGATCGTCGTCTCGCAAACCGGCGCGGTCGTGGACGGCACGCTCGACTACGAGTCGCTGATCGCCGGCGCGGAGCCGATGACGTGGCCGGAACGGCACGAGCGCCGGGCCGCCGCAATCTGTTACACGTCGGGGACGACCGGTCGGCCCAAGGGCGTCCTGTATTCACACCGGGCGCTCGTACTTCACTCGATGGCCGCGGCGCTGCCGGACGCGATGAACATGTCGACTCGCGACACCGTGTTGCCGGTCGTGCCGATGTTCCACGCCAACGCCTGGGGGATCCCTTACACGGCCAGCCTCGTCGGGGCGGCGCTCGTCCTGCCCGGGCCGCGACTCGATGCGGAGAGCGTGCTCGACCTGCTTGCGGACGAGCACGTGACGATGACGGCCGGCGTGCCGACGGTGTGGATGGCGATGCTGAACGCGATGGAGGCCGAGCCCGACCGCTGGGATCTGAGCAGGCTGAAGCGGCTGCTGGTGGGCGGCTCGGCCGTCCCGAAGAGCATGATTGCCGGCTACCAGCGACACGATCTGTTCATCGTGCAGGGCTGGGGCATGACCGAGACGTCCCCGCTTGCGAGCACCGCGATCGTGCCCCCGGAGATGGACGACGCCAGCGACGACGAGAAGTTCGAATACCGCGCCCGCCAGGGCACGCCCGCCGCGTTCGTCGACATCCGCGCCCGCGGGGACGACGGCGAGCTGATCCCCTGGGACGATCAGGCGATGGGCGAGCTCGAGGTGCGCGGGCCGTGGGTGGCGGCGGCGTACTTCCAGGGGAGCGGCGCCGAG
>Ga0335072_10006594_pt1 | contig 16960 bp, 19 predicted proteins | sample Lox_Sample_21_FD_206725 | JGI IMG/M metagenome (GOLD analysis project Ga0335072, IMG submission 206725) | Soil microbial communities from Loxahatchee National Wildlife Refuge, Florida, United States - Lox_Sample_2.1 | ecosystem: Environmental > Terrestrial > Soil > Wetlands | place: USA...
CACGCCGGGAACGCCGGCGGACCTGACGCTGGAGCAGTATCCGGGGCGCCGGTTCCACGGAAAAGTGGTGCGGACGGCGCGTGCGATCGATCCGACTTCGCGAACGCTGCTGGTGGAAGTGGATGTGCCGAATCCCGAGGGGACACTGGTGCCGGGCGCTTATACCCAGGTGCATTTCCGGGTGAAGGTGGTGAAGCAGACCCTGATTCTGCCTGTTTCGGCGCTGCTGTTCCGGCAGGAAGGCCTGCGTGTGGTGACGGTGGTGAACGGAAACACGGCGAAGCTGGTCCCGATCACGATCGGGCAGGATGACGGGCGCGTGGTGCAGGTGATCGAAGGGCTCGATCCGAACGATCTGGTGGTGCAGAATCCGCCGGATTCGGTCATCACCGGAGAGAAGGTGCGGGTGGTTCAGGCCAACCCGCAAGGAGGCGTTCCGGGTGCTCCTGAGGAAGGCGACGGCGCACGGGGACCCGAGGGGGGCGGGGCATGATGCGTCTGCGAACGGGGGTGGCCGCAACGGCACTCCTGCTCCTGCTGGCGGGATGCACGGTGGGCCCGAATTACCATCGCCCGACAGCGGCAGCGAGCGCGCCGGCGTGGCGGGAGAATGGGGTTCCTCCGCCGAACCCGCCCAACGGGACGTGGAAGCAGGCAGAACCGAGCGATGCGGTTCTGCGGGGCAAGTGGTGGGAGACGTATGACGATCCGCAACTGAACGCGCTGGAGGAGAGGATTGCGGTTTCGAACCAGACGCTGAAAGTGGCGATGGAGCAGTATTTCGAGGCTCGGGAGCAGGTGCAGGTGGCGCGGTCGCAGTATTATCCGACGCTGGCAGCGGGACCTGCGGTCAACCGAACGCGCGAGTCGAACAACACGCCGAATACGGTGCGCGGGCTCTCCCATTACCAATTCAACGAGTACAGCATTGAGGGCCAGGCGCAGTGGGAGCCGGACCTGTGGGGACAGGTGCGGCGGACGGTGGAGGAGACACGCGCGAACGCGCAGGCGTCGGCAGCTCTGCTGGCCAACGTCGAGCTGAGCGTGCGGGCGGAACTGGCGTCGGACTACTTCGAGATGCGGGGGCTGGATTCGCAGAGGCAGTTGCTGGATAACACGGTGACGGCTTACGAATCGTATCTGCATCTGACGCAGATTCGTTTCAAGGGCGGCGTGGCCACGGAATCGGATGTTGCGCTGGCGCAGACGCAGCTGGACACGACGCGTGCGCAGGATATCGATGTGGGCGTGGCGCGCGCACAGTTTGAGCACGCGATTGCGACGCTGGTGGGGGAATCGGCATCGACGTTCAGCCTGCCGGAGATGCCACTGGGAGAAAAGATTCCTCCGGTTCCGGTGGGCGTTCCGTCGGAACTGCTGGAGCGCCGGCCGGATATTGCTGCTGCGGAGCGGCAGGTGGATGCGGCGAACGCGCAGATTGGGGTTGCGATCGCGGCTTATTATCCCAACGTTTCGCTCACGGGCTCGGGGGGCTTTTTGAGCGGGACGCCGGGAACGCTGATTCAGGGGCCGAGCGAGATGTGGTCGCTGGGGGCGTCGGCGGTGGAGCTGCTGTTTGATGCCGGGCGGCGGCATGCGATTACGCAGCAGGCGCGCGATGCATACGAGCAGCAGGTGGCGAACTACCGGCAAACGGTGCTGGCGGCTTTCCAGGACGTGGAAGACAATCTGGCGGCGCTGCGGATTCTGGATCAGGAGTCGGTTGCGAACGAAGCGGCGGTGGCGTCGGCGCAGCGGTCGCTGACGATCAGCACGGGACGGTACAAAGGCGGCGTGACGACCTATCTTGAAGTGCTGACGGCGCAGACGGTGCAACTGACGAATGAGCGGACGCAGGAAGATATCGCGACACGGCAGTTTGTCGCGAGCGTGCAGCTGATCCGGGCACTGGGCGGTGGATGGGATACGACGCAGCTGCCGAAAATGTAACTGTCAGAGTGCTATTCTGCGTTATTCGAGACAGGCTGGGTGACGAAGACCCGGGTGGCGGTGCCACCGTTGATCCGATAGATGGCGAACTGGCGGAAGGTCTGGCCGCGCAGCTCGAAGAGAAGGTCGGCGCGTCCGTTGCCGACCGTGTCCACGGCATCGACCAGCTGCATGCGGGGAATGACGTCGAGCTCGTTGCCGCTGGTGACCTGCCTGAGGAGAATCTGCGGCTTTCCGTAGAAATCCGGCTGCGCGATGATGGTGACGTATCTCACCGGATCGCCGGTGGCGCGCGCGCTCAGGACCATGGTGGCACCGCCGCCAAAGCTGAGGTTGTACGCGCGGAACTCCTCGTCGGTGAGCATGGGGAGCGGAGGAGGCGGCGGCTCATGAGTCCGGCGGTGCGCCGATGTGTTGACTTTGGCTGGCGCGGCGGGCGGTGGTGGCGCGAGGGCCTGCTGCGCGATGTCTTCGAGGGCCGCCTTCATTTTCGTTTCGTCGTCGGGATTCGACCAGGTGAAAACCCAGGACTCGGTGTCGAGCGGCCGCGTGTCGGAGACGCCGATCATCTGATGCATGTCGAGGGGGACGCCGAGGAGGGCATTCGGTTTGGCGAGCTTTTCCTGTTCGGTTGGCTCGGTGTAGGAAAGGCGCGGGCGATTGGGGTCGATCGCGGGCTGGTTGGCGGAAGGCTGACTCGCTGTTTCCGAGCGGCGGTGGAAGGTGGGACGGTCGGGATCGACGTCGGGCTGGTTCGCGGAGCCGCTGCTGGTGTCGCTGCCCGAGGAACCGCCGCCGGGCCGGTCGTGCAGGGTGGGGCGATCGGGATCGATGGGGGGAGCATTTTTTGCAGTAGCTGCCGGAGCGCCATTCTGATTCTGGTCGTCGGCCGGGACGTGCGCGAAGTGCGGCTTATCGGGATCGGCGTCACGGATTTCGTAGGCGTGGTTGGAAGCGGAGATAGGTGCTCTGGGTTTGGGCGCCGGGGGAGCTTCGAATTTGCCTGCGCCAATCCAGAGACCGGCGACGTCTTCCGCGTCCTGGACGTTGAAGAAGCCCCTGGGGCGGCCCGCGGATTCGAGTTCATACTGCGTGCCGGATAGTACGGCGAGAGGCGCGGGCTGGGCGAGATAGAGGGCTCCGGGCTGATACTGGACGCCATCCCATACGGCAATGGGGACGAGGCGGCTTTCGTTGATCCTGCTCAGGCCACCGGTGTACTCGAGGACCGCAGTGGCGCGCAGATGCGTCGTGCTCTGCTGCTGGTTTTCGTCCACGTGCCCCGGATACTGGGCGAATGCGGGCGAAGAGCAGGCGGCCAAAGATGCCGCTGCGCATGCCGAAGCCCACAGCCATTCAGGTAATTTGGTGCCAGCCCGTGACATAATCCTCGCTGCTCATCAACAATTCTAATCATCCGCCTCAGGGCGGGTATTTCGCTGTCTCAGGAAGGGAAAACGATGGAAGTCAACGACAAAGTGGCGGATTTTGCGCTTGAGGACGACTCAGAGAAAACCGTTCATCTGAAGGACTTCGCCGGAAAGCCAGTGGTGCTGTTCTTTTATCCGAAGGCGGACACGCCGGGCTGCACGATCGAAGCCTGCGGGTTCCGTGATCAGTTCAAGAAGATTCAGGACACCGGTGCCGTGGTGCTTGGGATTTCGCGCGACACGCCCAAAGCGCAGAAGAAGTTCCGCGAGAAATACGATCTGCCGTATCCCCTCCTTGCTGATGTAGACGAAACGGTTTGCAATCAGTTTGGTGTGTTGAAGGAAAAGAATATGTACGGCAAGAAGGTGATGGGGATCGAGCGGACGACGTTTCTGATCGGACCTGACCAGCGGTTGCTGCGGGTCTTCCCAAAAGTGAAACCGGAGGGACACGCGGAAGAAGTTCTCGCGGTGCTGAAGGGCTTGCCTGCGCGGTAGATGACCTCTCCTTTGCTGTTGCCCCGGGATTTTTACCTTCACCCGCCCGACGTGGTTGCGCGGAAGCTGCTGGGAAAGCGGCTGGTGCGGCGCTATCAGGCGGAGGGCGGGGTAGCGGGGCGGGTGGAGCGGCTGGCGGGGAGAATTGTGGAGACGGAGGCATACTTCGGGGAGGACGATCCGGCTGCGCACGTCTTTGCGGGAAAGACGCCGCGCAATGAAGTGCTGTTTGGGCCGCCGGGCTTCGCGTACGTGTATTTCATTTACGGCATGCACTTTTGTCTGAACCTTTCGTGCGAGCCGGAGGGCCGGGCGGGGTGCGTGCTGTTGCGGGCGCTGGAGCCACTGGAGGGGCTGCGGACGATGGCGCGCCTGCGGGGGCTGGCAGCGAAGCCGGATGGGCGTCTTCTGACGTCGGGGCCGGGGCGGCTGTGCCAGGCGCTGGGAATCACGCGGGAGGCGCACAACGGCATCGACGCAACCAATCCAAAATCAGGCCTGCAGGTCGAGGACGATGGCTTTGCGCCGGAGGAGATTGCCGTTCTGCGGCGGGTGGGGATAACAAAAGCGGCGGAGCGGCCGCTGCGGTTTGCGATTGCCGGGAACGCCTTCGTGTCCAGATAAATTGTTTGTCATTGTGAGACTCGGAAGGGGGTCGGCACGTCGGAGTGTAAGATACCGGGAAGATTCGCCGCAGTCGATTCCTAATACCCCAGGAAAAACAGAACGATGCCCAGATTGTTGCTTGCTGGAGTTTTTGTCCTCGCGCTGGCCGCGCAGCCGTTGATTGGCCAGGATGCCGCCCCGCAACAGCAGCCGGATCAGAGCGGGGCCGCGGGAGAGGCTCATGCGCGCCCGCACCGGCCTATGCCCAAGCCTACTAACCTGCAGGTGCTGCCGAAGGACATTGCCCCCGAAGATCTGATCAAAATCATGCGCGGGTTTACGGGTGCGCTGGGGGTGGAATGCAAGTTCTGCCACAGCATGAACCCGGAGACGCACAAGCTGGATTTCGCGTCGGATACGAATCCGGACAAGACGATTGCGCGGACGATGATCGCGATGACCCGGACGATCAATCAGGACTACATGACGAAGGTTAACGATCCGGATGCGACGCCGGAGGATAAGCACGTGGCGTGCGGTACGTGCCATCGGGGACATTCGATGCCGGAGCACTTTGTGCCGCCGCCGGAAGAGCACCATGGGCCGCCGCAGGGCGGGATGCCGATGGGTACGCCGCCGCCGCAAAATCCTCAGTAGTGCTGACCGCACGGGCGGAGCGCTTCATTCAGAACCAGAGTCAGGTGCTGGGATCAGGATGTTGTCGATGAGGCGCGCCGGGCCTACCCAGGCCGCTACGGCGACTAATGCGCCGCGGTTTACGTCGGGCAGATCTTCGAGCGTGTCGGGATCGACGATGCGGAGGAAGTCGAGGCGGATTTCCGGATCCCGGGCGAGGACGGAGAGGGCTGCGTCAATCAGGGGAGCGGCGTCGAGGACGCCCGCGGCGACGCGATGTTCGACCGTGCGCAACGCCTGGCTGAGGGCGAGGGCTCGCCGACGGTCTTCAGGCGAGAGGTAGCGATTGCGGGAACTCATCGCCAGGCCGTCGGGCTCGCGGACGGTGGGGCAGACGACCAGGTCAAGATCGAAATTGAGGTCGCGGACCATGCGGCGGAGAACGGCGACCTGGGCGGCGTCCTTCTGGCCGAAGAAGGCTTTGTCCGGCGCGACGATGTGGAAGAGCTTGGCGACGATGGTGGCGACGCCGCGAAAGTGCCCGGGTCTGGAGGCTCCGTCGAGACGATCCTGGATTTCTTCGACCTCGACGAAGGTGGTGGCGCCCTCCGGATACATTTCCGCAGGTTCGGGGGCAAAAATCAGGTCGACGTTTTCGGCTTCGAGGAGTGCGCGATCGGATTCCAGGGTGCGCGGGTACTTTGAGAAATCCTCGTTGGGGGCGAACTGTGTGGGGTTGACGAAGATGCTGACCACGACGGCGCCGCAGGCGGATTTCGCGGCGCGAACAAGCGAGATGTGGCCGGCGTGGAGCGCACCCATCGTGGGAACGAAGCCGACGGATTTGCCACTGGCGCGCAGGCCAGCGAGCGCCGCGCGGGTGTCGGCGATGGTCCGGAGGATGAGCATTATGGCCTGGCTGGCGTCGCCGGCGCTTCGAGTCTGGCGGCTACGTCTTTGGGGAGGTGATAGCTTTCGGCGTCGCTGGGGAAGGAACGCGCTTCCACGTCGCGGCGGTAGCTATCGATGGCGCTGCGGAAGAGGGCGGCGGCGTCGCCGTACTGGCGGACGAACTTTGCGGGTTGCGTGAAGCTGAGGTTGACCAGATCGTGGAAGACGAGGATCTGGCCGTCGCATTCGGGACCGGCTCCGATGCCGATGGTGGGAATGCCGACTTCGAGGGTGATGCGGGCGGCGACTTCGCGGGGCATGCCTTCGAGGACGAGCAGGACGGCTCCGGCGGATTCGAGGGTGTGGGCGTCGTGGAGGAGGGCGCCGATGGCGGCGGGCGTTTTGCCCTGGACCTTATAGCCGCCCATGCGGTGAATGGACTGCGGGGTAAGGCCAAGGTGTCCGATGACGGGGATTTCTGCGGCGGTGAGGCGTTCGACCAGCTCTGCGCGGCTCTCTCCGCCTTCAACTTTGACGGCCTGGGCGCCGGCTTCCTTCACAAAGCGAATGGCATTGGCGACGCCCTCATTGACGCCGAGGTGATATGAGCCCCAGGGCATGTCGGCGGCGACGATGGCACGGCGCACGGCACGGCGGACGGCGCGCGTGTGGTGGAGCATTTCGTCCACGGTGACGGGGAGGGTATTGTCGTAGCCGAGAACGACCTGAGCGAGGGAATCGCCGACGAGGATCAGGTCGATGCCGGCCTCGTCGACGAGACGTGCGGTGGCGTAGTCGTAGGCTGTCAGGGCGGAGATGGGCCGTCCTGTCTGCTTCTTTTCCTGCAATGTCTGGAAAGTAACCGGAACCGGCGCGGATGCCGGTTCGCTGCGGCGAGGCTGCGTAATGCTCATGTCGTCTCCAGTGCGGCTCCTCCCGCGTGCAGAGGATGACGCCCGAACAATTCCTGACGATACGCCCAGGGTGACGGGCGAGGCAAATTGACGCTCCTCCGGGGCGAAAGCCCGATCCGTTTCGCGGTCTCAGGGCACTGCTGAAGGCGCCGCGTGGATCAAAGCTTCAGTGTCTTCAGATACTCGCGGAAGGGGGGGCCCAGGTCTTCGCGCTCCAGAGCGAAGGCGACGGTGGCCTTCAACATGCCGAATTTGTCGCCGGCGTCGTAGCGGGTGCCTTCAAAGCTGTAGCCGTAGACTTTTTCGCTTTCGAGGAGGCCCTTGATGCCGTCGGTGAGCTGGAGTTCGCCTCCGGCGCCGAGCGGTGTCTTCTCGAGCAGGTCGAAGATTTTTGGGGTGAGGATGTAGCGGCCGATGATGGCGTTCTTCGAGGGCGCTTCGGCGGGTTTGGGTTTTTCGACCATGCCGGAGACATCGAAGAGGCGGGGGTTGTTGGCAACCGGCTTGCCGTCGAGGACACCGTAGGCGGAAATGGCGGGGCCGTCGACGACCTGGGTGGCGATGATGGTGGACTGGACCTGTTCAAAGACATCCATCATCTGCCTGAGGCAGGGGACTTTGGCGTCGATGACGTCGTCGGGGAGGATGACGGCGAAGGGCTCGTCGCCGACGAGGTCGCGGGCCATGAGGACGGCGTGGCCGAGGCCCATGGCTTCTTTCTGGCGGACGTAGGAGAGGCGCGCCATGTGAGAAACCTGGCGGCTGACGGCGAGCAGGTCGTTTTTGCCGCGTTTTTCGAGGGTGCACTCGAGCTCGTAGCTGACGTCGAAGTGGTCTTCGATGGCGGATTTGCCGCGGCCGGTAACGATGATGATCTGATCGCAGCCCGCGGCGAGGGCTTCTTCCACGCCATACTGAATGATCGGCTTATCGACGAGCGCCAGCATTTCCTTGGGGATGGATTTGGTCGCCGGCAGGAAGCGGGTGCCGAATCCTGCAGCCGGGAAAATCGCCTTGCGAACTTTGGTGTGTGCAGACATCGAGTGTTCTGGTTCCTTCCTCAGGTTTCAGAGTGACAGTGGAACGGGGCATTCTACAGGGAGACGGGAATTGGATGCGAGGGGCAGGAACAGCGTTGGCGACGAGCTATGGACGCCGGCCGGAGTGCCGCGATTCCCCCCTTGCCGCGACCCTATACTGATTTTATGTCCCTGTCCATGATTCGGTCGGGCGCGCTGCGGCAGCGCGCGGAGAGGCTTTTCCCTGGCGGCGTGAACTCGCCGGTGCGTGCGTTTCGCGCGGTGGGGGGCGAGCCGCCGTTTGTGGTGCGAGGCGAGGGTGCGTACCTGTGGGACGCCGACGGCAATCGGTCTATCGACTACTTCGGGTCGTGGGGGCCGATGATTCTGGGCCATGCGTTTCCACCTGTGGTGGAGGCGATCCGGCAGGCGGCTGCGCGGAGCGCGAGCTTTGGTGCTTCGACGGAGGCCGAGGGGGATCTGGCGGAGTTGGTGATTGCCTGCTGGCCTTCCATCGAGAAGCTGCGGTTCGTCAGCTCGGGAACGGAAGCGACGATGTCGGCGATCCGGTTGGCGCGGGCGTTTACCGGGCGGAAATATGTCGTCAAGTTCGAGGGCTGCTATCACGGGCACGCCGATGGGCTGCTCGTGAAGGCCGGATCGGGCGTGGCGACGTTCGGCATTCCGGGATCGGCGGGCGTGCCGGAGGAGACGGCACGGTTTACGCTGGCGCTGCCGTTCAATCATGCAGGTGCGGTTGAGGCGGCTTTTGAGACGCATCGGGACGAAATTGCCTGCATCATCGTCGAGCCGGTGGTGGGGAATGCGGGGTGCATTCCGCCCGCCCAGGGATATCTGCAGGCTTTGCGGGATCTGACGACGCGGCATGGCGCTCTCCTGATTGTTGATGAGGTGATGACCGGCTTTCGCGTGGCGCTGGGCGGTGCACAGGAGCTGTACGGGATTCGGCCCGACCTGACGACGCTGGGGAAGATTTTGGGCGGGGGGCTGCCGTGTGGGGCTTTCGGCGGCCGTGCAGAGATCATGGACCAGCTGGCGCCGCTGGGGCCGGTGTACCAGGCGGGAACGCTGAGTGGGAATCCGCTGGCGATGGCTGCGGGGATCGCGATGGTCGGCTATCTGCGGGAGCATCGGGACGAGGTTTATCCGAAGCTGGAACGGCTGAGCGCCGCGCTTGCGGATGGAGTGGCGGAAGTGGCAGCCGGGATGGAAGTGCCGCTGACGACGAACCGGGTGGGGGCGATGTGGACCTGGTTTTTCACGGGCGAGCCGGTGACGGATTTTGCGAGCGCAGCGAAGTCGGACACGCAGAGATTCGGTGCTTTCCATCAGGCGATGTTGCAGGCGGGGGTCTGGCTGCCGCCATCGCAGTATGAGGCGGCGTTTATGAGCACCGCGCATTCGGAAGGCGACATTCGGCAGACGCTGGAAGCGGCGCGCGTGGCTCTGGCGTCGTGACTTCGATCACCAGACGTGCAGAGCGAGTCCCGTGCTGAGATAGAGCGGGGAGACGCCCGGGCCGGCGTAAATGCGTCCGTAACCGACTTCGAGGATGCGCCAGCTGACGCGTGGAAGGATGGAGTGATCCACCCCTGCGTCGGCCTGCCATGCGGGGGCCCAGGAGGAGCCGAAACTGCCGTAGCTGTTGTAGTATCCGCTGCGGCCCATGCCTCCGCCCGCTTCCAGGTAGGCGCGCACGAAGGGGAAGCTGACGGCAAGGCGCGGTCCGGCAACAGCCTCGAAGATGTGCACGGTGCTGTTGCTGGGCTCCTCGGTGGCGCGCAGGCCGAATCCCAGGAAATTACCCTGGAAATAGGTGCCCGCGCTGCCTCCCCACAAATATCCAACACCCTGGCCGGAGCGTGCGGCGGTCACTTCAGCGAAGGCATTGATACCGCGGTGTCCATAGCCTGCGCCGATGTCCTGGGCGAGGGCGGGAAGTGCAGGAAAAGCAGACAGAAGAACAAACGCAAGCCAGCGGGAGAGTGCTTTCACCGGAACTACCTCTGCGTCCACGCGCGAGAAGCCGTGATGGGCACGCGGACTCAGATGCCTGCCTTCCGGGATACGTTACCTGGGTGATGTGCATGGGATCAAAACAGGCTTCCTTTATTCCGATCGGGCGCAGAATACGAGCCGGAAAGGAGCGGCTTATGGGCGAAGCATGCACATCAATGGGCGTCATTGTGCTGTTCCTGGTTATTTTTGCCGTCGGTATCTCGTGGGCGACGCGCGGGCACTGTGCGGACGCAGACAACGAGGATCTCGGGGTGGTTGCCAAGGACCACTGACAGATCGGCGCCTGCGTTTTGGCGACCTGGGTCACGGGACGTTCTTTCGCGCTGCGAGACAACGGAAGGCGGGTTTTGGCGTTCTCTCCTAACTGGAGAGAAAAGACGATGGTTGCGACTCCGAACACGGTGGGCCTTATCCTGTTGCTTGTGGCGGTTTTTCTGGCTTGCATCCTGTGGGCAACGCATGGCCACACGGCGCACGCCGATCCTGAAGAAGAGGATGTGGGCACGCCTGGGAAGATGGTCTGAGGTTTGCGACTACTCCGCAGCCGGCTGTCTGGGCAGGAGGGCGCGTGCGACCAGCGACAGGCCGAAGCAGACGATGAGGCAGCGGATCAGCAGCTGCGGCTGATAGCGCCACGCCAGCACGGCGAGGCACAGAGCGAAAGCCCAGGGAAGAAATTCTGCGACCAGACTCTGGCCCCAGTGGGGGTGCGCCCCGGAAGCGGCGACCCGCGACCGGAGTGCGGGGAGGAGTCGCGGGACCAGATGACGGTAGGCGTCGTAGGGCGCGCCGAGCCGTGCGGAGAGGTACGCCTCTTCGCCAAGGATCAGCCGGAAATAAAAGACGGCTATAGCGACGAGGAAGAAAGCTGCGCCGCTGGGGGGCATCAGGATCGAGACGCTGAGCGCGAAGAGGAACGTGCCGAGATAGAGGGGATTTCGGACGAAGCGGTAGGGTCCGGAGGCCATGACCGGACCAGCCTGCATAGCGGTGGAGTGGACGATCGATGTGCCGAGGTACGAGGTTCCCCAGAGGCGGACGGCGGCTCCGGCAAAGGCGAGGAGGATGGCGAGCCAGGTGACGAGGAGGGTGGCCTGGTTGAGCGACAACCATCCGAGGCGCGGCAGCAGGGTGGAGAGGGCGAGCCAGGTGGTGGTGTCCGGTGCGCTTGCGGCGCCGTATCGGGTCCAGGGAGCCCAGAAGCCGAGTACGAAGAAGAGCACGGCAAACGCTATGCGGAAGCGAAATTCGAACTGGGTGGCTTTCATCGGGAGCTGCCTTCCGGCGGGCGTGAGGGGCCGGTCATCGGAGCGCTTCTTTCAGGCGGCCGTGCGCGGCAGCGAGGCGCTGCTCAGCGTCGTCGCGGGTGAGGCCGCGCTGATGCATGACGACTGCGGTTCTGACGTTTCCGGCCTGCGCGAGGAGTTGGGCCGCTGTGGAGTTGTCGAGGCCGGTGATGGCGGCGACGATGCGGGCGGCGCGGTCGCGCAGCTTGGTGTTGGTTGGCTGCACGTTGACCATCAGATTGCCATAGACGTAGCCGAGGCGGATGAGCGTGCCGGTGGAGAGCATGTTGAGGACGAGCTTGGTGGCGGTGCCGGCCTTCATACGCGTGGAGCCGGTGACGACTTCGGGACCGGTGTTGGGCGTGATGGCGTGTTCGGCCGCTGCGGCGATGGGCGAGCCGGGGACGCAGGTGAGCCCGACGGTGAGGGCGCCGAGGGCGCGGGCGTGTTCGATGGCGCCGAGGACGTAAGGGGTGCGTCCGCTGGCGGCGATGCCGACAAGCGCGTCCTTTTCGCAGAAATCATGGTCAGCGAGGTCGCGCGCACCCTGGCCGGGGTCGTCCTCGGCACGCTCGATGGAATGGCGGAGGGCGCGGTCGCCGCCGGCGATGAGGCCCTGGATGAGCTCGGGCGGGGTGTTAAAGGTCGGAGGACACTCGGAGGCGTCGAGGACACCGAGACGGCCGGAGGTTCCGGCGCCGCTGTAGAAGAGGCGGCCACCGTTTTCGATGCGGGCGACGATGGCGTCGACAGCGGCGGCGATGTTGGGCAGCTCGCGTCCGACGGCGGCGACGGCCTGCTGGTCGGCGGCGTGGATGACGCTGAGGACTTCGAGGCTGGGCAGCTCGTCGATGTTCTCGGAGGCCGGATTGCGGCCTTCGGTGGCGATGTGGGCTAAATCGGACATTCAGGTTGATGCTAAATCAGCGGGCTCTCCCGCATCGGCTTCCGTCAATCTGCCTTGAGGCGGAGCTTTTTCGCGAGCTGGTTCACTCTGGCGGTTGCGGCTTGCGAGGTGCGGACTTCGCACTCCCAGAGAGTGATAACGCGCCAGCCGAGTTTGCGGAGAGCCTGGGCTTTGAGGCGGTCGCGTGCGACGTTGCCGCCGCGTTTGGCCGCCCAGAAGTCGGCGCGGGTGGCGGGGACGACGGATCCGTATTTGCAGCTGTGGCAGTGCCAGAAGCAGCCGTGGACGAAGATGGCGGTGCGGAATTTAGGGAGCACGATGTCCGGTTTGCCGGGGAGGTCTTTGCGATGGAGACGGAAGCGGTAGCCCAGGGCGTGGAGGGCGGAGCGGACGCGGACCTCGGGTTTGGTGTTGGCGGAGCGGATGGCCGCCATATTGCGGCTGCGCGTTGCGGGAGAGTGGACGTCCACAGGAGCAGGGTACAGGGGATAGGGTTCAGCGAGTAGCGTTCGAAAGAGCAAGGGGGCCAGGGACGGGATTGATGGCGTGCAGCGCAACCGCATGGCCGGCGCCGGTGAGCCACGGGCTCATGGCTGCGGCTACTGCGGCAATGACCGGCACGGCTACGCTGTTGCCGAATTGCTTGTAGGCCTGGGTGTCGGAAACGGGGATGCGGTAGCTGTCAGGGAAGCCCATCAGACGGGCGCACTCGCGCGGGGTGAGGCGGCGGGGAGTAGCGCGGGAACCGCGACTGATGAGGATTTCGGAGCCGTCCTTGTAATAGCGGGCGGAGAGCGTGCGGGCGATGTCGCTGGCGTCGACGAGGCCGAAGCCGAAGCCGTTGCCGGCGGCGCGGTGCTTAGCGGCGTAGTTCTGCAGGTACTGCCAGAGGTGATCGGTCAGCGTGTATTTCGGATTCACCGCGGCTCGCGGCGGCAGCGTGTACGGATCTTCGGGCGGCTCGCTGCCGTTTTCCGGGTGCAGGATGGTGCGGAGGTTTGGGCCGGAAGCCGGCAGCGGCAGATCGGCCAGGGTGAAGGCTTTCGGCTCGCGAAAGCCCGCGATGAGGATGCGCTCGCGGTGTTGCGGGACGAAGTGCGCGGCGTCGATGACGCGCCAGGAGATCTGGTAACCGAGCTCCTCTTCGAGCGTTTGCCGGATGACGCGAAAGGTGTTGCCGCGATCGTGACTCAGGAGGTTCTTGACGTTTTCGAGAAGAAAGGCGCGCGGCTGCCTGGCGGCGAGGATGCGGGCTACGTCAAAAAAGAGCGTGCCCTGGGTGGCACAGGCGAAGCCGTGCGGGCGGCCGAGCGCGTTTTTCTTGCTGACTCCCGCTATGGAAAAGGGCTGGCAAGGAAACCCGGCGAGCAGGACGTCGTGATCGGGAATCTCGTCTTCGCTTTGCGCGCGGAGGTCGCCGGCGATCGGCTCGTCCGACCCGAAATTCGCTGCGTAGGTCTTCTGGGCGAAGGGATTCCACTCGCTGGTGAAGACGCAACGTCCTCCTGCGGCCTCGAAGCCCATGCGCATGCCGCCGATCCCCGCAAAGAGATCGACGAAAGTGAACGGCGGGTTCGGCACGAGGCTATTTTCCGCTGCTTTTGGCCGATTTCTTTGGCTTTTTTGCGGCTTGTTTGGCGGCAGTCTTCTTTGCAGCGGTCTTTTTGGCCGGCGCTTTCTTTGCGGCGCGCTTTGCCGGCGTCTTTTTGCGGGCTGCCAGGGTCTTTTCCGTGAGGGCGGCGGTGAGCTCGGCCAGGGCTATCGGGCGCGCGGATTTGCGGAGGCGCTCGATGTCGTAGAAGGTGCGGCGGTCGCGGAGGAAGATGTGGACGACGAAGTCCACGTAGTCCATCAGGATCCACTCACCGACACGGCGGCCTTCGACGGAGTTCGGGTAGGTGCCGAAGTCGCGCTTGAGGCGGTGATCGATTTCGTCGGCGATCGCCTGCGACTGGCGATCGTTGGCGCTGCTGGTGATGAGGAAGAAATCGGTGAAGGCCGAGTCGGAGGGGTCCAGCTGGAGGATGCGGGTATCCTCGCCCTTCTTCTCTTCGCAGGCCGCGACGGCGGCCAGTACCATACGGCGGGTTTCAGTGGATGCCATTCGCGGGATGAACGCTCCTCAGAGCCGGAGATGGATTCCGGGTGTGCTCCATGTTGATGGTACGGCAAATCGCTGCGGATATGCAGCGGGTCAGGCTTTCGATTTGGGTTGATAAAGGCCGTGTTCGAGGATGTAGTCGGCGACGGCGGGCTGGAGGACGGTGCGGGGGTCGGCTCCGCGTTCGAGGGCGGAGCGGATACTGCTGGCCGAGGCCAGTTCAGCCAGATCGGGGAGGAGAAAGAGGTGAGACTGGCGCCGTGAGGCATGGTGCAGGCAGAGCGCCAGGCTGCCGGATTCCGGTGGATCGCAGGCAGCGACGGAAATGGCGGGAGGAAGGGCGGCGGCGATACGGCTGAGGTCGAATCCGGGACGGGAGGCGACGACGAAGTCGCAGCTGACGAGAAGGTCGGCGGAGCGATGCCATTGGCCGATGGCGAGGAAAGAGTCGGCACCGAGCAGGCAGAAGAGGTGGTCGGAGGGCTGCAGGGTGGTGCGGACAGCTTTGACGGCGTCGATGGTGTAGTTAGGACGCTGGTCGGAGCGCGGCGCATCGATGAGGGAGAGGGCGAGGCCGGGCTCCGCGGCGATGGCGCGTTCGGTCATGGCGACGCGGTCGGCGAAGCTGGCCTGGGGGCGGTCGCGCTTGAGCGGCTGGACGCCGACGGGGGCCAGAAACACGCGGTCGAGCGAGAGGCGATCCATGGCAAGGCGCGCCAGGGCGATGTGGCCGCGGTGCGGGGGGTCGAAGCTGCCTCCAAAAAAACCGATCTTCATGGCCTTATGAGATTGCCTTTTGAGCATAACGGAAGCCAAATTCCGGTACTGTGACAATGTGATCCACCGAGCAGCGATCGGGATGGGGGCGAATCTTTCCTGGCGCGGGGGCGCGCCCGCGCGGACGGTGCTGGCGGCGATGGAGGATCTGACAACGGTGGGCCTGGTTTTCGCGCGCTCTTCGCTCTATTGCACGGTCCCGGTGGGCTCCGTCGATCAGCCTCCGTTTGTCAATGCGGCGGTTCTTCTGGAGACGGCTCTTGACCCGGAGGGGCTGCTGGAATTTCTGCTGGCGACGGAGCGTTGTTACGGGAGGGATCGAATGCGCGAGGTGCCGAAAGGGCCGAGGACGCTCGATCTGGATCTGCTGATGATGGACGATCTGGTATTGCAAACGCCTCTGCTCACGCTTCCGCATCCCGCACTCGCGGAGCGGCGGTTTGCGCTGGCGCCTCTGGCGGAGATTGTGCCGGAGCTGCGGCATCCGGTATTGAACAAAACGATGGCGGAACTGCTGGCAGCGCTGCCGGACGCGGGGGCGAACCGGGTTGAAAACGTGCGGAAAATCGAGGTCGAATTCGAGCAGAAGTTGAGGCAGGGCTTCGAGGATGACACGGAACCGGGGCAACCGATTCTGTGAAACGATCGTCCACCTGTTTCTTGAAAGCCTGCACGCTCGCCCTGTTCTTTGTCCTTGTCGTCGGCGCTCTCGCCCAGACGCGTGGGACCGTAACGAATGCCCATGGCGACCCGATCGCCGGGGCGCAGATCACGGATATGGCCGGCCGCACTCTGGCGGTTTCGGGAGCCGACGGCAGTTTCACGCTTTCTCATCCTCCCGATCCGATCGAGGTGACGGCGACGCATTATGTCGTCGCGGTGGTGACGATTCCTGCGGATCGGCCGCTGCGCGTGGTGCTGAACCGGCCGCTGGAGACGGTGGTGGTGACGGCGTACCGGTCGGCGATTGGATCGTCGGACAGTCCGGCGAGCACGCGGGTGATGGATCGCCGGCAACTGCAGCAGGCGGTGCCGCCGTCGCTCGACGGTAAACTGCGCGAGGTTCCTGGATTCCAGCTGTTTCGGCGGTCGAGTTCGCTGGTGGCCAATCCGACGACGGAGGGAATTTCGCTGCGGGGGCTGGGATCGACGGCCGCGAGCCGTTCGCTGGTGGTGCTCGACGATGTGCCGCTGAACGATCCGTATGGCGGGTGGATTCACTGGGAGGAATTGCCGGAGCTGGCGATTCAGTCGGTGGAGATTGTGCGCGGGGGGGCTTCGGACCTGTACGGTTCGAGCGCCATCAGCGGCGTGATCAGCGTGATTCCGGTGCGGCCTGTGGATACGGGGCTCGAAGTGGAGACGAGCGGCGGGTCAGAGAGCACGCTGGAGGATGGGGCTCTGGGGACGATTCATCGCGGCGCCTGGTCGGGACTGGCGAGCGCTGGTCTGATTGCGACGGACGGATACACGCTGGTGGCGCCGAACCTGCGCGGACCGATCGATCAGCCTTCCAACGTGCATGCGCAGAACGGGCTTGGGGATGTGGAGCGCGCGTTGCCGTATGGCGGGCGGGTTTTTCTCCGTGCGAATGCGCTGAACGAGATTCGCCACAACGGCACGCCCATCCAATACAACGCGACGCGGTTGTGGCGCTATGCGGGGGGCGTGGACTGGTCGGGGTTTGCGCTGCGGCTCTATGGAGACGACGAGCATTTTCGGCAGACATTTTCGAGCATCGCCACGGGGCGCGCACAAGAGAAGCTGACGCGTTTCGGGTTCGATCCGGCGGATGAGCTGGGCGCGTCTTTGCGCTGGCGGCGGCCGGTGGGGACGCATGCGCTGGCGCTGGCCGGGGCCGATACGCACGATGTGCGCGCGGAGGACAGCGAGCATCTGTTCAGC
>Ga0335072_10006595_pt1 | contig 16959 bp, 15 predicted proteins | sample Lox_Sample_21_FD_206725 | JGI IMG/M metagenome (GOLD analysis project Ga0335072, IMG submission 206725) | Soil microbial communities from Loxahatchee National Wildlife Refuge, Florida, United States - Lox_Sample_2.1 | ecosystem: Environmental > Terrestrial > Soil > Wetlands | place: USA...
ATCCACGTCTCTCCCCCTGAGCACCTCCGGCCCTCCTCTGCTTCCAGAATCGGGCCGTCGCGTCACCCTCAATGGCTGGGAGATTTTTCAACCGGCGTTATGGGGATTTTTGCACCGGCGCTGACACACCTCCCGGCCTCAGGGCTAAACAGGTAGACGGAGCATGGCATCGAAACAGGTTCCGAGGTTGAAAACTGAGGCCGCAGGACGAATCGTGCGCCCGCAGATCGAGTCAGAATAGGGTATAGCCCTGACCCACTTTAGCTGGAGGCCTGGATCGCCTCCTGAATTGTCTAGCTAGAGTAGCTCGCACAAATTTCTGCCACTTTCCAAAATAACTCCACACCTCAAACTGACAAGTGAGATGACTATGACCGGACAAAGAGTCGGATATAAACGTGTGTCCACGATTGACCAGAACTCGGCCAGACAACTTGATGGAATTGCGATCGACAAGATGTTCGTTGACGCGGCTAGCGGCAAGAATACTCAGCGGCCGCAGCTACAGGCGGCGCTGGGCTACTGCCGCGAAGCAGACACGCTCGTAGTACACAGTATGGACAGACTTGCTCGGAGCCTGGTCGATTTACGCAACCTCGTGACGGAGCTCACAGGCCGCGGGGTAGCTGTCGAGTTCGTGAAGGAGAATTTGCGCTTCACGGGCGACGACTCCCCCCTGTCGCTTTTGCTTTTGTCGATGATTGGCGCAGTCGCAGAATTTGAGCGGTCTATGATTCTCGAAAGACAGCGTGAAGGAATTGCTCTGGCACGGGCCGCAGGCAAATACAAGGGACGTAAGCCCAGTCTTAATCCGACACAAATTAAAGAGGTTATGGACAGGGCTGGGAATGGAGAGAGCAAGTCGCTGCTGGCGAGGGAATATGGGATCTGCCGGGAAACGATCTACAGCTATCTGCGTGAGGCACGAAGAGTCGCATAGCCCTAAACGAAAGTTGTTTTCGGTCGATTGTGAAATACATGGAGCAATTGGGCTTTGCGGGTTTGGTGCGGTTCAAAGACGATGAAGTAGATCGGGTCAATCATATTCGGCGCTGCTTCTTTGAAGTGAAACAGGAGCCGATCGCCAGTTGCCCCTATTGTGGCTGGAAAGAGGAACCTCCTTACAAGCATGGAGTGCGCCCTCACCTATACCGCGACCTTCCTATTCTGGGCGACCGGGTTGTTCTAGAGGTCAGGGTGCATCGCTTCAGATGCCGACGCAGTAAGAAGGAAGGTTGCGGGAAAATCATTGTACCAAAGGTGACGGGTTTGGAGCCCCATTGGTCCATGACGAGCAGATGCCGTGAGTGGATACGGGAAAACTGCCTTCATCTGAGTTTTCAGTTCATTGCTGAGCACATCGGATGCGACGAGAAGACTGTGCGTACTCTTGCAAATGATCGCATCGACGAATTGAATGCGGCGTACCGCCCCGTGATGCCGCAATGGCTCGGGCTCGACGAAACCTCACCCAGTGGCCGCATCCATGAATCGATAACGGTTCTTGTCGATGTGGACCAGCAAAAGCCCATCGATCTACTGAAAGACCGCACGATCGACACTCTGGAGGAAAGGCTAAAGGAGATAGGGAGCCACGGACAGAATGCCCAGCCCAAAGGCGTCACCATGGATATGTCCGAGAACTACCGCCGATTGGTCCGAAGGCTGTTTCCAGAAGCCGTCATTGTGGCGGACAGGTTCCACGTCGAACGTTTTGCCAACCAAGCTGTAGACAGAGTCAGGATCGACACGGGAAAGGGCCAGGGTAAAAACGTAACGAAGTCGGAGCTATGGAAACAGAATAGCCGTCTTCTCCGGATGCACCAATTCAACATTCCGCGGGCAGGCGATTCAGAACAAGAGCTCAAAGAAAAGAGGAAACATATCGAAAGAAAGCTGCGCAACTACAACAGAGACTTCGATTTCTTCCAATGGCTCGACTTTTATCCCAAAATCAAGAAAGCCTACATCCTAAAGGAGCACTTCTGCCAGATTTACCTGTATCACACGAAGAGGGAGACAGCAGAAACAGCTCTTGAACTCTGGGGGGCGTGTGTGCCGCCTGAGTTGGCCACGCCGTTCAAATTGGTGATCAACAACATCCTGACGCAGGACAAAGACAAATGGAGAGAGGAATTCCTGGCCTACTTCGGGACCAAAAAGACTAACGGTTATACGGAAGGATTGAACAGTGTTATCAAAAGAATCAATCGCTTAGGGAACGGATATGGCCGGATAGTTCTCAGAGCACGAGTGCTATACGGAGATGGAAAGACGCGTCCTTTTGCCAGGATCAGGCCACGGAAGTTAAAGGCTGTCAAAGCGGATCCGGAACTTCAGCCCAGGAAGTGTTCTGGATGCGCAAGGGATCTCAATGACCGTTCTCTTCCCAATCCTGTCCACGCTGGCCTTCCTATTCAGAGCGACCTATATTGCCCCGTTTGTCGCATTGCCTTGGAGTCCCTGCTGGTCGATCCCTTCCCTGAAAACCGGTGTGCACAGTGTAGTGTTTACTTCGACTCCGCAGAATTGAAAACGTACGAACCAGTACTCGGTCAGGAGTACAAGCTGTGCGAACGCTGCTATGCCGAATGCGTTCTTCTCAAAGCAAACCTGCACGACAGCTCAACCTCTATCACCGAAGGTGAAACTTTAACCCAATGCGAGGTTTCTACCTCGATCACCGGATACCCGAATCTGGAAGGACATGGCCACCTTGTTGCATTGTCGCCGACGCGCTCTTGTGCCGGAGGCGCCTGCCGATCTGGAACCAATAGAGCGGTCGCCCGTTACACGTCAACCTGATGACACGGATCCCTGAAGACTGGCCGAGGATCAATCGGAACCGTCGCCGGTGGAGGTTGTGCCCTCGACGGTCGCCAACTGCGAGGAACCGTGGGCACCATCCTATGTGGTTGGGAGGGGACGGGGAGACCGAGGGCCACCTGCCGGACTTTTTATTCGTGCAGCTTGCCAATGTGGGTATGCGTCCTTGAATCCATGCCGAACCACTCACAGTCATTGCCGACACCGTAGGACGGCGGTATTGTAAGGTTCGCTTGTTTAGACGCAGCATCCTCAATTGCTTCTGAAACGCGCTCACCATACAGCAGATCCAACGTCCAGCGCAAGCCAATTGCAATGCCGCGAGCGTACTCCATGCCCCGGCTTTTGTTATCGCGCTCATATGCAGAGTGAAACGCCTCAAAGAAGCTAACGGCTTGGTTAACAAGTGCATTCTTTACTTCTGGCGTTGGTGTTTCCAACAGTGGTTTTCTCACGATACTCCTCCTGCGGTAAGCATCCTATGGAAGCTGCGTTAGGTCAACCGGATTGGCATAACACTGAGTTACCCGGTGCTGGCAAATGGCAGGTGGCCCGGTCAAATCCTTTCACGTCATGATCGCAGGATGGTCTGTGCCCCATTCAAAACGCGCTCTTTGCGTTTTGAGTGGGAGACCGCGAACCCAGCCCGCCCGCTCATCGCAAAAAACGCGATGAATGGTGCACAGCGCGCCTGCGTCTCAAGACTCATGAGCAGTTCTTCACGATTGTTGACCGGGCCACCCGCCCCAACGCGCTCACTTACTTGCCTTTATATCGAGTGCGACGATTCCTCCGCCGAGGTCTGGAAAATCGCGTGCCGCGCGGTCGAGGAATGACGGAGGCACATATAACGCCGCGATGTCACCGAGCGTGAACTCAACTCTTCCCGCCACTCGCCATTCGCGCTCCATGTAGTAGTTTTCGAGGTGGTCCGGGGGCAGAGTTGGATCGAAGAACTTGAGGTGGCCAAAAAGCAAGGTCTCGACTGCCGTTTGGTACAAGAGTGCCTCATGAAGGTCACGTTCTACGGATTGCACGTCGGCAAACGATTTGAGCTGATGAAAGGCGTCTGTCATGCGGCTCTGCAACCTCTTGAACAGGTCGCCTGTGAGCTTGTGATTATGGAAATCGAAGGCTGCGTCAATCATGGGCGCTCTTGCGCCAACTTGAATCACCTGCTTGTCCGGCTTCCCGGAGTGACAGTCGTGGGACTGAATTAGAACTTTGAACCATCCCGGTTTAGGAACGTACATAACCGGCGAGGCTCCTGCATTCACAAGGAACATCCTGGGAAACGCCAATCCGAAGTGGCTGTACTTTGCGCAGTGGATCGCCAATTCGTTTTGCGGGATATCACAAAAGCACACAATTTCAAATTGCACGAGCGCATTGTCGCTCAGCTTAGTGTCAAGGTCATGTCGGACGTTTGGGTACGAGGAATAGTCCAGTCCCGAACAGGCAGAGAGGGGTACAGATCCGATGGGACCTGGGCTCATCTTGACTTGGAAAATTGGATCCCGGCGACCGATGTGTGTAGGGTCCAGGAGCACGCCTCCGCGAACGATCCTGGCCAAGAGCTTGTAGCGCAACTCATCCGAGGCCAGAGAACGTCCGACAAAATGTGTCAGGTTATTGGATACGTAGGCCAAGGGAGACATCCCTGCTGATTCTGTTGTGCAGATTCTATCTTGAACACGGCTTCGTCCACAAAGTGTTGCTCGTGAAGCGTTCGACGGCGCGTCTGCGCCGGTTCAATTGCAAATGCATGATGTCGCACTTCTCGGCGTTGCAATCGCTACGGACTGAAGCTCGTTCACCTGTTCTGGCAGAAAGCTGGCCTTCCTCGGCGGGTGGTCCTTCATTGAGAATTTATCTAGCTGGGGGACCGGGGGCGCCCCCAACTGTGGGTTGGAAAGAGTGCCGGGATCGGAGCCGGCCGCCGCTCGCAACGAATGTAGGATACGTAACGAAAAACGACCCAGTATTCCGCGACCCACCTTGACGCGTAGTCGCCGACGCGCCCTTGTGCCGAGCGCCCATGACGCGGGCGATCAAGACAGCGCGTCGCCCGTTATGCAGCAAGGTGGACTCTACTTCCCGATGCGGACTGGAAGGGTTTGCAGGTCTGGGACGATCTCCATTTCTGGCGATGGAAGAGTACCCTGTCCAGCGCCGACATTTCGCAGAGGAGAGACGACGGCATCGCACACGATTGCAAAATTTCAGGAGCCCGTCGCCCTCTCTGTGAGGAGGCCGCCTTGTTCAAGCACACGGTTTGATCCGCTCATTTAGATATAATGGTTACCTCCTGATTATCGGCGCGGAGTCTTCGCCTTCCCTTGTAAGTGCACCTAGCCAATGATACGCATCGAGTCCCAACTGTTTGAAAATCTTGGACCTGTTTGAGAATCTTGGGCCCTTTTGATTCTGACGACAAGAGTGTTCTCAATGGCAGAGGATACCGAGTATGTGTTGGAGCCGCTTCGCGAGGAGGCGGACTTCACTCTCTACCGCGGCAGAGGGCGCGCCAACCAGATGCCGATCCTGGCGGTGGCGGTCGCCTCTGAACATCCGTCGCCTCAGAGTCTCCGGCAGCTCGAACATGAATACTCGCTGGCGACCGAACTCGATGCAGCATGGGCAGCACAGCCGCTTGAGCTGACTCGTCAGCAAGGGCGCCCCGTCCTCATTCTTAAGGATCCAGGTGGTGAACCTTTGGATCGGGTGATTAAGGAACACAATGGACAACAGATCGATCTGACTCGCTTCCTGCACATAGCCATCGGTTTGGCGGCAGCACTTAGCCAGGCCCACCGTCAAGGCCTCATCCACAAAGACCTCAAGCCTGCGAACGCACTTGTCGACGAAACCGGTCACGTGTGGCTCACTGGCTTCGGGATCGCATCCAAACTACGACACGAACATCAGGTGCTAGTGCCGCCCGAGATCATTGCCGGCACACTTGCCTACATGTCCCCTGAACAGACCGGGCGCATGAATCGCTCGATTGATTCTCGAAGTGATCTCTACTCTTTGGGCGTCACCTTGTATCAAATGCTGACCGGGGCACTCCCGTTTTCTGCCGCCGAGCCCTTGGAATGGGTGCATTGCCACATCGCACGCCAGCCCATTACGCCTATCGATCGCCGTAGGGTCCCCGAACCTCTTTCTGCAATTATCATGAAGCTCCTCGCCAAGAATGCCGAGGAACGCTATCAGACTGCTGTGGGTCTCGAAGCCGATCTTCGGCGATGCCTCGTGGAGTGGCAGTCACAAGGTCGGATCGATCCATTCCCTCTGGGCATGGACGATTTGTCGGACCGATTGCTGATACCCGAGAAGCTATACGGGAGGGAGCGCGAGGTCGACACTTTGCTTGCGACTTTCGACCGTGTCGTGGCGCAGGACGCCACCGAACTCGTATTGGTATCCGGGTATTCCGGCATCGGCAAATCTTCTGTAGTGAACGAACTGCACAAGGTGTTGGTCCCACCGCGCGGGCTATTCGCCTCAGGCAAGTTCGACCAGTACAAGCGCGACGTACCGTACGCAACACTGGCACAGGCATTCCAGACGCTGGTTCGCCAGATCCTGGTTAAGAGCGAAGCTGAGGTGGACCGTTGGCGGCATACTCTGCTGAATGCGTTGGGGCCAAATAGCCAACTGATGGTCAACCTGATCCCCGAACTCGAATTCGTCATCGGCAAACAACCGCCCGTGGCGGAATTGCCGCCGCAGGAAGCGCGGGGCCGATTCCAGCTGGTGTTCCGGCGATTCCTTGGAGTCTTCGCGACCGCGGAGCATCCCCTGGCGTTATTCCTCGACGACCTGCAATGGCTGGACACGGCAACCCTCGAATTGCTGGAGAGCTTGGTCACCGATCCGGACGTGCGCCACCTCCTGCTGATAGGAGCTTATCGCGAAAATGAAGTCAGTCCATCTCACCCGCTCATGCGGACCCTGGCATCGGTTCGTGATGCCGGTGTAAGAACGCAGGAAATTGCGCTGGCTTCACTCGACTCTGACGATGTCGGCCGATTGGTCTCCGATTCCCTGCGCTGCGAGCGGAACTCCGCTGCTCCTCTGGCACAACTGATCTACGAGAAAACCGGCGGTAATCCATTCTTCGCCATCCAGTTCCTGATGGCGCTGGCCGAGGAAGGCTTGCTGCGGTACGACAGCGATGCGACTGTGTGGGCCTGGGACCTGGACCGCATTCGTGCCAAGGGCTACACCGACAACGTGGTCGATCTGATGGTGGAGAAGCTCCGGCGGTTGTCCGACACGACGCAGACCGCTCTCCAACAGCTCGCCTGTCTCGGGAACCTGGCCGTGACCGCGACCTTGAGTGTGGTCTTTGGAAAATCTGAGGAAGAGATCCACGCCGCGCATTTGGAGGCTGCTCGGGCCGGACTCGTCTTCCGCTTCGATGGCTCTTATGCCTTCCCACACGACCGGATTCAGGAGGCGGCGTATGCGCTCATCCCTGAAGGCCAATGTGCGTCGGCACACCTTCGGATTGGCCGAGCGTTGCTTGCGAGTTTGACGAAGGAAGGCTTGGCCGACCATCTGTTCGATGTCGCCAACCAATTTAATCGGGGCGCCGAGCTGCTGATCGATCACAACGAGAAAGTGCAAGTGGCCGGAATCGACTTGAGGGCCGGGCGAAAAGCCAAAGAATCCGCGGCGTATGCGTCGGCGCGTGCGTATTTTGCGGCCGGCATGGCGCTGCTCGACGAAGGCTACTGGAGCAGTGAATACGATTTGATCTTTCACCTGTGGCTGGAACGCGCGGAATGCGAGTTTCTCACCGGCCACTTCGACGAGGCCGAGCGACTGCTGGTTGCGATGTTGCGCCGTGCGGTATCGAAAGTCGATCAAGCGGCGGTTTACTACTTGAAGGTCCGGCTCCATATCATCCGATCGGAATCTCAGCTGGCCGTGGCTGCCGCGCTCCAGTGCCTGCGCGGATTTGGCATCGAGCTTCCCGCGCATCCAACCGAGGATCAACTTCATGTGGAATACGAGACGTTCTGGCAAATGCTGAAAGGGCATCCGATCGAGAGCCTGATCGATCTGCCGGAGATGACTGATCCGGACCTGCTGGCTGCCATGCGCGTGCTCTCGGCACTTGTTCCTGCCGCTCGCTTCACTGACCACCATCTGTGGGCGTTACAGTCCTTACGCATGGTGATGCTCTGTGTGCAGCACGGGATATGCGTCGATTCTGCGTGGGCCTATGCTCACTTGGGGATCGTCCTTGGATCGGTCTTTCACCGCAACAGCGAGGGTTATCGCTTCGGCAAACTTGCATGCGAACTAGTTGAGAAGCGTGGCCTCATCGCAAGTCAGGCGAAAGTCTACCTTCCGTTTGGAGGAATAGCTGTTTGGACGCAGCCGATCGCGGCCTCGATCGGTTACTTGCGATCGGGCATTCGCGCCGCGATAGATGCAGGCGACCCGACCTTCGCTTGCATTGGCCTGTTCATGTTGATCTCCGACCTCCTTCTGCGCAACGACTCCCTCGATGTGGTATGGCGCGAATCAAAGATCGCCATGGATTTTGCCCGCAAGACGCGGTACGACGACGGCGCGGCCATGTTCGTAAGCCAACAACGCTTCATCGCAACGATGCAGGGCCGGACGGCCAGCTTCTCCTCTTTCAGCGATGCGCAATTCAACGAAGCAACATTCGAGGCGCAGCTCATTGCGGACCGGATGCCCTTGATGCTCTGCTCGTATTGGACTCTCAAACTGAAAGCGCGGTTCCTGTCAAACAACTACGCAGAGGCCCTCGCGGCGGCTGAGCAAGCAAAACCGCTCCTTCAAGTCGTCGATTTCCCCATCGTACTGATGGATTACTTCTACTATGCTGCGCTGACGGTGACGGCGCTTTACGAGATTGCGCCGGCCGATGAGCAGCTGACATGGCGTGAACTTCTGAAGGCTCACCAGGAACAACTGCGTGAGTGGGCCGAAAACAATCCGGGGACCTTCGCCGACAAGCACACGCTGGTACTGGCCGAGATCGCCCGCATCGAAAAGAGGGACGCCGATGCCCAGCGTCTCTACGAACAGGCAATTCATCTGGCGCGTGAGAACGGATTCGTTCAAGACGAGGGGTTGGCCCATGAACTGGCCGCAAAATGCTACCTGGCGCGCGGCATCGAAACCGCAGGCTACGCCTATCTTCGCAATGCGCGGAACTGCTACGACCGTTGGGGCGCTCACGGAAAAGTAATGCAACTCAGCGAACTCTATCCGCGCCTGCGCGAGGAGCGACCGTCTACCTCCACGACCACGATGAGCCCGTCCGCCGGGCAGCTCGACGTCGAGACGGTTGTAAAGGCATCGCAGGCGCTTTCGAGCGAGATGGTCCTTCCCAGGCTGATCGAGCGGCTCATGCGACTCTCGGTGGAACATGCCGGGGCAGAGCGGGGGGTGTTGCTCCTGGTTCGAGACGGTGAGCCGCACATCGAAGCTGAGGCCATCACGTGCCAGGGCGCGGTCGAAGTTGCGATTCGACGGGAAGTCGTCACGCCATCTAACCTCCCGCAGTCCGCGCTGAATTACGTGATGCGGACGCATGAGAACGTGCTTCTGGATGATGCTTCTACTGACAAGGTGTATTCGAAGAACGAATATGTAGGACGCAAACGCTCCAAGTCCGTACTGTGCATGCCAATCGTCAAGCAGAAGAAGCTTGTCGGAGCGCTCTATCTTGAGAACAACCTGGCGCCGCGCGTCTTCACGCCTGACCGGGTTACTGTACTGCAGTTGCTGGCTTCGCAAGCGGCTATTTCACTAGAGAATGCCGCGCTCTATACCGATCTGCAACTCCAGGTTGGGCTGCTGCAGCGCCTTCCTGTATCCGCCTGGACACTCAAGCCTGATGGGACACCGGATTTCGTGAATCAAGTCTGGCTTGAATTCTCGGGTCAGACGCTCGACTTCATCCAGTCGCATCCCGAGGCCTGGATGACCGCGGTCCACCCTGAGGATCGGGAGATGGCAGCCAAGAGCTTTTGGGAAGGCGTCCATTCGGGACAGGGTTTCGCGTTCGAAACCAGATCTCTCCGCGCCAAGGACGGGACCTATCGCTGGCATCTTCAGCAAGCCGTGGCTTTGCACGACGCAGAAGGAAAAGTCCTTAGATTTGTCGGCACAACCACCAACATTGACGACCAGAAGCGGACCGAAGAGGCGTTGCGCCAGGCGCAAGGCGACCTCGCACGCATCAACCGCGTAACAACCATGGGAGAATTGGCAGCGTCTCTAGGTCATGAACTCAGTCAACCGATCAGTGGTGCTATGACCAATGCCAACGTCGGCCTCCGAAAGCTCGCGGGCGATAATCCGAATCTCGATGAAGTGCGCGGGGCTTTTGCCAGAATTGTAAGAGACGCACAACGTGCTACAGAGATTATCAGCCGAATCCGCTCACAATTCGAGAAGGGTACCCTGAATCAGGAGAGTCTGAATGTGAACGAGATTATTCAAGAAACCATCGTCCTCCTGCGCGACCAGGCGATGCGACACAACATATCGCTTCGCACGGAACTGACAGCCGATCTACCTCAGATCATTGGAGATCGCGTGCAATTGCAGCAGGTCATGATGAATCTAATTGTCAACAGCATCGAAGCGATGAAGGACGTTGATGGAATACGAGAAATGGTCATCAGGTCGGAGCGAGCTGAAAACGAGCAGATTCTTGTGTCATTCAACGATTCCGGCCCAGGGTTTCCGCCGCAACTCGCGGAAAAGATTTTCGATCCGTTCTTTACAACCAAACCCCACGGCACCGGCATGGGACTCCGCATCTGCCGGTCAATTATTGAGTCGCATGGCGGGCGCTTATGGGCCGAGGCCGGCGCTGGGCGCGGCGCAACTTTTCACTTGAACCTGCCCGCCGCGATTCCGGGCCATCGCCCCCACACGCCAGAATCAATCATCGTTTAGACCACCGGGCAAAATCGCAAATCAAAAGACTCTAGGTGAGCTGACTCCCATTCGGGATTTTCCACTTGCACACAGCCCATGCTTCGCAATTTGCGTCTGGTCAGCGGGAGCCGAACAGCGATGAGTGGCCCAGCCTCGCTCGTTAGTAGCGAAGACTCGATCCAGTGGAGGATGGGCCAGCATCCTTACACAGTCACTGTCTTCTTCGCTTCGAGTGCGGGTAACCGGCGGATAGTTCCTACGCCAAGTGGGTGTGAGTTCCTCGCCCAACTTCGTCGCTGCCATGGTGCCCGAGGCAGCCTGGGCGGAAGACTGCGCCTTGAGCAGAGTTCTCAGTTGCTCCCCCTCGGCGACGCCGTGGAGCCCGTAGGCTCTAATGAATGGTCGTAAGTGTGTCAGTCGATGCGGCGCTGCCGGAGCGCGCGCTGGAGCAGAGCGAGGTACTTGCCGCGGAAGACACGGCTCAGCACCTTCACGGGGAGAAAGAAAGCATACCTGATCATTCAGTGGATACGCTCGCTCTCGGCGGCCGGACGCTGGAAGCTGGTCAAACTCGCGCTCACGATTCTGTTCTTGCCGTTCGTTCTCGTCTGGAAATTCACCACTGCTGGAAGCGATTGCGGTTGCTGCTGCGACGAGGACGACTGAGGACGGCGAGATGACTCAAATCACACGTTCGAACCGTGGCGGCTCGGGCCGCCATTTTTGTTTGGCCGGGAAGTCATGATGGTCAGAACACTCAAAATCTGCATCGTCGATCCGGACCCGACCAAGACCCAGGCATTCCTGAGTGCGCACTTGTCTGGGGGATTGTGGTCTCTGCTGGCCAGGAAATACTACCCAATCGGGTTTCTCGGGGTTCGGACCTTCCGGACCACGGCGCTCGACATGAGACTGATTCAGCGGCGCGAGGGCCGGTGGGTCATCGCCGACCTCATCGGCAAACGAGGACGGGTTCGCACCGTACCGATACCCGCGGCGGCGAAAGATGCTTTGGACGAGTGGACCAGCGCTGCGGGAATCACTTCAGGTCCGATATGGCGCGCCATGCGCAAAGGCGGCGCCATCACAGGCCTTGGGCTGAGCGCGTGGGCGATCTGGGATGTGGTGGTGACGGCCGCCAAAGCCGCGGGGATCAGCCATCTTGGCCCGCATGATCTGCGCCGCACGTGCGCCAAACTCTGCCGCAAAGCTGGAGGCGAGTTGGAGCAGGTTCACGATGCTGCATGAACTCGTGTGCTGTTTTGTGTGGTGCTCGATGTCGGCCTGGTGGATCGGCCGGCGCATGGGAGAACTCAAGGCCAGGCAGTGACGAAAACCCTCACAGTCGGGACAGCATCGGAGCGGTTGCCGGGCAGGAGCGCCGATGCAGCCCCGACTGCCTCAAATCCGAACAGGTTCACGCAACGCTAACTGCCCTTAGCTTGGGGAATCCTCTCAGCTGGATCTTCATGGCCCCCAACCACGGACCAGTGCGCAAACAGCCGCGATGCCGGTCACGTCGCCGGCGTAGAACCTGATCGCCGTTCGGATCAACACCTGCACGAAGTCGGCAGAGATGCGCGAATCGCGGTCCTCGTTAGCGTGGGCCAGGTTGGAGCGCACCACGGCGGAGCCGAAGCCCATGTGATACAGCTTTGGGCCGATCACTCGCAGACAGGCTTCAATATCGCGGAGGCTCCCTCGATAAGTCATTTGGGCAAAGGCCATGGCAAGAAACTGTTCCCAGCAGGAAAGCTTCTTGGCGTAGCGGTCGCCACCATAACGGGCGACGCAGCGGCGAAAGTCGCGGTCGGGAACATAACCGATCAACTGAGAGAAGACGGTCTTGCCTTCGTTCATCTCTCCATATTGAAGAGCGGACCAGCAGCCATCCGCATTTCAAATCGCAGCAAGTCAAAATCGCTCGCAACTATATGACTTGTTTCAATTTATCCGATCAGATGCCGCGGTTTACCCGACAGTAGAGACACTGCATAATTACAGCCGAATGAAAACAAAAGAGAACCACCTCGGGCCTTCACCAAACGTGAGCAGGAGCCGCTTTCGCCCTGCCACCACATCACGCCGTTTCCGCGGCGCGGCGTGGACTATTTATGAGATGCCGCGCACACCTCCGGGAGCCGCAGTCAATGAGGGCACGCAAAGAGTCTTTGTGATGGCGGTCACATATGCAAGTTCACGCGATCGGAACATAGTGCATTTACCTCTTCGTGTCATTGACACTCATAAGCCGATTCAGTAACTTCATGTTTCCGCGCCTTTGTGGAAAGCATGGGTACTTTAGCGGAAATGCTGTGTCGGTGCTGTTGTTATGCCCACGTTGTTGTTCGAATCCGCTCGAATAGGGAAGCTCAAGCTCTGCTGTGAGTTGTTGAGAAGCTGTCCCGGATTTCACAGTTCCATTTCGATATTCAAGAATTTCGTATTGCCTTGGAGAAGTTATGTCTGCCTTGGGAAGTGCCCTTGCTGTCGCTGAATTTCTGCGAAAATTGCGGGGGAGATCGCAACCAGTTCTTGTAAGAGCTAATGACGGGTTGATGTACGTCCTCAAATTCGCCCATAATCTACAGGGGCCCAATCTTCTCTTTAACGAAGTGATGGGCTCTGAACTTTACAAAGCCTTTGGGCTTCCAGTACCCGAGTGGCGCTCAATTCAAGTCACCGATTCGTTTCTGGATCGCAATGATTCCTGCTGGTTCCAGACCGAATCGGGACCTATTCGCCCCGAAGCAGGATTGTGCTTTGCATCGCGTTTCCTTACCGGCCCGAGGCAACCCGTTTGGGAGATTCTCCCCGGCAGTTATTTCGGTCGGGTATCGAATCGCGGGGCCTTCGGCCTTGCCTGGCTGCTCGACGTCTGCGCACAACATTCCGAAAACCGTCAGGCCATTTTTCTTCGCACCGGGGACAGTGGACTTCGGGCCGTGTTCATCGATCACGGCAGCATGTTTGGAGGACCCAACGCGTGTGATGAGCCTGAACCCCTAGCCGCTCGCTATCTTGACCCTCGAGTATACGTTCAAGAATTGCTTACAGGATTTCGCCGTGGATCGGATATGTTGAAGTGGAACTCACTTTGGGGTCTCTTGAAGGCTCTTCCCGCGGATTGGCGGTCCGATTCCGCATTGGAACGGTTCGCCGTCTGCATCTCCCGGCTGGCTGATCCTGAATCGGTGCGGCGCGCTGCGGATTCGATTGTCGATCTTAATCGAAGTACCTTTATCTGTGACGAAGCTGAACACTTACGCTCTGATCGCTTCGACACGTTAGTCTTGTGCACCGGCGCACGTCGTGCACGGACACGGCATAATGCATTGGCGTGACGCGGATATCATCATCGTGATCGAGTACTTGGTGAACTCTGTTCTCCGCATTTTCATCATTCCCGAATGGAAGATGCTTCTTTCGCGATCGGAAGGGAATTATCTCGAAGACCGGCTTTTTTGATTGGAATTGGCAAGTCGCAAGCCGGCCCCAGGGGCTCTTCACGGAATTCAGTAGGCGGCACTGGACCAGTCATCACCGGCTGTGACGCACCTGAGCTCTCTTCTGACCCGGCCCTTGCAGTGATTGGCGCAGGCTTTCCGTCACCTTGACCGTCGGGTGATCGGCTCAGTCGCCCGCGCGGTTTGGATTTGTGCCACTCACTCATCCAGAATATGGGCACATGTTCTGCGGCGCCAGCGGCGATGACCATCGCCATTATCGGGCTTCGGCCTATCTTGATTCACGTATCTACCCGAGCCCCACGGCGAGTATTATGATTCATTTGCGGGAAGCCGTAGGTCCACTGAATACCGTGTCGCTCTGGAGAATGATCGACCGCCTTCCGGATGGCTGGAAGACAAAATCGGCACTTGAGAGGTTTTCAGAATGCCTCGAAATGCTGACGACCGCGGAAATCGTGCATTGTGTTGTTGAGGTTGTCTCTGCCGTGGTGTAGGTTGTGCAGCCACTCAACCCGGCACTAAAGAAGCCGGGCTCCTGCTTGCTTGGGCAAGCAGCGAACCAACCGAACTTCGTTATCCGCGCTATCGTTACCTCCACATCCAGGTGGGACTCGATACCCGATTCACCTCAGCACCCATAATCTTGCTTCTTGCCTACCCGTCTTCAGCAGAGGCACGTAAATGGGCTCGAGCCCGACGCTGCCGAACACTTACCCGGTCATTGCCGGTCCCTTCTTTACTTCCCATCCGAATCTGCCTCAATTGTGGTGAAGTTCGATCAAGTTTCATGACGATTTTACGTAGATCGTGACCTGTATCACTGGCGCACGCTGAGAGAATCTGCTTTCCTAATTCGCGTGCGAGAGGTTTCTAAACTGAACACTCAAATCTTATAGACAGGAAAAGATCAGCGGATTATTGCAGCGAAATCTAAGGACAAGTCTCAATGCAGCGCACCTGCACCTTACGCTCCGAACTGTGAGGAGATGTCATTTGCCGGAGACAGATGGACGAGAGAACTTCGCCTCGAACAAGCGTTTTACGTTCGAGCTGGTCGTTGTTGGAACCGTCATTGTGATGGCGGTCACACTGCTCGATCCATTCTCCAAAATTACAACTTTCCTGTGTTGACAGCAAACTACCAAAGCATTAACTTCAAGCTTCCATCCTTGTGGAAAAGCTGTGAAGACTTCGGCCTGGAGAAGGCGGAGGATCCATGCAGTCCACAAAGGAGCCGAGAGGTACACATGAGGAACTCCTCATTGAGTGTCGTTCATTTTGGCCAATGGCCTGATTCTGTATTCCCACGGATACTGCAAGTTGAATCTGGGGTCCCATTTTTCTGTTTTTATGAGGTTCATGATGCTAGCCTTGGTACGGGAGAACGTTATTTTAACCAAATATATTCGCATTCTTCGGGGAGGTTCGCAGCCGATATTGGCCGAAGCCAGCGATGGATGTGTTTATGTAGTTAAATTTGCCAACAACCTTCAGGGACCGAACTTGACTTTCAACGAAAGCGTAGCCTCCGAGCTCTATCGGGCTCTTGAACTCCCGGTTGCGCCGTGGAAGGTATTGCAGGTCAGCGACGAATTCATTGAGCGAAACCCTGCTTGCTGGATTCAGACGAGCTCGGGACGCCTTCGTCCCTCCGCAGGCTGGTGTTTCGGGTCGCGTTTCCTGGGCCAAGTCAATTTCCGGCTCTTCGAAGTCCTTCCGTACAGCAGCTTCAAGCGGGTACAGAATCTTAAGGACTTTTGGCTTGCATGGCTGGTGGACATTTGTGCTAGACACACTGACCACCGGCAGGCTATTTTCGAGGAAGGCGCCGATGGTCATTTGAGGGCAGTTTTTGTGGACCATGGCCATATGTTTTGCGGCGCCGGCGGAAACGAGCAGCGCCACTTTCGAGCATCAGCCTATCTTGATTCGCGCGTCTATCCGATCCTCACGGCGAGTTCTCAGATTCGCCTGCGGGAAGCGGTGGGCAGACTGAATGCCGATGTGCTCTGGACTGTGATCGACAGCCTTCCGGATGACTGGAAGACAAAGTCGGCACTCCAGAGCTTTGCAAAATGCCTTGAAATGCTTTCAAACACGGAAATCGTCCGAAGTGTCGTAGACACGATGGTGGACTATCAGCGTCATATAAATCAGCGTGAACAACTTGACTTCCAAACTTGCCGCAAACCTCCAATGCAAGTTCTGCGCCCTGGAATACAGACCGCAGGGCGAAAGCGAGTCGCCGTCGCCTGAAGGGAGAATAATCCTGTTTGTACTTTGGACCGGAGCAGACGGCCTCCGCTTTTTGATCGACCCGGAGTGGTTTGAGATTGTCGCGCCCGCGGATCAGGAATACATCCAGGCACTTTGCGAAGATTTCAAGGATCGTGGGCGATTTGACTCTGTCGGCCTATTCAAGCACTTGACTTCACTTGCCGTGGGCGTGCTGACTACCTGCGAAGCCGGAGCGAAACTTGGTGATTATCCGGCCCTCGGCGAACTGTCCCGCCGCTTTCTAGAGCTGTAAGTGCGAAAACTCCTCAAAAGGGGCTCGACTTACAGTCGGCTCCAAACATGTCTTCCCTTCCCATCATCGACGGCGCCGAAAGGCATTGTCGCAGGCGTCCTTTGCTCGGCTCCGGCTTGTCAAGTCAACAATTAGTCGTCTCCCCCGGCGTCGCAGATGCTGATGCCTACGCAATTTTCCTGTAATGAA
>Ga0335072_10006597_pt1 | contig 16956 bp, 13 predicted proteins | sample Lox_Sample_21_FD_206725 | JGI IMG/M metagenome (GOLD analysis project Ga0335072, IMG submission 206725) | Soil microbial communities from Loxahatchee National Wildlife Refuge, Florida, United States - Lox_Sample_2.1 | ecosystem: Environmental > Terrestrial > Soil > Wetlands | place: USA...
CGCCGACCCAGATCTGAAGTCAAATTGCTTATAAGGGTCAGCGGCGCCAATCATAATACCTTACGTAAACTAGTGAGGACTTTACAGTGAAAAGTTTCCTGGTGAGATCCAGGACCGTTGGTATTTTGCTGACAGCCTGGATTTTCTGAAGTTTGTCTGCGTATGCTCTTTTTCATTCGTCAGTTTCACGTTTTTCTAACTTCCCAGTCGTTGGCTTTTGGTGATGGTCGGATGTGCTAAGACTGTGTAAAGTAAGCTGAAAGTAAAGAATTTCTCTTAGACTCGAGCCAATGTACCTCTGCGGCGATATACTGTGAAGATTGAAAACTTTCACGTGCAGTTTTGGTCTAAACCATTTTGAAGCCAGTCGGACTCATTGCATATATTGACTCTTTAGCTCCTCATGCCCTATCGTTTCTCAATCACTTGAGACTTTGATAAGATTGAGAAAGAAAAGTTCTGAAGAGCGAATGACCTCACTTTCAGGACATTAAATGAAACTTTTTGCGGCCTTGGCCATGTTGAGTGAAACTTCTAGAGGGTTTGGGATTGCTAAATTTCTCACAACGCGCAAAATGAAACGACACATCTCCCGTCTGCTATGACAGAAACCCCAAAACCTGGTGATAAGTCTAGAATTAATATTAGATCAAGATACTGTGCTCCTTCATCTGGGCTCATAGATATTGGGTTGAAGAGAATCGTTACGAGGCCTGGTGAATCCGTTTCCATGGACATTAAGGAGACAGTCTTCACAAATTTCTGATTGATTTACTTAATTAATCCGAGATCACCATGGCAAGAAATAATTATTCAAAGTTAGAGAATGTAACTTGAGAGAATATATAAAGATAGAATATTGCTTGATTAACGTTAGCGTGTTGGGTATTCTATTGAGCTGGAATTTGAGGCGCCTTTGGGAATGAGTCTAAGAATATATCTCCACTACGGAGTAGTAACAACCTTCTTTCGGCCTGAAGATATGCCAGGTCCTTAACTCGTGCTATTAGGTAGCGCATTTAAGCTGGGTCATTCTTGCTATCAGGCGGCCGTTCCTGAATCTTATCGAGAGGTTTTACCCCTCTCATCTTGCTGCATCATTTTCAAGAATATACTGCTCGACATCATCAATGGACGATTAAGTATCGTCTAAAGGTAAAGCACTTGAGCTTCATCTAACGATTGGTTCTGGACTAAGAGGACATAATGCAGTTCGTATCCCGCAATGCAATTGCTATACTGTACTCCTCCTCGTCGCTAGTGGCGCGCCCGCTCTCCTCGAGCCGTTCGACAGCCGTGAGGGACAGCGTTCACAATGCCCTGTTCACCAGGCTGACTGTTATGCATACCGATCCTGTTGAAGGACAACTTTGATACCGTCGAGATGAACACAATAGGAGGATGCCTGGACTTAATAGGATCCCAACCTACAATTGACGCTCGCGCTACAACAGCTTTGAGAATGCCGGAACGATTATTTGGGAAGACGAATCCGCATGAGTTGGCTCTGGAAGGATTTTCTGTATCTTCTCTTGATGGGCAGACTATAAACCCTTATGACCAGTGGAGGAACCCTTGTTGCTATCGCAACAAGCTTTGCAATGTTCGGCACTGGTATTTAACCTTAGTGAGCACAGCGTTAAAGACAATTGGGCTAACAATACCAGGCACTGATACAGTAAACTCTCTTCGGAGCCCAGTAAGTGCAAATAGTCTTTTCAGTGTTCGACCTGCCCGAGGATTGATATCGAGGGCTGGTATAATCCCAATCTCCTACACCTAAGACGCAGTTAGACCGATCTCAAGAAACGTGAAAGACCTTGCAGCGGCTCTTGCGGTCATGGCAAGTATTGGCTATGATCTAAATGACAATGCTACAGCTTTGATACCTCTCATCTAGGAATGTAGACTACTCGACCTACATATACGGCGGCAGTCTGAAAGGCCTCCGTCTAGGTGTCATAGAAGGTTTCTTCAACCGCACCGGAAGTAATGAGACAATCCCAGTAAACAACATCATGGACGTCATGATTTCTATGCTGACTGTCGCTGAGGCAGTCATTATTCCCATAAACTCCGCCACCTACAACGCCACCGCCATCCTCGTCACCCTCGACGCCCAAACTTTCGAATACCGCCAATCCATGGATGCCTATCTCTCCTTGCCCTCGCTGGGCGGCACGCATCCCACAACCCTGAACCAGCTCTATCACCGCAGCCGCTTCCTCACCATCCCCAGCCAGTACTCCTACGTCCTCACCTCGCTCACCTCTTCCCCTTCAAACGCCTCCTACCCCAATGCCCAACTCGGCATCCAAAACCTCACCATTGCCCTCCGCAACACCTTCACCTCTTACACCCTCAATGCCATCATCTACCCCGAGCAAAAGAACCTCGTCGTAAAAATCGGCTCCCCTTCTCAATCCAGTCGAAACGGCATTCTCGCCGCCCTGACCGACTCTCCAGTCGTGACTGTGCCAGCCAGTTTCTCAAATGCCACAGCGGATGCGCCGATTGGCATTCAGGTTTGGCATGGAGATCCTAGGGGGGCCACAGAGCGAGGGGAAGTTAGTGAATATTGCGAGTTTGGTAGAGGGGTTGAGTCATGCGAGGCGCATGCCGGCATTTGCGAATGGGACCGCGGACGTTGGCGTTTATTCTGCGGTGCGGAGCGTGAGGCCTGATGAGGGGAATATTCCCGCGGCGTATGCGGTTGGTATTTTGTAGGACGGTGTGGTATTTACACTGGAGGAGAAATTAGAGTGTGCGGTGGATGAGGGATCTAGTCCTGAGGTGATTTAAAAGTTGTATTAGAACAAGCCCCCCCCACAAAAAAAAAGGACAACTTCAAATAGTAAAAGAAACCAAACACCTAGTCGTCTGAGGTGTTTAGAGCAGCTCTTCACCTTCCGTTATGCCCGAAGAAACCAATGCACTCACTCGGGAGTTGGGAAGAATGAAACAACCATTGCTCTCGCTCGCTTGAGAGCTGGAGGCAGATGTTAGCTGGTCTATTTGCTATTATAGCGGTGGCGATTGTCCGCCAGACTACCGTTGTGATTGTTAAAGGGAATTTTCTTATTTTGGGTTATGTTTGTGTGGGCGGTGAATTACTTTATCTGGTGGAGGCAGGAGGAAAAGGGGACAATGTGTTGTTACACGAGGATATACAAACTATATATCACTGTAACCTTAATCCATCACGTGTCTTCCTCTGCAGCAGTCTCACCAATCAATCCCATCCCGTCCTCCTACCTTAACCGCCTCCCCATCCAAATGCGTCCCATCCCACGGCTTCCTCCCCTTCATACCCACCCCATTCGGTTTCCCTCCAAATCTCGCATCCAGCTTCTTGAACGGTTGGATACCAGCCACATCCTCCTTCTTAATCATCCACTTGCTCGTCCCAAGCACGCCATCCAACTCATGTACCGGTGGCAGCTTAAGATACACCATGCCGTCATCCCTCTCCTCAACAGGGAATGTAGCAATCGAGACTTCGTCATCATTCGTGCACTTCCCCACTGACTCGCCCGAGAGCTCAAAGTTGCGCTTATGGTACGGACAGGACACCCAGAGCTTGTTAGTCGCGAGGTCGTCTCCAATGAGGCCGTCAGAGAGGATGAAGGCGCGCTTATGCGGACACATCTGTTGCGTGCAGTAGTACCTGCCCTTGACTTTGAAGACGGCAAGCTGCGTGTCACCGCGCTTGATGTTGGCGCTGATGCCATTCGGCGAGATGTCGGCGTCTTTGAAGTGCGAGGCTTCGATTATGGGTTGCCAGGTTAGGGAGGTCCATTTGGTGTTTCTGAAGTCTTCTTTGACGCTTTCTTTTGTCCAGTAAACGGGGCGGCTTTGGCCGCGATCTTCTTCCTTCTCCATGGTCTCGAGAGTTTCCTTAGTGTTGGCGAATTGTTGGAAGTGCTTTTTTCGCTCAGGATCCTTTATGGCCTCGGCCCATTCGTCGTAGAATGTTCCGACTAATTCTTTCATTTGCTCCTCGAGGGACGCACATATGCCAAGCTTGTCGTCGAGGATCACTTCTCGCAGGTAGTTGATGCCGCCTGGAAGTTTCTCAAGCCATCGGGCAGTACGTTGCAATTTATCTGCTGTACGGATGTAGAACATGAGATACCGGTCAAGAATTTGAACTACATCATCTGGTGGGACGTCCTTGGCAAGGAGCTCAGAGTGCTTAGGGCTTGCACCACCGTTACCACCCACGAAGATGTTGAATCCTTTCTCCGTGGCTATTAGACCGAAGCTGATCGTTGTCAGATGAATCGGTCCAAGAGATAGCAAGAATCATGACTTACTCTTTATTTTGAGCTTCAGCGCACTCTCGGACACAACCGCTCACACCACCCTTCATTTTGTGGGGACTGCGAATGCTCTTATAACGCTCCTCAAGGCGAACGGCCATGCCTACACTGTCACCTATGCCATATCTACACCATGTCGTCCCAACACAGCTCTTGACGGTTCTCAAGGACTTTGCGTATGCGTGGCCGCTCTCTAACCCACCTGCCACCAGCTCGGTCCAAATAGCAATAAGGTCTTGCTTTTTGGCACCGAACATGTCGATTCTCTGCCCACCCGTGATCTTGGTGTATAACCCATATTTCTTGGCCACATTACCAATAACAATAAGCTTGTCAGGAGTAATCTCTCCGCCGCTGACACGGGGTATGACAGAGTAAGTACCGTTTCGCTGAATGTTGCCCAGATACCTATCGTTCGTGTCCTGTAGACCATGAACAGGCTTGTCCATGATATGTCGATTGTAAAGCGACGAAAAAATGGATCCGATACTTGGTTTACAGGCTTCGCAGCCAAGCGAATCTGGGTCATTCCCCGCTTCCTTCATGACCTCCGGTAAAGTCTTCAACTTCTTAACTGAGATGATGTTGTAAAGATCTGCGCGAGAATAGTTAAAGTGAGGGCAGATATGGTTCTTTACTTCATTTCCCATAGCCTGCATCTGCTTCGTGAAGATACTGGTAACAAGGGGCATGCAGCCACCACAACCCGTGCCTGCTTTCGTGCATGACTTGACATCTCCGATGCTCTTGCAGGTGCCATCCTTTACAACGCTGAGGACATCGCCTTTTGTCACGTTGTGACATGAGCAGATCTGAGTGTCATCGTCGAGGTCGTCCCCGCCTTCGTCGTCTCCTTTACTTGCTCCCAAGATGAACTGGCTCGGTGGCACATCTAACATTTTCTGGTTCTTGACCATTGGCACAAGTTTGACGTAGTCTCTGGTGTCTCCGATCATCATGCCTCCAAGCAGATATTTTCCGTCTAATGTGAAGAGATATTTCTTGTAGACGGCTTGAAAAGGGTCTTTGTATGTGAGTGCTTTGACCGGAGATGGAGGCGGTCCATCTGTAAGAGTTTTGACCGCATCCTGTGATGATTGCTCGACCTTCTTCGCTGCTCTCGCAGGCATAAATTTTGGCCCGTCTCTGTCGGCAAAGAAATCGCCAAAACTGGCAACTTCCACACCTAGTAACTTGAGCTTCGTACTGAGATCAGGCCTCTTGAATTGCCGATAGGAGTGGACCTTGGCTTGAGTCAGGTTGAACGCAAGAATATCTGCCATCTCAACACCAGGTGCAATTAGTCCAAAGGTTTGGTTCTCCCAGCTTGCACACTCGCCAATAGCGTAGATATCCTTGACGCTTGTGCACAAGTCTGCTTTAACGACAATTCCACCACCTCGGTCAGCACATTTGATTCCAGCCTTCCTTGCCAGCTCGTCCCGGGCCTTGATACCAATAGCAAAGCATATAGTACGCCCTTCACTGTTCTATTCTCATTCACTTCAATCTTGCCGACTCTTTTTGACAAGAGAACTTCGAGACCTAGCGCTCTGACTTGCTCAACAACTAGACCGCCAGCATCACCATCAAGTTGTCTGCTTAGAACCCATCTGTTACGTTCAATCAAGCAGACTTTTTCGAACGCCTCAAGATCCATCATCGCTTTAGCTGCTTCCAGGCCTAGTAATCCTCCACCAACAACAACGCCATTTGTGCCTTTATGGGATCCCGAGTACTCTATAAGCCTCTGCAGATCCTCGATTGTACGGTACACAAATACACCAACAGCGTCATGGCCCGGTGTGTGTCTCGGTAGAAGGGCATCAGAGCCAGTAGCAAGAACTAGAATGTCGTATGGTACAACCTCGCCCGAGGAACATGATACAAGTTTTTGATCCGGATGGATTGCTGTAACGATTGTGTTGAGGTGGTATTTTAGTGAGCCTTCCGGGCAGTTTGAGTACTGTTTAAAATGGCTACTGTTAGTTTTCTGTCCTGTGTCCTGGTTTTATTATATCTGGTGCCGCTCTTACCCACTCCTTTGGATTCAAATATAGATTTTCCACTTTCCGATGCTGAAAGAAACTTGTTAACCCGACTCGATTATATGCCAAATGAAGCTCCTCTCCAATGACAATTATATCGTATTCCCGTCTTTTCGCATCCAATTTCATGAGCTTTTCGCTATGAAGTCCGCACCATTAGCTTTGTTTACTTGAACCCTCGCTCCTCTCAGGTCACTTACATGAAACTAATTCCAACCATTCCTAGGCCTACAACGACGACCTTCTTTCTGGATCCCCCATGGCTTTCGTCTTCCGACCCTTTGACGCTATCAGGCCCTCCTTCAACCAGTCCTCCACTGATCTTAGTCGCTGGGTGCTGTGGTTGCCAGTTGTCCGTCATGTTTCTCTTTGTTATGCCACACTGAAGACGAGCTTCAATCACCAGTAATGGTCACACAGATTCATGAAAGAACACTGTTCATGTAGAAAGAATAAGAATACGGAGGAAGTCAGGAAAAGGATAAGGAAAAGATGGTAAGAGAGCATAGTCCAGGTCCCAGAATGCGCTCTACAGGTTCTTACCTCGCACCAATTGACCCAAATGCAACATGACATGGGCCCGTGGCCAGCCAGAGCCAAGCGGCGCGGAGAAGCTTCTCCTCTTTCAAAGTCTTGCAATGAGTTGCATTGGGCTTATCAATGACTTAGCTGCTTTACATTTTCGTCTGAAAATGGAAGAAGAAAGCAGGCTTCGACGTCCTCGGAAATGCTCAGGGTCACTGATCGCGCTGATAAGGCTTTAGGGCAAGTAATTGGCCGTGCTTGATTGGATGCGGAGCGGTCCTGGGGCTGATAAGAAATGTGGATGCGGATTGGAGCGCGGAGAAGCAACAAGCCAGCCGTGGAGGAACTCACGTGAGGTACGGTACATCAAAAGCACGCATTTGGTATGGAATCATATGCAGAGAACAATGCTTATAAATATGTGGCAGCCTTTTGGCAAAGCTTGGAAGCTTGAAAGCTTGAAATCCATGCCTGAGGCATAAATATGAGTCACGTGCCTGGACTAATGACTGAGGATTTAGGGCAGAAAAGGTCCATTGAGCCGCAGGAATCGTCATCCAAGTCTCGCCTTTGCGGGCGGTTCTGGCCGAAAGTGGTCTGATTTTGCAGCCTCGGAACGTCCCACAATAGGGCGATCTTGAAAGAGAGAAAGAGTCAGGGGGTTTGTACAGATCGAATTTTTGGTAGACATTCTGTCATACCTTATTCATACAATCCAATTCAACACTCTGCGATGCTTAATCCTAGGCTGCTCTCCTGTTGATCTGGATTGGAGTTCCTCTTTGATCCCTGTCAACACCCGCAGACGCCAAAGACAATAATGACGATCTCAGACAGCAGTTATGTCGAATTTCCTGCGGATCCGGCTCCAGCAATTGAGGAGCCTGAAACACTCGACAATTTTGACGATTTTCTGGAATTCGGTGACTCCTTGGCGATAGGAGACAACCACAACAACAACAACGCGGACTGGAAACCTCGGAATACCCCTCCCTACGATCGCGATCCTTACTCTACGCCACTGTCCTGGGACCCTCCGAAAGAATTATATCAAACGAAGCAGGAGAACTTGCGGCCTATATACACGTCTGCAACAAGTACTCTCAGCTTGGCTCAGCAGGAACAGTTGCGAAGCATTGCCATGCCAGATATTCTGGGGTACCAAAAGCAACAACATAGCCCTCACTCCGCGACTAGTAGCCGTACCTTCAAGAGTAGCTCCACAGCATCTCCAGATCAGCAGGATAGCAGTCGGAAAAGAAAGTCCTCTGCTTCCGCAGACGATGATGATGACGAGGAAGATGGCGCAGAGGGGCAGCCACCACCTATTAAGAAGACTGCACACAACATGATTGAGAAGAGATATCGGACTAACCTCAACGATAAAATCGCTGCGTTGCGCGACAGTGTTCCTAGTCTACGAGCGGGTAAGAAGAATGCCAAGGGCGAGAGCAACAATGAGGCAAAGGAAGATCTCCATGGCCTGACGCCGGCTCATAAACTAAACAAGGTGTGACCAACATACCATTCTTAATTTAGACTTGCTAACATAGTTCCAGGCAACTGTTCTATCGAAAGCGACAGAATACATCCGACATCTGGAGAAGAGAAATATACGCTTAAGTGAAGAGAACACCGCAATGAAAGCACGAATTGCGGCATTCGAGCGTCTCTTCATGGCTGGCTCACTGGGTTTCAGCCCCACCCCTCCCGTCAATCCCAATCCATACGTACATCAAGAGTTCATGCCGATGCGAAACAGCGCAGAGCTGACGCCTGACGTTAGTCCGGTAGGGATGATAGAGGTTCCAGATGATATAAAGAGACTTCACTCAGGCGCCAACCAGATGAACCAACAAACTTATGCGGTCCCTCAGGAGAATTACTACCCTGCGAATCGTGTAGCAACTGGTCACAATGGATGGCAGAATGGTGGAAGCTATCTCGGGAAAATGATGGTTGGGTCACTTGCTGGCTTGATGATATTAGAAGGTTTCGCCGAGAAAGAGCACGAGGGTGAAGAACCTAATTCACGTGGTCTGTTCGCGGTTCCAGCCCAATTGTTGAGAAACATGGGAAGATCTTTGAGGCAATCGACAGACATCAGCATTCTTGGTTATCATTCATCCCCAGGCCAAACGTTAGCTTTTCTCAGAATGCTGCTCGTTCTCGGTACTTTGCTCTACATATTCATTCCATCATTGTTTGAAAGAAAACCAAAGACTAAAAGCAGTGGAAAGATGCAAACCACCTCTTTGGTTTCCGCGCCTTCGCTGGCTTCGCCTATTCAAGTTCGGCAACAAGCATGGCTCACTGCTGTCCAGACCGTTTGGATGCCCAGACACAATTTCTTCCTTGAAGCGGCGGCTCTCTGTGTAAAGATGGCGAAGCTGAGTCTAAGGAATGCAGTTGGCTGGTATGGTTATTCGCTCCTGACAGGCTTATCCGAGCAGCAAGAAGCAGCGAGGGTGAAAGCATGGTCCATTGCTCTCGATGCTCAGCTGGCTGGCGGTGATATAGAGATTAACAAGAGTCGTTTGATTCTAACTCTCATCGCATCTGGGACATTACCAGATACGCCAGCCCGTTTGATGCTGAAGGCACTGCACGTGCGTGTCCTACTCTGGGAATATGGTCGAGCAGGGTTTGATGGGATATTCCTATTCCAAGAATTCGCTGCCAAACTCGCAAGATGGAAATGGGACGAAGCACGACGACTTCAACAGATTCTGGTGCACATGGGCAAGTCATCGGGTGAGCAGGACACGGATCCGCTTCCGCCGCATCTAGCAGCACTCTTAGAATTTGAATGCGGCGAAGTTTTAGTGGATGGTATCGCTCAACGGCTCTACAATCTTGCCTTTAACCTTCCAACTACCCATAAAATCACCAACTCTAATGATGGTATGGACTTAATTGTTAGCGATTTTGCAATTCGCTCGCCACTCGACGCCGCAGCGGCGTGGTTCTCCACCTTGAAACTACAGCAAGGCCTAGCAACCGCACTTAGTAACCAAGGCGAAGTAGATGATGACATCTTAACAGCTATCAACATAGCTATAGATACTGCACCCATCGGCTCGAGCGCCCAAACTCGTGCTATCGTCGCCCGAGCCGTCCTATTCAAGACACATCGCAGCACGGACATAGCCTCTGCCATCCAGTCTCTTACTCCTCTCAAATCGAACGATGCCAGTAGTTCGAAATCTGTACCTCATTTCATCAGCAACAATAACGCCTCCATCTCCTCATCACCTGATCTTCGCCTGTCTCTCTCCTGCGCCATCGCCACCGCTCACCTCCAGCGCTTCTCCGACCCCTCACCCGCGCACGCCAAAAGCGTGCATCAAATAATCAACGCCCTCCAGCCCACGCGTCTCAGCCTGCTAGGCTTCACAGCCGCATTCAAGCTCATGAATACCCTCGCAGAACACGAAATCGCAGCGCTAGAGTGTCGACGCGCTCTGGAGAAACTTGCTGGTACGCTGAGGATCTGGATCGGCGGCAGGAAAGGCGTCGAGAGTGAGCTGAGTAGAAATGCTAAGGAGGCGCTGGTGGAGGCGTGTTTGACTGTTACGAAGCACTGCGTTGGCATGGAAGGAGATGCGGGTTATGCGAGCATGAGCGAAGAGGAGGAGCTTGTAGATGATGAATGATTATATATTATATCGGCATGGGCATATGGGGATATATAATAGCGGCGTTTGTAAGGGCCACAGACTGAGGTAGGAAAAAGTCAGTCCTGGCAGGCGGCTTTTGCGGGGCAATTTGCACTAGAGCCTTGCGCTTCTACGATATGATATGATACGATGTAGTAATAATAACTCTTTCTCTTCACTGAAGTACGGATTTGATACGTGCTGAACGGCTCTCTGTCCAGGTGACTGTATAAAGCTACATTTAGTATGAAATCATGTATAAATACATAGAGCTTTTTCCCCGACGGCGCCACATTCTAAACTTACACCCTGACCAGGTCAAACGCCTTTGTACACCCTATTGCACACATGTTTTCCACACACTATCTATCATGGCCATAAACTCCTTTTTTTTAAAGCAGCTGGCCTGCGTCTTCGACCGGACATGGCCTTGACCATGTCGTCCGAATTCTCTTCAATATTAAATTTCTCGTGACCAACGGTAATAACCTTGACCACGTTGCCCATCCCTACCGCGATGCTACGCTGCCCGACTCTGATCATTGGCCCACAGCTACTTACCAGCAAATGCCCATTAGAAGGCTCACCATCCTCATCCGTGCTCAGGGTGATTGTGTTCCTCTCGCCTTTCGCCGACAGCATCCAAGCCTCCCAAACATCATCATCTTCTAGCTTGCAAGGCGTCTGACTTGGCATCATTGAACTAGATCGTCGCCGTAGGTTTGTGCTCAGTAGATTAGATCCGATATAGCCAGCGCCAGTCAATACGGTTGCTAGCCTTGGACGCTTACGAACTCCGATAGTAACACCAACTGGCAGGGTGTGCCACTTGCCTGGATTCTCAATCCGATGAACCTGGACGATAGCATCGTTCCAGGAACAACCCGTTTGGTCATCCAGGCAATTTTTGGCGCTCATGCAGATTAATTCGCATGGTGGTCTTGGAGTGTATGTCTGAAGTATGCAGTCTCCCGATTCACGCTCGGTATACACGAGCGAAAAAGACGCCAGGCCACGTTTAGCTGTACGCCTAATCGAGTAGAAGCATTGAACACTGCTTGGGTGCGACCTGACCGACGCAAAAGTGGTTATGATCGTGCGGGTCTCCACATCTATCAAGTCAATGGCATCTTGCCTAATGGCTAAAAACGATCGAAGCATGGGGATAGGATAGACAGATAGCACTGCTCTGTGCTCTTCGGGCCAGCTCAAATCGATAATTTCAGATACCCAGCCGTTGTGGAGCTGCGTAGCGACGTACAGAGAGCCCTTTCGGGAAACAGTGACAACGAGGGGTTGTGTCGCCGTTCCCGATGCTACGAGATATACATTAGCCCAAACCGCACCTTGTTTCTGCTAAAGTCAAGATCAAGCCATACAGCATAACAAGAGTAGGGATTTTAGTAATAGATGACCATTTATAAAAGCTGAAAATGGAAGAGAAATAAGTAATGAAGTAAAAAACCTACACGTCTCGGCAAACTGACCTGCACAGACAAGAGTGCCGTTGTATATGTACTGCTCGTGAAGGTCGAGCGAACCATTAGGATTAATAGTAAACTCAGTCATGACGCCGTTCGATCGTACTAAAAGGATCGAGGAGATATTCTCGGCCTTGCTGCTCGCCGTGAATGAGAAAACTAGAGGAGATCGGCCCTTCATGTCCACTTTCGCAAAAGGTCCCCATCTTCTTGTCGGGATATGCCACATCATTAGCCGCCCATCTGCGGACAACAATGCGAGCCATTTCGCATGGTCGTCGATAGCAACTGCGAGTACAGGAAATATATCCATATCTCCCGTCCGAGTTTCAACTACGTGAGAGTTGAATTCTTGCTGAATGTCCCATATTCTGATCCACCGGTCCAAGCCCACAGAAATCATTACTCCATTAGGAGAGGAAGCGAGCATTACTATGTCAAGAGCATGTCCATTGCTCAACGTCTTGACAGCAAGCAAAGGTTCATCATCGGCACGATCATCTTGATCATCAGCATCTAGATCCTCCTCGCCCCAAAGTAAAAGGTTCATCAAAAGTGACACTGCTGCAACAATGAAGAGAACTGTCACGATAAAGTGCGTTGTCTGATATTTAACAAAGTCGTAGGCAGCGGGTAGTAAAGGTCGAATGCCTTCATAGGATGGAGTCCTATCGGAACCCTCAAGGACGAGAATTAAAGGATCGTAAACACGAGCAACCAGACTATGAGCATTGGGCTTGATGACGTTGATAACCTCACGTGCAGTTTCATGATCCTGAAGTCGAAGCCAAGCTGTCGGCGTTCTCGCTTGATTAATACCGACTGCTAATACCGCGAGAGGAGACGAAGGTAGCTTATGGTCCTCTCGAATCAGTTGAAGAAGCCGGGATAATGTTTTCATCGGAGTTTCGCTGTCGAAGAAATGCCATTGAGCAATTAAGACGAAGCCGATCAAAACTATGGTCCCAGAGATGCGAGTCGACAATGGTAAGTCACCATGTCGGAGAGCATCCATCCAGTTATGTTTACTAGATAAGCCGCCTGGTCCTGTGCTTCTGATATTTGATCGTTGCCCACTTCGCGCCAGAGAATCACTCAATTCTGTACGGCGTACTTCGACACTCAAGACAGCCACGAAGAATGTAAGCAGATATATGAAATCGAATGTCAATGCCATAGCTGCAAAGACACAGAAATCAGTAACTCCTGGAGATACCACTTTGCCAAGCAGCCAAAGTATGACGAGGTTTTGGGCGACACCCGCGAGCGCAACGTGACCTGTCTGACCAAGACCTTCGGCTATCCTGACTGCAGTGGGACTCTCTGAAGGTGTAATGATAACGGCGTTGATCAGCCTAAACATATTCTCCATCCCCACAGAAAGGATAACGAGCGGATATGCCTCCCGTGGGATCTTTGACAGGTCAATCTTGAAGATGGCACATATTGTGAAGCTTGACATGATCGAGAGTGCTATCTGAGTTATGACTGCGGCAGATAAGCCAAATCGAGATTTTAGAGCTCGAAGCCTGGTGAGGCTGAGAAGAAAGTATATTATTGTAAGTGAATATGCAATTCCAAGTACTAAATCATCTTGAAATGAAAGAGGCTTGAATCTAAATTCATAGAGTTGACTCGCTATTACACGGCCACTTTCTGGATAGACTCGCCATTTTCCAGGGGCGTTTCTTGCGAGCATCTCAGACTTTCTCTCCCAATGTCTCCCGACTGGCGAATCAAGTTTGTGGATTAAGGTGATGACAAGGGCGTCGGCGGCAACAAGTCTATGATCTTCGAAACGCTTGCCACTGAAGACGATTGAGTGTCGAAGGGTCACGTTAACAGAAGTGGCTCGTCGGGATCCTTCATTAATGGTATCAATAATATCATTATCTCTTGCGATTGCCTCAGAAGAACAGGACCAGTATAGTAAAGGAGAATTGAAGAACCATGAATGATTGTTAAGTCCGTTAATTGCATGCAGAGAATCTCGTCTTTCAATAGTTAGGCAACCAGTAGAATTACTCGTGTCCACATTTCCCTTCGCACGGCGAGGATTGAAATCAACCGTTGGGCCTAGCAGCTCGTCCTGGGCCTCCAAAGCAGCTAGTAGTACGCTGGTGTCTAGCGCTTTCATATAACTACCTGCGTTGCGTCAGTACCAAGCTTCTGACCAAGGGCAGGCGACTTGCCATGGATCCAGACAGACTGCATTACGACATCTGGAGTTGTGTTAATGTCTCCTTCGAAGGGCTGTGCAGCAGTCCAAACATGATGAGGTAGATTGGATGAGCCATTAGCGAAGTCGTTGGTATATAGATATGGGAAGGGATAAATCAAAATGGCTGCGACAGCTACCGATATCAACAGGGTAATGACAGGATGTCGTGCGGCTTCCCGGCCATAATGAGTGAAGGTTCGTCGAAGAGGATGCGCTGGACCAAGGATAGGAGGGTCAGTAGTCCTTTATTTGAGTGAGCAACTTGATTATGAGCAGATATAAGGGACAATTACCCTCTGAACGGATAAAGCAGATACCAAATCATCATCGCCGAATATTGAGATGCAATGCGAGCGATGCTGCCGGAAACTTCATGCAGGGTCAGCCAATACTTGGTTGATCATGCTCTATGTGTGCAACCGGTGTCGAATGATACGAAATACGGTCAATGAGGTGGCGTAAGCAAGGGTTGAAGCATTTCCCATAATCAAACGCCATCTGTGAGGAGGCCGATGTGCTTGAGCCTCTTTGCGGCAACTGCGGGGTTGACAGACAGGCTGTGAAAGGCAATTGGCTCAGGTCTCCCTGGCAAAAGCTAGACAGTTGGCCGCCATTCCTCTCATCGACAACCAGAAGCAGTATAGGTAATTGGTTCAGGGAGGACTTAATGCAACGGTGGATAATTGTTTGAGTGGTACAGCTAAGGTATGATAAGGAGGTACTTTGGGAAATGCTTACAGGGTTCCATCTTGTTGCGGCGTGACCGAGTCCGCCCGCGACTCGCTCGCTTGTCGTGAGACCGCATTATTCTCTTCAGTCCCCATTAATCCAACTGTTAACGACATGAGAAATGCGAGCCGTTCAGGTATGGAAGCTGACTTTAATTCTAAGGTACATACATACTTATATAAGGCCGACCCCCTGTCAGAGGACAAATACCCCTCCCCTTGCTCACCATGTCGCCAGGGTCTCATTATCGGATGATATATGCCACTTTTACCATCAAAATCGTGCCACTTTTCTGCGGCTGTCCGTGACAGGGGTACTAACCGCGAATCATACCCCCAAAGACGGTGAGTCTCTTACTTTTTCTTCCGCACTCCGAGTGGTCCACATACCGTCTATTTCTCTCATTTCTAGCATCTGCTCGAGAACAGTGATTTTGCATACCTGCCAGTCGATGCGGTAGGCAGCAGCGCCGGGTGGTGATATTGAGGACGATGATTACGGTGGCGACGGACCACGGAAGGTGAATGGTATTGTAGCTGCGCTTCTGTACATATTTTCTGTGGGTGGCGCTCGCTATCATGTGGAATGCTAGTGTAGTAGCGCGCGTGGTTCAGAATTTGTACCAGACTTTTGATCCGTCCAGGACTGGAAAATGGAAGTAGACACTAAAATATGCTCGTTCCATTGGAGTTTCTGGCAAGCACGAGTAAAATCGTGTCCTCTTGGATGGATAAAATCATGACTTACATTTTAGTACGCCCGGCACCTGCTACGTCGCACTTCAAAGATGTTAATATATTAGGGGCGGACTTCTGTGCTTTACATAATGTTCGGGCAATAGCGAATTATAAGTCAAAAGAGGCCAAACTGGTTTTCCTGGATCATCAATGAAATAGTGATAGCTGTGTGGCTATTAACACCTCAAAGCTGTCATCTCATACGTCCAGAGCGCCGTACTCCGTACCGCTGGTATTCAAAATACTACCACGAAGTTGAACATCACTCTCGGCATTACTTGCTCATCTTTTACTATTGCCTTAATGGGTGCCAAGGGTATGGCGTTCTCCAACTTCGCTGTCAGTATTAGTAAGCTTTCTTGTCTTGTATCAAATATCATGTGCTAATGTTCATGCTGCCGGTCTCATCAACCAGTCTGCTTGGCCCGTCTCTTTGCAAATGATCACATGGAAGACTTATATCATCTTCGTCTGGGACTTCTTCCAACCGCTATCGTCTACTCCTTCATTCCCGAGACCAAAAATCGCACTGTAAGCCCTCCATTTGCATACTACGTCAAGCACTATTTACTAACTCATTCTCTCAATAGATTGAGGAATTGGACGAGATCTTAGAAGCTGAAAACCCAGGAAAGCACTCGACCCAAAAGAGGAGGATGGCTATGGATCGAGACCACAACATCATTGCCGTCGAAGATGTCATCTAAATACTTCGCATACTGTTTTGCAACGCAAGCTTTCCAAGTATATCTGTGTATTGGCGATCAGTTACGGCTATAGTTTCCTTTGTGTTTTGGCCTTGGTGGCAGTAATATGAGGCATGATACCTACCTCAAATCTGATTGTGATATCGTAATAACCACGATGCCGCTGACACATAATAAAACATCTCTAGGAGACCTTCACTGTTACACCTGGCGCGGTCCTTATATATGAGATATAAGGATAATGGTAGAATCATCATTACAATGGAACAACGTCCTCCCTTGCCATTCCCTTAACTTCCGTCGACACAAGATTCAGACAGCCACATTAATAGACCCTAGACAGAATAATAAAATTCCCATCCACGTGACCGGCCTGACAAGGCAAAATTCTCACCAATAAACTTGAGCTTGGCATGCACGGGGTTTTACCCTGCTGATCTGCGAGCAAGGGTAAGCAAGCGAGGTGCGATGCGGAGCGGAACGGAAGCCCGCATGATCTCGATCTTTAATGTTCACGTGCCTTGTGC
>Ga0335072_10006598_pt1 | contig 16954 bp, 15 predicted proteins | sample Lox_Sample_21_FD_206725 | JGI IMG/M metagenome (GOLD analysis project Ga0335072, IMG submission 206725) | Soil microbial communities from Loxahatchee National Wildlife Refuge, Florida, United States - Lox_Sample_2.1 | ecosystem: Environmental > Terrestrial > Soil > Wetlands | place: USA...
GGCGGTGCCAGCGGCAATCCTGGTCTTCATCCTGGCCTGGCTCATCAAGGAGGTGCCGCTGCGCAGCAGCGCAACGCCGCCCCCGGCCGAGACCCCGGCCAGCGAGCCAGAGTTCGCGCCCGATCCCGTTCCGTAAAACAAACCGCGGCGGCTTCCGGTCAGTCAGCCGGAAGCCGCCGCGAAAGCTTGCGTCAGGCCCCCACGTAGGGGACGGCCTCGAGAATCTCGACCGTGTTGCTGCGCCCGTTGGGCAGCGTGTACGTCGCGCTCTCCCCGATCTTCTTCCCGGTGATCGCGGCGCCCAGCGGTGACTTGGGCGAATACACGTCGATCGGCGCCCCGCTCTCCTCGCGGGACGCGAGGAGGAACGTCACTTCCTCGTCGTCCTTCGCAAACCGCACTGTAACGGTCATACCGGGGCCGACCACGCCATCGGTGCGCGGCGGGTCGCCGACCCGGGAGGTGTCCAGGATGTGCATGAGCTGGAGAATCCGGCCCTCGTTCTTCCCCTGCTCTTCCTTGGCGGCGTGGTAGCCGCCGTTTTCGCGGAGGTCGCCTTCTTCGCGGGCGGCCTCGATCTTCTTGGCGATCTCCGTGCGCCCAACCCCGGTGAGGTGGTCCAGCTCCGCCTTGAGCCGGTCATACGCCTCCTGGGTGAGCCAGGTGACGGTGTCATCGCGGGTTTCGGTCACGAGAACTCCTATGGTGGGAGCGGAACTTGGGTTCCGCCGGGTCCTGGATGGGCCCTGGGGGTAATCCTTCGAGGTTAACAAGGCTCCGCAAGTACGTCGCGCCTGTCAATGTTCGGTTCGGATCGTCCCTGGGCGGCTCAGGGCCCGGGGACCGTATGAACTGACTGCTAACACCACGGGAAGGGAATGCCTTCCCGGCGCAGGCTTGTTGTGTAGCACAATGATCTGTCGGCGTCGCTTCGATGCGGACGCGTGAGCCCGGCGGGGGCAGCGGCGTCGTGCCTGGCTCGCCCACCAATCATCCCAGAAGGGGACGTTTTTGTCTGCCGTGACCACCGATCCCGCAAGGGCGGGCGTTGGGCCGACCACCGGGGCCGAACAGGCCGATGACGCCGCGCCGCGGCCCAGCGCGCCGCTGCGGCTGATGGCCGTGCACGCGCACCCGGACGACGAGTCGAGCAAGGGCGCGGCGACCATGGCGCGCTACGCACGCGAGGGTGTGGACGTCCTGGTCGCCACCATGACCGGCGGCGAGCGGGGCGACATCCTGAACAAGGCGATGGAGCGGCCCGAGATCCGTGCCAACCTCGCCGCGGTGCGCCGTGCCGAGATGGCGCGGGCGCGCGAGATCCTCGGCGTCCGGCAGGAGTTCCTCGGATTCACCGACTCCGGGCTGCCCGAGGGCGACCCGCTGCCGCCGCTGCCCGAGGGATGCTTCGCGCTGCAGCCGCTGGAGGTGGCGGCGCGGCCGCTGGTGCGCGCGGTCAGGGAGTTCCGGCCGCAGGTGATCCTGGCCTACGACGAGAACGGCGGCTACCCGCACCCGGACCACGTCAAGAGCCACGAGGTGGCGATCGAGGCGTTCGAGGCGGCCGGTGACCCGGACCGCTACCCGGACTGTGGCGAGCCGTGGCAGCCGGCCAAGCTCTACTACTTCGCCACGTTCCACAAGGACCGGCTGATGGCGCTGCACGAGGAGCTGCTGCGGCGCGGCCTGGAGTCGCCGTACGGCGAGCGGCTATCCGAATGGGTGGACAACCCCGACCACCCGCCGCTGGAGATAACCACGCGGGTGCCCTGCGCCGACTTCTTCGAGGTCCGTGACCAGGCGCTGCTCGCCCACGCCACCCAGATCGACCCGGAGGGCGGCTGGTTCGCGTGCCCGCGTGAGGTGCAGCGGGCGGCCTGGCCCACCGAGGATTTCCACCTGGCCAGGTCGATGGTGGATACTGACATTCCGGAAGACGACCTGTTCGCCGGCGTGCGCGAGAGCGTGGCGGCCGAGCGGTGACGATTGAGGTGAGCCGATGACGACGCTGGCGGCCTCGGCCAGCAGTTCCGCGGCGCCGGGCACGCTCGCGTTCCTCATCGTGTTCGGCATGGCCGTCATCCTTGTCCTCCTGTTCCGCTCGATGAGCAAGCAGCTGCGCAAGGTCGACGCCAAGGCACGGGAGCAGAACGCGGCCAAGGAGCCGGCCCGCGCCGGGGACCTACCCAAGGACTCTTGAGCCCAGCTGCAGCCCGTAGGCGAGCAGCGTGAGGCCGGGGGCCGGCGACCAGTCGCGGCCGGGCAGCCGGTGAAAGCCGGCCCGCTCGTACAGCCGCCGCGCCGCCAGCATCTCGGGCTGCGTGAGCAGCACCAGGTGGCGGACGCCACAGCGCGCCGCACGCTCGATCACGGCCTGCAGCAGCGCGCCGCCGGTGCCCTTGCCCTGGCCGTCCGGGGCCACCGCCAGCGCCCTGATCTCGGCCTCGCCCGGCCCGGCCACCACCTGGCCCTCGGATCGCAGCATGACGGTGCCGACGATCTTTCCTCCGTCAACCGCGACCAGCACCGTGCCGTCGCCGTCGCTGCCCAGTTCCCGCAGCACCGGCGCGTACCCGGACCCCGGGGACAGAAACCCGGCGTCGGTGTACGCGGTCACCCGGATCTCGCCCACCTCCGCGAGCTCACCGGGCAGCGCGTCACGAACGATCACAGTCGCTCCTTCGAGTTCCCGGAACGCGCCGACCCGTGCTCAGTCCGCCGACCGCCCGCTGCCTGGTGCGCCGCGCGCACGCACCGCGGGACGCGCCTGTCCGGCGCTCGTCGGCGGTTAGCCGTAGGCTAATGGGCAAACGGTTGCCGGTCATACGCGACCGATGTCTTGGAGGGGCTGATCGACTGTGCCAGAGCGGGGTGCAGCGGGCCAGCAGGTTCAGGAGGTTCCTGCGGCCAGCGTCCCAGAAGGTGCGTGGCTGCTGGACGTGCGCGAAAACGAGGAGTGGGCTGCGGGGTACGCGCCCGGGGCCCGGCACATCCCGCTCGGCGAGCTCGGGTTGCGCACCGGCGAGATACCGCAGGATCAGCCGGTCTACGTGATCTGCCGGTCCGGGGGGCGCTCCGCGCGGGCGGCTCAGGCACTCGCCGCGGCAGGCTGGGAGACGATCAACGTCGCGGGCGGGATGCAGGACTGGGCGGCCGCCGGCCGCCCGATGGCCACCGATTCGGGGGCCGCGCCGTTCGTGGCCTGACCGCGGCGGTTTGCTGGGCGGCTGTCAGGACTCGTTGCTAGCGTGCTGAGCAGTTGGTCAGGGCGGTTGCTTGTGAACCCTTTTCATCCTCTGCGACGACTCAGGTGTTCCAAGCGCGGGATCGGCGGATGAAAAGGGTCCAGTGTTGGCCATGCTGGTGATCCACGGAACCTGGGCGTACGGGGTGCTGAGCCTGTGGGCCGAGGACTCCGGGCGCCCGGCCACCGCGGGTTCGCGGCCTGCCCGGACGTCGCGGGCGCCGCGCCCGCACCCGTTTGCCGCCGACCCGGACGCCCTCGCGGACGCGGTCGCCGAGCTCGCCGGGCCATCGGCTGACCTGGCCCGCAAGGCGATCGAGGACGAGCTGACCCTGCGCCTGCCCAGCGCGCCGGACGGCCCGCTGGCCTCACCGGAGCTGGCCCGGGCGGCGGAGGCCGCGTCCGCCCGGCAGGCCGCCCGCCCGGCGCTCGCCGCCTGGCGGGTGCCCGCGCTGACCTTCGACGCGCCGGTCGCTGCGGACCTGCTTGCGGCGCTCGGCGACCCCGGCGCGGGATCGGCGTCTGCGGTTGCCGGGGGGTCCGTGCTCTACCTGGCCGCCCTGGCCAGGCTGGCCGACGACCTGGCCGGCCGCGGCCGGGTTCTGCCGGTGCTGATCGCCAGCGAGGATGGCCGCTACGCCGCCAGGTGGCGGGCGGTGCTGTCCGGCGCGGACGCGCAGCGGGCCAGGGAACTCGCCGCCGCCATGCCCCCGCTGTGCCGGGCCGACGCGGGCAGCGAGCCGTCGGCGGTGCTGGTCACCGACGCCCTTGACGCGCTCGCCGACGCCTCGGCCAGGGCCAGGCTCGGCCGGGATCCGGAGTATGGGCTGCTGCCCAGGCGGTCTGGGCGCCGCCCGGCCCGGATACCGGTCGTCGAGCGCTGGGCCGCCGCGCTGACCGGCGCCGACTCCCAGGTCCCGGTGACGACGCCGCAGGACGAGGCCGAGGCCGCCGACCTTGCCTCCGCGCTGGACGACTGGCGCGCTGCGGCCCAGGCCCCGGCCGGGCCGGTCCGCACCTGCTTCCGTCTCGTCGAGCCGGGAGCTGAGCCGGACGCCGCAACCTGGACGGTCGAGCTCGCGCTGCAGTCGACCGATGACCCCAGCCTCCTGCTGCCCGCGGCGGACATCTGGTCGGGAGACTCCGCGGGGGGCTGGGCGGCCGCCGGGATCAAGCATCCGGAAGAGGACCTGCTGGCCGGGCTCGGCACCGCGTCGCGGCTGTTCGCCGAGCTCGACGCCGAGCTGCGCACCCCGGCGCCGGAGGAGGTGAGCCTCGACACCGAGGGGGCGGCCCGGTTCCTGCAGCAGACCGGCCCGCTGCTGGCCGGGGCGGGGTTCGGCGTGCTGCTGCCGGACTGGGTCGGCGGCGCCCGCAAGCGCCTGGGTCTCAAGATCACCACGAGGACGCGCAGCGCGCCCGGTGCCGCCCCGGCCGCCGAGTCGAAGTTCGGCATGGGGGACCTGGTCAACTTCCAGTACGACCTCGCCGTCGGCGACGAGGCGCTGAGCCCGGAGGAACTCGATGAGCTGGCCAGGCTGAAGGTTCCCCTGGTCCGGCTGCGCGGCCAGTGGGTGGAACTCGACGACCGGCACCTGCAGGCCGCGCTGAAGTTCCTCGAGCGCAGCCAGGACCGGTCCGGGACCATGACCGCCGCCGAGGCGCTGCTCGACGGGCTCGGCGGCGTGGAAGACGACCTGCCGGTGGTCGGCGTGGACGCCGACGGCTGGCTCGGCGACCTCCTGTCCGGCCAGGCGGACCGCCGGCTCGCGCCGGTCCCAACCCCGGACTCGTTCCACGGCGAACTCCGCCCCTACCAGGAACGCGGCCTGGCCTGGCTGTCCTTCCTCGGCGAGCTCGGCCTGGGTGCAATCCTCGCAGATGACATGGGATTGGGTAAAACGGCACAAACCCTAGCGTTGCTCTCAAAAGAGACTATCTCACAGCCGACGCTGGTGGTGTGCCCGATGTCGCTGGTGGGCAACTGGCAGCGGGAGGCCGAGCGCTTCACTCCGGGCCTTAGGGTGCACGTCCACCACGGCGGCGACCGGCTCAGCGGAGAGGAGCTTGCTGCCGCGCTGAACGGGGCGGACCTGGTCATCACCACGTACGGGCTGGCCGCGCGGGATCAGGAGGCGCTCGGCGAGGTGCAGTGGGCGCGGGTGGTGTGCGACGAGGCGCAGAACATCAAGAACGCGGCGACCCGGCAGGCCCGGGCGGTGCGCGCGCTGCCCGCCCAGGCGCGGATCGCGCTGACCGGCACGCCGGTCGAGAACCGGCTCAGCGACCTGTGGTCGATCATGGAGTTCGTCCGGCCGGGGCTGCTGGGCCCGGCGGAGCGGTTCCGCACCAGGTTCGCTGTGCCGATCGAGCGCAACGGCGACGAGGAGGCCGCCGACCGGCTGAAGCGGCTCACCGGCCCGTTCATCCTGCGGCGGCTGAAGACCGACAAGACGATCATCTCCGATCTGCCGGACAAGCTGGAGATGAAGGTCTGGTGCAACCTCACGGCGGAGCAGGCCTCGCTGTACCAGGCGACGGTCAGCGACATGATGGCCAGGATCGAGGCGGCCGAGGCGGCGGGGGAGGGCATGGAGCGCCGCGGCCTGGTGCTGGCGACGATGGCCAAGCTCAAGCAGGTCTGCAACCATCCCGCGCACCTGCTCGGCGACGGGTCCCGGCTGGACGGCCGGTCCGGCAAGCTCGCCCGGCTCGAGGAGATCTGCGACGAGGTCATCAGCGATGGCGACAAGGCCCTGTGCTTCACCCAGTACGCGGAGTTCGGCCGGATGCTGCAGCCGTACCTGGCCAGCAGGCTCGGCTGCCCGGTGCTGTACCTGCACGGCGGTACGTCGAAGCGCCAGCGCGACGCGATGGTGGCCGAATTCCAGGAGTCGGCCGAGCCCGGGCTGTTCGTGCTGTCGCTGAAGGCGGGCGGCACCGGGCTGAATCTGACCGCGGCCAGCCACGTGATCCACATCGACCGGTGGTGGAACCCCGCCGTGGAGGAGCAGGCCACCGACCGGGCGTTCCGGATCGGCCAGCGCAAGGACGTGCAGGTGCGCAAGTTCGTCTGCGTCGGCACGCTGGAGGAACGGATCGACGCCATGATCGAGGAGAAGAAGGCGCTGGCGGAGCGGATCGTCGGCACCGGCGAAGGCTGGCTGACCGAGCTGTCAACGGCCGACCTGCGCCAGGTCGTGAGCCTGTCGCCGGAGGCGGTGTCGGAGTGACCGAGCCGAACGGGCACCGCGAAACGAACTGGCGCGACTTCGGGCCGTCCCGGCCGCTCGAGGTCGAGGGCGGCGTCAAGGCGCGTAGCAAGCGCGGCTCCATCGGGGAGCAGTGGTGGTCGCGCCGGTTCATCGACGTGCTGGAGTCGTTCGGCATGTCCGGCCGGCTGGCCAGGGGCCGGAACTATGCCCGCCGCGGTCAGGTCATCGGCTTCGAGATCTCATGCGGGTACGTGACCGCCCGGGTACAGGGGTCGCGGCCGAAGCCGTACACGGTGCGGATCCAGGTGACGCCGCTGACCACGCCGCAGTGGCGCAAGGTGGAGCGGGCGCTCGCCGCGCAGGCGCTGTTCCGGGCCAAGCTGCTGGCGGGGGAGATGCCACCGGAGATCGAGGATGTGTTCTCGGACTGCGGCACCCCGCTGTTCCCCCGGTCCGCGCGGGACCTGGGCATGTCCTGCTCCTGCCCGGACTGGGGCGTGCCGTGCAAGCACCTGGCCGCGGTCTGCTACGTGCTGGCCGAGGCCTTCGACCTCGACCCGTTCGGCATCCTGGCCTGGCGTGGCCGCGGCCGGGACGACCTGCTCGCCGCGCTGCGCCTGACCGGGCGGGAGGACGATGAACCCGCGCGGCCGCTCATCGACGTCACCGACCGCCCGCTGGCCGAGTGTGTCGCGGACTTCTGGTCACCGGGCATGAGCGTGCAGCGGCTGCGGACGCTGCCCCCAGTGCCCGCGGCAGCGCCCGACCTGCTGCTGCGCACGTTCGAGCCGCCGCGGGTACAGGTTCGTGACACCGACCTGACCAGCCTGCTGGCCCCGGCCTACGACCGGCTGGCGGCCGCGGACGAGCCGCCTGACGGCTGACTGGGGACCCCGCGTCACGGACGGCGGGCGACCGCCCCGTACCACCAGTGGGAGCCGTCGCTGTCGGCGGCGGAAGGATCTTCGGCGCCCCAGACACCGAGATGGGTGACGGCTGGGTCCGCTCCCTTGTACGGGGGCACGATCTCCAGGCCGGCGAAGAGCCGCTCGACCTCGGCTCGCGGCCGCGGATGCCAGTCGGCGCCAGACTGCGCGTACACCTCGGTGCTGGCCTGCACCAGGGCGGGCGGCAGGCGATCGTAGGTCGCGTGTGACAACGCCACGTAACTGCCGGGCGCGAGCGCGCCGGCATACCGCGCCACAAGTCCCCACGGATCCCGCTCGTCGGACACGAAGTGCAGCACCGCCGTCACCAGCAAGCCGACCGGCTCACCGAAACTGATCAGCCGCCGCAGCTGCGGATCATCCAGCACGGTGTCGGGCTCACGCAAGTCGGCGGTGATGACCGCGGTGGTCCCGTCGTGGGCGAGCAACTCGCAGGCGTACGCGCGGACCATCGGGTCGATGTCCACGTAGACCACGTGCGCGTCCGGTGCGATGCGCTGCACGGTCCCGTGCGTGTTGCCCTCCGTGGGCAGGCCCGAGCCGAGGTCAACGAACTGGCGTATGCCCTGCTCGGCGGCCATCCAGCGGGCCGCACGCTGATGGAACGCGCGGTTCACCCACGCCGCGTCCTCCAGGTCGGGAGCCCGCTCACGGACCCGCTCCGCGGCTTCGCGGTCGACCGGGAAGTTGTGCTTGCCGCCCAGCACGTAGTCGTACATCCGGGCGGGGCTTGGTTTGGTGGGGTCGACACCGGCCGGGACCTGCGGGGTTTCGGTCACAATGCCCCATAATATCGGGACCCTTGAACGGCCGTGCAGGGGCCGAGCTACTGGTGCTGGCGCAGAAGGGAAACGCCCGGGCTGCGGCTCAGGTGCCTGCCGCGGAACATGCGACGTGATCAGCGAACCGGCGCGTGCCGCCCATCGCCGATCGCCGAGCACCGACGGGCACTGCCGGCCGCCGGGCACGCGGGGCACTGGCAGTGGCCAAGCACCAACCGGGCACTGCCAGCCGCTGGGCTGCCGACGGCTGAATCCGCTCCCGGATTTAGCCCGATCGCTTACACGATAATGGTCCGGCTGGCTGTGGTTTTCGATTTTGCGGGCGTTGTGGCGTTATCAAAGTCGCGTCGGTGGGTTTAGCCGAAGCGAACTGTTATTTCGGCGACGTCGCCGCCGGACCGGCGTGTGATGGTGCTCCGTGTGCCGGAATATGCACGCATAGCAGTTTTGGTTTCGGCGAGAATGCGCGTTCGGCCCACTCCGCCAACCGCAGGGCCCGGCGCTGCGACAGGCTGAGGTGCTCCCTCGGGACCGTCACCGCCATCTTGCCCTTGCCAACGGTCATCATGGCGCTGCGGGCCAGAGGCGTCCAGTAGTGGTTAACCGCGTCGGCCTGCGCCGAGCTTGGGACGGCCAGCTCGTAAGCGCAAAACCGTTTCGAGCTGCCTTTCGCTACCGCAACATGGGCACCCCGTGCGCTGCCGCATCTACGGCGTCAGCGCACCCCGCCGTGAATCCGCATGTGACGCACAGCAACGCAATAGACGTGGCCTTGCCGATGATGCGCAACATGATCACCCACTCTCCACGCTACCAGGATCGAGTGGCGATCCGGCTTTCAAAGGCTGGACGTTACGGTATTGCCGACCGTGCGTTACGTATTTTCGCTGACCGGTGGGAAGTGGCCGATTCTGGTGTGGCACTCTCGCTGGTGCGAGGATGCGGCGAGGGCGGCCCGCCCGGCGCCTGGGGCCCGGGGTGGCATCCGGATGACGTTCCACAGCCAGCATCGCCCGGCGCAGGCCTGCGGCCAGGAACTGGAGGCCACGGGATTACTCATGGTTTCCGGCCCGACGGTATGCCATCTACCATGGATAGCCGAGGGGGTGGCAGCCATGGGCCACGATGACAAGATTCCGTATCAGGTGCTTGAGCGTACACCGAGCCTTTCCGACAGAGTGACCAACAGCATCCTCAGCCTCATCGCCAGTTCGGCGCTGGAGCCGGGCGACCGCCTGCCGTCCGAACGCGACCTCGGCTTGCGCTTCGGCGTATCCCGGACCGTGGTGCGGGAGGCGCTGCGCTCGCTGGCCGCCAAGGGCGTCCTCGATGTGCACAGCGGCAGCAGGGCTACTGTCGCCAGTGTCAACGTCGAGCGCGCCAGCGAGGCGTTGCGCCTGTACGTCCAGGGGATGAAGGGCCAGGTCAACGGCGTGACCTACGAGCAGGTCAACGACGTCAGGGAGATGATCGAGACCAGGGTGGCGCGGACCGCCGCGGCCTCGGCTTCGGAGGGCGACATCGCCCGGCTGGCCGCCGTCCACGAGGAGTTCTGTGCTAACGCCGACGATCCCGACGCCACGCCCGCACTGGACGTCGCGTTCCACCGGGCCATCGCGGAGAGCGTGCACAACCCGCTCTTCCTGATCATGCTCGATTCAATCGAGCCGGTCCTGCTGGAGATCCGGCGCCGCGTCGCCCGGGTGCCCGGCCGCGCGGGGCGGGCCATCGATGCCCATGGGCTGATCCTGCAGCGCATTCGTGAACACGACCCGGACGGCGCGGAGAAGGCGATGGTCGAGCACCTCGAGGAGTCGCGGGCGGTCTGGCGGCAGCTCGACGGCGGGGACGGTGCGGCCGCTGTGGATGGGTAGCGCGGCGGCCGCTCGCCCACGAGACAAGCAGGCGTCCCGCTCATCACAAGGAATCCAGAATTTTCCCTGATGACACGTTGACGTCTGATGGCATGCCAGCATACGGTCTACCAAAGCCGGTCTCGGATTTGTGGACCTTCTGTGCAAGGAGTCGGGCATGAGAGTGACGAGAACATGGCACCGCAGAGCGGCGTGCGCCCTTGTCGCCCCCGCCGTGGTAGCGGGGCTGGCGCTGGCTGGATGTGCGAAGAGTTCGACGGACGCGGCGAGCAGCGGGCCGCAGAAGACGCCGTCCAAGGACATCACGATCGCGTTGTCGAACTCGTTTATCGGCAACACCTGGCGCCAGACGATGGTCAAGATCTTCCAGAAGACAGCGCAGCAGGCGAAGGCGGAAGGCCTGATCAAGGGCTACGTCATCAGCAACACCGCGGACAACACCCCCACCGAGCAGATCGCCGCGATGAAGTCGCTGATCCTGAAGAAGCCCAGTGCGATCGTGATCGACTCGGCATCGCCGACCGCGCTGGACCCTGTCATCGAGCAGGCCTGCAGCGCGGGGATCGTCGTCATCACGTTCGACTCGATCGGCAGCGCGCCGTGCGAGTACAACGAGCAGGCCGACCTGACCCAATATGGTGCGCTCGGTGCGGAGGGCGTGCTGAACGCCATCCACGGCAAGGGCAACGTGATCGTGGTCCGCGGCGTGGTCGGCTCGGCTCCAGAGAAGACCATCTTCGACGCGCAGATGGCACAGATCGACAAGCACCCGGACGTCAAGGTGATCGCCCAGGTCCAGGGCGAGGCCAGTAACCCGATCACACAGCAGGCCGTGCAGGCCGCGCTGCCGAGCTGGCCGTCCATTCAGGGCGTGATCACGGGCGGCAGCACCTACGGTGCGCTGGAGGCCTTCAAGTCCGCCGGCCGGCCCGTCCCGTTCGGCAACTTCGCCAACGACGGCACCGACCTGGCGCTGTGGAAGCAGCTCGTGGACAAGAATCCGAAGTTCCAGGCGGTCTCGGTGCGGCCGGACCCAGGTCAGTCCGCGTTCGCGCTCTGGGAGGCGCTGGACATCCTGCACGGCGCGAAGGTGCCCAAGATGCTCACCTCGCCGAACATCGTGATCACCAACGCGACGCTGGACAAGTGGATCGCGGTCACACCGGTGTCGGACACCGCCGCGTGGCAGTGGACCCAGGCACAGGCACTCGCCGGGATAAAGGCCCAGGAAGAAGGCCACGAGATGCCCCAGCCCCCGATCCCGACCACGCTGCCGTGACATGAGCGCGGATGGCGGCGAGGGGAACGTCCTCGAGCTAAGCGGTATCTCGAAGACGTACGGGGTCACCCGGGCCCTGGCCGACGTCAGCCTGACGATCCCGCGGGGCGAGATCGTCGGGCTGATCGGCCACAACGGAGCGGGCAAGAGCACGCTGATGCGGATCATCGTCGGGCTGACCAAGCCGGACAGCGGATCGGTGAGCGTCGACGGCGCGGCGGCCGGGGCCGGCTACTCGATGCAGGAGTCACGTGCCCGCGGCGTGCGCATCGCATACCAGGAACTGTCGCTGGCCCCCGAGCTCAAGGTCTTCGAGAACGTGGTGATCGCCGCGTCCGCCGTGGCGGGCTGGGGATGGCGCCGCCGCAGCCGTCGCCTCCTGAGGGAGACCCTTGACGAGGTCTTTCCTGGCCACCGGATTCCGGTCCGGCAGGAGGTGCGCCGGCTTTCCCTGGCCCAGCAGCAGATGCTGGAGATCGCGCAGGCCGTGCTCGAAGTGACGGGCCCGTTCTCGCTGCTCATCCTGGACGAGCCGACGTCGGCGCTGGCTGCCGAGCAGGCCGCGAACCTGTTCCGGTACCTGAAGCGGCTGAGAAGCAGGGGCGTCTCCACGGTGCTGATCACGCACAAGCTGCGCGAGGTCCTCGGGCACACCGACCGGGTTGTGGTGATGCGGGACGGCCGGATCGTGTCCGAGCACCCGACGACGGAGCTCGACCACGACCGCATCGTGGCGGTGATGGGAGGGGTGGCCCGCGTGTCCGCCACGGACCGCGCGGCCTCCGTGCCGGGGGACAGCGGAGAAGAGCTGCTGTCCGTCCGCGGCGTCCGGGATCAGTGGCTGCGCGATGTGAGCCTGACGGTCCGTTCCGGCGAGATCGTCGGCCTCTCCGGCCTCGACGGGCAGGGTCAGCAGGAACTCCTGCGTCACCTGTGGCGCAGCCGCCGCGGCAAGCGAGCGGTGCGTTTTCGCGGCGGCGTGTCCTTTGTCACCGGCGACCGCCAGGCCCGGGGGATCTTCCCGTTGTGGAACTTGTCCGAGAACATCGGCGTCGGGGTGCTGCCGGAGACCGCGCCGCACGGTGTCATCCAGCGCGCGAAGGAGCGAGAGATTGTCGACGGCTGGCTGGCACGCCTGGCCATCCGCGGCACCGCGGGCACTCCCATCGGTGCGCTCTCGGGCGGCAACCAGCAGAAGAGCCTGATCGCCCGGGCCCTGGCCTCGGCATCCCGGACGGTTCTGCTCGATGACCCGTTCCGCGGCGTTGATGTCGAGACGAAACAGCAGGTCTACCAGCTGTTGCGCGACGAGGCGGCCAAAGGCCGCGGCTTTCTGTGGTTCACGACCGAGAACGCCGAGCTCAGCGAGTGCGACCGGGTCTACGTCATGTCCGGTGGCCGGATCTCCGCTGAACTGCACGCCGATGAGATCTCCGAGGAGGCGGTCATCGGCGTCTCGTTCGAGAAGGGCTGACGATGGCGGTGAAACTGGAGGCACGTCGGCCACGTGCTGTCGTCCTCGGCGGAGGCCGGGGAGTCCGGCCGTTGTGGATCCTCGGCCAAGCCCTGCCGGGCCTCGCCCTGATCGCGATGTTCATCGTCTGCGCCGTCATCGAGCCGGACGTGCTCAGCATCAACGGCGTGGGGCTCCTGCTGTCGCCCGCCATACCGCTGGTCCTGGCGGCGGTGTCCCAGATGTTCATCATCACGGTCGGGGACATCGATCTCGGCAATGGCTACCTGATCGGCCTGGTAACGGCCGTCGTCGCCGTGCAGATGGTCAGTCACCCGCTGCTCGCCGTGGCCATGCTGGCCGGAATCGCCGTCGTCTATGTCGGGCAGGCCGTGCTTGTCCAGACGCGCGGGATCCCGTCGATCATCGTCACGCTCGGCGCCTCTTTCGTCTGGCTCGGCCTGGGCCTGTCCCTGCTGCCGACGCCGGGCGGCACCGCCCCGGGCTGGCTGGTCACGTTGATGAACCTGAAGATGCTGCAGACGAACCGGTACGAGCTGCCGGTGCCGATGTCGCTGATCCTCGCCGCGCTGATCGGGACGGCGGCCTACCTGGTGATCATTCGGCTGCCCTACGGGGCCGTCATCCGCGCGGTCGGCTCGAACCCGGATGCGCTGCGCCGAGCTGGCTGGTCGGTGCTCAAGGCCCGGATGGCGGCCTATGCCTTCGCGGCGCTGTTCGCGATTCTGGCTGGCCTGGCGCTGTCCGGCGTCATCTCGGCCGGGGACCCGACGACGTCTGCGAACTACACGCTGCTCACGGTGGCGTCGGTGATCCTCGGCGGCGGCCAGTTCTCGGGTGGGCGGGCGGTGCCCTTTGGCGCGGTGATCGGCGCCTTGGCCATCTCCCTGGTGACCTCGATGCTCTCGCTGCTCAACGTCTCCTCCAGCTACCAGACGGGCGTCCAGGGAGTCGTGCTGATCCTGGTGCTGGCCGGCCGGGTCCTGACCGAGCGGAGTGATTCGTGATCAGAACGACAGCGACCGCCGGATCGACGGGGCAGCCGCAGGCGCCGCGGTCGTGGCGTGGGATCATCCGGGACTGGCCGTCACGGCGCCCCTGGATTTGGTCCTACATCGCCGCGCTGGCCACGTGGATAGCGGTCAGCTTCGTGGCCGGCAGGGGGTTCGGCGGCACCCTGACATCGACCTTCGGGCTTGTGCCGTTCCTGGTGCTGGTCGGGATCGGCCAGATGGTCGTGATCACCCTCGGCAACGGGAACATCGATCTCTCGCTTCCCAACACGCTCACGCTGGCCGCGTACGTCTCAACCGGCGTCATGGCGAACGGGAAAGGTTCCGTCGTCCTGGGCTTTCTGGCCGCGATCGCGATCGGCCTCGTGGTCGCGGCGATCAACTCGTTCGTCATCCTCGCGCTGCGGGTTCCGCCGATCATCGCCACTCTGTCGGTCGGCCTGATCATCCAGAGCGCCGTCCTGGTCGACTCGGGGTCGATGACCGCCGACCCGGACCCCGGCCTGGTGAGCTTTACCAGCAGCCGGGTGCTCGGCTTGTCTGTGCTGGGCCTGATCTGCATCGTGGTCGCGGTGGGAGCGGGGTTCGTGCTGATGCGCACCTCGTTCGGACGTTCGGTTCAGGCCATCGGCCAGAAGGTCCAGGCCGCCCGCCTCACCGGCCTGCGGGTGCGGACGGTGATCGTCGCCAGCTACGTGATCGCGGCCGTGTTCGCCGCTATCACCGGGGTTCTGCTCGGCGCGTTCAGTTCGCCGAGCCTCGACCTCGGTTCGCCTTACCTGCTCAACTCGATCGCGGTGGTTGTGCTCGGCGGCTCGCTCATCGCCGGAGGGCGGTCCAACGTGGCTGGGATCTGGGGCAGCAGCCTGTTCTTCCTGCTGCTCGAGACCTTGCTCGAGGTGATGGGGGCGAGCGTGGCCGCGCAGGACGTTGTGCAGGGCGTGCTCATCGTACTGGTGCTGGTCCTGGTCGGGAACCGGCGCAATGAGTGATGAACACCCCGGGCACGCCAGCAGCTACTGGAAGGATGATCCATGAAGGCCGTGGTGACCACGCGACCGGGCACGATGGAGATCCAGGAGGTGAGCCGGCCGACAGCTGCCGAGGGGCAGGCGCTGATCGCCGTCGAGGCGGTGGGACTGTGCGGTTCGGACTTCCACCTCTACGACGGGACGCACCCGTACGCGCAGTTCCCGCAGATCCAGGGGCATGAGATCGTGGGGCGGATCGACGCCCTGGGCGCTGGGCACGAAGGGTCGCTGGCACCCGGAGACCGGGTGGTGATCGAGCCGCTCATCGCTTGTGGGCACTGCTTCGCCTGCCGCAGGGGCCGTTACAACTGCTGCACGACGCTGCAGGTCATGGGCGCACACGTGCCCGGCGGGCTGTGTGAGTTCCTGGCGGTCCCCGCCGGTCGCCTGTACCCGGTCGGGGACCTGCCCACGCGGGTGGCTGTGGTGGTCGAGCCCCTGACGATCGGCCTGCAATGCGTGGCGCGGGCTGGGGTGGCCAGCGGCGAGACGGTCGTGGTCATGGGCGCCGGTCCCATCGGCCTGGCCGCCACGCTCGGTGCCGCCGACCGCGGCGCCCGGATCCTCGTCGTCGACCAGGTGCCGAGCAGGCTCGACCTCGCCCGCCGCATGGGAGCCGACGCCGTCGCCGACTCCCGCCAAGACGACATCGGCGCCGCCATCAGCCGCTTCACCACAGGCGACGGGGCCGGCGTCGTCATCGACGCGACCGGCGCGCCAGCCCTGATCCGCGAGGCAGTGGACGGCGTGGCCCACTCCGGCACGGTCGTGATCGTCGGCATCTCCGACCACGAGGTTGCCATCCCGGTGGGGCTGTTTTCCCGGAAGGAGATCAACATCCTCGGCTCACGCAACAACACCGGCCTGTTCCCTGAGGCTGTCAGGCTGGCCACCGCGTACCGCGACCGCCTCGCGGCGCTGGTCACGCATACCTATCCGCTCACCGACACCCCGGAGGCGATCGAGTACGCCATGCACCACCCCCACAAGGTAGAGAAGGCCATCATCGTCGCCGGAGCCGTGCAATGAAGCTCGCAGTCATCGGAGCGGGTGCGATGGGCGGCTCGCTGGCCGGACACGCGGCCCGCGCCGGGCACGAGGTCACGGTCGTTGACGTGTCGCCGACAGTCGTCGAACAGGTCAGGGCGCACGGTCTGCGGGTCGCCGCCCCGGAGGGCCCGTTCACCGCGGCGGTGAGGGTTACCGACGACCCGTCCACCGTCGGGCTGGCCGATGTGGTCGTCCTGTTCGTGAAGGCCGAGCATACGGACGCGGCGAGCCGCGGCCTGCAGCCGCTCACCGGCCCGGCCACGGCCGTGGTGACCCTGCAGAACGGCTGGGGGAACGCCGACCGTATCGCCGCCTACGTCCCCGCGGAACAGCTCGTCGTCGGCGTCACGTACAACTCCTGCACGGTGTCCGGGCCTGGGCAGGTCCTGCACAGCGGCCGGGGACCGACCGTGGTCGGGCCCTTCCGCGGAAATGACACCGGGCCCGCGGGCCGGGCAGCCGACCTGCTCACCAGCTCTGGCTGGGAAGCGGAGGTGAGTGGTGAGGTGCTCACCGAGATTTGGAAGAAGCTGGTTCTCAACAGCGCGACGCTGCCGACGGCGGCGCTGAGCCGGCTCAGTGCGGGCGCTGTGGGAGAACCGGGTGAACTCCTCGACTTGGTCGATGGCCTGACGGCGGAGAGCGTCGCGGTGGCTGCGGCCCAGGGCCTGGAGATCGACCTCGACGAGCGTGTCTCGGCAATACACGGCGTGCTCGAACGGGCCGGCGCCGGGCGGGCGTCGATGCTGCAGGACGTACTGGCGTGCCGCAAGACCGAGATCGAGACCGTGAATGGCGCCGTGGTGGCGGCCGGCGCCGCCAGCGGCGTTCCGGTCCCGCTCAACCAGGCGATGGTCGCTCTGGTGCACGGCCTGGAAAGGAGCTACCTGACGTGACCACCAACGTGACCTTTCACGGCACCTCGTGCTACCTCATCGAGTCCCCGCGTGGCCGGGTGCTCATGGACCCGTTCCTGTCTGGCAGCCGCAGCGCCGATATCGGGCCGGACGACATCGCAGACCCGGACGTCATTCTCGTGTCGCAC
>Ga0335072_10006599_pt1 | contig 16952 bp, 15 predicted proteins | sample Lox_Sample_21_FD_206725 | JGI IMG/M metagenome (GOLD analysis project Ga0335072, IMG submission 206725) | Soil microbial communities from Loxahatchee National Wildlife Refuge, Florida, United States - Lox_Sample_2.1 | ecosystem: Environmental > Terrestrial > Soil > Wetlands | place: USA...
CTCGTCCGTTTCGCGATAGAGCTTTTGCGCCGCTGCGGCCGGACCGCGCACCTCGCTCAGCGCCAGAACCTCGATTTCGAACTCCCCGCTCTCAGTCCGGATGCGCAGCATGTCGCCCACGCGTACATCGCGGGCCGGTTTGGAGTCCTTGCCGTGCGATTGTATTCGGCCCAGATCGCAGGCCTTCGCGGCCAGCGCACGCGTCTTGAAGAAACGCGCAGCCCACAGCCACTTGTCGATTCGAACGGGGGTTGAGGGGGCTTGACACATTCCCTGGAGAGCCGGTCTCTTCTCGCGATCATTCTAAGCCCTCGGGCTAAGCACTCGGGCTCACGACTCGTGCTCGACCTTCCACACATAGAGGTGCTCGGCGTCGCTCGAGGTGGCCACTTCGATCCCCCGCTGGCGGGTGGCGCGATTGAGGGCCGAGCGGATGTTCTCTTTGCTGTCTGGTAACTCCGAAAGAGGAATCTTCAGCGCCGAGCCGCGCTCCAGCGCCTGGATGTCGCTGAGCAGTTGCGTGACAATCTGCTTGTGCTTTCCATCCCGGCCCCTGGGCACGTCGTGCTGCAGGATGGATTTGAATTTCGGCAGTTGATTAGGTGCATCCGAACTGGTCGCCATGCCTTTGCCTCGCCGCCGTTTTTCCTCTCCGGGCATCGGCACACCATCTCTGCTCGGGCTCGAAGATTTCGCTTAACGTAGCCTTAAGCTGCCGTAAAACTATACTTTTCGTAAAGACGCCCTTCGTTAAAGTATTCTTAATACAGAAAAGATACCAATGGCCAACACAATTCGCAAGGTGTTGACCAAAGAATACTGCATTTCTGTTGAAAAGATCGCAATCCCTTATGATCACCTACAATAGCAACAATTAAAAGAGTTTACCCGTATCAAAAAAACTTTGCTACTGTCTCTTTCAGAGGTTTGATCTCCCCATGAACCGAAAAGCAACTACCTTCCCCACTATATCGATCAAGGATGTACCCACCAGTTCGCTGCATACTCAGGACGAACCATACCGTCCAGTCGTCCTGGTGGTCGACGACGAGCCGGTGATCGCCGACTCGCTGGCCGATATTCTCCGGCGCAGCGGCTATGCGGCGGTTCCCGCTTACGACGGAGAAGCCGCGCTTGAGACCGCTCTGCTGATGCCGCCCGAGCTGCTCATTTCCGATGTGGTGCTGCCCGGCATGAACGGCATCGAGCTGGCGATTACCATCAGACGAATCTTTCCCGACTGCAAGGTCATCCTCTCGTCGGGCCAGTCTTCCACCGCGCGTTTGCTGGCAACCGCCGACTCGGCCGGACACCGGTTCGTATTTCTCAACAAGCCTGTTCACCCCAAGGAGCTTCTGGAGCGAGTATCCGACAGCTTGAAGATGCGCAAGCAGCCCGCCTCTGCACAAGCGGCCGCAGGCGCAGCGCGTTCGTCCAGCATGGACTAAGACGCCGGATTCGCAAGCTGTTTCCGCTTAGTTAGCCAGCACCGCGCGGTAGCGAACCTTGTTCTTCTTCACCTTCTCGATGGCCTCGTTGGCTTTGGCCATCGGGAAGCGTTCAGTCTGGGCCTTCACGCCGTGGCGCGCGGCCACATCCATCATCTCTTTGATCCGAAACGGGCTGCCTGTCGGATTACCCGTGACTGAGCGCATGCCGGCGACCAGGGGGAATGCCTGCATGGTGACCGGCGAAGGCGGTACGCCCACGAAGCAAAGCGTGCCGGTGGGCCGAAGCGACTGAATGTAAACTCCCCAATCCTGGTCGGCGTTCACCGTGCTCACGATGAAGTCCATCTTCCCCGCCACTTCCTTCATGGCCTTCGATTCGCGAGTATTGACAAAGCGGTGCGCGCCCAGCGCGCGAGCTTCTTCTTCTTTTCCGGTTGAAGACGAGAAAGCCGTCACCTCTGCGCCAAAAGCCCGCGCAAACTGGACCCCCAGGTGTCCTAAACCGCCGATGCCCACAATGCCGACACGCGACGAAGGGTTGATATTGTGCGTGCGCATGGGGTTGTAGACGGTGATGCCGCCACACAGCAGCGGCGCCGCGTTCTCACTCTCGAGCGCATCGGGAATCGGAATCACAAACCGAGCATTGGCCCGCACGCGGTCGGCATACCCGCCGTGGCGATGAACGCAGGTGGGCTCCGATGCCGCGCAAAGGTTCTCCAGGCCCTGGGTGCACCACTCGCACTGGCCGCATGAGTTGGCCTGCCAACCCAGGCCTACCCGGTCGCCGACGGCGAGCGAGCGCACGTTGCTGCCTGCTGCGGCCACTTTACCCACGACCTCATGCCCGGGAATAAAGGGGTACTGGCTGATTCCCCAGTCGTTCGATATGAGATGAATGTCGCTGTGGCAGATACCGCAGTGCGTAATTTCGATCTCCACCTCGGCCGGACCAAGCTCTCCGGGATCGTAGCGAAAAGGCAGTAGTTCGGCTCCCGCCGCGTGAGCTGCAAGTCCTTGAATGGGGGTCATGACCTATCCAGCGTCCTCTTTGCGGTTGGAAAAAGCCGGCTCGCGTCGGATCTGCCGGCCGATGGATCGAAAAGAAGTCCCGTGTCAGCCTAGTTTAACCCGCCGCCTGGCTCAATGTGCAGATTCAAGACCTCGAATCCGCTCAACACCCCTCCGGCGGGCGCCTGGGCTGCCAATTCGGCCGATTCACCGTTCAGGTTCACATCGTCTACCGTGCGCAGCGGCTCCAGGGCGTTCGCCATCGACAGCGGCACGTTCGCCAGCGTCTCTCCATTCATATTCGCCTGCGCCTCGGGCACCAGCAGGCTCACGTAGATACGGTCCGCCGGGTGCTCCCCGCGCAGTTGAGCCAGCACGGTCTCGACATCGGGGCTCCGGGTGGCAGTTCGCGGCTGTTCCAATGTCCGGTCGAGCGTGCCTGCATCGGATACCAGCAGGCGCAGGCTCCCCGAACTCAGCCGCGCCGGCAATGCCACCGGAATCCGCACATTCCGCGCCGGCTGCTGCCAGTTACGAACCGTCGCCTCCACTACCACGGTGTCGCCGGCGTGGACAATATCGTTCGTGACCAGCCGCGCCGTCTCCAGTTCCACCCCGATGCGCCTCGGAATCGCTTCCACATCGAGGTTGATCGATTGAATCGTGCCTTCCCGGGTCCCGTTGGAGTAGAGCTTCAAGAAGCGCTCGGCCGTCGTGAGAGCGGCCGACATCTGCGCCGGCATCTGGTCCCCTGCCGGTGCCCAGATGTCAACCGGCGAAGGCGGATAGCCTGCAAGATCGATGTGCCCGGTGAGATGGTAGCTGGTATCGAACGTGCTGTCGTTGGTTTCCAGCAGCACTTCGTAGAGAGACACCAGAACCGCCTGCGGGGTAAGCTCGGGCAGATCGAGCACCTCAACGTTCAGCTTGCGCGGGCTGCCCACTCCGTGAAGATCGATGTGGAGAGGAATCATATGGGCCTGCGCGCCCAGTACGCCGCGGATGGCCGAATCGCGATCCTGGGTGAAGGCGCCAACCACCTTGCCGGTGTTGATGATCTTGAAAGCGTTCAGCGGAGATGCCAGGGTAGCCACAACCTCGGCCGTGGTCATGGGCAACGAGACCCGCCCGGCCTGCAGGATGGGATGGCCGCAGGCCAGCAACTGCTTCGGATCGATGTAGGTGACCGTGCAGGTGGCGGCAATCTCCAGGTCGCCGCGTACAAGCTCCGCGCTCACCGCCGATCCCGGCTCGAGCGGAAACGCGGTCGTTGTCTTGCCCGAAGTCTCTCCCGGAAGCTGTGCAGCGGGCAGAGGTTTCTGATCCTGTCTCGAACTGTCTTGGCTCGAACCGCCCTGACCGGAACCACCCCCGGCCGAAACCATCTCCAGCCCTGTGCCCGCCATCTTCTCCTGCCACAGCCGGATTGCCTCCGGCCGGAAGCCGCTCATGACCAACGGAGTCTCGATAGCGTGAAGCTGCGACTCACTGGAGAGCTGGCTCTCCGCTGATTCCTCCACCCGGATTCCCAGTCCCCGAGTCCCCTGTCCCTCAGTCCCTAGTCCCTGAGTCCCTAGTCCCTCCGTCCGCGCCCCCTCCATCGCCAGGTCCCGCACTTCGAGCATCTGTTCGATGGGCGTGATGCCGGCAATGGGATCCTTACTGAACTGGCCAATGCGATAGGAGAGCGATCCCAGCAGCCGGTGGCCCACATAGACCGGGCTACCGCTCATTCCCGCCACCACGCCGGTGTATTCCGGCTTGGCGCCGTGCAGTTGCGCCAGGATCAGGTCGTGGCCCGGGCCCCGCGCGCCGTGCAGAACGCCCAGGATCTCCACGTCCATCGCTTCCGGCGTGGTTCCGGTGAAGACCGTCCATGCGGTCGCCTTGAGCCCGGCATGCACCTCGTTGAGCGGGAAGACTCCACCGTTCGATGGGGGCGGTCCAGCCGCTGTGGCTAAGTTCTGTGCGGCTATCAAGGCGGCCGGCAGTAGCACGGCCAGGATCGCCGCCCATATCGGGATTCCCTTCACCCAGGTTTTCACGTCTATAAGAGTACAACCGGCTGTGCGGGGGACTGAAAGCCGCATGGAAACTCGATCGCTCCGAGCCCCGCCGTGCGCTATCTCCGGTCAAGGGGTGGGAGATAGCCGCTAACCCATAAGGCCCGCCAATCGTGGCGAAATCTGCTCGCTGTTGCCGCCGCCGGTCCATCCCTTATGCTGAAAGGCACAGAGGTCCGCCATGTCCAAGTTGCGCCTGCCCATTGAATGTCTCCGCGGGATTGTTCCCGCCGTGTTATTGGTCTCGCTTGTTTTTCTTCCCCTGACATCTTTCGCGCAGCAACAGAGTCCCGCTCCTGCCCAGCAATCGCAGCAGCAACCGGCTCAGCAGCCCCAGCAGCAACAGGACCAGACGGCTCCCGATGCGGGCGGTCCGGGCGCCGACAATGGCTCCATCGCCTTGCCCAAGAAGAAAGACGAGCCCGACAATACTCCGCCGCCGGCGCCCGCCGAGCCCAAGTTCAAGAATCCCGAAGGAGCGCCAAACTACTCACTGAAAATCGAGGTCCCGGAAGTCACCGTCGATGTGGGCGTTCTGCTCGAAAAAACGCACACCTTCGTTCCCGGGCTCAAGCCTTCAAACTTCCGCGTCTTTGAGGATGGCGTGGAACAGAAGATCACGGGTTTCAAGCGGGTGCAGGCTCCCATCACCGCCCTGCTGCTGTGCGAATTCGCTTCGACCAGCTACTACTTCATCTGGGATATGCGCAACGCGGCCTGGGCCTTTGCCCAGCAGTTGCGACCGCAGGACTATGTGGCCCTGATGACGTTCGACCTGCACACGCAGGTCGTCACCGACTTCACGCAGGATAAGAACCAGCTCATGCACGCCATCTACAACCTGCAGATTCCGATGTTCGACGAGCGGGACCTGTTTGACGCCCTGTATGAGTCGCTCGACAGGCTCGACCGCATCGACGGCCAGAAATACATCATCCTCGTCGCGTCGGGCCGCGACACTTTTTCCAAAATCACCCTGGATAAGATCCTGAAGAAAATCAAAACCACATCCAATGTGACCATTTTCTCCGTCTCAACGGGCGGCTATCTGCGCGCGATGACCGAAGGCGGCCCCGGTTTTCGCCAGCAGCTTAGGGATATCGATTACGACCAGGCCGACAATCAGATGCAGACCTTCGCCCGTCTCACCGGGGGCGCCTGGTTCGAACCCCGCTTCTCCGCCGAAATGCCGGAGATTTTCAGCCAGATTAACCAGGACATCCGCAACAAGTACGAATTGGTGTACAACCCCAGCAACGCCAAGCAGGACGGAACCTATCGCAAGCTGCGCGTGGAACTGGTGGACGACGAAGGGCATCCGCTGCGCATGCAGGACGAAAAGCACAAGCCGCTAAAGTACGACATCATCGCGCGCGACGGCTACCGCGCCCGGCAGGAAGTGGAATAAGCCGCTGGACGTCGGCGGACGCCGTCGGAGACACGACCGCCCGCCGAATGATCGTTACTTGCGCGTCACCCCGCGTGCCGCGTTGAGCGCCAGGAGGCGGCTGCTGATCGGACTTCAAATCGATGCTGCGGAATGCCGTCGCCCACTGTCTCCAAACAACAGGGATCCCTGGTCACCGGGCGGCAGCAGAGCCGTTGCCGCACGGCCTGAAAGGCTCGACATCCGGCGCAAGCGGCTTTATTGGAACTGGCGGTAGAAGTCGAAGAGGTAGTACACCACTACCACTGCGGTCATCGCCACAGCGATCCAGAGCGCAACCCGCATCACCGGCTCAATCTTGTGGACTTTGGCAAGAATGGCGGCTTGTTCGTTCTTCACGCGATCGAACGAGTCATCCAGAATTATCTGGTCGTCCTCGTCGCGCGTGAGCCGTCCGCTATAGATCTTCAGGGCGAGCACCAGGAGCACCAGCACGCCCCAGACCGACCACATCACGGGAACAAATCCTTGCATACTCCACCTCCGAAAACTCTTCTGGTCCCAGTTACCGGCGGGTCCGAAAGACAGGAAACGCGGTCTCGTGGGTAGAGGGGCCGTACGGATCAACATGATAGTCCCGTTCGCGGACGTTCGTCGTGACAAATATCACATCGGTTTTCCTATCCCCGAAAGACCTTGCACGGGCGCCTGTGGCGGATTCCCGCCATTCCAAGGCGGGGCATTTTTCTCCGCTGTTGCGACCTGCGAAGATCGTGTTGCATCTAAAGGGAGTCGAAGCTGGGGTAGTGGGTCAGTTCGAAGGGTACGGGCTTTCAGCCCGTACGTCAAAGCCTCTGAAATGAACACTGGGCTTAAGCCCCCTGAGGTGGTGTTCATTTCAAACTGACCCGCTGCCGCAGTCGGGGCGTCTTGTGCCGGCGCCCGCGAAGGAATAAAGTGAAGTAAGGCAACAGAACTCTCAGGACTGGAGATCCCATGGCTACCACAACCGTTGCGCCACCCCAGGAAACCGTTAGGAAAGCGCCTCTGCAACTGACCCCGCAGGCGATCGCCAAGGTGCGCGAGATCATGGCCACCCAGGATCCGCTTCCCGCCGGCTTGCGCATTGGCGTCGTGGGCGGCGGATGCTCCGGCTTCCAGTATTCGATGGCCTTCGAAAACCAGGCTGGAATGATGGATAAAGTGTTCAATTTCGATGACTTGAAGGTATTTGTCGACGCCACGTCGCTGATGTATCTGAACGGCTGCATCGTCGACTACGTTGAAACCCTCGAAGCTGCCGGTTTCAAATTCGACAATCCCCAGGTCAAGAGCACCTGCGGCTGCGGCTCGTCCTTTAACGTTTAGATTCTGCGTCAAGCAGTCGAATAAAAGCCTCCGGGCACCCCCGGGGGCTTTGCCGTTTCTGCCTGCAAGAACCACAGCCCAACTCCGGCCGGCAAGGCCCGGTTCTCGGTTTTTCTGTTCCAGGATGGCCTGCGTGCCTGTAGAATCGTGGCCATGAAAGGCAACCCCAAGGTCCTCGAGCAACTCAACCGCGCGCTCCGCGAAGAGCTCACCGCCATCAACCAGTATTTCGTTCACGCCGAGATGTGCGAGAACTGGGGATACGACAAACTCTCCAGGTATATCAAGAAGCAGTCGATCGGCGAGATGAAGCACGCCGAATCGCTCATGGAGCGCATCCTGTTTCTGGATGGCACACCCAGCATGGAGCCGCTTGCCCTCTCGATCGGCGGCAACGTCAAGGACATGATTCAGTCCGACCTGAAGCTCGAGACCGAGGCCGTGGCGATGTACAACGAAGCCGTGCAGTTGGCCGTCGAGCACAAAGACAACGGCTCGCGCGACCTGTTCGTCGTCCTGCTCAAGGATGAGGAAGATCACGTGGACTGGCTCGAGGCGCAGATGCACCAGATCGGCGAGGTTGGCTACGAGCGCTATCTGACCATGCAGACCAGCGAAGAAGAGTAGGTCCACCCGCCGGCCACATTGAATCCTTCGCTTCGAGGCGCAGCACGCCGCTGCATCGGCGGAAAGATTCCCCTCGAATCCCGCGGTCCATTCCGGATCGAAAGACCTCCCCGACGCCGGCCTGCCTTACACTGTACTGTCCGGCGGCGCACGCGATTTGGGCGCCATCCCGTACGGGAGGTTGCGGCATGAAGAAGATCGGCGTTCTGTTCGGCATGGAGAACAGTTTTCCCGGTGCGCTGGTGGAACACATCAACGCCCGGAACATCGACGGCATCGAGGCCGAATTTGTGCAGACCGGCGCGGTGCATCTCGACAGCGCGCCGCGCTACGCGGTCATTGTCGACCGCATCTCCCACGATATTCCGTTCTATCGCGCTTATCTGAAACACGCCGCCATCAACGGAACGATCATCGTCAATAATCCCTTCTGGTGGTCGGCAGACGACAAGTTTTTCAACTATACGCTGGCAGAAAAGCTCGGCGTGGCCGTGCCGCCTACGGTCATCCTGCCCCACAAGAAGCACCCCGAAGGCACCACCGACCGCTCCATGCGCAACCTCGAGTTTCCGCTGGACTGGGACGGGGTGTTCAGCTACGTTGGCGAGCACGGGTTCATGAAGCCTGTCGATGGCGGTGGCTGGCGCGACGTGCACCACATCCACAATCGCGAAGAATTCTTCCTGGCCTACGATCAGTCGCACGATCTGTGCATGATGTACCAGAAAGCGGTCGATTTCACCGAATATTTTCGCTGCTACGTGGTGGGCCAATCCAAGGTCCACATCATGCCCTACGACCCGCGCAACCCGCACCACGAGCGCTATATCCAGAATCCCCCCGAGTATCCGAAGGCGCTTCTCGAGCGCGTCGAGTCGGACGCGCTCAAGCTCTGCCGCGCGCTCGGATACGACCTGAATACTGTCGAGTTCGCCGTCGAAGAAGGCGTTCCCTACGCCATCGACTTCATGAATCCCGCACCCGACGCCGATCTGCACTCCGTCGGCCAGGCCAACTTCGATTGGATTGTCCGTGAAGTTGCCGATCTCGCGATTGCCAAGGCCCGCGAGGCGCCGCTCATGCCCGAATTGCATTGGTCGGCATTCTTGGGCTCTGACACCGCGCACGCGGCGCCGGCAAAAGAGGCAAAGCCCGCAAAGAAAAAAGCCGCCGCCGCGCCAAAGAAGGCTAAAAAAGAGAAGGTCGCGACCAACCCCGCTGCGGACTAGAACTAGTCGCGTAAATGGGGCTCTGAAAGGGCACGGCTTTAGCCGTGCCGAAAAGGTCCGTAAAATAAAGGGCTTTACCCTGAGGGATGGGTTTACTCGGCGGGGCGATATTTATGCAACCGGTTCTCGGGATGATTTCCAAATCCGATTGAATTCTCGCGGATATTTGCTACGCTGTCTGGGATGGCGACTGGCGCGCAAAGAGCGGTACGGCTGCTGTTCGGTGTAGCCTTCTTTGTGCTCGGCCCCTGCGCCCTGGCCTGGGCCCTGATTTCGGCATATCGAACGCACACGTTTCTTCAGCGCAGCGTTACCGCTCAAGCCACCATCGTTCGATTGAATGCGGTCCGTTCCCTCAGGCACCGAACCTGGAGTTACCAACCTGTCTTTACCTTTACTGCGGACGATGGACGTAGTTATACGCTCACTTCTAACTATGCAACCAATCCCCCGGCATTCAAAGCAGGCGAGCATGCTACCGTACATTACGAAAAGGACCATCCGGAGCAGGCAAGGCTCGACTCGTTCACGCAGCTTTGGATGTTCGATGTGATCGATGGGGCGCTTGGCGGGTTGTTCACACTCTTGTTCCTCGGCGTGATCTTCGCGCGCGCCAGACCGCCGCGCATCTACAAGCGGTCCGATCTTCCCATCACCGCCGACCAGCGATAATCCGCTGCGCCGTTGTTGCCGCCGGCTCGGCTCGCTCCGCCTGTTTCCTCGCCTCCGGTCGCTGACCTTTGCCGTACAATGGCGCAAAGCATTCCCCAGGAGCCATCATGCGTCCATCCTTCTCGCTCGGCATTGAAGAGGAGTACCAGACCATCGACCCGGAAACACGCGACCTGCGCTCGCATATCCAGACAGAAATGCTCGCTGAAGGCAAGATGCGGCTGCAGGAACGGGTGAAGGCGGAGATGCACACCTCTGTCGTCGAGGTGGGCACACGCATCTGCCGCAACATCGACGAGGCGCGCGAGGACATCTACGAGTTGCGCCGCGAGATGATCAAGCTGGCCCGCGAGCACCACCTCGAGCTGGTAGCCGGCGCCACGCACCCATTTGCCGACTGGCGAACCCAGGAGATCTATCCCGATCCTCGTTATCACCAGGTGGTCAAGGACCTGCAGCTCGTCGCCCGCGCCAATCTCATCTTCGGCCTGCACGTCCACGTGGGGATAGAAGACCGCGAAGCCGCTATTCGCATCATGAACTCGATGCGGTATTTTCTACCGCACATCATGGCGCTGGCTACAAACTCGCCGTTCTGGCTGGGGTTGAATACCGGCTACAAAGGCTACCGGGCCAAGGTCTTCGAGAACTTTCCCCGCACCGGCATTCCGGATGCTTTCGCCAGTTACTCCGAGTTTGAAAACTACGTGAGCCTGCTGGTGCGCACAAACTGCATCGACAACGCCAAGAAGATCTGGTGGGACATCCGCCCGCATCCCTTCTTCAACACAGTCGAGGTGCGGGCCTGCGATATTCCGCTGCGCGCCGAGGAAACGGTCGCCATCGCCGCGCTCATCCAGGCCACCGCGGCCTATCTCTATAAGCTGCACGAGTCCAACCAGGATTTTCGCCAGTACGCGCGGCCGCTGCTGATGGAAAACAAGTTTCGCGCCGTGCGCTACGGGCTCGATGGCAAGCTGATCGACTTTGGCCGCCAGCAGGAGATTCCCGAACGCGACTTGCTCGAAGAGTATCTTGCCATGATCGACCCCGTGGTCGATGAACTGGGCAGCCGCGAGGCCATCGACGGCCTGCGCAAGATCATTTCCACCGGCACCGGCGCCGACCGCCAGCTCAAGGTCTTCGAAGAGACCAAGGGCGACCTGAAAGCCGTCGTCGACTATATGGCCGAGGAAACCAGGGCCGGATTGTAATGTTGGCCCGCGAATCCAACTTATAGAACCCGCGCCAGGGTTTCAGGATGCCGATGGTTCACTGAACAAGAGATAAAGAGGCGAGCGACCTTCATCGCGCCCGCCTCATTCCGACTCGCAATCATTGAATTGTGAAGGTGAAGGTGGTTGTGGCCGTTGGAATCGTCGCCGAACTTGAGTCCTGGCCGGTCAGTGTAATTGTGTATGTGCCCGCAGGCGGATTGTTGTTTTGGATTCCTCCGCATGCCGATAGCCCGAACCCGATTGCCGCTAAAGCGATCACAACCGCCAGACTGCGGAACTTGCGGCTATAGCGGCCCAGGAAGCCCGCCAGGAGCAGCCCAGCTAAGGCCAGCTCTGCCGGGGCGCCATGCGGGTCCGAATTCGCAGGAGGGTTGGCGCCCGAAGCGCGCACCCCGTGAAGCACGCGCAGGGGCCTCCAGCGACCTTTGACGACCGCCGCTCCTGAAGTCAAGCAATCGGAGCTGTTTGTATCCAGGCTCAGTTGGGTCGAAACCGGAGAAGCATTGCTGATAGTTACGGTTCCATCGCCGCTGCTGTTCATGTTAGTGAATTCCCAGCATAGGTTCTGAAGAGCGCTGTCATTGGAAGTATCGAAGGACAGATCCACAGTGCCCGTATATCCGCTCTTCGGAGTTACCGTAATGGTCGAGGACCCGCTGGCGCCCTGCGCTACCGAGACATTCGTCGCTGCCAGCGCAAACGAACCGGAGCCCGAGGTCGTGGTTGGAACGGTTACAGTGAGAACTCCCGTAGAGCTTGCATGGGTCGAGTCGCCGGAGTACTTGGCGACCAATTGATGGGAACCCACCGTGCTGAAAGATGTCGTGTAAGTTGCCGTGCCGTTCGATGTAAGCGCGATCCCCGTAATCGGCGTACCGCCGTCGATCGTTAGCGATATCGTCCCGGTGGGGACGGTTGACCCGGTGTTCGATGTTACCGAGATAGTGAAGGTGTCGGACGCGTTGAGCACGGGCGTATCGGTTGCCGCCGAGATCGTGGTTGTGGTGGCGATCAGCGAGCCTTGGGTGTTGGCGGGCCATGCGGAAATGAGGCTATCGGCGTTGATTGAACCAAGCCCGGTGACCTGATCGTAGCCCGCGCCGGCGGAAAAGCCGGCGGTGCTGGCGCAATAGGGCGACCCGGCGGTGCAGTCGTTATTGCCCGTAGTTATGTCGTGGAAGGCCGAGGCATAAGTGGAGCTGTCCGAAGCCAGCTTGTAGAGCGTGGGGTTAATGAGTCCCTGGCCCGAGGCATAGTTAGCCTTCTGATTGATGAGAGCTACGATGCCGGAAAAGATTGGCGCCGCGAAACTGGTTCCCCCGGCAACCGTAAGCACGCCCGTGGCAGAATCGCGGAATCCGCTGTTGCAACTGGCCTGCTGACCGTCCTGGGTATCCCAGGCGCTGGTGTCGCTGGTGCAGTAGAGATAGCCGGGAAAACCCGCAGAGGCATAGAGCGCAAGGTCGGGCACATCGCGTTTTCCGTCCGCGGGAATTCCCGGCACACCGGTTTGCCAGCTCGGCTTGGTAAAGAGCGCGCTGGGGCCTCCGCCCGAAGCTGCGAGGCAATTATCCTGCCCGCAGTTTTGAGTGTCGTCGTTCCATGCCACTTCAGGCAGGTATTGCAATGCCGAGCTGATCACGTCGTTCCCGTTGCTGCTCGCTTCCCAGTAGGCGGTGCCCGAGCTTAGATAATCGGAGTTAGCCTGAGATACTTCGGTCCCGCCCATCCCGGTTACATAGGGACTGCTGGCTGGGTAATCGACGGCAAGCGCCTGCTGTTGCGACTGCGGCGGGTTGCCGCTGGTAGTGCTGTCGCTGATGTAACAATCGGTAGATCCATCATCGCCCGACGCCGCCATGACCGTCTGCCCCTGGCTTGTAGCTTGCTGGAAGGTCGACTCAAGAGTAGAACCGTCGAGAAAAGCTTCGCACTCGCCGTAACTGCTGCTGATAATGGGTGCAATATCCTGGTCGACCGCGTATTGAATGGCGTCGAACGCTCCATAGTTGGTGTTGCTGCCGGTGTACACAAAGTAGATGTCGGCGCCCGTGGCGATGGCGCCTGACCACTCGAGGTCGAGGTCCGATTCCGACTCATCGCCCTGGAATGACTCCGACGTTCCAGTGTTGGGCATCAGCACCAGCGTCGGGTCTTTCACCGTGAGCCCGGCGGCATTCTGAAAGTTCTCAATGTCGCTGATCTCTACCGCCGATTGGCCGACAATTGCGATCTTTTGTCCCGAGCCGGTGTAACCGGCGCTATAGACCGGCTTGATGTTATACGCCGTTGCAATATCGCCGGGAGCGAAGAATACGTCACCCGTCTGCCCGGAGGTGAAGCCGGGGCGCGGCCGGATATTCTTGCGGTATATAACTTGCGCCTTGGGCCGGAAGTCATTCAGATTGCGAATGGCAAGCACCGTGGGTGCAATCCCGCTGGGCACCGAAAGTTCGGTCGATGGAGCGAAGTGCGGCACTCCCTTTATGTTGTAAGTGTGCATCTGGGTTTCGAATGCGGCTTCCACCTGGCGCACCGTTCCCGAAAAACGAATGACATTCCGGCTGCGTGAAATCGAATCCACGGAGAATCCCTGCTGCTCGAGCCAGTTCTGCACCTTTTCGAGGTCGGACGGCGCCATGCCGAAGCGAGCGGCAAACTGGTCCGGCGTAAGCCACTGGTGATAGAGCGGCGAGGCGGGATTCTGCTGCTCGGCGATCAGCGCGTTCAGTGCGGCCTGCTGCGCGGCCGTGCGATTGAATACGATGCTGATCCCGTTGAGTTTGGTATCGGCCGGCATGCGGCCGGTATCAAACTGCGGCTGCGCCAGCGGGTGCAGCGAGCCTTTCAATCGGGTCATGGCAGAATTGGCGGCAGAAGATATGCGCGGAGCCACGGTTAAAGCGAAGAGAGGAAAGGTCATCACGGAGCAGGCAGCGGCCAGGCCGCAAACCCGCAGGCTCTTATGCAGGGGAGTAAAAGGCTTCATGACTCTTGCCATCCTTAAGGATTGGAATGGTTGAAAGCACAGAAAAATCGACTACCGACGTCGATCAACGTCCGCTTTGCAGAGGGCAGGCGAGTTGTTTCGGACACGCGTCCGCGCCCGGGGTGATTCCCCGATGCACCACACGCATCCTCAGCCTAGTTAGACACCGCTCGCGGCAAAGAGTTGTGTCTCGGGGTGGTCAGCTATACCTGGCTGAGCGCAGCGGGGGCTTCGCGTCGCATAACAAAGCGATCTGCGCGCCACGCGATTGAGAGCTTCTCGCGGCTGAGCAGCTTGCGGATCTGGCCGCGTGCGTGGTCAGCCCACGGGCCTCGGCTGTCGAGCTTTATGTAAGCCTGCCAGTGGCGAAGAGCGCTGCGAAACTCGCCCTTCCGCTCGTAGGCAAGGGCGAGATTATAGTGCGCATCGGGGTAGCGGGGCGAAAGAGCGATCGCCTCCCGGTAAGCGGCGATTGACTCGTCGAGGCGCTGCAACTCGTCGAGTACATTGCCGAGGTCGAAGAAGGCCAGTACGTAGCCGGGATCGGCGGCCGCGGCGCGGCGATAAAGGTCTTCCGCGCGGTCGAATTGGCGCAGGTGAAAGTACATGGTGCCCAGATTGATGTGCGCCGCTGCGTAGGCGGGATCGATTCCCAGGATCTCTTCGTAGAGTTCCATCGCTCGCGTCTTTTCGCCTGCTTCCTCGGCCTGTACCGCGGCCAGAAAACGGTCTTGCACCCCGCGGGGATTCGCCGAACCAGGCAGCCGCAAGGGAGCCGGCTCCGAGGCCGCTGTAGGCCGCTCCAGGCGCTCGAAATCGAAGAGCAACTGGCGCCGGATGGGATCGACCATAAACCCGTGATGGCGGAAAGCAAGACGCGTGCCGGTTCGCACCAGGCACGCTTCGAGCAGCGGATTAGCCATTCCCGCCACGGCCTTCATCGCGACAATGGAGTGCCGGATCGACGCCGCGGGCACGTCTTCTTCACGAAGCACCCGCAATACCCGCAACTGGCCCAGATCTTGAAAACTGTAGCTCTGTTGCGGCGGAATCAGGCCGGCGCGTTCCCAACCCTGCAGTTGGTGGGGGCTTATATCGAGGATGCGCAACACGTCGTGGCGGCTATAGGTGGTCACTCTTCTTGTGCTCCGCGCCGGCCGCGATGGCCGCCGGCAAGCTCTCTCGGGTGGTGCCTGCCCCTTGCCCCGAACCCTTAATACCTGAACGGGAAATCGCTCTTGCTGCGATTATGCCAAGAGTATGCGTGGATAATCGGGCACCAAGCTACCGCCGCAACAAAAATATTGGTGGATAACCGGTATCTGACTTGGTTCGCCCGCCACCGGCATTTGCGCGATTGTGGAAAACGGAGAAGAAATGCATTGCAGCCTATGAAACCCGAAAAAAAACGGTTACCTGGAAATGTCGGAGGAAATTGCGAGCGGACGGAATTAAGTTATGGAGCCGACGGTCAGACTTGAACTGACGACCTGCTGATTACGAATCAGCTGCTCTACCAACTGAGCTACGTCGGCGCGCCTCAGCATAAATTGTATCGTTGGCGCCCGCTTCGGGTAAAGTTGAGGGAATGAAGGCGCCGGCCGAAGATGCAACCATGTTCGCAACCACGGTGCAACTGGCGCTGAGGATCGCCATCGTATGGGCGGCTGGGATGATACTGGCCGTTACAGTGGGCGCCGCTCTGCCCGATAAAGCGGGCTTCACGTTCACAAGCAGCAAGACCACGCTTTTCGTTTCCTATGGCCGCGTCGGCTTTTGGACCTGCGTGGTTGCGGCATTGGTTGTTACCGGCCTTGTCGTCTTTCGCGCCATCCTCGCCGATATCGGCTTGAGCTCGTTCCAATAAGCGGCACCTTCCTTCTATGCAAATCGATCAGGCATCCGAGTGGCAAAGGCTCACCAAGCTCTATCGTGAGATGTGGGACGACGAGCTGCTCAACCTCGCCGGCGACTTCTCCGCGCTGACCGAAATGGCGCAGCGGGTTCTGCGAGATGAGCTGAAAACGCGCGGCCTGGACGGTGCGCAGCCGCGGGATGCATCAGTGCACCCAGATCGCTCCTCGATTCCGCAACATGACTTCGACGAAGATCTCTCCCAGGCCGAAGACTCGATCGATGACGGTGGCCCTCAGCATGAGTTTACGTGGAAGACATTGCTGTGCGACTGCGATACAGGAGAGGAAGCATGGCAGATTTCCGAGTTATTGAGACGAATGGGGATTGAAAGCTGGATCGAAGCTCCAGGATCAACCTCCGTTGAGATGAGCCGACCTCGGGTCCTGGTCGCCGCCGATGAACTCGACCGCGCGCGTCAGATCGCCAGCCAGCCCATCCCCCAGGATATCGTTGAAGAATCGAAATTGAAGCTGCCGGAGTTCGAGCCGCCGAAGTGTCCACGATGCGGCGACGACGACCCGGTGCTCGAGAGTACCGACCCGGCGAATAGCTGGACGTGCGAGGCGTGTGGAAACCAGTGGACCGACCCGATCGATTGAGACGCCCGTGCTTCAACGGGAATTGGCACACAAAACGAGATGATCGATCAACCGCGGGTAAGACGCCGCTTCCGGGTCTCTAACGCGGAAAGAGCCGCCCGGCAACAGGGCAGCTCCTTCCTTAGGGAGAATAGTTCCAACGGAGGCAAAGCCATCAGAACTTTCTGGCTGCATAGTAGGGGCGCGAAAAGAGTGTGTCAAGGAGAATTGCATAGAGAAATAATCAATTTATATTCAATCATTTACGAGAGAATCCGCAAGGATTAGGCCGTCCGTTTCTTTGCTGCGTATTCGCCTGTCTGGTTGCCGGAAATACCGTTTTTTCAGGTGCTTTCCTCGGTATTTCGCCGGTTTCCCACAGGCTCGCACCCCGATTAACTCTTCGGGTGCGGCCCTTCGGT
>Ga0335072_10006600_pt1 | contig 16950 bp, 13 predicted proteins | sample Lox_Sample_21_FD_206725 | JGI IMG/M metagenome (GOLD analysis project Ga0335072, IMG submission 206725) | Soil microbial communities from Loxahatchee National Wildlife Refuge, Florida, United States - Lox_Sample_2.1 | ecosystem: Environmental > Terrestrial > Soil > Wetlands | place: USA...
GAATCGCGGACTTTTCGTGATATCCCGTCGCCGCGACAAACTCCTCCAGGATCCTGCTCTTGTCCTTATTTGCTGCGGCCGCATAGCGACCCCGGATCGCGCCGGCGAATTCCATGCGCATGGCGTACGTCATCTTCGTACTCATGGTGCCCCCCGGTGATGAGGGCATCATGGCCCCTTACCCGCTGGTGGGTAACATTTTAACTGAGGCAACGAGCTTCGCCCGGTAACATTTTGCTTGAGGCAATGCGCCTTGCGATATCGCATCTCTTATAGCAACCTGACGGCCCAAGATATCGGGCAGCGAAATCGTTTTCAAAAGGTGCAGAGGCGTCTTTTTCGATTGATGCACGTCAATAGGTTGTTCTTCGCTCGGCACCAACCTGCAGCAGAAGCCGGACGAAGCACTAGTGATTCCGATGGCGGAGAGTCTGGCTGCCGCACGTTCGCCGTGATGAGCGCGCCACTGGCGATGGCCCCAAGCCATCGAGGTTGGAGAAAGCGCCCTTCTGTCCCTTCGTGCCGGCTGCCATCAGGACAACCGGCACAAGCGGCCTATTCTATACCACAGTCTCTCAGCCGGACTGAGTTCCCCGGGCTTCAAAAACACGTGCCACCCGAGCGACGCGTTAATCCTGCGGACCATGCTTCTGGGCAAAGACGAGGGCGAGAGTCGCACGACGTACCCATGCCTTATTGGAAAGGCAGGTTCACCAGGCGGCGAGCTAAGGAAATCCTTGCCTACCTCAAAACGATCTGCCGCAACTCCCCGCCCGAGACGAAAAGAGATTGCTGAACGATGAACCAGCGAGGGCGGGATGAGATCGCTCACGCTCACCCACCCCGCGCTCGGTCATTGTTTTCTCTCGTGATTCAGGCCCGCGGTGATCCCACCTTCGGTCATCACGCTCTATGGTTCGACTCAAGGACCGAATCATCACGCGCGTTTCATCTTCACGGCCTTCTCCGGCAGGTCAGCCCGGGCCGCGCCGCGATGTGGCCCCAAGAGCTTCCTGCCAAGCGGAAAAAAACAACCCAGAACGCAGCTGGGCCCGGGCCGGCGCGACTCAGATTTCGGACTTGGCTTGCCACTGACGGCCAATCCCCGTCACGTCGCGACGCGGCGGATGAGATCGGCCCAATGGTCGAGAATGGGGAGAATTTTGTCCTTCTTGTCGGATGCGAGAGCGACGACGACCCGCGTGATACCCAAATCACGATAGCGCTTGAGTTGATCGAGATCGTCCGGGGCGCTGAAGGTTGACATCGACACTGCTGCCGGATCACGGCCAGCCTTTGCGGCCATCTCCTTGAACGCCTTTGTCCACGCGCTCAGCGCGTCTGCCGTCATCTGTCCGGTGACCGGCATCCATTCATCGCCGTAGCGCAGAGCGCGGCGAGCCCCCTGGGGAAAGCCCCCGCCGACAAAGATCGGTGGGTGCGGCTTTTGCACCGGCTTGGGCCGGGCGAAGATCGGGTCGAAGTTCACGAGTTCGCCATGATATTCGGCCTTTTCCTTCGTCCATATCTCCTTCATCGCCTCGATTCGCTCGCGCGTCAGCTTCGCGCGGGTCGCGAAGACGGTCCCGTGGTTCTCCATCTCATCCTGATTCCAGCCGACTCCCACACCGAACAGGAAGCGCCCACCCGAAATCTGGTCGATTGAGGCGACAAGTTTTGCGGTCTGGATCGGGTCTCGCTGATTCAACAGACAGACGCCGGTTCCGACTTTCAGCGTTTTTGTCGCAGCCGCAGCTGCGGTCAGCGTCACGAACGGGTCCATCGTGTCGTAGTACTGCTTAGGCAGATCTCCTCCGCCGGGGTATGGCGTCCTGCGTGAGATTGGAATGTGCGAATGCTCCGGTGCCCAGACGGAGTCGAAGCCCCGCTCTTCGAGTGCACGTCCGAGAGCATCGGGCGTCACAGAATAGTCTGTGAAAAACATCGACGCGCCAAATTGCATCACATTCTCCTTGCTTCGCCATGGCGATTTATCCTGGCGGAGTTTCCATTCTGTGCGCCACTATGGCCGCTATGATAACCGACCGCCAGTACCGGTTCCTTGCCACCTGTCGCGTCGGCCACCTCGCGACTGCCGGACGAGATGCAGCGCCCCATGTCGTCCCAGTCTGCTTTGCCGTGGAAGGGTCGGCACTCTACGTCACGATCGATGAAAAGCCCAAGCGAGCAGGCCGCCGGTTGCGGCGCATCGCCAATATTCTCGAGAACCCCGCAGCCTGTTTCGTTGCCGACCATTATGACGAGAATTGGACACGCCTTGCCTGGGTGATGCTCCAAGGGAACGCCGAAATCCTCGCCGATGGCGACGAGCACGATGCGGCCCAGGCGCTCCTCAGGAGGCGGTATCCGCAACTCGCAGCGATGGACATCAGCGATTTGCCCGTCATCGCGCTTCGCGTTGCCCGGGCAATCGACTGGGGCGAGATTGGGATGGCAATGGATTCCCCGGATTGACCAGACATGATGGAACGCGTCGGTCTTCTTCTGTCAGTACTATGGAGGATGGTCGGTTTGAAGAAGCGCACGACGCTCTGCCGATCCTGTACCGTTCGCTCCGGATGAGGCTTCTTTCCTGAAATCGGGGATCATTCTCAACGCTATGCGCGGCGTTTCTCGGCGAGCAAGGTCTATTCGTCCTTTTATCGACCGCATCGCCGTAGCCCTTATGAACGATGGGGCGCTGCCGTGTGCGGAAAACTTTGCCTTCGTTATCTAAGCGCCGGAGGAGGGTGCACACCATTCATAGGCTATATTCGCGCTCCTGCCGAATCTTTTCGCTCATTGATCGGCCCGGTGAGCCGAACAGCACTTGGGCTATTAAAATCTCAGGCCAAATCGGCGAGCAGCGTTGATACCGGTGAGCGCAGCAGGCGTTTGCGGGCCTCCCATTGCGTGGCCGGATCAAGTGCCGCGAGATAACTCACCTCGCCACCCGCGAGCGACGCGACGGGCACTCCGTCGCGAAACAGCAGACGGTTGCCGGTGAGCGCCGAAAGCCGGGGCCCCGGCGTGAGAATGCCGGCAAGATTGAGCGGGTCAGCAGCAGAAACCGAAATCCACGCTCCGGAGGCCGTGCGCCGACGTGTCTCGCGCAGAAGGCCCACCGCCTCGGGAAGGGCGTATTGCTCGCCCGAGAAACCGGCAACGAAACGACCCCCGCGAATCTCACCGCGCGCCTCGAGCCTGCGATAGACACGGAGCAGATCGCGCCACGGCGGCAACCACGCGGCCTCGCGCGCGAGCAGCCGCCAGAAGATAACGCCGTAACGGCTGAGCAGCGTGCGTGCCACGTGCTCGATCGCCTTCGCCACTGGGTCGATCGGATCACCCGCCTCCGCCGGCGTGCAACGGGCGAGCGCCCAGCGTCCCGCCCCTTCCATCCCGAACGCCACCACGCGCCGTCGCCGCGGCGCGCCCGCAAAAGGCCGACGCCGATCCTCCGGCACCAACAGGGCGCGAAGCCCGCCGAAACTGTCCGAAGTGACGAGGCCGAGCGCGACAAGCTCGCTCAGCGCCTCTTCCAGCTGCGGACGCAGCAGCCCCGTTAGCTCGACCAGCTCGTCGAAGAAAGAGGCCCCGTGAGCACGCAGCGCCTTGAGCAAGGTTTCGGCCCGCCCGCCCGGCTGCGCAACGTCGGACCGGTCCGCAAGCTGCGCCCAGAACACGCGATGACGGCGCGCGAGCAGCGTGATCGGCGTTGTGCGCACAGGACCGCGACTTCCCGCCAAGGGTGGGCTCAGCCGCGCCCAGGCAACGCGCCCGGCCAAGCACTGATCATCCAGCCAGGCCGACTCGTATGAAGCAATGCGCGCCGGCAGAATCTCCGTCTCCCACGCGCCTGCCGGTGCTTCGAATCCTTCCAGCAAAGCAATCGCCGCCGTAACCGCGTCCGGGCCTTCCAGCCGTGTCTCTTCCGTCATGCGTTGCCATGCAAGGAGGAAGCGGAGGAAGTCGTTCGCCGCAACCGGCTCGATCTCCGCCCGCAAGCGCCGAACAGTGTAATGATGAATACGAGCAAGCAGACGCCGGTCGCACCATTCCTCTTCATTGCCACCCGGGGTGAAGCGCCCGCGCATGGCGAAACCCTCTACCTCCAGCGCGGTGAGCGCGGCGGCGACGGCCTCGGCGCGCAGGCCGAGCGGGGTGGCCAGATTGCTCGAGGCGACGGGGCCGAGACCTTCGAGCCGGCCGCGCAGAATTTCGGCGAGCGCCTCCTCTGCTGACCATGCACGTTCCGCCGGCGGCGCAATTGCGGGTGTGTATTGCGCATCGGGCCAGAGGGCGAGGAACAGGTTCAATCGCTCGGCGGCAACCCAGAGCGCAGCGCCGGGACTCTCGATTCGCATCACACGCCCGTCCCGGGCAAGCTGGGCGAGCCAGCCGCCCCACTCGGGCACGGCCCGGGCTTCCTCGGTGGAAAGACAGCCAAGCCAAAGGAGCGCATCGTGCAGCTCCTCCGCATTGACAGGGTCGGGCCAGGCTTCGAGGCGAACGCGCGCGATCGCTTCCACATCCAGCTTTCCGAGCTCGGCTGCGCTTGCCGGGCTGAGCCAGCGCCGCGCCACGACCGCCTGTGTCCGCCGCTCCTCGAGCGGCGCACCATCAAGGAAGGCGTAAGGCCGGGCCGAAAGCACTTCGAGCGCGAGCGGTGAAGGCTCAGTGAGATCACGCGCGATGATGCTGACCTCACCCGCCTCAAGACGGCGCAGCAGGCGCTCGAGCCCGAGGATATCCATTGTCTCGTGCAGGCAATCAGCGATGGTCTGGTTGTTGAGCGGATGGTCGGGGATCTCGCGCTCGCCCACCAGATTCTCGGCGCAGGCGATCTGATCGGGGAAAACGGCGGCGATCAAATCCTCGGCCTGCATGCGGGCGATCTGCGGCGGCACCTTCTTGCCGCCCGCGAAGCGCGGCAGCGCGAGTGCAATCCCGGCCACCCAGCGCCAGCGCGTGGTGAACATCGGCGCATCGAGCAGCGCCTGAATGAGGATGGAGCGCACGCTCGCGGAATGGAGATAGTGCGCGACCTCGGCGAGATCGAAACTATGCGCCGTGGTAAGCGAGAGCACGATGTTGTCCTCGGTCGCCGCGGCCTGCAGCTCGAAATTGAATTTGCGGCAGAAGCGCTTGCGAAGGGCAAGCCCCCAGGCGCGGTTGATCCGGCTGCCATAGGGCGAGTGAATGACGAGCTGCATGCCACCAGCTTCGTCGAAGAAGCGTTCGAGCACGATCCGCTCCATCGTCGGCAAGAGGCCGAGTGCGGCATGGGAAGCCTCGAGATAGTCGAGAAGCTGCTCGGTGGCGGGCGCGGTGAGCCCGAGCTCGCCCTCAAGCCAGTTTCGGGCTGTTTCGCCCCTGGGGTCGGAAGCGAGGCGCGCGGCAATACCGGCGCGCAGGCGCGAGACCGCGGCAGAAAGCTCATTACTCCGACCCGGCGCCTCGCCGAGCCAGAACGGAATGTTGGGCGGCTGGCCTTGCGCATCCTCGACGCGAACGGTCCCGCGCTCGATCCGCTGGATGCGATAGGCGGTGTTGCCGAGCTGGAATATATCGCCGGTCAGGCTTTCGACCGCGAAATCCTCGTTGACGCTGCCGATCACGGTGTTTTCCGGTTCCAGCAGAACCTGATAATCGGCCGTGTCCGGAATCGTCCCGCCGGAGGTGAGCGCGGTCACGCGCGCCCCGCGCCGGCCGCGCAGTACGTGGTTGATCGCATCGTGGTGAATGAGTGCGCCGCGCCGGCCGCGCCGCGTGGTGAAACCCTCCCCGAGCATATGCACGACTGCGGCAAAATCCTCGCGGGTGAGCGTGCGATAGGGCCAGGCGCGGCGCATCCGATCGTAAAGTGCGGCCTCGGACCAGTCACGCGCTGCAACCTCGGCGACAATCTGCTGGGCGAGCACATCGAACGGCTGGTGGGAAAGCGTCAGCCGGTCGAGCTCACCGCGACGGACGGAATCGAGCAGTGCCGCGCATTCCACAAGATCGTCGCGCGAGAGCGGGAAGAGCCGTCCTTTCGGTGTCGCACCGACAGCATGGCCCGAGCGCCCGACCCGTTGCAGAAAGCTTGCGATCGCGCGCGGCGAACCAAGCTGGCACGCGAGATCGACATCGCCGATATCGATGCCGAGTTCGAGCGAAGCGGTCGCCACCAACGCTTTGAGCGCACCCTGCTTCAGCCTCTGCTCAGCCTTGAGCCGCCATTCCTTGGCCAAGCTGCCGTGATGGGCGGTGACGGCCTCTTCGCCGAGGCGCTCGGAAAGCGCGCGGGCAACGCGCTCAGCCATTCGGCGCGTATTGACGAAGACGAGCGTGGTGCGGTGCGCCGCGATAAGCTCGGCAAGACGGTCATAGACCTGGGTCCAGACATCCGCGGACATCACCGCTTCAAGCGGAGAGGCGGGGAGTTCCAGGGCGAGGTCGCGCGCGCGCTGATGGCCGGCATCGATGATCACGGGCTTCGCCGCCGGTGTTCCGTCCGCGGCCGCGCCTACCAGCAGGTCGGCAATCGCGGCGATCGGGTTCTGGGTCGCCGAGAGGCCGATGCGGAGCAGCTTGTCGTCCGTGAGCGCGGCCAGCCTTTCGAGCGATAGGGTGAGATGCGCGCCGCGCTTGCTCGCCGCCATTGCATGGATCTCGTCAACGATCACCCATCGCGTGGTCGCGAGCATCGCCCGGCCAGACTCGGAACCGAGCAGGATGTAGAGCGATTCCGGGGTGGTGACGACGATATGCGGCGGGCGGCGGCGCATCCGCTCCCGCTCGCCCGGGGGTGTGTCTCCCGTGCGCACCCAAGTGCGGATCTCGATGTCGGGCAGCCCCCGCGTCCGCAAGGCCTCGCGGATGCCGGCCAGCGGCGCTTCGAGGTTGCGCTGCACGTCGTTGGAAAGGGCTTTCAGCGGCGAGACATAGACAACCTGAGTCGCATCCGGGAGCGTGCCTTCGAGGCCCTGGCGCAGCAGCGCGTCGATCGCGGCGAGAAAGGCCGCCAGCGTCTTGCCCGAACCGGTTGGCGCGGCGATCAGCGTATGGCGGTCGGCCCGGATCGCCGGCCACGCCTCGGCCTGAGCCAGGGTCGGCGCGGCGAAGCGGCCTGTGAACCACGCCGCGACAGCAGGATGAAAGAGGCGCGAAAGGGTGGCGTTCATCTGGGTCCGACAGTGTCGCACAGCCGGCACCGCGGACGTAGCCGCCGGATGCGCGCAAGGCCGGAATCAGGGGTCGTTCTGCCGCCCGATCAAGCCCCCTTTGCCCCGCAATAGGCTTCGAGACGATAGCCATCGGGGTCGGTGGCAAAGGCCGCGTAATAATCGGGCCCGTAATCGGCACGGAGGCCCGGCTTGCCGTTGTTCTTCCCGCCCGCCGCAAGGGCCGCCTTGTGGAACGCATCGACGCTCTTTCGACTGGGGGCGGCGAAGCAGAAATGCAGGCCGGAGTCCGGGTTTGCCGGGACCGGGTGATCGGTGACGCTGATCCAGAAGGAAGGGGCCTCGGCGCCATAGCCGAGCGAATCCGCTCCTTCGCTCAGGAGCTTATAGCCAAGCGGGGAGAGGGATGCGTCGTAGAAACGCTTGGTGCGCGCGAGGTCCCGCACGCCGATCGAGACATGGTCGAGCATCGGGTCGTTCTCCTCCTTTGGGATCCGTGGCCCGATCATGCGGCGGGAGCATGGTCCTCGCTTGGGGAAAGTTGCTAGCCTCGGCCTATGCCGCGCGATCCGAAGCGGGGGGAAATGTCAGGGCGGCCGGCCCGTGCGCCCGTCGGGCGGCTGATTGCTGGCGGCCACGGCTGGCAGGTGAGCGACGTGATCTGCGGCCTCGGTCCACAGGACCGGCCGTTCGAGGAACGGCATGTGGAGGTGACCATCGCCCTGGTGCTGGAAGGATCGTTCCAATATCGTTCCGATCGTGCGGCCCTGCTCTATCCAGGAGCGTTCCTGCTTGGCAATGCCGGCACCTGCTTCGTCTGCGGGCATGAGCACGGCGTGGGGGATCGCTGCCTCGCGCTTCGCCTCGCTCCCGATCTCTTCGCCGAGATCGCGGCGAGCGTGGTGGGCTCGTCCTGCTTCCGCTTTCCCGCTCCAATTCTACCGGCAAGCCGAAAGCTCGCCTTGCCGCTGATCGAGAGCGAGGCTCGAGCACGTCGTAGCCTGGCGGTGGAAGAGTGGGTCATCGGGCTCGCGGAGGCGGTTCTGGCCATGCTCGCCGGCGGGGTGCGCGGGCTCGCCGAGCCATCGGCGCGCGACCAGAGGCGGATCAGCGATGTGGTTCGGCACATCGAGGAGAATTGTGAGGAAAAGCTCGATCTCGCCGGGCTTGCGCGGGTGGCGCGAATGAGCCGTTACCATTTCCTGCGTACCTTCCGCCGCACGCTCGGGATCACACCCTATCAGTTCGTGTTGAATCTCAGAATGCGCCACGCCGCCGCGCGGCTCCGCGGCAGTCCGGCACCCATCGCAACGATCGCCTTCGAGGCCGGGTTCGGAGATCTTTCGACCTTCAATGCCCGCTTTCGCAACCTCTTCGGAGTGAGCCCGCGCGCCTTCCGCTGCGCGGGATGGATAGATCAGAGCCCGAGTAGATCAAGGGTGCGGGCGAGCACTTTTGCCTCATCATAGCGGGCGATGGCGTGGGCGCGCCCGGCCGCGCCCATGGCGGCCCGGCGAGCGGGGTCTGCGGCGAGCTCGGCCAGGGCGGCGGCGAGTGGCTCAATTTTGCCGCGCGGCACGAGCAGGCCCGTGACACCGGGCAGCACCTGCTCGCGCGTGCCCGGGATGTCGCTTGCGACCACGGGCAGGCCGGCCAGCATTGCCTCGATCACCACCATCGGCAGGCCCTCGAAGTGGCTGGGCAGGGCAAAGATATCGGCGGCGGCGAGGATCGCCGGCGTGTCCTCGCGATAGCCCAGCATCTTGAGGCGTCTGCCAAGCCCCGAGGCCGCGAAGAGCGGAGTGAGGTCGCGGCCATGCTCATTGGCAAGGCGCTCGCCGACGACCCAGAGCTCGGCATCGGGCAGAGCGTGCATGGCCGCGAGAAGCTCGGGATAGCCCTTCGCCTGCACGAGGCGGGCGATTATGACGATGACAAGCCGGTCGGGAGGGGTCCCGACCTCCGCACGCAGCTGCGCCCGAGCTTTCGGGTCGGGGCAAAAAAGGGAAGGATCGCGTCCATTGCCGGTGGCCTCGGCATTGCGGGCGATCCCGAAGCGGCGCGCGGCCAGTGCGTCGGAGGCGGACACCGTGAGCAAGATGTCGGTGAAGCGGCCGCCGAGCCATTCGGCGGCGAAGGTGGCTACGCGGCGTGGCCATGGGCTGGGCTGACGGAAATGAAACCCATGGTTCGTATAAGCGATGCGAGGAACGCCCGCACGCCGCGCGGCGATGCGGGCGAGAAAGCCGCTCACCAGCATGTTGGCATGGACAAGATCGGGTTTTTCGGCCCGAAACAGGCCCACCAGGGCCCGAAACGCCGCCACCTGGGCCACGGGGGAAAGGCGGCGGGCGAAGGGGACGGTGAACACGCGAAACCCCTCGGCCCGGACCGCGTCCAGGAGCGGTCCGTCGGGTGCAAGACCGATCATCTCGTGGCCGCGCGAGCGCCCGGCGCGCATCAGCGGCAACAGGAACTGTCGTAGCGCGAAATCGGTGTTGGTGACCTCGATGACCTTCACCGGGCGGGTGTCAGCCGACCTTGCTCACGGCCCATTTCACTTGCTGCGGACCGTCGGCATGGCCGGTCAGGACGATCTGTTCCGCTCGTCGCGCTTCGTTGCCGCCGAGATAGATGCTCTCATCGAGGGTCATCCGCGCCCCCTCGGCGCGCAACCGCCAACCGGCGCCAGACGGAAGGCGCAGCAGGGCGGCTTCGCCATCTTGCTGAAGGCTCGCGGTTACACCCGGATGGAGATGGAAGCGAATGACAAAAGGTTGCGGCATGGGGGCCTCGATCGCGTCCTCGCCCCGCACATCCTCGCCGCTCTCGGCCATGTAGAGCCGGCGATGATGGATCGCCCCGAACGGCTTCATCCAGCCATCATGGCTGGTTTCAAGCCAATGGGCGCCGCTTGCCTCCTGGCGGGCCACCTCGACCTTTTCCGGGCGCCTTCGGAGCCCATCAGGTGCGAGTTCCGAGGAATTGACGTCACCGATCACCAGGGCCGAGTGCGCGGCGGTGGCACGCATGGCATCGTGCCAGGCATCAGAAGCGGCGGGGGCGGCACCGCAATTGACGATCAGACGCTCGCGGCCGACCGAAAGTTCGAGAGAAAGAGTTCCCGCATGCGCCATCCGGTCGAGCCCGCGCGGCGCAGGGGCGCCGGCATCGACGATCAGAACGCTGCGTCCGGCCGCGAGGCGATAGAAGCCGGCATCCGCCAGGGCAGGCACCGCCCGGCCGCTGCGCCCGGCGTGGGTGAGCACAAGATCGATGAGCTCGGCGCTCTCCTCCTTGCTGCCATTGAAGAGGGCGAGCCCGCCATCGCCGTGGCGGAGGGTGCGCAGCGCCACTGCCATGCGCTCGATGACCGCGGAAAGAGAAGCAGGTTGGGCGGCGCCAGCACTCTGGAGCAGGGCGCGGATCTCGGTGAGGTCCTGCATCGCGGCGAGCTGGATGACCGGACTGCGTTCAGCATGACAACCATCGGGGAGCACTTGCCGGGACAGCTCTTGGGGCAGGAAACGGAGCGCCCTTGTGAGCAGCGCCCCGTGCTCTGGCAAGGCAACCGCAGCAGCGACCAAGCCCTTGAGCGCGGTGAGGGCGCGGGCATCGAGCTCTTCGGCAGGGAGTGCGGCGGCGAGCACCTGGGCGTCCGCCGTCAGCCGCGCCATCAGCTTCTGGCGGAAAGCATCGTCCGCCGAGGCTGCGAAGAAATCGTAGTGGCCGAGCCAAGCGGCGATGCGCGCACCGACGACGTCCGGACGATGGGCGACCGGATCAGTCTGTTGGATGGCGATCCAGTCGCTGACAAGCGTGCGGGCACGCGAACGGGCCGCGTCGGTACCCAAGGCATGAAGGTCGCGGAGCCAGGTGAAGCCGTGCGCTGCAGTGCGCAGGAGCGGTGGATCGCTGGTCAGGTTCCAGTTTCCTGGGCGGAGCGCCCGAATGGTGCCGGCGACGTCCAGCTCACCCTTGACGAGACGCGCGCCGACCGTGGCGTCCCCCGGCCAGGGATCGAACGACGTTTGGGCGGGCGCGTCGGGGACGTGAAGCGGCCGGATCTGCCTCAGCCGCAACAGGGCGCGGCGGGCATTGCGCATCCAGCGGCGGGGGTCGGTTGCACTCACGGTGCTGGCGCCCCGGGATTGCCGCGAAGATCGCCGATACCGGCTGCGTAATCAGCGGCGCCGAAAATGGACGTGCCGGCAATCAGGACGTCTGCCCCGGCCATGAGGGCTGCCGGGGCCGTGGCGGGCGTCACGCCTCCATCCACGGAGATCAGGATGGGCCGATCGGCCGCGGCGATCATTGCTTTGAGCGCAGCAATTTTCGAGAGCTGCGAATGGAGAAAACTCTGCCCGCCGAAACCTGGATCGACGGTCATCACGAGGACGATATCGATGAGGTCGAGCACCGGCTCGATCACAGCCGCGGGAGTCGCCGGGTTGATCGCGACGCCGGCCTTGACGCCGAGCTCCCGGATCGCCGCGAGCGAGCGATGGAGGTGAGGACCCGCCTCAGCGTGGACGTTGATATGGTCGGCTCCGGCTGCGGCGAACGCGGCAAGATAGGGATCGACCGGGGTGATCATCAGATGCACGTCGAACGTGAGGCGGCAATGTTTCCGCAATGCGCCGAGAACGAGCGGCCCGAAGCTGATGTTCGGCACAAAATGGCCGTCCATCACGTCGAGATGCAGCCAATCCGCGCCGGCGCGCTCGACGGCGGCGACTTCATCCTTGAGCCGGGCAAAGTCCGCGGCGAGCAGGCTCGGGGCAACGATCGTCCGCGCGGTGGGTCTCTCCGCCATCGTTGTTTTCTAGACAGGCGAATCCACCCCGCACAAGCGGCGATGCGTATGATCCGCCCGCGGCGGGGGGACTGGGCCTGAAATGATCGCAGACCGCGGAGGGATCGGGGGGTACGGAGTCGGTGGAATGGGCTAGAGACGGCGGAGGCGGGCGGCGAAAAACCCGTCCATCCCGCCCCGACCGGCCCAGAGGCCGGGGTCCGTCGCGAAATATCCTTCCTTCGTGCGCGCTTCGGGCATGTCGGAAAGCTCGGCTTCGCTAAAGGGATCAAGTTTGAGACCGACACGAGCGCAGGCAGCGGCGATCCGCGTGGGCCCTTCGTCGGCCTGAAGCGAGCAGACGGAATAGATAAGCCTCCCGCCCGGGGCGAGTTGCCTTCCTGCGGCGTCGAGCAGTCTGTCTTGTAGCTGGGTGAGCGGGAGGATGTCGCGCGGCTGGCGCAGGCGCAGGATATCCGGATGGCGGCGGATAGTGCCGGTGGCACCGCAGGGCGCATCGAGCAGGATGGCAGGGAAGCTTTCGCTGGGCGTCCAGCTGGTCACGTCTGCAGTGACGATCTCGGCGGAGAGGCGAAGACGAGCCAGGTTCTCGCCGAGACGGCCAAGCCGGGCGGCATCGCGATCGATAGCCGTGACACGGGCGCCGGCGAGTGCGAGCTGGGCCGTTTTGCCGCCGGGGGCGGCACAAAGATCGGCGACGCGCTCGCCCGGACACGCCGCGAGAAGACGGGCCGGCATGGCAGCGGCAACGTCTTGCACCCAGAAATCGCCAGCCTCGAAACCTGGCAAGGTCGTGACGGCCTGCCCCGGCGACAACCGGATCGAGCCGGTGGGTAGCACCTCGCCCCCCAATGGGATCGAAGCGCCGGGACGGAGTGTGAGGTCGAGCGGCGGTTCCAGGGCGTGGATTTCGGCAATGGCGCGGGCTCTCGAGCCCCAGCTCGTCCAGAGCCAGGCGGGCGTGTCGAGGCGCGGACCATCAAGCGCCTCGATTGCGGCGGGGCCGGCGGCGGCAAGGCGACGGAGGACGGCGTTCACCAAGCCAGCGAACGGAGAAAGCCCCTGGCGGCGGACGAGAGCGACCGCGGTTGCCACCGCGGCGTGATGGGGTGTGTTGAGCAGCAGAAGCCCGGCCGCGCCCAGTCGGAGCGCATGTTGAACCAAGGGGGGCGGGGAACGACGAAGGAAGGGTTCCAGCGCGGTATCCAATGTGCCGAGGCGGCGCAGCACGGCAGCAGCAAGACGGTGAGCGGCGGCACGGTCGCGCGGGGCCATGGGGGACAAATCGATGAGCCCATGATCGAGCGGTGCATGATGCTCAAGCACTGCGGTGAGCAGGGAGAGTGCGCCGTCGCGTGTCGGGTCCGGGCTCATGGCGAGAAGGCGGAAAAGTCAGCCGCCAACCAGCGACAGCCGCTTCGCCGCCCCCGTTCCGCCGCCCTCGGTGGCATAAATGATGACGCGAATGATACTGATCGCCGGACCGCGGCAGAGGTATTCGAGGCGCATGTTTGACAGAGCCCTTGAGGCAGCGAACCCGCTCTACCATGTGCTGAGACAAAGGTCGCGCTCACGTTGCCTTCGGGGACGGGGCAGTTTGTCGCCTATGCAAAGGGACCGATCGGATGAATATCGAGAAGTTTACAGAACGTTCGCGCGGCTTCCTCCAGGCGGCGCAGACGATCGCCATTCGTGAGTTTCACCAGCGAATTACACCCGAGCACCTTCTCAAAGCGCTCCTCGATGACGAGGAAGGGGCGGCTGCCGGACTGATCCGCGCGGCCGGCGGAGACGCCGCCGCGGTGAAAGCGGCCGTGGAGGCGGAGATTGCGCGCCAGCCCAAGGTTCAGGGGTCAGGAGCAGGTCAGCCGCAGGTGACGCCCGAGTTGGTGCGTGTTCTGGACGCGGCCGAGCGTGGGGCAGAGAAGGCGGGCGACGATTATGTCGCTCAGGACCGGCTGCTGGTAGCGCTGGCCGCCGGGGAGGGGCCGGCCGCGCGGGCGCTCAGGAACGGGGGAGTCTCGGCACAGGCGCTCGAGAAGACGGTGGCGGATATCCGTAAAGGGCGGAAAGTAACGAGCGCGAACGCCGAAGCAAGCTTCGATGCGTTGAAGAAATACGCGCGCGACATGACGGAACTCGCGCGCTCGGGCAAGCTCGACCCAGTGATCGGGCGCGATGAGGAGATCCGTCGTACCATCCAGGTGCTGGCGCGGCGCACGAAGAACAACCCAGTGCTGATTGGCGAGCCCGGCGTCGGGAAGACAGCGATTGTCGAGGGCCTGGCATTGCGCATCGTCAATGGCGACGTGCCGGAGGCGCTGAAGGGCAAGCGCCTGCTGGCGCTCGATCTAGGGGCCATGGTGGCGGGCTCTAAATATCGCGGCGAGTTCGAAGAGCGGCTCAAAGGTGTCCTCTCGGAGATCGAGGCGGCGAGCGGAGAGGTGATTCTCTTCATCGACGAGTTGCATAATCTCGTCGGTGCCGGGCGTGCGGAAGGGGCGATGGATGCCTCCAACCTGATCAAGCCGGAACTTGCGCGGGGAACGCTGCACTGCGTGGGTGCGACGACGCTCGACGAGTATCGCAAGCATATCGAGAAGGATGCGGCACTGGCGCGGCGATTCCAGCCGGTGTTCGTGGATGAGCCGAGCGTGGAGGAAACGATCTCGATCCTGCGCGGGATCAAGGAGAAATACGAGCTGCATCATGGTGTGCGCATCACCGACGGTGCGCTGGTGGCCGCGGCGACACTCTCGAACCGGTATATCACGGATCGGTTCCTTCCCGACAAGGCGATCGATCTTGTGGATGAGGCGGCGAGCCGGCTGCGCATGCAGGTGGATTCCAAGCCTGAGGAACTGGACGAGCTCGACCGGCGGCTCATTCAGCTCAAGATCGAGCGCGAGGCGTTGCGGAAGGAGGATGATCCAGCATCGCGCGAGCGGCTCGAGAGGCTTGAGAAGGAGCTTGCCGAGCTCGAGGAAAAATCGAACGCGATGACCGCGGCGTGGAAAGCGGAGAAAGAGAAGCTTGCCGAGGTTCACAAGCTCAAGGAGAAGCTCGACCACGCGCGGAGCGAAGTGGAGGTCGCGCAGCGGCGCGGCGATCTTACGCGTGCCTCGGAGCTGCTTTATGGCGTGATTCCGGAGATCGAGAAAAAGCTCGCCGACGGCAACGATACGGGACGATTGGTCAATGAAGCGGTGACCGAGGAGGGAATAGCCTCGGTTGTCTCGCGCTGGACCGGCGTGCCGGTGGATCGGATGCTGGAAGGCGAGCGCGGCAAGCTGCTCCGGATGGAGGACGAGCTGAGGGCGCGCGTGGTGGGTCAGGAGGACGCGCTGACGGCTGTTGCGCATGCGGTGCGCCGGGCGCGGGCGGGATTGCAGGATCCCAATCGGCCGATTGGCAGTTTCCTTTTCCTTGGACCGACCGGGGTGGGCAAGACCGAGCTTGCCAAGGCGCTGGCCGCGTTTCTGTTCGACGACGAGCGGGCGATGGTCCGCATCGATATGAGCGAGTTCATGGAAAAGCACGCGGTCGCGCGTCTGATCGGCGCGCCGCCCGGCTATGTCGGCTATGACGAAGGAGGGGTATTGACCGAGGCGGTGCGGCGGCGGCCCTATCAGGTCGTGCTGTTCGACGAGGTCGAGAAGGCGCATGAGGACGTGTTCAACGTGCTGCTTCAGGTACTCGATGACGGGCGGCTGACGGATGGGCAAGGGCGGACCGTGGATTTTCGCAACACGATCATCGTGCTGACGAGCAATCTCGGCAGCGAGGTGCTGGCCGCGCAGCCGGAGGGTGAAGCGACGGCACTGGTCGAGGCGGAGGTGATGCGGCAGGTGCGGGCACATTTCCGGCCCGAATTCCTGAACCGGCTGGACGAGATCATCCTATTCCGACGGCTGAGCCGGGCGGACATGGCCGCGATCGTCGAAATTCAGCTCGGCCGGCTGAAGGCCCTGCTGGCGGAGCGGAAAGTGGCGCTCGTGCTCGAGCCGAGTGCTCTCGATTGGCTGGCGAGTGAGGGCTACGACCCGGTCTATGGGGCGCGGCCACTGAAGAGGGTGATCCAGCGCGAACTGCAGAATCGTCTGGCGGGGATGCTGCTCGAAGGCTCGCTCAAGGAAGGCGACACGGTGGACGTGAGCGCGGGGCCGGAGGGGCTGAAGATCGCCGTCAACGGCGGGCTGGCGGTGGCGGCCTGAGCGGCCGCCGCCAACCGAACCAGCATTGGTTCCTGCGACGCTCGTTGACAGCGACCTGCGCCGGGACTAGATAGCTGCAACGCGTCATGACGGACCAGTCGGAAGCGGCTGGGCCGGGGACGCTTTGTTCTTTGACAGATGCATAGAGCGAAAGGGATACGTTGGCGGCGTCCCAGGGGATGTGACGGCCTTGCTGCGCAAGCAGTGGGCGGTCCATTCGGTTCGGGGCAGAAGTCGACGTATTCGCATACGTGAGCGTCGAATGAGCGTTTGGAATGTTCTTGCGGCCGGTTCGGTTGCAAGGAATTCCGGATGCGTCGGGTCTGTTCGTTTCGGGGTTGGGGAGTCGTAAGGCTCCGAGGCTTCGAGATGAACCTGAGAGTTTGATCCTGGCTCAGAGCGAACGCTGGCGGCATGCCTAACACATGCAAGTCGCACGGGCAGGGGCAACCCTGTCAGTGGCGGACGGGTGAGTAACGCGTAGGAATCTGTCTCCGGGTGGGGGATAACCGTGGGAAACTACGGCTAATACCGCATGATACCCTCGGGTCAAAGGCGCAAGTCGCCTGGAGAGGAGCCTGCGTCCGATTAGCTTGTTGGTGGGGTAATGGCCTACCAAGGCTGCGATCGGTAGCTGGTCTGAGAGGATGATCAGCCACACTGGGACTGAGACACGGCCCAGACTCCTACGGGAGGCAGCAGTGGGGAATATTGGACAATGGGCGAAAGCCTGATCCAGCAATGCCGCGTG
>Ga0335072_10006601_pt1 | contig 16949 bp, 9 predicted proteins | sample Lox_Sample_21_FD_206725 | JGI IMG/M metagenome (GOLD analysis project Ga0335072, IMG submission 206725) | Soil microbial communities from Loxahatchee National Wildlife Refuge, Florida, United States - Lox_Sample_2.1 | ecosystem: Environmental > Terrestrial > Soil > Wetlands | place: USA: Florida...
ACCCACTGCTGAACCTGCTCCGCCACGAGCGTCCACGAGGGTGGCTGCATGCCGGCGCCGAACGGCTCAATGTCATGCTCGCGGAAGCTGCCCGGCCCCTCTCGGTCCGTCGCGTCAGGGTGCGGGGTGACATCCCAGACCGGCGTCAATGCCAGGCTGTGAACGTGCCGGACTTCGGCCATGGTGACGAGCCGGCCATCGTGCCAGTCACCGGGCTGCAGCGCCTGCTCGTAGACCCATTGCGCGGCCTTGGCGTAGCCGTCAACCTCGAGGTACTGGCGCAGCTCCTTGGCGCCGACAGCCTTTCCGGACTCAAGCAGCGTCTTGACCTCACGCAGTATGAGGGTGTTGCCTTCAAGTGCGGTCGAGTGGTGGGCCTCCAGCTGCCAGATGTCTCGCCAGATCGCTTTAGACTCTCTCGGAGTCGGCAGGCCTCCAAGCCGCTTCAGGTCGCTGAGAGCAGTGTCCAGCCGGGCGTAGACCTGAACCCTGCTCGGACGACCCCGGCCAAAGTTGATAACCCCTGTCGTCACCTAAATAATCTATATCAACTTCCCGAGCGGGCGGTGCCCAGCTGACCGGGTTCATGAGCGCCGCTCGCACCCGTGAGCGGGCCGGTCGTCGCACACTTCATGGATTCCGTGCAAAACGTGGGGTACTTTGTCCTGCTTCGCACCGCAGGGATCCATGAAAAGACGGTGAGCGAGCGTTAGATTACGGTCCGCTATCAGCGCCAGCCCGCTGTGCGAGGGGTTGCTGCCCCGCTAGGAAATCGCCAGGGTATGAATCTCCGGCCGGTATCCGATGGGGAGCGCTTCGAATGATCGTTCTGGACGGCACGTCGCTGACGTGCGCGGAGGTGGCAGCGATCGGCCGTCGGCTGGCACCGGTTGAGATCGGCGAGGACGGCAGTGTCAGGGCCGCCGCGGCCGCAGTCGCGGCGCGGACAGCCGCCGAGCGCGCGGTTGAGACAGGCGGAGCTGTCTACGGCCGCACGACTGGTGTCGGTTACAACCGCGGGATCGAAGTCGCCACTGACGACCTGCGCTCGAGCGGCCTCCGCCTGCTTCGCAGCCACTCCGCCGGGGCGGGCCCGCCGCTTGCGCCGGAGGTCGGGCTGGCCATGCTCGCGGTCCGGGCCAACCAGATCGCGGCGGGCGGTTCTGGCGTGGATCCCGCAGTGCTCTTCGTCCTGGCCGAATGCGTGAACCGCGGCTTCCGGCCGCCCGCGCTCCGGTACGGGGCGATTGGTACCGGGGACCTGACCGCGCTGGCAGCGGCAGGGCTTTGCCTGCTGGGGGAGCGAGACTGGCTGCCGGCCGACGGCGAAGACCCGGCCGGCAGCCAGCCGCGGTTCGGCCTGGATCCGGCGGACGTGCTCGCTTTCATGTCAAGCAACGCGGTCACGCTCGCCGAAGCCGCCATCGCCTGCGCTGACTTGACGGGGCTGCTGGCAAGCAGCACGGTGATCGCGGCGCTCAGTCACGTCGCGGCAGGCGCCTCGGCTGAGCCCTACGCCGAGGCCGTGCAGTCGGCTCGTCCCCATCCTGGCCAGATTCAGGTCGGGCAGGACATGCGCAGGCTGCTGGCGGGCCAGTCGGAGGCCTCGGCGCGAGTGCAGGATCCTTACGGCTTCAGGGCACTGCCGCAGGTGCACGGCGCCGCGATCGACGTGGTCGGCTACGCCGGGCAGGTAGTCGCCCGCGAACTGAACTCGGCAGCTGAGAATCCGCTGATTGACGTGGCCGGGCAGCGGATCTGGCACAACGGCAATTTCCACACCGCCTACCTGGCGCTGGCGCTTGACTCCGCGCGCGCCGCGGTGTTCCAGACGGCAGCTCTGTCAGCCGCCAGGCTCGGCGCGCTGCTCGACGACCGCGTTACGGGCCTTGCCACGTTCCTTGCTATGGATGTTCCGCCCAGCTCAGGGCTGATGATCGTGGAGTACGCGGCCCACTCGGCGCTGGCTGATATCAGCCGCCTGGCCGCGCCGGCCGTGCTTGGCGGCGCGGTGCTGTCGGTTGGCGCCGAAGAGCACGCGGGCTTCGGAACGCAAGCAGCGTGGTCAGCGACCGATACGGTACGGGCCTTCCGGGTCGTGGTGGCCTGCGAGCTTGTCGCGGCGGTCCGGGCGCTGCGGCTGCGCGATCTGCGGCCGCGCAGCGCGGTACTGGCCCAGGCTTTTGACCTCGCTGACGCGGCGCTGCCGGCCTCGATGGCGGACCGGCCGCCGGACGAAGACCTGGCTGCCGCTGGTGAGCTGCTGGCCGGACTCGCCGATCCCGCGGCGTTCCCTGGCTGACTGGTGCCGGCGAGCGAGTCTGCGACCATATCGGTTTGGTCATCAACGTTGCGCTGACGGGTCGGGCTACGCAAGAGTCCAGGCATGGAATACGTCATGTCCAGCCGCTGGTCGCTGATGGAGCGGTTCGATATCACCGACTCGTCGGGCACCCCGGTATTCGAGGCGCGAGGGCATCTCGGCGCCCGGATCTCGCTGCTCGACAGCAATGGCCAGGAAGTTGCCGAGCTCCGCAAGCACGTAATGACCGACACTCACGAGGTATACGTCGGCGGTCAGCGCGTAGCCCAGGTGCGGCACGCAGGCATCTTCGGTGACAAGTACGACATCGAGTCGGGTTTCGGCAGGCTGGAAGCGCGCGGCCGTTTCGATGGCGGGGACTACACAGTCAGCCGCGGCGGGGCACCGGTGGCGAGGATGGTGCGCAAGTTCTCGCTGCGAGAGAAGTTCGCTTTGCAAACCGCCGATGACGAGAACCAGCCGTTCCTGCTCGCGATCGTGCTGGCTATCGAGGCCATCCACGACGAGCGCCGGCAGCAGGACCACCGCGGCGCTGGCGTCGGGCTCGGCGCGGCCGGCGGCATCGCCGGGATGATCGAGCGCGACTTCCGATGAGCCGGAGCACCGAGGACGAACCAGGGGCGGCGTCCGACGGGGCGGGCGGCTGATGCGCGTCGCGGATATCGATACTCCTGCGCTGCTGGTCGACGCTGCGGCGCTCGAGGAGAATCTCGCCACGATGGCGGAGGCACTGCCGGGCGCCCGGCTCCGGCCCCACGTCAAGGCACACAAGTGCACCGGACTGGCGCGGCGGCAGGCCGCTGCAGGTCATCGCAGCTTCACCTGCGCCACGATCCGCGAGTGCGAAGGCATGGTCGCGGCCGGCCTAGGCGAGGACTTGCTGCTGGCCAACGAGGTCCTGGATGCTCGGCGCCTGGGCAACCTGGTTGCGGCCGGCGCGCGGATCACGCTGGCCGTCGATTCGGCTGAGACCATCGAGGCGGCAGTCGCCGGCGGCGTACCTGAGGTGCTGATAGACGTTAACGTCGGGCTCCCGCGCTGCGGCTGCGCCGCGGGCGATGCCGGCCCGCTTGCTGAGCTTGCCCGCCGGCGTGGTCTTTCGGTCCGCGGCGTGATGGGGTACGAAGGCCATGTCGTCGGCCTTCCTGATGCGGCCGAGCGGGCCGAGCGGTGCAAGATCGCCATGGAAATACTGGTCGCCGCGCACGCCGATGTCGGCGGAGAGCTGGTCTCGGCCGGCGGCACCGGTACCTATACGCTCAACACCTGGGCGAACGAGATTCAGGCTGGTTCCTACGCGCTGATGGACACCGCCTACGGCCGCCTCGGGCTGCCGTTCAGGCAGGCTGCCTTCGTACTGGCAACGGTCGTGTCGCGGTCAGCGGACTGGGCGGTCGGCAACGCCGGCCTGAAGGCGTTCGGCATGGATCACGGGAACCCCGAACTTGCCGACAGCACTGTCATGTTCTGCTCTGACGAGCACGTGACGTTCGGGCCGCCGCGAGCCGTGGGCGACCTGGCGTGGCTCGTGCCCGCGCATATCGACCCGACGATGGCATACCACGAGCGCGTCTACGTGTTCTCCGGCGATGCCGTCGTCGACGTCTGGCCGATTGATCTCCGAGGCTGGTAGGGAATGGTGGGGCTGATGGAACGGTATTGCCGCGCGCTTTTGCGGGGTAGCGGTCGTCTCATTGCACTGACGGCGGCCGCGGGCTTAACACTTGGCCTGACGTGCGTTACCAGTACCGGACTGGCCGCCACGGCACGTGACTCCGCGTCCGGGGCGAGTTCGGCGAAGCCGCTCGCTGGCAAGATCGTCGGTATCGATCCAGGGCACAACGGGCTTAACTACACCGACCCGTCCTATCTCAACCACAAAGTCTGGAACGGCCGGGAGTGGGAGGACTGCGACACCACCGGCACGGAGACGGCAAGTGGCTATACCGAGGCCAGGTTCAACTGGAACGTGGCAAGGTACCTGCGGGCGATTCTGATCAAGGACGGCGCGCGGGTAGTGCTGACCCGCAAGAACAATCACGGCATCGGTCCGTGCGTCACCCGGCGGGCCCGCATCCTTGACCACGCGCACGCGAACGTGTCGATCGACATCCACGCCGACTGGGGCCCGTCTACCGGCCGTGGCTTCACCGTGCTCGAGCCAGTGGCCGACGGCCCGAACAACAAGGTCATTAAGTCCTCGCTGCGGTTCGGGCGCGACGTCCACGCCGCGATGCGCAACCGGACCAGCATGCGCGTCAGCGACTACTACGGTCATAACGGCTACATCCGGCGCGACGACCTGGCTGGCCTGAACCTCACCACGATGCCGAAGGTCCTGATCGAGTGCGGCAACATGAACAACGCTAAGGACGCCGCGCTGCTGGTCCGGACGCGCGTGCAGCGGAGCATCGCCCGAGCGCTCGCCGCGGCAATCATCCGGTTCCTCACCGGCCGCACCTAGCACTCGCCAGGCCTCTGGCTCAGGCAGGCGTGCAGGCAACCTAGGTCAGGCGAAAGCCAGCCGAGCGGAGCGAGCAGGTCGGCTGGCTCAGCCGCGGAGCCGGAGACCGCGCGGCGTCGGCCGGAAGCCAGCCGCCTCGAGTGCCTGCGCAAGCGGCGAGTCGTAGACCTCGCCGCCGTCGGCACGCTCGACGGTGAGCCGGCCGAGCGCGCCAGCCCTGACCGCCGCGGCCAGTGCTGCTGAGGCCGGCTCGAGCAGGGCCGGGTCACTTGTCCAGGACAGCAGCGTTTTGCCGCCGCGCTCGACGTACAGCACCAGATCGCCGTCGGCCAGCACGACCAGCGCTCCGGCCTTGCGACCGGGCCGGTGGCCGCCCGACGTCTCACCCGGCCGGTCCGGCCATGGCAGTGCGGCGCCGTAGGCGTTGGCGGGATCAGTAGCTGCCAGGACCGTGACGTGCGCGCCCCGCGTGCCGCTAGTGATGGCCTTTGTGTCCCACGGGTCTGCGGCCGGGTCTGGCCCGCGCGCCGCATCGGCCATGGCGCGCATCCGGTCGACTGCGCCGGCCAGGGCGAATTGCGCGGCGCCTAGTCCTTCCACGAAGTATCCGCGGCGGCACTGGCCGCCGTCTTCCAGCGCGCGCAGCACCGGGTAGAGGGCGCCGAATCCGCCTTCGATGCGCTCGGCGGCGACCGCGCCGCGGATCAGGATGCCGTACCGCTCCAGCAGCACGAGCGCCTGGGCGTGCAAGCGGCGCGTCGCGTCTCTGGCAGGCGTCGGCAGCGATGACCACCGGCCGCTGACCGTCGGCGGCCCGGTATGTGACGGCATCGCGCCGCGCCCGAAGTGCGGCCTCCTCGACACGACGGAACCGGGCCGGGCCGGCGTCTGCCGCTGGCCGGTGTCGCCGTCGCCGGTTACTGGCCGCCCGGAACCCAGAACCGTGCGCAGCGGAGCGAGCGTGTCGTTGGTGAGACGGCCGGCCCAGACCAGGTCCCAGATCGCGCTCGCGACATCGCGGTCGCTGACCGCTGCCGGCTTGCCCGCCTCAGCCGCGAAGGCGGCCTGCACTCGCTCGGCGATGGCTCGGAAGAACAGTGCGCCGCCCCCCGCGAGCACCCCCAGTACGGCTTCGTGCACCAGCGTGGTCGTGATCTCGGGTGGCTCCGGCAGCAGCAGCGGAGCAGCGACAGCCGGTGCTAGCACGATCCAGCCGTCACTTCCTGGCAGCGCCCCGGCGCCAGCCCAGACGATCTCACCCGCCGCGGTCAGCTCGTCGAGCAGCGCCGGAGTGTAGCCGGGCACCCGCTCAGGCAGCACCAGCGTCTCGAGCGCTGACGCCGGGACCGCGGCGCCGGCAAGCTGGTCGACGACCTCGTAGACGGCGTCGGCCCTGGCCGCTCGCGGACGTAGGGCGCTGGCTGACTGGCTGGCACCTGCGCCCCTGGCTGCTGCCCTGTCGGCACGCTGCCAGACCGGCAGGAACGCGGCGTAGGCGGACGGCGGTACCGGTTCGACTTCCTTGCGCAGCTTGGCCAGGCACCGGCGGCGCAGCAACCGTAGTACGCCGACCTCGCACCACTGGATGCCCGCGGTCGGCTGGAAATCTCCTTCGGACAGTGCGCCTTCGGCAGTCAGCCGGTGCAGCGCGCCCGCGACGACGGCGATACCAAGCCCGTACCGCTCGGCCACCGCGGCCGCGCCGAACGGCCCGTGCGTGCGCGCGTACCGCACTATCAGGTCCCGGAGCGGATCGGGAACCGGCTCGGTGAAGGCATCCGGCACGCCCGGCGGCAAAGCTACGCCGAGCGCGTCGCGAAGGCGCCCGGCGTCCTCGATGGCACTCCAGCGCTGCTGCCCGGCGATGCGGAGCTCGAGAACGCGCCGGCGCGCGGCCAGGCTGGCAAGCCACGACGGCGCTTGCGCCGGGTCGGCCGAGCGGTCCGTCACCTCGGCGGTGGTCAGCGGGCCAAGCGCGCGCAGCATGTCCGCGACGGCCTCGGCGTCGCGGCAAACCCGGCCAGGCGCGAGCCGCTGGAACTCGCGCTCCGTCTCGTCGACAACTAGCGGGTCGAGCAGCTCGCGCAGCTCCGCCTGCCCGAGCAGCTCGGCAAGCAGAGCTGAGTCAAGCGCCAGGGCCTGAGCTCGCCGCTCGGCTAGCGGCGTGTCGCCTTCGTACATGAAGGCGCCAACGTAGCGGAACAGGAGCGACTTGCTGAATGGCGAGGCAGTGGGTGTCTCGACCTCAACCAGCCGGATGCGCCGCGCTGCGATGTCGCTCATGAGCGCGGTCAGGCCGGGCACATCGAACACGTCCTGCAAGCACTCCCGCATTGTCTCCAGCGCGATCGGGAACGTGCTGTACTGGCTCGCCACGGCAAGCAACTGCGCGGATCGCTGGCGCTGCTGCCACAACGGCGTGCGCCTGCCTGGCTGCCTTCTCGGCAGCAGCAGCGCGCGGGCGGCGCACTCCCGGAATCTGGATGCGAACAGCGCGGACGAGCCGACTTCCGCGGTCACCAGCTGCGCGACCTCCTCCGGGTCGAGCATGGCGATGCCGGCTGGCGGCGGGTCGTCGGCGTCCGGAACGCGGATCACGATGCCGTCGTCGGTGTGCTGGGCCTGCACATCCATCCCGTCGTACCGGTCCCGGAGCCGGGCCGCGATCGCCAGTGCCCAGGGCGCGTGCAGCTGCGCGCCGTACGGGCTGTGCAAGACCAGGCGCCAGTCGCCGAGCTCGTCCCTGAACCGCTCGAGTACCAGGGTTCTGTCATCGGGCAGGTAGCCGGTCGCCTCGCGCTGCTGGTGTAGGTAGGAGACGAGGTTCGCCGCGGCAAGTTCGTCCAGGCCGGCGTCGCGGAGCCGGGCGATGGCCTCGCTTCGGGGCACCGCGCCGAGCTCACGGCAGAACGCGCCGATCGCCTTGCCGAGCTCGGCCGGACGGCCGGGCGCGTCGCCCTTCCAGAACGGCAGCCTGCCGGGCTGGCCTGCGGCCGGCGAGACGAGCACCTGGTCCGCGGTGATGTCCTCGATCCGCCACGACGTCGCACCGAGCACGAAGACGTCACCGACCCTGGACTCGTAGACCATCTCCTCGTCCAGTTCGCCGACCCGCCGGGAGTGCCGGCCGGGCCGGTCGGTCTGCCCGCCGGCCAGGAACACGCCGAAGAGCCCGCGGTCCGGGATCGTGCCGGCGTTGCTGACGGCCAGTCGCTGGCTGCCAGGCCGGCCGGTCAGCATCCCGGTAGTGCGATCCCAGATCAGCCGGGGCCGGAGACCGGCGAAGTCCTCGCTCGGATACCGGCCGGACAGCATGTCAAGCACCGCGTTCAGCACTGGCCGGGTGAGTCCGCTGAACGGGGCCGCCCGGCGGATCACTTGCTCAAGCTCGCCGACCTCCCAGTCGTCCATGGCCGTCATCGCGACGATCTGCTGTGCGAGCACGTCGAGAGGGTTGCGCGGCATGCGTACTTCCTCGATCTGCCCGGCCCGCATGCGCTGAGTGACGACCGCGGTCTGAACTAGGTCGCCCTGGTACTTCGGGAAGAAGATGCCGCGGGACTCGTCTCCGACGTGATGCCCGGCCCGGCCGGTCCGCTGTAGCCCGCTGGCAACCGACGGCGGCGACTCGACCTGGATCACCAAGTCGACCGCGCCCATGTCGATGCCGAGTTCCAGGCTGGAGGTGGCGACGACGGCAGGCAGCGTTCCGTTCTTGAGAGCTTCCTCGATCTGGCTGCGTTCCCGGCGGGAGACCGAGCCATGGTGGGCGCGGGCCACGATGCCGGGCGCGCCCGCGCTTAGCCCGGCCTGACCCATCAGCTGCGCGGGCGGCTCGGTGTAGTTGTCACCGAAACCGGGGGAGAGCTGGTCAGAACTCTCCGCGGCTCGCTCCGCCGCCAGGTCGTTCAGCCGCGCGCAGAGCCGCTCGGCTAGCCGCCTGGAGTTGGCGAACACGATCGTCGACCGGTGACTCTGGATGAGGTCAAGCACCCGCTCCTCGACATGCGGCCAGATCGAGTGCTGCCGGGTCGGATCGCCGTCGCCCGGGGGCGGCTGGCTGGCTGCCGCGCCGCCCGGAGCTGGTGCGCGGACGGTCCGCCCGTCGGCCATCGGAACCGCGGCGGTGACAACCCCGGCAACCGCAGCGCTCGCTCTCTCCGCGCCCTGCAGGTCGGCCATGTCTTCGACCGGGACGACGATCTGCAGATCAAGCCGTTTCTGGCTAGGCGGCGCCACGATGGTGACTGGCAGCGCCCCGCCCAGGAACGCGGCTACCTCCTCTGGCGGGCGGACCGTGGCCGACAACCCGATGCGCTGAGCGGGCCGCGCAGTGCTCGCCGGACCAGTCCTCGCGGCACTGCTGCTTGCCTCATTGGGCCGCGCTTGCTGACTAGCGCGAAGCGCGTCGAGGCGCTCCAGCGACAGGGCGAGGTGTGCACCTCGCTTGCCGCCGGCCAGCGCGTGCACCTCGTCGATGATGACAGTCTCGACGCTGCGCAGGCCCTCCCGGGCCTGTGAGGTGAGCATCAGGAACAGTGATTCGGGGGTAGTGATCAGGATGTCGGGCGGCTTGCTGGCGAGCTTCCTGCGCTCGTCAGCCGCGGTGTCACCGGTCCTGACCGCGACCGTTATGTCTGGCTCTGGCCTGCCAAGCCGCCGGGCGGCATGCGTGACCCCGGTCAGCGGGGAGCGCAGGTTGCGCTGGACGTCAGTAGCGAGCGCCTTGAGCGGCGAGATGTACAGCACTCGACAGCGCCGCTTGGGGTCGGCCGGCGCCGGCTCGCTAGCCAGCTTGTCGATGGCCCAGAGGAACGCGGCCAGGGTCTTGCCCGAGCCGGTCGGGGCGATGACGAGAGTGTGATCGCCGTTGCCGACCGCGCTCCAGGCCTGTGCCTGGGCAGGCGTCGGCTCGGCGAACGCCGTGGTAAACCACGACCTCGTCGCCTCACTGAAGTCAGCAAGCCCAGGACCTGCGCCAGCGGCCATGCCTCCATACTGCCTGGTTCCGCCGACAGTCCGGATCCGATCCGGGCGCAGCCTGCCGTCCGGCCGGCCGGGGCGCGCGGGGTTCGGGGATCCCGACAATACCGACCTTCGGCTCTATCGACGCGAACTGACAGTCAGATGCCGGCGCATTCACGCTGGTCAGCGCGTTGAAGAGCGCGCACTTACTGATCGTTTGCCGGTCTCTTGGCTTCCGGCGCGGTCAGGTCGGGTAGGCACGCTGACGCTCAGTTAGGGACAGGGGGCTACCGCAGGAAAGTCGTCCACGCACTGCCACTGGTCGTCACTGAGGGACGGGGACAAGCCCGTCTCGCGCCGCGTGCCCGCAACGGATCGCGGCATGTCGGGGGCAGCAGGTCTTGCGCTGCGTGCTGCGCACGTGGTGCACGGCCGGGCGGAGCCGGACAGAAATCCAAGTGGGAGGCATCTGTGCAGGCGAGCGTCAGTTACGCACGTCCACGCCCAGTCATCGACCCGGACTCGGCGGCCTGGCCGAGCGGGCCAGGCCCGGAAGACCGCGAGATTCTCGACGAGCTGCGGCGTCCGCCCTGCTATCTGGAGGTGCTGATGCCGAGCCTCAATGAGGCTCAGCGGTTGCCGGACACGCTCAGTCGAACGGTCGCCTACCTGGAGGCGCAACCCTACTCATCGTCGATTGTCGTCATTGACAACGGCAGCGTCGACAGGACGGTTGACGTGGCTAGCAACACGCCATCCGACCGGGTTCCTGTCAGCGTCATCGGCTGCGCGCAGCGGGGCAAGGGCGCCGCCGTCAGGCGCGGGATCGACACCTCGCGGGCCCGGTTCGTCGGATACATGGACGCGGACCTGGCGACGCCTATTGAGACGCTCGACGTCGTAATGCCGCTGCTTGAAGCTGGGTCGCAGGCGGTGGTCGGGTCCCGGTGGATGGATGGTGCCGTGCTGACGCGGCGGCAGCCTCTTCTCCGCAGTGCTAGTGGCCTGGTATTCCGCATGATGGCGGCCATGTTGCTGCACGGGATCGCGGACACCCAGTGCGGCTTCAAATTCTTCGCAGGCGACCTTGTCCGTGCCGTCGCCCGGCAACTGAGCATCGACGGTTTCGCGTTCGACGTCGAGCTGCTCTGCGCGATCGCCAGGCAGGGCATCTCGGTGACCGAGATCCCCGTCGAGTGGTCGGATCAAGACGGCTCCACGCTACGTGTGCTCACCGATGGCCGGCGTGCGCTCGCCGACCTGTTCAACCTGATCAGGCCGACCTCAGTCGCAGCCCGCTGATGTCGGCGCTGCAGCAACTCGCCGGGCGCCGGCTCCTGTTCCTGAACTGGCGCGACCTGACCAACCCCGCAGCCGGCGGTGCCGAGGCCTACGCCGAGCAGATCGCCCAGCGGTTCGCCGCGGCGGGGGCCCAGGTCACGCTGTTCACCTCTGAGTACGACGACGCCCAGCCGCACGACTGGGAGAACGACTACCTGGTCGTGCGCCGGGGCGGCAGGTTCGGGGTATACGCCGCTGCAGCGCATCACCTCAGGCGCTACGGGCGCCGCTACGACGCCGTCGTCGACTTTCAGAACGGCATCCCGTTTTTCAGCCCGCTATGGGCGCCGAAAGGCACCGTGGTCCTCTGCGTCGTGCACCACGTGCACCAGCAGCAGTTCAACACCTACTTCCGCTGGCCGGTCAACCACGTCGGGCGGTTCCTTGAGGGCCCGGTCAGCCGGCGGATCTACGGGTTTCGGCCGTTTGCTGCTGTCTCGCCGTCCACCCGCACGGAGATGCGGACGCAGCTCGGCCTTCGCGGGCCTATCCACATCGTGCCCAACGGCGTCCAGCCGCTGCCCGCCAGCCGCGTTGCCCGTTCCCCCGACCCGGCCATCGCGGTGGTGACCAGGCTTGTGCCGCACAAGCGGCTGCACATGCTGGTGGAGGCGATGCCTGCCTTGCTGCGACGCTGGCCGGGCCTGCGCCTGAAGATCGGCGGCACCGGCCCGGCCCGGGAGACGCTGCGCACGCTGATCACCGGTCTCGGGGTGGAACGCGCCGTGAGCCTGCCCGGCCGGGTATCCGAGCAGGACAAGAGCGATCTCCTCAGCGCGGCCTGGCTGACGGCGATGCCTTCGCTTGCAGAGGGCTGGGGCCTCACCGTCATCGAAGCGAACACGCTCGGCACCCCCGCCGTCGGTTACAACGTGCCGGGTCTGCGTGACTCCATCCGCGACGGCCGGACCGGGTGGCTGGTGCCGGCCAGCGCCGACCTGACCTCAGTGCTAGCCGCGGCGCTTGGCGAACTGCAGGACCCGGATCGCCGGAATTTCATGGCCGGCCAGTGCCGCCGGTGGGCGGCTGCATTTTCCTGGGACTCCAGCGCGGAACGCCTCGCCGGCCTGCTGCTTTCCGAGATCAAGGACCGGGAGCTGGGCCGTGCCGGGCAGCGAAGCGTGGTGGACCTGTGCACCGTCGCCTCCTGGCCAACCGATCAGGCTGACGACGACCTGGAGCGGCGGTTGCGCAAGGCCCTGGGGATGAACGACGTCATCACCCGGCACGCGGGCGGTCTGAGCGTGCTGATGAGCGGCTGTGATGAGGTAGCCGCGGCGGCCGCGCTGCGCAGGGCCCAGGTCCCGCCAGCGAGACTCCGGCTGGCTAGCAGCACCGCGGTGCTCAGCGGCTCGGACGGGGACGAGTGCCGGTGACGTTGCCGCAAGAGCAGAGCATCGTACTCGCGGGAACGCACCGGGAGGAGTCCGCAGCCGCACATGGAGCGCGCTTGATTACGAGCGCGTTCGTGATCATTGGCGTGCTCAACTATGTCTACGGCCTGTTGCAGACCCGGCTGCTTGACGTCACGGCCTACTCCGCGTTCGCGGCCGGCCAGAGCCTGATCATGTGGGCGTCGGCCGTCGCGAGCGTCTCCATACCCTGGGTGCTGGTCCAGGGCGTGGCACGGGCCCGTAACCGGGCCGAGCAGGACACCGCCGTCCGGTTCGCGATGGTGGCCAGTGTCGGCACCGGCGTCGTTACCGCCGCCATTATCGGCGTCATCGCGTGGCGGTTCGCCGGCCCGGCCACCGCGCTGGTGATCGCGCTCGCCACCATGGTGATCTTCCTGAGCATGGTGACCACCGGCTATCTGCAGGGCCGGCAGCGGATGCGAACGCTGTCCATGCTTTATGTCGGCGAGAATCTGGTCAAGAACGTCACCGGCCTCGTCCTCGTACTGGCAGCTGGGTTGCGCGAAGCAGGCGCGCTAGCGGCATTCGGAATCGGCGGGATCGTGATGCTGGCTCGCTGGCCGCCGATGCCGCGGGGCTCGGCCCGGCACTGGCTGGCTGCCGCGGCCGATCGCGGACTGTGGCACCGCATCGGCCTGATCACGCTGACTGAGGGGATGGTGTCCCTCTTCGCCGTGGCTGACGTGGTCCTGGTTGCGGTCTTGCCGGGCGTCAGCCACGACCGCGCCGCCAGCTACCAGGCCAGCGTGACGTTGTCTCGGGTACCGCTGTTCATCGCCGGAGCGATCCTGACCGCGTTCTTTCCCGCGTTGTCCAGGAGCGCGACACGAGGTCCGATCGCCGCCCGTGCCGTCCAGATGTATGCGGCCGCGGCCTTGCCGGTCGCGATCGTCCTGGTCACCATGCCCCCGGCCGTCCTCGCAGCGCTGTTTCCGGCCCAGTACGGTGCCATGGCGACGCTGCTCAGGTTCACCGCGGTTACCGGGCTGGCGGCTGGCGGGGTCATCCTGGTCACCGCGTTCTTCCAGGCCGCCGACGACTACTCGTGCGTCCCCTGGCTCGCCATCGGCCTCATGGGCTACGTTGCCGCGCTACTGGCCGGCTGGCGGCTCGGCGGCGTCACCGGCCTCGCGGCCGGGTCTGCGGCGGGCGCATCGGTCACGCTGGCGCTGCTCAGATTCCGGCTGGCGCGCCGGGAGGGGCTCCGGCCGCGGACGCGCATCCCGCTTGCTGAGCTAATCGCCACTGCCGCACTGCTGGTGCTGCTCAGACCCATCCCGGTGGCCTGGCTGGCGCTGGCGGCGCTTGCCGGACTGCGGACCGGCGTGCGGTTCCTGAAGTCCGAGACGCGAGCGCCCGACCAGACCGCCCCGGCCGCCGACTGGTCAGACGGCATGGCAGTCCGCCGCGTGGTCATCTCCAGCTTCGACAGTCCGGGGAACCCGCATTACTCCGGCGGCGGCGGCGCCGTGGTCGAGCAGATCGCCCGCTGGCTCGCCCCCGACTATGTCGTGACGGTCGTTACCGCAGGACGCCGCGGCGGCACGGTTGTCCGCGGCGGAGTGCGCTACCGGCAGCTGCCGCTGGCGTGGGCGGGACCGCGCGGCGGCCAGCTGCTGTTCCACTCGGTGCTGCCCGCACTGGCCCGGTGGATCCCCCACGACCTGTGGATTGAGAGCTTCACCCCGCCGTTCTCTACCAGTTTTCTGCCTGTGTTCTCCCGGGCGCCTGTGGTCGGGCTGGCTCAGAACCTCTCCGGTGAGGAGATGTGGCAGCGCTACCGGTTGCCGTTCTTCCTGGTCGAGCGGCTGGGCCTGCGCTGCTACCGCGACGTCGTGACGCTCAACCGGGCGGACTGCCTGCGGGTCCGCCGGCGTAGCCCGGCCGCCAGGGTTCGGGTCATCCCGAACTGGACCGAGGTGGCCTGGCGAGACTCCGAGCCTGGTCCGGGCACGCACATCTTGTTCCTGGGCCGTATCGATGTCAAGGAGAAGGGGCTGGACCTGCTCCTGGCGGCCTATCAGCGCAGCGGGCTGAGGATGCCGCTGGTGCTGGCCGGGGGCGGGACGCGGCGCGAGGAGGCCCGCCTCGGGGCGTTGCTTGAGCGGGCTGGCGGCAGCGTCTGCCGGGCTGGCCACGTCGCTGGCCCGGAACGTCAACGGCTGCTTGACCACAGCACCTTCGTCGTACTGCCGTCACGGCACGAGGCATTCGGCCTGGCCGCGCTCGAGGGGATGGCGTGTGCCAAGCCAGTGCTGCATTTCGATTTGCCGGGCCTGCGCTGGATGGACGGCGACCTGCGGGTGCCGTGTTTCGACGTCGATGCGCTGGCCGCGGGGATGCGGGCACTGGCCGGCGATGAGACCATGCGGCGCCGGCTAGGCCGAGCCGCTTATGCTGCGGCCCGCCTGTACCGGCCGGACGCGGCTGCGGACCGCTACCGCACGCTAGTGCGTGACGTGCTCAGCGCTGCCCGCAAGCAGGAGAGCGGGTGACCGGGGTGAACCCGCTGGCCCGGGCGATCCGCGGCGGCGTCCCGCTGCTGGTGCTGTCCCCCCACCTCGACGACGCAGTTCTCTCCTGCGGTGCGCTGATCGCCAGTGCCGCAAAGCAGACGGCTGTCACTGTCGTCACGCTGTTCACCGAGGCCGGGCCGCCGCCGTACACCCTCTCGGCGCGGCGCTACCTGCGTCAGACCGGGGCGCGTGACGCCGCAGCGCTGTACCGCGAGCGCCGCGCTGAGGACCAGGCCGCTCTCGAATCGCTCGGCGTCGGCTGGGCACATGCCGGACTGATCGAGGCGCAGCACCGCCGCCGGAAGATGTCGCCAGGACATGGCACCTGGTGGGAGGCAATCCTGCCGGAGCTGGTGCACACCTATCCGGTCTATCGGCTGCACGTCACGTCCGGGCGCCTTGCCGCAGCCGATAAGGGGATCCTGCGGGCGGCCATCGCTGTCGTCCGCCGGCTGGCCGGGCGACGGTCTGCGCTCGTGCTTGCGCCGCTGGCCGTCGGGGATCATGTGGATCACGTGCTTGCCCGGGTGGCTGCGCAGCGCAGCGGGGCACCGCTGATCTACTACGGCGACTTTCCTTACAACCAGCGGTACGTCGCCGACGAAGCGTTCATCCGGCGCAACCGCCTCTGCGAGGTGCACGGGCCGGAGCCGACGCAGGTCAAGGCCGACCTGATCCGGTCCTACCGCACCCAGGCGCCCGCGCTGTTCCCTGCCGGGCGCATACCGCTGGTCCCGGAGGTCTTCTACTGCGCCAGGACAGGGGAACATGGCGACGGCGATCACTAAGCCGATCCGCGTTCCGGCGCGGGTCAAGCTGGTCGCCGCGCCGGGCCGGGCGGCCGTTCTCGCCGCGCGGCCCGGCCGCACGGCCGTACTCGTCGCAGTAGGTGCCGGGCTGCTGACCCTGGTGCTCCGGCTGGCGATGCACACCCGGTCATTTGACTTGTTCGGTGACGAAGTCATCTACGCGGACATGGGCCGCGATGTCCTGTCCGGCGGCTTTCCTCGCTATACCGGCCAGGTCTTCTTCCTGAACGGGCCAGCCTTCTTCTATCTGGAAGCGGCCTGGGCGCACCTCCTGGGCACCCCGGCCACCTTGATGGGCCGGGTATTCCAGGCGCGCGCGCTTAACTCGCTGTTCGCGGCGGTCACCGCGGCAGCCCTTGTGCTGCTGGCGACGCGGGCCGCCTCGCTACGGGCAGGCGCGGCAGCCGGCCTGCTCTTCGCACTCGAGCCGTTCTGCACGCGGCAGAACGACCGGGCGCTCCTCGAGACTTCGATGATGCTGTGGGTAGTGCTTGGCTACCTCCTCTACACGCGCCTGATGAGCCATCCGCCCGCACCCGGCGGCGGACGGCTCCGTGCCGTGGGTGCCGGCCTGCTGTTCGGCTGCGCCGCGCTCACCAAGGACGAGGGAACGCTGCTTACCGTGGTGCCGTTGCTCGCTGCGATCGGGCTGCGCTGGGGTGCCCGCCGGGGGCTGACCCTGATCACGGTCGGCACCACCGTCGCGATCTACGCCGGCTACGTGGGGCTTGCTGCCGTATGCGGCTACTTCACGGCCTTCTGGCAGGCCAAGACGACGGGCCTGCAGCGAATGCTAGGGCTCATCCAGGTCTCGGGCTTCCACAGCGCTGGCGGAGGCTCGCTGTCCGCCCGACTGCTTGCGGAGGCCGGTTACTTCGGCACGACGTACGTACTGCTGATCGCCGCCGTCGCGGCCGGGTTCGTGGTGTTCCGCCGCGGCGGCCAGGTGCCGAGGCTGCTTGGGCTCGTGTACGTTTCGGCGGTGCTCGCGCTCGGCTACGCGCTGGTGCTGGGCACCCTGGAGGAGCAGGAACTTTACCTGCTCGTCGTGCCGAGCGTGCTGATCATCCCGGTGGCCGCCACGCTGTTGCCCGGCGTGCGTACCAAGGCCGTCGC
>Ga0335072_10006602_pt1 | contig 16948 bp, 14 predicted proteins | sample Lox_Sample_21_FD_206725 | JGI IMG/M metagenome (GOLD analysis project Ga0335072, IMG submission 206725) | Soil microbial communities from Loxahatchee National Wildlife Refuge, Florida, United States - Lox_Sample_2.1 | ecosystem: Environmental > Terrestrial > Soil > Wetlands | place: USA...
CAGTGGAGCTCCCTTGCTTAATTCCCTGCTGCGGACCACTACGGCTGCACGGGCCGAAAATGATAACGTGGGTAGCAGCTTAGAAACTATTATAAAAGACCACCGTTTGTCTCGTAGACGGCTCAATAATTTGCCTTAAAGACGGAAGAACGGTGAGAATAATGGGAGTATATGCCTTGATATTTACGCAGGAGAATTGATCCACTTTATATCAAAAAGTCGAATTGCCCGCAAATGAAATTTGATGTTGGGTATCAATGCATCCTATTTGGTCTTGGGTATGCGGCCACACGAGAAGAATGCAAAGCATACGTGTCGAATGATATGTCCGCCTAGCTATTATCGAGTTGTTTAAAAGCTGAATCCTATACCAGGCTTAGCAGAAGCAATTCAAGGCGAGCTACGTCCCGAGTAGGTGGGGGCGGGGCGGATGCTACCTGTCGTTCTTTAAACCACAATGCTCAGTGGCTGCAATTCTTCTGAGCTATAGGGATTGTATTTTGAGCCGCAAAGGACGGCTTACAGGTCGTTCTCAGCGAGAACTCCAAAGGCCCTTTCAACAGATGACTGACAAGCTTTCCTGTAAAACGTTGGGGGGCCGCAGCAGACTACGAAGGGCTCTAATGGCACCTACAAAAAACGACTGATATAACCTTCTTAATAAGACCATTCAATGGCCCTCGCAAGAGACTACTAGCAATCCCTCTTCTATAAGATATCTAGTCGAGCTTGTTACAAACGACTGGGACCTCCACAGGGGTCCGCAAAAACTATTGAGAGACGAGTCCCAACGATATCCAACGGCCCATGCAACAGACCGTTGATAGGCCATTTCCTCCAAGATATTGAATGGGGCAAGATATCGAATGGGGCTTGCAAATTTACTGATAAGCCTTCCCTCGTGAAACCTCTCGTGGGGGCGGCAACTAAATACTCGTAGGCATTTTCAAAGTGATCTCTAGCGTGGCCTACTTTGAGACCACGCCGTATATTGAAATCCTGCTTCCTAGTATAAATAGGTACAGAAATGGGACAATGACGAGTGAACAGCAGAAAAATTACCGTAAAGGGGACTAAAAGAAGCCCATGGCTGATAGAAAAACATTAATTCTGCAGCACGGCTTCCAGCATGCAAGTTAGTACTACATGGTTTCACAAGGCACACCAAAGCAGTTATGCATGGCACGGAAAGAGCACCATCAATTAGATGAGCTCTGCTTCTTTACTAAGATAGTTACAATAGTCTTTGCCTTGAGACCAGTCAGTCAAAAAGCCAGCTAACCAGCTGGGCATTGATGCAATGCCGTGCACCTGTTCTCGACCTCGCTGACGCAAGGATGCTAATGACGCCTTCCAAATTCTATACATCGTCTTCCAAGAACTTGTACGCAAATTTGAAGTCTGCCTTTCGACGGTTCATCCTGTTATCACATTTTTTGTAAGCATGGCCCCTTTCTGGAGACTTGTGGGTGAAAAATTGTTCTGAAACGACATTAGGGCAGAAATATGACATCAATAGCTAAAGGCCCCGGAAGTGATGATTGAAGGATTGGGACGAAAGGAAATTAGGCCAAACATGAGAGCGGGAAGACGTGTAAAAGGCACTTACCAGGTGCTTTCATAGTCGAAGAAGCGATAAGTCCCTTGCTCAAATTCCTCTGTGATTGTCTTGGGCTCTTCGTGCCGTTGGAACCATGTCTGATACTGCTTGTGAAAGCGCCAACTTTGGTCTTTGAGTGATTTGGCAGCTAGATATTGCTGATACGTCCCTTGCTTATAATAGAACACATAAAACAGCGTATCAGGATCTACCCGGGTGAATAATCGGGGGTCATCGAATATTGGGTAAGGCTCCTGGGGATAGTGCGAAGGCGTGTTGAAGCGGTACTTTGGCTTGTAATATCGAGGTTGTTCGGCATCTATGGCGCTGGGAAAATCTGCGTGAGACGCAACCAGCATTCTTTGTGCAGACTGTGAAGGCAATGTTGAGGCGCGTTTCTGAGTGATCTCAAATGACTGCATGAGGTCTTGTAGGCCGGATGGAAGGTGGTAAATGGACTCATCTGCTTCTTCTACGTTGCTGTCTTCGAATCCATTCAAGATTCCATTCGATTTAGGAGCCGAAACTTAAAGATAATTAGCAATCAGAAATATGATCAAGGATGTCAGAACAATGCAAACCTTTGGGACTTTCACTAGTTCCAGTTTGCGGTGCTACTTTCCCGGATGATATCCTCGAAGTGTTAGGTCGTGCACTATCAACTTTCTCGATTGCTGGTGTTTGGGAGATACTATTTGGGAGACTTCCGCCTGGCGCTGCACTTGATTGACTCAAGGCTGGTGACTTGCTTTGCGTTGTGGTTAATGGGGGATCGGGAATATTCGAAGTTACAGGAACACTTGGCTTTTGCGCAGGTGTTTGAGAAGCGCTTGCAGGTTGAGCAGCTGCGACGACAGGAGACTCTGTAGAAACTGTTTTCGGCGGCGGCGGTAGAGGCGCCAGCGGTATACTGGTACTGGAAGGCGGAGTTGCACCAGGTGGAGGCGGGAGAGGAGCAATACCCACGCTTGCGGCTGCCGCAGCAGCTGCCGATGCGTATTTCAGAGTTTCTCCAGGTGCTCTTGTCGGGACAGCCGCAGGCTTCATATTCGCACTCGAGGATCCATTTGTCATGTTTGATAATGGTGTATGTAGAGTGGCCAGCGCCGGTAAAGGACTCTTGAGCTGAGTCGATGGCCTTCTTGCAGCAGCAACAGGAGGTTCTGGTATGGCCGCAGGTTTTTGCTTTGCACCTGATATACTTCCAGATCGCCCATCCGCATCTGGAGTCTCTTCTTGTATCGATTGCGTATCTTGAGAAGACACCCGATCATTGTCGTTGTTCATGCCATAGACATCCTCCTCTTCTTCAAGATTTAGATCGTCGTATATCTCATCATCCTCCATGAAATCCTTATTCATGCCGTCAGATACATAATATTTAATGCTCTCCTCGAGATCATTGACCTGTTCCGTTTCAATATGGCCATTCTCTAAAGATCTTTTGATTAGCTCGAGCTTCCCTTGGTGCCATTTATGCCTTTCCGTAATACGTTCGATCTCTGACATTCGGTCCGCTTTGGTGCTTTGATTCTTGCCCTTTTTCATGGTAGCTTGTATTTGCTCGCCTTCGGCCTCCAGCATTTCAATCTGCCTATCCAGTTCATCGACCATATTGCTTAGGAAATCGCATGCTTCGAGCTTTGCCCTCTCTTTTGGATCCAATTTTGCCGCCGCTGATAGACCCTCTTTCGAGTACGCTTTTGTCTTCATGGCCTTCTCAACTGCCTTGAACTTTTCCATTTGCTATGGATTTTTAGATTAGCCCTGGCAGAACTTCCGAGGCAGAGCAACGTACCGTCTCAATTAATTTCCTATGTTCTAATAAAGGGCCTTTATCCTTGATCTCATTACTTGCTGCCCATGTCTTGATCTGGTCCCGCAGTCTCTGAAGCTTCTTGATCTCGCGCTTGAGGTTGTCCTCAAGTTTGTCCTTTTGGGCTGCATTGGTTGACTGCTCAATCTTCTCGTAGATTGACTCAAACTCCGCGACACCTTCAGACACTTTCTTGAAGCACTTATCGACCTCTTGTTGAAGTTTACGGGCGGCCATGGTGTGAGGGTGATGGGCGACCTAAGCAGTAGTTGTGTCGTTTCGATCGACTCCTGTCGTGGCTGATGATCTAACTTTATTTGTTGCCAGTACGACCCCATATGTAGGACGATGCCCCAAGAATACCCGTATCCGGAGGGAAGATGGTGTTACCAAGATATGTGGTAGCTGAGTTGGTTGCTTGGTTGCTTTGGATTGCCTATGCTCGCGAGGTGAGGTCGCGAGGTGAGGTCGCGCACGGCAGTACGTACCGAGATCCTTGAACATGCTAGAGCTGCAGCCTTGTGCAACTTTGAAACTGTATCTTGCCCTTTCTGAGCTGGACAGATTTCAATCATATATGTACTTTGAGTAAGATAAGCAGAATCTTATAAGGCGGAGAGATAATATTGAGTAGTCTGGTCGTCGTGGTAAAGGCCATCTGCTGCGATATGTAATTTAGATCCATTGTCACAATTAAATATGTGACGGGAAACAAAGAATCCTTAGACTTCACAACCTACTGCGTACGTTTCGACGTTTCGACGTGCATAACCTACATATCATCATGAAAGGTGACTGTTCCCAGATTCAATTGGTCAAGGCGGACGTTACTGAAATCAATTCTGCGTAGCAATACTACAGCGAGTGCTTTCCGCCTCAGTCACTGTGGACAAGCAGTTAGTATCTTCCATTGGTAAAGGCATTCTAGTTTTTGCAGCTGTAGCGCCCGGTGATACAGAAACGGAGATCGATGCTCTGGCAGGCAAAGTTTTGAAAATGCGTCTATGGGATGACGATGCGGGGGGTAGAGTATGCCACATCTATAACCACTCCTTGAAATATGGAGGCGAAAACTTCTAGATGGCTTTTCCATTTTCAGAAATTTGTCTATTTCAAGAAGCTGACAGTTCCATAGTGGAAGCAAAATGTCACAGATATCGATGGAGAGGTCCTATGCAGTTAGTCAATTGTGTTCTAGTTTTCTTATCCAATGTCTGATATCGAGTCAGTATCTCAGTTTACTCTTCTGGCCTCTACAAAGAAGGGAAACAAGCCTGATTTCCATGGTGCAATGAATGGAGAGCAGGCAAGGGAGCTTTACCAGCGCTTTGTGCAGAAGGTGCAAGAAGGATACCAGACAGAGAGGGTAAAAGATGGAGTTTTTCAAGCCATGATGGAGGTCTCTCTTATAAATGATGGGCCTGTTCGTTGTGTTGTTGGCGTTCTCAAATGTAATTACTAACTCCCTATAGGTAACTTTAGAGATGTCGACGAGCCCACAAGCAAAGTCGTAAGGAATAGCATGTCTATTGAAGGAGGGACTTCTAAGAAGCCGATGATATCTTTGAAAAGCCAAAGGCTTCCGCTCTCTGTTGCTACATTGCTTATCTGGGCTCTCAAAAAGATCGAAATTGGTGAAGTAAATAGATTATAGAACTACATGTAGTACACAACGTCAGTAGCTGATGTAATCTTTCATACAGAATAAATGAAAACTTTAGGCCTACATCTCCTAAGCATTTTAGAATGAACCCTCAGATCGTCTCAAATAGCCGTACATTGCTCTTGATACACATATAGAACAGTCACAATAGAAGATAAGATGGTTCAATGCTCTTGTCATCTTGCGCTGGCAGTTTCCTAGGACATGACCGAATGCCTTTTCAGACAGCATTCTAGACAGCATCTTATTCGTCCCGATATACTGCCTCCCTCCTCTTGAACCTGTCCTCCCTTGCCATTCTCCTTTTCGGGCCCCATCTCGCTTTTAAAGCCTCCAATTTTGCCTTCTCAGCCTCTATCTTCTCCTTTGTCGCTTCACAGCACATCCCTACGAATAGAGACGAGCAGTTGAATTTCCTTGCCAGTTTTAACCTCGTCCAATTCTCCGGATCGGTTGTCCTCAACCTTCTTATTTCCGCAACATCTTCCTCTGACAAGTGATGTCTTTGGTAGCCAGGCTTAGGCTTGATGACCGGTGGTGGTAACGATGAGCTCGAGCTTCTTAATGTTGACGAGGGAGCATTTGCAAGGAGTTGCCGTCGTTTGTCGTCTTTTGGGAGAAATTTTAGGGGTGTATGAAGCACCGAAGGAGCTGATGCTGGAGGATTGAATATGATATGGTCCTGCTGAGGAGACAATCTTGAGAAGACAAATGAGGAGTCGGGCTTGATGTTCAGTTTTTTCTTTGTCCTTTGAAAGGTAGACTCGCTCCGTCGTGCAGCAACATTGAAAGCAAGGAGACAGCAGCTTCGCCCAGACAGCAGATCGCATGCAGGCCGTCTGAGTAATCGCATATCCATTGTTATGGGTGAAGAGCTGGAGCGCGCAGACCTGAGTTTGTCCTCGCCGAATTAATTCACTTACATAAATTCGAAATGCTCCACCCCTGGCTGCTTCCGCTCCGACGCTAGAATAGCGGAATCCTTGGCCGCCTCTTTTGTAAGCCTCACGTGCACCCGTGCAGCTGAACGCATGGCTCCAGCCCCTCCTCTTTGCAAACGAACGACTCAGCTTCCGAGCCACCTCCTAATTCCTGTTTCACATAATGTAATGTCTCCAATTCCCCATTTTGAGAGTTAGCTTCACTCTCAACCTGCACGTCTTCGCAAACAAAGGAGAGCTCTATGTGAGGCATCACGGTATGGACACCACCGATCGTTGTCGCACTCTACCTGTTCTCTTTATCCCTCGTATACCTTGACAATTTCAACACCTAAGCTCCTCGCTGACATCTTACTTTGAATTCAGTGTCTCACATACGAACTTTAAAACCGCCCAAGTCACTTCAGAACCTATGCGCTAGAGCCTTTAATCCTTCATAATGAGCGCACCCGAAGAGAAGACGGCCTCTGTAGAATTTGATTCTACCAAGCGACCTGCAAATGCTTCTCCAATTCCAGTTTTAGGCGAAGGTTTCCAGGAGTCCAGACCTGGTGGTGTGTCAAACGCTGCGGAGAGTAGCGATGATGAACAAGTTGCATCTCAAGAAGACCCAAAGCTAGGAAAGCGAAGATTGTTCGGTTTTGGAAGGAAGAAAGATGAAAAAGGCAAGGGGAGAAAGAAAGCTGAGCTCGACCAGTCTGGCAAACCCGTGGACCCCTTAGGCTCTCTTGCGGAGCGTCGCTCTACTATCAGAGCACCCGCAAATATATCCCCAATACAATCGACTCATCCGTATCAATCCCATTCACCGCCTAATCGCAATCTTCATTCCTCCTCACCTCGAGTTGTATCACCTGCAGGGTCACAAATATTCGAGCGCGATGTTCAGGAGAATTCGCTACCTGTGCCTAATTCACCAGCTATTCCATCGCACATTCAAACAGAAAACCATATCCCTTCCGTATTAGATGCGTCATCAGAAGCCATCACGGACAAGAACATTGACCCAGACAGCGTGGAAATCATCATGCACTCGTCTCATCAACCAGCTGCATTAACAGTCACGGGTATAGCAGGTAGCGAGGCTGTAGGAGGACTTTGGGCAGATGATCTTGCGGCTCATCCTGACAAAGATGATGCTGCCTCAAACTATGGCGCTCTTGACGGAACGGATGTACGACGGTTAAGTTTTATATCCTTTGCGGATGTTGTACAGTCAGAGCACGCAGAACATTCGGGGATGAGAGATTCTATTCATATTGCCGGACTGACATCCCTCTCATCTGGCCATAGATCACCTTCACCTATGAGATCTCCCGTGTCATCTCAAGGTCTTGGAACATCGCCACCGACAAGCAAATCCGCTTCTATTAAAGGATTTGAACTCTCACCACAGCGGGGCGGCAAGTCGTTGGGAAGCCCTACTGCCGGGTTTCCGCCCTTGTCAACAGGTGGTGAATTGACTATTGAGACGATGAGCCAGGCACTGAGGAAAATGGGCAGTAGCGATCTCAGCGGTGCGAGAAGTCAGCCGCTAAGTCCCGTCAGTACAGACGGTGCCGCTGACAAACTCCCAAAGTAGTTCGGATATGATACTTCTTAGCATGGATTTTTGATTATAGGCATGATTTGGAAATTGGGATAAATTTTGCTTTATTAGGACAGGTTTGAAATTGGTGGTCTACGTCAGCTGGATGGTTTGCAAGGTGCTTCACGTACCGTTTCGGTGTCAAAGGGATCCTTGAAAGACTATGTCAAATGAGTCATGACAATGAAATGTAATGCATCGTCTTATGATCTCATTTCGGGTGCGATGTCAAGATGCCTGGCAATTGCTGCCATGCCCTAGCAATAGAACTTCTTAATACATAGCCGGGAAATTTAGGTTGCTGCAGGACATTTTTGAACGGGTTATCATCCTAATGCTGATAGGACAGACGGCAGCTGTCAATGTCCGGCTGTGGGGGTGAACGGAAATGATATGATTCGTGATTTCCCATTTTTAATGTTCCCCCAAGCTGTCTTTCGACTTTGAACTCAGTCCTGAGAACGAAACAGAGGTAATTACAACCTGCATATCCTATGATTTTGCTTCACTCGACCAGACCAAATGGAAGCAGTATCGACCCTTATTCAACCACGTTGCGCGACGCCACATACTCGTTCCTGAGCGTTGAATCGCAATCAAACTTATGACCCCCCGAACTATACTCCCGATATTTTCTTCTCATATTGATCGCAAGCCGTGCAGACCTTTGTTCACGATTCGAAATAATAGGGTATTGCGGCTGAGCGAGCTGGAAGCGTATGTGAAGCGCTTAATGGCAGGATATGATGAAGAGGTGTTCACACAGCGATTGGGAAGACATAAGGAGCGCCGGAACCGGGCTCTTCGATAGCCAGTGCCATCTATTCCAAAAATCAGTGGTGGGAGATCCCTGCACCTTCGTAGCATTCCGCCTTCTTGGAAAATCCAATAGCATTGGTCCTATATGCTGCGAATTTTGAAATCCAATGCTGATATTGGCAGCCTACAATCTGGCATCTGAATTCAAACTCAATGCTGGTACCATTGGTGCGCGGAGACTTATAGGCATTCAAGCACCGTTTGCAGGATACTGGGGGACTGGGCGTGTACATACTGATGGGAAAGCAATCAATGAGCATGCTTCCGCCTGGGATGGACGGTAAGAACAACAACGGCCAGTATGGGAAAGACAATATGCTGCAAGAATGGCAACGGAATCCTGCGCAAATATTGTCCCGGAGCTTGGAAAGACCTGGCGACCAGCACACCACAGCAGGAGGTCGCACATTTCAGAGCACGATCCGAACCGTTACGCCAGAACCAACTGCGGAAGATGATACTACCGACGCTGATGCTCTCATAGGATGGGAAATACATGGGAGGTCATCATCACATACTTCTCCACGATCAATTCCAGGGGGGGAAAAGTCTAGGGAGCGAAGACAGGGACTGATATTCGAGGACTCCTTCGCTGAAGATGAATCTAGTGGGATCCAGAAATCATTATCTACCCAGGTCCGCAGCGGAGACTTCAGCTCACCTCCACAAGCAAGTACGCGTCCTAGAACTCGTACTTTAGATGAGCCAAGACGCCGACGTCAACAAACTACAACTGTATCGAAGAGCCGTCATCGTATTGGATCAGTTCATTCCACGAGTTCTGTTGGATTATTAGATGAAACCCGGCTCACACCTGATCTCTCATCATCTCAGGGCCTCCCAGCGACTGCAACCACCCGATCACCGCCCCTACAGAAATCTGGCTCCTTCAAAGAAAGGTCAGGAAGCACCCGACGCCTGGTCAAGAAGTCGTCCCGGTCTTCTCCACAGCCATCTTCTCCGGTTTTTTGTCCAACCGTTGATTCTTTACCTGTTCCCGTGGAGACATCTGACGCGAACAAGATTCTCCGGCTCATGAGGTCCTTATCTGGCCGTATGAGGGGAGCTGTAGAATACCAAGCTTCAAAGCACGATCCTTGGCTGTCTGGAGTGTGCCATATCGATGATTCGAAAGGTGTTCTAATAGTTGAAGATGACGACCAGGGTCCTTTCTATCAGATTTTAGTACCGGACCTTAGAGGATGCAGGGTTAGACCTACGATCTCACTAGAAAAGCAAGAAAAATGCCTGGAGATTTCCACCCTTTCTGGGTTGAAATTTCAAATGTTGCCATTAATGTCCACAGAATTCGATCATTGGCTTGCAGCTCTGCTTTGCTGGCAACAAATCGGACCTGGAACAAGTCAAATCAACTTGTCCATGCCAAATACTGCAGAGTCGAAGGTGGAATCAATTAGCCGCGGCGGAGGTCTTCATACGTCAAAAGATGCAAATATTATAAAGGTTGGGAAGCTTCTCCTGTGGGACAAAGGGGCTTTGCTATCGCCCACGTCCATCTTAAGAAAGTTAGCCGGTAAGGATGCGCGATCAGCAAGACGCTCATGGCGCAGGGTATCCTGTATCTTACAGGATAATGGTGAGTTTAAGTTGTTAACCGAGAACGACGTCACCCTTCTCTCAGTTATTCAGCTGTCGCAGTTGTCGCGGTGTGCAATCCAGCAGCTAGATCGATCTGTCTTGAACGAAGAGTATTGCATTGCCATTTTCCCACAATATACCTCGACATCTACGTCAATATCTATCATCCGACCTGTATATATTGCACTAGAATCCCGCGTCCTGTTTGAGGTATGGTTTGTTTTACTTCGGGCCTTCGCTATACCAGAACTTTATGGTTCTCAACAATCAAATGCCGAAGCTGAGCACTCAGGTTTGGAGAGGTCGCAAGGCGCTCTGAATTCCAATGATATGTTTAGGATCGAAAAATCATTGAGCGTACGCGTTATTGAAGCCAAAATACGCAAAGGAGCGGCGACAAGTGACTTACTCATGCCGTCGAAGAATCAGGGGAAAGCAAACTTAGACGCTGCTCTAGGCGATTATTTTGCGGAAGTCATCCTCGACGGTGAAACTCGGTCCAAGACGATGACGAAGATAGATACGAAAACCCCATTCTGGCGGGAGGACTGTGACTTCACAGATCTACCTGCTGCTCTTCCAAATCTATCGATCGTCCTTAAACGGGTATCTGCACCCTCTGAAGGGCCTCCCCTGACTATTCGGTCCTCTACTAGCATCCACAGCGCTGATCAGGTTGTGGAAACAGTTTGTGGAGCTGTTGAATTGCGTCTGGATCATGTAGAGCGGGGCAAAGACAATGAGAGTTGGTGGCCGATACTGGACAGTAACCAGGAATCTATTGGGGAAATGTTTCTAAAGATCCGTCATGATGAAACGGTCGTTCTGATGGCAAAGGAATATCAACCAATCTCAGAGCTCTTACACCGATTCAGTAGTGGTTTGACAATCCAGATCGCTCAAGTTGTGCCTTCTAAGCTCCGTCCGCTTTCCGAAATTCTAATGAACATATTTCAGGTATCTGGTCAGTCCGCGGCATGGCTAATGGCCTTGGTTGAGGATGAAATTGATGGCATTGGGAAGGAGACTGCTGTAAAACGGTTTCGGTTCAGTCGACGTGTTGGCTCGAATGATTCATTCGACTCGGTCAGTGAACGGGAACTGAGTGTTCGTGATATGGGAAAGTCGCTCACGGGCGAAGCAAACCTTCTCTTCCGTGGCAATTCTCTGCTAACACAAGCGCTTGATTTTCATATGAGGCGCGTGGGCAAGGAATACCTGGAAGAAGTTCTATTTGATAGGATCTGCGAAGTCAACACATTAAACCCTGACTGCGAAGTTGATCCGTCTCGACTTGCCTATGGCGAAGACCTGGCGAAGAATTGGGCGCAACTAACCGCCTTGACGACGGGCTTCTGGGAAAGCATAGCGTCCTCAGCAAAGCGATGCCCTGCTGAGCTACGCCAGATTTTGAAGTTTATTCGAGCTGTTGCGGAGGACCGATATGGAGACTTCCTTCGCACAGTGCCATATACCAGTGTTTCTGGCTTTCTGTTCCTCCGATTCTTTTGTCCAGCCATACTCAACCCAAAACTTTTCGGTCTGCTTCGAGACCATCCCCATCCAAAGGCACAACGAACTCTAACCTTGATTGCAAAAAGCCTACAGGTCCTTGCAAATCTTTCTACCTTTGGCCAGAAAGAAGCATGGATGGAACCTATGAACCGCTTCCTGGCCAGTAACAAACAAGGCGTCAAAGACTTTATAGACGATATCTGCTCTATATCGGCAGAACGAAACAATTTCGCATTACCAGCGTCCTATTCAACTCCGATAACAATACTTGGCAGGCTCCCTACTACATCTAGAGAAGGGTTTCCGTCCCTGCCGTATCTCATCGACCATGCTCGCAATTTCGCAATGCTTATAAAGCTATGGCTGGATTCAACCCACTACCTGGCACCTTATAACCTTGAGGGCGAGGGCGATCTAATTGAGTTTCACGAACTATGCGTCGCGCTTCAGCAACGCACAAACGATTGCCTCGTTAAAGCCGAACAAGTCGATAAATCGGAAGCCCAACCATTCTTTCCATTGGATGATATAGTCACTGGCCTCTCCCATACAACACTCAAGCCACTTCCCTTGCTTAACTCCCAAGCCATCTCCATGAGTGATATTGAAGGGACCGTGACGTCTCAAAGCCAATTCCCACCTTTTGCGCCCACGAACTCTATAAGCACATTCAACAGCCAAAACACAATCACGGCTCCTAACTCCTCCCACAGCGCAGCTAGCAGTAAAGAGCGATATGAACGGCAAAACTTCTGGGAGCAGACGTTCGGCAAAGACAGCAAGTTCACGAGACCTTACGAGCCGGAAGATACCAGCCAAGCAAGTCCGCCTAGCAGAGGCGCCAGCCGCAACGGGAAGCCTAGCAAGAGCTTCTTCACCGGCTTGCGGAAGAAAGGGTCAGAGAAGGACAAGGAGAAGGAGAGAGCAGCGTCAGGGACTAAGGAGCGGGATAGGGGTGGGGAGCAGCGGCCTGAGAGTTCTTAGTTTAATGCGAGATTTGCACCTACCGAAGAGAATACCTTCATTTGCATATTAGGTGGTATGGTTGGGCAATAGACGGCTGGTTGTCTGGGTGGATGGGTGGAAACTGGGATGGACTTGGAATGCTTATGATCACGAACGGACGAACGAACGAAAATGCAAAAATGGAGAGGCGAACTCCTTTATTATACCACCCTTGCGACGACATTATCTTTCCTAATTTTCTCTTTCCCGGCTACTGCTATTCAGCTTAACCATATCACAGACGATAGTCCTTTTGAGTGTAGAGCTAGATTAACTGCAATGGAAACATTGATATCTAGAAAAGGTATTTTGGCTGTTTTGATTCTTTGACTACTTGCCACCTATCTGAACTAACTTTTTAAACTCCGGTTTTGGAAGGACGCATCTACTATTTAGGCCATTCACTCCATGGCACTAAAGATGTTGACATTTGTCATCGTGACTTCTCTTCTACTGCCTCTTGGATCCGCACGCATATTACCCGGCTCGCAAGCACAGCAGCTTCGCAGGAAATCATGAGAAGAACTTGCTATAAGCAGCCTTCTCCTTCTTAGCCCGCTCGGCAATCATCCTCTTCACGCCCGTCAACTCCCTTGTGACAGCCGCATCCCCAGGCACCAGCTTACTCGCCTCCTCCAGGTCCCTTAGCGCGGAATCCTCATCTTTCAGTCCCACCTCTGCGACCGCGCGTCGATAGAGTGCCTTTCCTTTCTCAACGTCCGTGATACCCGGCACCTCGAACGCGAGGGTTGCAGAGCGGGCGGCTTCCTCGTAGGATTTCAGCTTATTGTTCAAGAGGGCCGAGTTGGAATTGAGCGTAAAACGCAACGAGTCCAGTGTCTTTTTTGTTTCTTCTGATTCGGAATTTAGGTTGAGATCCTCGTTTAGATAGCGTAGGCCCTTTTGGTATTTGTCCAAGCCTAAGCTCAGATTGCCGGCTTTGAAAGCTGCGTTACCGAATTCTTTCACCTCTGTGACTATCTTGATGATTTCAGAGGTTGTGAATTGTCTATCTTCAGTTTTTGCATCTTCAGGGAAATCCTCGTAGGGGTCACCGGTCTCGTCTGGAGCATGCTGGTCTGCTGTTTCGGCTTCCTCCCCTGTAAGCTGTCCGCAGTTTGTGATAGTAACGTCTGGTTGAGGCTTGTCACCGCTCTGCGTCCTCAGATTCTCAATCTGGCGGACGATGGATTTCCCGCTTAGTACCTCCCCAAAAACAACATGCTTTCCATCCAAGTGCGGGGTTGGAACGGTTGTGATAAAGAATTGAGAACCGTTTGTGCCTATAGCCCGAGGTCACTATAGTTCTATTTTATAAATATTGAGCCGGGAATGTGGAACATACCTGGACCGGCATTGGCCATAGACAACAAGAAAGGCTTCGAGTGCTTCAATTCGAAGTTCTCATCATCGAACTTGGCGCCGTAAATTGACTCTCCGCCCGTGCCATCGCCAGCTGTGAAGTCACCACCCTGGATCATGAACTGCTTGATAACACGATGGAATGTCGAGCCCTTGTAAGAGAGGGGCTTGTCAGACTTGCCAATTCCCTTCTCGCCAGTGCAAAGAGCACGGAAGTTCTCAGCTGTCTTTGGAACAACATCGTCGTAGAGCTCAAACGTAATACGTCCGGCAGGTTTTGCGCCAATGGAAATGTCGAAGAAGGTTCGGCTACGGTTGGGTGCCATGGTGAAAGCAAGTCAAGAAATGGAGCTTAAAGGTGAAGTTGTGGAACGTAGGAATTTAAGGGAGGGTAAGGCTGAGAGTCGAGAACCTTCTAAGCAGCGACAGTTTGTCGACTGAGCAAACTGCGGATGAACGTTTCACCGAGCTCAGGGTCCCTCTTTAGTGAATGAGAAGTGAGTCTGTAGGTGAAGCCGAATTTCATGTATGATTTTCAATTTACTAATTCACTCCGAAGTTGCACGGCATATTTGGATTACATTCTCAAAGAGACATTAGGTTTTCTCATTTCCCGTACTTTTCCACCTATACTTTGGAGTAAGCGTCCGAACCTGAGCACCTTCAAAGGCTTCACGTATGTCCTAAACTAATACCATGGTTATTTCTCCCCTTTATCCTTTGCGCCCGGAATGACCCTCCAACACCACCCACACCAACTTCTCGTCCGGCCCTCAACCTCTCTAACCAGGTACCTTCCCTGCTCCTTTTCGTCTTCCCATTCAGTCACACACGCTCCAACCCACACCATCTTAACAAGTTTCTTCTTCACCACACCGCCAATTCCTTCAATTTCATGCCTCGCATACCCAGGGCCTAACTGAACCATTCCCGTTCCTAATGTTAGATCTCCGTTAGAAACTAAACCCGCCCGCGCGCCTACAGCAGAAATCCCATCTACCGTAGCGGCTCCATTCATATCGACTATGATAGGGGCATCAGTCGCTCGGCTAGCATCCCTCAGCCTGGCATCTTCAGCGTCACAATCAATCTCTTCCTCAACCAGCCTTGCCGCGAGACACTCCGTCGCACGTCCACACTCAAAGCTCCTATTTCCCTCTCCGATCCCTGTCCCAAGCCCTCCTAGGGCAGGTCCGTAGCTAGTCCGCCAACGCCAGATGGATTCATAGGTGCTGTCTGCGCTGCGGAGACCACGGCCACAGGGCTGGCAGAGCCACACGCCGTCAGGACAGGTGCATATAGCTCGATCAAGAGGGGAGGTGGTAAGTGAAGGTGCAGAGCCGGAAGGAGCTGACAAATGTGGCGATATAAGAGAGGCAAGTGGAGCCCGGATACAAGTTGGACATAAGCGGCGGTGTCGGCGGCGGAGAAGGATAGGTGCGGGGGGCTTAATAGTACAATTCTGTAGAGTAACGTAAGACAACATCATCGGAAGATATAGGCCTGAGGATTCTCATACTCTACACACCACACGGCTGCACCGCCGGCACTCAGACACCATATCTCTCGCACAGGGCCCTACTTTCCCTATAAAGTTTGCCGCCCCTTCCTCCACAAAATACCAGTCTGCAGCCCTGGCCCTGTATCGGAGCGTGTGCTCACTATTCGGGACGACGTCCTCATTGGAGCAGCGCAGCGTCCTGGCGATCAATTGCTTGCGAAACTGCAGTAAGTTCTCACGCATCTGGCGGCACGTCTGTGAGAGATTATCGAGCGTATTGAGGTCGATGAATGATGCAATCTCGCAGATGATTCTAGATGCTGATGTAAGTACATGAGGCTATTACCACGGGCAGGAAGTACCGACGGATAACATCCTAATGCTTCTGTTACAGCATTTTTATTGGGATTCGTCCGCTCATTTAGCTTCTCCAGAGGCTTTTTCGGCGTCTGGTTGTTGGAGGCGGCGGGGATATGATCAGTCTGATACCAACCTACTGGTGCTTTAGTCTTGAGAGAGCTGAGCTCTGGAGGCTCAATGTCGTCATCAAGATCTATGAAGACAACCATTGCGACGAAAAGATAAGAAAGGAAAAAAGACTATCAAGAAAGGACCGAGGGGTAATAATGGCTCCCATTGAAGCCGCAGTAGCAGCGGTGATAATGTACAATGTACAAGAGGAGTTGAGTCTATCGTCGAGGTTTCCTGGTCCGCTATCGCCTCACGTTATGTTACGGTTACTGAGTAGCGGGGTCATTTCGTGTGATAACCCCCACCAAATTAAATATAGCGTCGATTGCTTTTCTCAATCATAAATTTGTTTTGCATGGAATTTACAGACCACGCGATTTAAAAATTATATTGTAATGGAGAGTCCTCCAACTAATACCTGAATGTAATTGTCTCATTATGTCGTCACGCAGCTTCTCCCAGCCACATGTCTGCGACAAGTGTCGCGTGTCTATCCAGTCCGTCCATTTGCTTCTAAAGGTATCAAAATCCGTGTCACCCGCTCAACGCCACATATTCATTCAAGGAGATTAACTCGAGGACAGATTCTCAGCTCAACCCATTCTCACCCTAGAAGTCCCCCAAATCCAATGTAAGGCTGATGCTAGGAAGTCAGCCACAGCAAACTATTTACCATGTGAACATCATCAATGCCGGATTTAGGGCGACCGGCAGGAGGAAATGGCTGACAACAACCGTGGAAAGTGGATAGATTGCCACGAAGTCGGTGATCCGCCAGAAAACAGGGACAAACAGAGCGCCAGCAATCATGATTCCAGTACAGAGGATGCAGAAAATGAAAGTACCCTTGAAGCGCTTTAGAAGCCTTGGCATCTCCTCGAAGAAAGTGGTATCCTCAACCTCCTTGGCAGTTGCACCCCAAGTCATATCTATTTCGAAAAAGTGACAGAGTAGTGCCTGGGACACATGCAAGGAGATGCCGCCGAGGAAGAGGCTGAGGAGAAGAAGCCACTTGAAGTTCTCAAGTACTGCACAGAGTAGGTGTCAGCAGTAAACTAGAACCCGGGG